>Ga0068712_1000547_pt1 | contig 68856 bp, 65 predicted proteins | sample MTBAKSrepl1MetaG_FD_62987 | JGI IMG/M metagenome (GOLD analysis project Ga0068712, IMG submission 62987) | Enrichment culture microbial communities from Arthur Kill intertidal strait, New Jersey, USA, that are MTBE-degrading - MTBE-AKS1... | ecosystem: Environmental > Aquatic > Marine >... | reverse complement strand
CGGTTGGCGCTGGCGTCATCAGTGAGATCATCGAGTAGGAGAAGGATATGATTGCCAACCAGAAGATCCGGATTCGATTAAAGGCCTACGATCACAAGCTTCTTGACCAGTCGGCCATGGAGATTGTGGAAACGGCCAGGGAAACAGGCGCCAGGGTGGCAGGGCCCATTCCCCTTCCCACGATCATCAACAAGTATTGCGTGTTGAGATCCCCTCACGTGGACAAGAAATCAAGAGAGCAGTTTGAGATAAGGACACACAAACGGTTGCTGGACATACTGGAACCGACCCAGCAGACTGTTGATTCCCTCATGAAGCTGGATCTGGCAGCAGGGGTGGACGTGGAGATCAAGCTGTAACCCCAGCAATAGGGCTCATGAGAAATAGAAGGATTTTTTGGAGCTAAATCCCCATGATCAATAAGCTTTTTGGAAAAAAAATGGGCATGACGAGTCTTTTCCTGGAGGAAGGAAAAAGCGTCCCCGTAACAGTGCTCAAGATAGGACCCTGCGTGGTGGTGCAGAAAAAGAGCCGGGAAAAGGAAGGGTATGAAGCGCTTCAGCTCGGTTACGGCCCCAAAAAGGAAAACCGCGTGAACAAGCCGTTGAAGGGCCATTTCAAGGCCGTGGGAGACCGTTGTTTCAGCCACTTGAAGGAGGTCCGGGTAGATGATGCGGGGGCCTATCAATTAGGGGATGAGATCAGGTCCGATATCTTTGCAGTCGGTGAATCCATCCATGTCCGGGGCATCAGCAAAGGAAGGGGATTCAGCGGCGTCATGAAGCGGTGGGGGTTTTCCGGAGGGAGGGCGACCCATGGGTCCCGCTCGCACAGGATTCCAGGTTCGATAGGGGCCTGTGCAACGCCTGGAAGAGTTCAAAAGGGAAGAAAGATGCCGGGCAGGATGGGGAACCAGGATGTGACCGTCAAGAACCTCAAGATCGTGGATGTCAGACCCGAGATGGACCTGGTCCTGGTCAAAGGGGCCGTGCCCGGGGCGGCTAACAGCCTCGTTGAGATCTGGAAGACCAGCGCCCAAAAATGATTCGGCGCCGTGTTGCCCGGTTCCCGTTAGACCTCTGGACCTGAAGGTGAATATGAGGTGGAAACATGACTGTGGCAGATGTTTATAATCTTCAAAACGAAAAAGTTTCGGAAATTGAGCTGAAGGACGAAATCTTCGCCGTTCCGATTAAAAAGCATGTCCTGCACCAGGTAGTGATGGGCCAGCTTGCCAAGAGAAGGACTGGAACGGCTTCTGCCAAGGGCCGGTCGGACGTCAAGTGTTCCGGAAGCAAACTATGGCGGCAGAAAGGGACCGGACGGGCCAGGGTGGGGGCGGGATCCTCCCCAACGCGGAGGGGCGGCGGCGCGGCATTTGGGCCGTCCCCAAGAGACTACTCCCAGAAGATCCCCAAGAAACTCAGAAGATCTGCCCTGCAGATGGCCCTGACCGACAAGCTCCAGGACCATCACCTGGTCATAGTGGACGATTTCAGCTTTCCTGAAATCAAAACAAAGAAATTCGTGGAGACCTTGAGACGTTTTGATGTCAAGAAAGCCCTGATCGTAACCGGGGACAAGTCCCATAACCTGGAGAAATCCTCCAGAAACGTCCCGCTCATCAAGGTCATGCGGCACGAAGGGTTAAATGTCTACGACATTTTGAAATATGATCACCTGTTGATCGAAGAGCCTGCAGTCAGGAAGATAGAGGAGGCGCTGGTTTCATAGTGGATATCTATCAAGTCATCAGAGAGCCGCACATCACTGAAAAGGCCAATATTCAGAAAGCAGATGCCAATCAGGTCACCTTCAATGTGCATCGGGCTGCCAACAAGGTGGAAATAAGGCGGGCCGTGGAAACCCTTCTCAAGGCAAAGGTCGTGGAGGTGAGGACGATGAACGTGCGCGGGAAGCGTCGACGGATGGGGAAAACCGTGGGAAGACGTCCGCACTGGAAAAAGGCCATCGTAAGGTTGGCGCCGGGTCAAAATATAGAATTTTTTGAAGGGATGTAGGAAATTATATCGGCTGGGAAATTGCCGGTCAACGATGTTGGCGTAACGAAGCGGAGCATAAAATGGGCATTAAACCTCATAAACCGACCTCGCCGGGGAGAAGATTTCAGACCTCTTCAGAGTTTGAGGAAATAACGCGAAAGAAACCTGAAAAGAGTCTCCTCAGGTCATTGCGAAAAAAAGGCGGCAGAAATTCCAATGGCCGCATGACCGTTCGGCACAGGGGAGGGGGACACAAACGGGCATACCGCCTCATTGACTTCAAGCGGGACAAGGATGGGGTGCCCGCGAAGGTGGCATCCATTGAATACGACCCGAATCGGTCTGCCAATATTGCCCTTTTGAACTATGCAGATGGGGAAAAGCGCTATATCCTGGCGCCCGCCAAGATCCAGACAGGAGACAGGGTCCAGTCGGGGCAGGGCGTGGAGATCCGGACCGGCAATGCCCTCCCATTGAAGGACATCCCCTTAGGGAGCCATATCCACAATATCGAGTTGAGCGTGGGGCATGGCGGGCAGTTGGCGAGGAGTGCGGGCAGTTATTGCCAGTTGATGGCCAAGGAAGGGAAATATGCACAGGTCAAGCTGCCTTCCGGCGAAGTTCGAATGGTGCTTCAGGAGTGCAGGGCCACTATCGGGCAGGTTGGGAATCTGGACCATGAAAACACATCCATCGGCAAGGCCGGTCGGGGCCGGTGGCTGGGAAAACGGCCTCGGGTGAGAGGGGTCGCCATGAACCCTGTGGACCATCCCCATGGCGGAGGAGAGGGCAAATCCTCCGGCGGGAGGCATCCTGTCACGCCCTGGGGAGTGCCGACAAAGGGGTTCAGGACCCGAGTCAGGAAGGGCAGCGACCGGCTCATCGTGAAACGCCGGACCAAGTAGGGGCGATGCCAGCGGCGTCAGGATGATCCTTCATCAATAGCATGCAGCAACAGGAGAAGAAATTTTGCCGAGATCTATAAAAAAGGGACCTTTTGTGGATGCCCATCTGCTGAAGAAGGTGGAAGCGGTGACTTCGACGGGGAGCAGACAGATCATAAAGACCTGGTCCCGCAGGTCCACGATACTCCCCGATTTTGTCGGGCTCACATTTGCTGTTCACAATGGCAGAAAATTTCTGCCGGTCTTCGTCTCGGAAGACATGGTAGGTCACAAACTGGGTGAATTTTCTCCTACCAGGACCTTCTATGGGCATGCAGGGGATAAGAAATCGAAGTTGAAAGGGAAGCAGAAGTAGCGGGGATGGCGAAATGTTGAATCGGGAGATTCAAGAATCGCACATGGATCTCCATAACTTTTTTGAAGAGCGGACATGGAAATAAGAGCGGCGGCAAGATTTGTGAGGATTTCCCCTCGGAAGGTGCGCCTCGTTATGGGCGAGGTGCGAGGGAAGAGTGTTGAAGAGGCGCTGAATATGCTTGCTTTCGCGCCGCAGCGGGGTGCCGGGATCGTGAAGAAATTGATCCATTCGGCAGTAGCCAATGCCCAGGAAAACGCCAAAATGGATGTGGATTCCCTTTATATCGCCAAGATCTATGCTGATGAAGGTCCCACATTGAAGCGCTGGCGGCCGAGGGCCTTGGGACGTGCAACCAGGATACGGAAACGGACCAGCCATTTGACGGTTGTTCTGGATGAGAAGTAGGTTCGTTGTGAGTCGAAGAGACATTTCGGCGACGCTGGAGGTGTATATTGGGACAGAAAGTTCATCCGATCAGTTTTAGATTGGGGATCAACAGGAGCTGGGATTCGAAGTGGTTCGCCAACGAGCAGTACAGCGATTTTGTGTTGGAGGATTTCAATATCAGGAAATTCCTGAAGAAGCGTGTTCTCCAGGCGGGTGTCTCAAGAATAGAAATCGAGAGGGCGGCCAACAAGGTTCGGGTGCGAATGCATGTCGCAAGACCGGGTATTGTCATCGGGAAAAAGGGCGTTGAGATCGAAAAACTCAAGGCTGACCTGGAAAAGGAGATCAAGAGGGACGTCATCCTGGATATTCAGGAGGTGAGAAAGCCTGAGGTGGATGCTCAGCTCGTGGCTGAAAACGTGGCCATGCAGTTGGTCCGAAGGATTGCGTTTCGTCGCGCAATGAAAAAGAGCGTCACCTCTGCGCTCAGGTTCGGGGCCCAGGGCATCAAGATCGCATGTGCCGGGAGATTGGGCGGGGCCGAGATGGCGCGGCGGGAGTGGTATCGCGAAGGTCGGGTGCCGCTGCACACCCTCCGGGCCGATATCGACTACGGATTTGCGGAGGCCTTCACCACCTATGGGGTAATCGGCGTGAAGGTCACCATATTTAAGGGTGAGATATTGCCTGACAAGAACCGAAAAGCTTAGGATGATGGTATGCTGAGTCCAAAGAAGGTCAAATATCGGAAGAGGCAGCGGGGCAGGATGAAGGGGAAGGCCTATCGGGGCAGCACCCTTGAATTCGGTGAGTTTGGTCTGAAGGCCCTGGAGTGTGGTCTGATGACGGCCCAGCAGATAGAGGCGGCACGTATTGCGGTGACTCGTCACGTGAAACGCGGGGGCAAGGTCTGGATCAGGATCTTCCCGGACAAGCCGATCGGCAAGAAGCCTGCCGAGACGCGTATGGGGAAAGGGAAGGCTGCCCCGGATAAATGGGTGGCCGTGATAAGGCCTGGAAGGATTCTGTACGAACTGGAGGGCGTGCCGGAGAGCGTGGCAGGTGAAGCATTCCGTTTGGCCGGGCACAAACTCCCGTTTGCCACCAAATTTGTCACCCGGGAGAAGGCAATCCAATGAAGGCAAAGGAACTCAGAGACCTCAGCATGGAAGAATTGAGGGAGAAGGAGCGAGAGGCGAAACAGGAGCTGTTTAACCTGAGGTTCCAGAAGGCCACGGGCCAGTTGTCAAATACGGCGATTATTTCCAAGACCAAAAAGGATCTGGCCCGGGTGAAGACCGTACTCAGGGAAATGTCGGTACAAGGGCAATCAGACAACGCGAGGGCGTGATGGGAGAGCGTGGACAGCGAAAAACGCTGACAGGGACGGTTGTTGGCAATCGGATGGACAAGACGGTTGTGATCTTGGTGGAGCGGCTGATCAGACATGCCGCTTATAGAAAATATGTCAGACGGCGTGCCAAATATCTGGCCCATGATGCGGGAAATATCTGTGGAATCGGCGATAAGGTCCAGATTGCAGAGTGCCGGCCCCTCAGTAAACGGAAGCGGTGGCAGGTTGTTAATATTATAGAAAAGAGCCAGGCGGCATGACGGTCCTTTGGAGCTGAAGAAATGATACAGACTGAAACGAGATTGCGGGTGGCTGACAACTCCGGCGCCAAACTGGTCTCCTGCATCAAGGTGCTGGGGGGGTCCAAGAGGAGATATGCAACGATTGGCGATATTATCGTGGTGGCTGTCAAGGAGGCCATGCCTAACTCCAAGGTGAAAAAGGGAGATGTTGTGCGCGCCGTTGTTGTCAGGACGGCCAAGGAGATCCACCGTTTGGACGGGACCCATATTCGATTCGATGATAACTCCGCTGTACTGATCAATACACAGGGAGAGCCTATCGGGACCCGGATTTTCGGGCCTGTAGCAAGGGAGTTGAGGGCCAAAAAGTTCATGAAGATTATATCGTTGGCCCCGGAAGTGCTCTGATCGAGCGGCCGTTATTTGGATTGAGGCGGCAGAGAACATTAGCGCTGTGGAGCGATAAACGTGCGGAAAAAGCATCCTAACATCAAAAAAAACGACAAGGTGATCGTTCTTGCCGGAAAAGAAGTGGGCAAAATCGGGACGGTGCTGAAGGTTGACAGCCAGAAGGGCCGTGTCGTTGTGGAAAAGGTCAATATGATCAAACGGCATTCAAGGCCCGGCGTGAAAACCGGTCAGGGCGGGATTGTTGAAAAGGAGGCCCCTATGGATATCTCCAACGTCATGATCATTTGCGACAAATGCGCCGAACCGACGCGGATCGGCAAGCGGATTCTCGAAGACGGTACAAAGGTCCGCATCTGCCGGAAATGCGGCGAGACCATGAATGGGTAAACAGGTCCGCATTGAATGAGGCGTAGGATTTCATTCTGTTTGCCGGCGTACCAACGGATAGGGAGGAAGCATCGTTGTCTCGATTGAAAGAAATATACCGTTCTGAGGTCGTGCCTTCCATGATAAAGGAGTTCGGCTACAAAAGCATCATGGCCGTTCCGCGCATCAAGAAGGTAGTCCTCAATATGGGCCTGGGAGAGGCCATCCAGAATATCAAGATCCTTGATGGCGCGGTCGAGGAGCTCACCATGATTGCAGGACAGAGGGCGGTTGTAACCAAGGCCAGAAAGTCGATCGCGGGTTTCAAACTCCGGGAGGGCATGCCCATTGGCTGCATGGTGACATTGCGGGGCGAAAGGATGTTTGATTTTCTCGACAAGCTTTTCAATGCGGGGTTGCCGCGCGTAAGGGATTTCAGGGGCCTTTCGGACAAGGCATTTGACGGTCGGGGCAATTGCAGCATCGGGATCAAAGAATTTATCATCTTTTCAGAGATAGACTATGACAAAGTAGACAAGATGAAGGGTCTCAATATATCGATTGTCACCACGGCCCGAACTGATGCAGAGGGTCTTTTCCTATTAAAACAGTTGGGGATGCCTTTCCGGAATTAGGGGGGCGCAGGTAAAGGGGGAGGTTGTCTTGGCAAAGAAGTCGCTTATTGTTAAGGCCCAGAGGAAGCACAAATTCAGCGTTCGCGAGTACAACAGGTGTCCCATCTGCGGGCGGAGCCGGGCCTATCTGAGGAAATTCGGAATTTGCCGTATCTGTTTCAGGAATATGGCTTCAAGGGGAGAGGTCCCGGGCGTAATTAAGTCGAGCTGGTAAATGCAGGGGGTCCCGCCGGGTAACCAAGAGATGTTCCGAGTACATAATTGTAGGGGGCAGTGCAGATAAAATGACGATGACGGATCCAATTGCTGATATGTTGACAAGGATTAGGAACGCCCTGAGGGCTTCTCATGAAGTGGTCAATATTCCAAGCTCCAAGCTGAAGATAAATGTTGCAAAGGTCCTAAAATCCGAAGGCTACATCAAAAACTTCCGGATTGTTTCCGATGGTCAGCACCGATACATAAGAATTTTTCTTAAATACGACAAAGAAGGCGCGCCGGTGATTGAGGGGCTCAAAAGGGAGAGCAGGCCGAGTTGCCGTGTTTATGTGGGTTGCGATCGTCTCCCAAAGGTCCTGAACGGGTATGGCGTCCATATCGTTTCCACGTCAAAGGGCCTGATGACAGATAGTGAGGCGAGAAAGGCCGGCGTCGGAGGAGAGGTCCTCTGTTCTGTTTGGTAAGCGATTCAATGCCGTCTGAGGCGGGAGAAATAAGGGGAGGTTTTTTACATGTCACGCATCGGGAAACGGCCCATTGCAATACCGGCGGAAGTGGATGTGGCCATTGATGGGGATCGGGTCAGGATAAAGGGGCCCAAGGGGAGTCTGGAACGGTCTATCCATCCCAAGATATCCATAGAACGGGAAGGGGATGTTCTTTTGGTGACGGCCAACGATGAATCGCGGGAGGCCAGGTCTCTTCATGGACTGTTTGGCGCGCTTCTCAGCAACATGGTGACCGGGGTTACCAAAGGCTTCCAAAAGGGACTTGAGATCGTCGGAGTGGGGTACAGGGCCGAGATGAATGGGAGAACGGCTGTATTAAGCCTTGGGTATTCCCATCCGATCCACTTTGACCTGCCGGAGGGAATCGATGGGGCCATCGAGAAGAACAAAATTGTTTTAACCGGCATTGACAAGGAACTCCTGGGAGTGACCGCTGCCAAGATCCGTGGACTCCGGGCGCCTGAGCCCTACAAAGGCAAGGGCATCAAATATGCGAACGAAATTATTCGGAGAAAAGCGGGCAAGGCGGGATCAAAATAGACATCAGCAGAAAGAGATGAAGAGGTTTCGGGGATGGGTGCTGTTAGCAGATCCGAGAAAAGATTGAGAAGAAAACGGAGGGTGCGCAAGAAGATCAAAGGGACCTCCGAGAGTGCGCGTTTGTGTGTTTTCAGGAGTTCAAAGCACATCTACGCCCAGATCATAGATGATTCTGAGGGGAAGACACTGGCCGCGGCATCTTCTGTGTCCAAGGGCCTTCGTTCCAAGGTAGGCAAGGACGGGGCCAACAAGAAGGGTGCGGCAATGGTCGGTTCAGCCATTGCTGAGTCGGCCTTGTCCAAGGGGATCAAACGGGTGGTTTTTGATCGGAACGGGTTCTTATACCATGGTCGGGTGAAAGCGGTTGCAGACGCGGCGCGCCAAAGCGGACTGGAATTTTGATTGCGCTGGAAGACGTCCGGCCTTTCTGGGCTCTTTCAGGCCATTGTCTGCCCAAGGAAAGGTGAAAGAGAATCTGTTCAGTCTAAATATGGAATAATCGTTTTACAGGGAGACGACCAGTGTTTGCAGGAGAAGACGAAGCGCAGTTGATCGAGAAGGTTGTCCACATCAACCGGGTGGCAAAGGTTGTCAAGGGTGGACGAAGGTTCAGTTTCAGCGCCATTGTTGTCGTGGGAGACGGCAAAGGCATGGTGGGGAGTGGACTGGGAAAGGCCAATCAGGTGCCGGAAGCCATCCGAAAAGGGATCGAGAAGGCCAAAAGGGATATGAGAAATGTGTGTCTGAGCGAGAAATCCATCCCGTATGAGGTCATCGGGAACTGCGGGGCGGGCCGTGTATTGCTGAAGCCTGCGGCAAAAGGTACGGGTTTGATTGCCGGCGGAGCGGTTCGTGCGGTTCTGGAGGCAGCGGGGATTCAGAACATTTTGACCAAATGCCTGGGCTCCCACAACCCTCATAATGTGGTGAAGGCAACCATCAGGGGACTTCGTCTGCTCCGCAATCCGGAGAAGATTATGCTGCGCAGGGGAAAGGCACTCGAGGAGGCGGGGGCGTAGCCTGTTGATTCAGGCAGTCCTCAGCCTAAAGAGCGCCCGAGGCTGATACAGACGGATCCCAGAGGTGAGAGTTGGAAATGAGTGAGACAATAAAGGTAACGCTTGTCAAAAGCGGCATCGGCAAGAGCAAAAAGATTCGGCAAACCCTGACGGGACTGGGCTTGACCAAACTGAACAAGTCGGTGGAACTGAACAATACGCCAGCAATCAGGGGCATGATTGAGAAGGTCTCATTCCTGGTCAAGGTTGGTTGAGATAGGGGGAAGAGATGAAGATTCATGAGCTTTCACCTGCTGAAGGGTCCAGAAAGAAGCGCAAGAGAGTGGGGAGGGGTCCTGGATCCGGGCATGGAAAGACCGCATGCAGGGGACAAAAAGGGCAAAATTCTCGCTCAGGAGGGGGTGTGCGGCCTGGATTTGAGGGAGGCCAGATGCCGCTTCAGAGGCGCCTTCCCAAGCGAGGCTTCACCAACCGCTTCAAGAAGGAATACGCGGTCATCAATGTGGACGATCTGAATCGGTTCACTGCCGACGCCCCGGTTGATCCCAAGAGCTTGCAGGCGGCCGGACTTGTCAAAAAGATGAGGGACGGGGTCAAGCTGTTGGGGGACGGGGAAGTGGCCGGCCCTGTGGTCGTCAGGATTCACAAGGCAAGCAAGACGGCTGTTCAGAAGGTTGAGGCGGCCGGCGGCAGGGTTGAGCTGATCTGAGGACAGCGATTCTCGACTGATAAGCCTGGATTCTGTGGCCACGCCCTTTAGGAGGCCCAGGTTCACAGATTTTCAAATCGCGATGGGTAAAACGGGATGGACGTATGATCGGCGGATTTCAAAATATTACCAAGATACCCGAGCTGAAGAAAAAGATTCTCTTTACGCTGTTCATGCTCGCGGTTTACCGCGTAGGGTGTCATATCCCGACCCCTGGGATCGATGGGGCCGCACTGGCGGCCTTTTTTAACGCGAGGCAGGGGACGCTTTTTGGCCTTTTTGATATGTTCTCGGGCGGCGCCTTGAGCCAGATGTCGGTCATGGCCCTGGGCATCATGCCCTATATCAGCGCATCCATTATCCTGGAACTTATGACGGTGGTGGTCCCCTACCTGGAAAAGCTCAAAAAGGAGGGCGAACAAGGCCGCAAGAAGATTACGCAATACACCCGGTATGGAACCGTCATACTGAGCATCATTCAGGGATTCGGCATTGCCGTCGGTCTGGAGAATATGACCAGCCCCGGCGGGGCCATGATTGTGCCGGCAGGCGGCTGGGGATTCAGACTCTTGACGGTGATCACCTTGACCGCGGGCACCTCTTTTCTCATGTGGCTGGGGGAACAGATCACAGAGCGGGGGATCGGAAACGGGATCTCACTGATCATATTTGCAGGCATTGTTGCGGGATTTCCTGTGGGGGTTGCCAATACCTTCAGGCTGATGGGCACAGGCGAATTGACGCCTTTTTTCATGATCCTGATCGTCGCGCTGATGATCGCAGTGGTCGGCGCCATCGTTTTTGTGGAAAGAGGGCAGCGACGGATTCCCGTGCAGTATGCCAAGCGGGTGATCGGCCGCAAAATGTATGGCGGTCAAAGCACGCACCTGCCCCTCAAGGTCAACACCGCAGGGGTGATTCCGCCCATTTTTGCTTCTTCTATTATCATGTTTCCGGCGACCATCGCGAATTTTTTGAGCGTGGACGAATTTCCATGGCTGCAATATATCGTGAATGCCCTGGCGCCGGGACATATTATTTACACACTGATCTACGTGACCTTTATATTCTTCTTCTGCTATTTCTATACGGCAGTGCATTTCAATCCAGTGGACGTTGCCGACAACATGAAACGAGCCGGAGGCTTCATCCCGGGCATCAGACCTGGAAAGAACACAGCAGAGTATATTGACAGGGTATTGACAAGACTTACCTTCTCGGGGGCCATCTATGTCTCGGCGGTCTGTGTCCTGCCGAATATTCTGATTTATCATTTGAACGTGCCTTTTTATTTTGGTGGAACCGCGCTCCTGATTGTGGTGGGCGTGGCAATGGACACCACGAACCAGATAGAGTCCCACCTGTTGACCAGGCATTACGAAAGCTTTATGAAAAAGGGGTTTGGAAAGGCGAGATAGGTTTTTGGCGGGTCTTTTTGGAATGGGCGGTTTAGCGGGGAAGGTCATATGCCCAAGGAAGAAGCGATTGAGGTCGAGGGAATTGTGATTGAGACGCTGCCCAACGCCATGTTCAGGGTGGAACTCAAGAACGGGCACCGGGTGTTGTCCCACATATCGGGCAGGATCCGAAAAAATTTCATTAAGATATTGCCAGGGGATATGGTGATGGTGGAACTATCCCCGTATGATTTAACCAGGGGACGTATTGTTTATCGGGGTAGAAGGCAGTGATGAAGAGATATCCCGGGTGTTGATAACGCTGTCGTGCCTTTTTGCAGCAGTGCGAAAAGGCAGATGTGTGAGGGTGCAAGCATTATGAAAGTGAAACCATCAATTAAGAGGATCTGTAAGCGGTGCAAGATTATTCGGCGAAACGGCGTCACCCGTGTGATTTGCGACAATCCTCGCCACAAGCAGCGACAGGGATGATCGCGCCCCCGCGAGGCCGGGATGCGGGCGTTTGGTGATCAGCGGGTTTTAGACTATTAAGGAAAGAGGAGTTGAAAATTGGCAAGGATCGCGGGTGTTGACTTACCAAGGGGAAAGCGGATTGAGATTGCCCTCACCTACATCTACGGGATCGGGAGGCCGATGGCACAGAAGATACTGTCCGAGGCCGGTGTAGACGGGGGCGTTAAATCGGACGATCTCACGCCGGATCAGATCACCAGCATCAGAAGGGTTATCGACGAGACATGCAAGGTTGAGGGGGATCTGAGACGGGAAGTATCCATGAATATCAAGCGGCTGATGGACCTTGGGGCGTACCGTGGCTTGAGACACCGAAAAGGGCTGCCTGTCAGGGGGCAACGGACCAGCACGAACGCCAGGACCAGGAAGGGACCGCGGCGTGCCGTGATGGGAAAGAGAAAAAAATAGAGATTTGAGGATACAGCATGGCAAAAACTGCGAGAAAAAGAGTCAGATCCAAAAAGGAAAAGAAGAATGTCCCCTCCGGGATTGTCCATATCCAGTCGACTTTTAACAATACCATCGTGACCATTACCGATCTTGAGGGAAATGTCATTGCCCAGTCAAGCGCGGGAAGAGGCGGCGTGAAGGGGTCTCGAAAGAGCACCCCGTTTGCGGCCCAGATCGCGGGCAGAGACGCGCTCAGACAGGCCATGGACCAGGGGATGAGGGTGGCAGAAGTCCGGGTCAAGGGCCCCGGCGTCGGGAGAGAGGCTGCCCTGCGGTCACTGCAGGTGGAAGGCTTTACCGTGACGGTTATCAGAGACGTTACGCCTATTCCCCATAACGGCTGCCGGCCTCCGAAGCGCAGGCGGGTATAAGAGTGGCCATGCTGTGTGCCGGAGTCAATATGAATAGAAAGCAACGGATGATGATGCATCGGGGCAGGAGGGGTTGTTTTGGCCAGATATAGGGATTCTTCATGCAAATTGTGCCGACGAGAGAATCTGAAGCTCTATCTGAAGGGCGACAGGTGCTACGGCGACAAGTGCGCCTTTGAAAGACGGGCCTATGCGCCGGGCCAACACGGACAGAGACGGGGAGGGAAGATCTCTGATTACAGGGTTCAGCTGAGAGAGAAGCAGAAGGTTAAAAGGATTTATGGCCTGCTGGAAAAGCAGTTCAGGGGATATTATGCCCTGGCCGACAGGCGGAAAGGGGTCACTGGCACCAATCTTTTGCTGAGGCTGGAGTCTCGTCTGGATAATATGGTGTACAGGATGGGTTTTGCCGCCTCACGCAGTCAGGCGAGACAACTGGTAAGACACAACCATTTTAAGGTAAACGACAGGAAGGTCAACATCCCTTCTTATCTGGTGAAGCCGGGGGATGAAATCAAGGTTAAAGAGGAAAGTAAAAAGGTGCCTCAGATTATCGAGGCAATGGAGACCGTGGTCAGACGTGGCATTCCGGACTGGATTGAAGTTGACAAGGAAAAGTTTAAGGGAACGCTGAAGGCCCTTCCCAACCGAGAAGATCTCACGATGCCCATTCAGGAACAGCTTATTATAGAATTGTACTCAAAATAAGTATGTGAAATTTGTTAATGCTGATCTAACGGTTTCATTACATATTGTCAATAAAAGCATGGGGAGGCCTTCTTGGTAGATCTAAAGAGCAAAAACTGGCGTGAGCTGATAAAGCCGAAACGGATCGAGATCGATCCGGAGAGTTACACCAGCTCCTACGGCAAGTTCGTATGCGAACCACTGGAAAGGGGTTTCGGCATCACTATCGGCAATTCGCTGAGGCGCGTGTTGTTGTCGTCGCTCCAAGGGGCGGCCATTGTCTCCGTGAAGTTTGACGAGGTTCTTCATGAATTTTCCACCATTCCCGGGGTGTTAGAGGATGTCACGGATATCATTTTGAATCTGAAGGCGATACGTCTCAAGATGGTCGATACGGAGGAGGCCGTTATCCATCTCCAGGGGGAGGGAGGGGGCGTGGTGACGGCTGGCGATATCGAGACGAACGGCGTGGTAGAAATCCTCAACCCTGAACAACACATTGCCACTCTCAACAAAGAGGGCAAGGTGAATATGGAGATGGTGGTTAGGATGGGCAAGGGGTATGTGCCGGCCGAGAAAAACAAGTCATCCGAAACGCCCATCGGCGTTATCCCTATGGATGCAGCCTTTTCTCCCATTCAAAAGGTCAACTACGTGGTGACAAACGCCAGGGTGGGTCAGATAACCGATTACGACAAGCTGACCCTGGAGGTATGGACAGACGGAAGCGTGCTCCCTGAAGATGCAGTGGCCTATGCCGCCAAGATCCTCAAGGAGCAGATGAACCCGTTCATCAATTTTGAGGAGGAGTCAGAGCCGGAGGAAGAGGAAGAGGATGTGGAGAGAGAAAAGCTGAACGAAAACCTCTTCCGACCTGTTTCCGATCTGGAGTTATCGGTGCGTTCGGCCAACTGCCTTCAAAACGCCAAGATTGCCCTTATCGGTGAACTGGTTCAAAAAACAGAAGCCGAAATGCTCAAGACCAAGAATTTCGGAAGGAAGTCCCTCAACGAGATCAAGTCTATCCTGGAAGAGATGGGGCTCTCCCTGGGCATGAAGATACCTTATTTCCCCACGACCCCGGCCCTTGATGAGAAGGAAGCAGGAGAAGAAGAGGAAGGAAAAGAGGCAGATATAGAAGAGGATGGGGGAGAAGAAGCGGCCCTGGAGGAAGGCGGGGACGAGGAAAAAGAGGTAAAGGCAAAGAAGAAAAAAAAGAAGGCCGGCGAGGAGACTGAAGGCGAAAAGAAGGGAAAGGGAAAAGATAAATGAGGCACAGAAAGGCAGGGAAACAGTTAGGACGCAATACAGGGCATCGGCGGGCGATGCTCAGGAACATGGTGACCTCTCTATTCGCACACGAACAGATCGAAACGACCGATGCGAAGGCCAAGGCGATCCGTCCTGTGGCCGAAAAAATGGTCACTCTTGCCAAGCGGGGGGACCTCCATGCCCGGCGCCAGGCCCTTGCCTATATGGAAAATAAGTCAGTTGTCCATAAGCTGTTCGATGAGGCCAGAAACCGTTTTCTCGATCGACAGGGCGGCTATCTGAGAATTGTCAAGAAGGGGGTGCGCAAAGGCGACGGCGCCCCTGTCTCGATCGTTCAGCTCCTTCCCGCCGATGAAGGTGGACCATCGGGAAAGGCGAAAGGAAGGTGATTGAACCAGAAGGACCATTAAGGGGGCGGCGATGCCCCCTCTTTTTGGAGTTGCACCTGAGCGCGGCTTTGTGTATGATTCCGCAATGGTTCAGGGGTTCACAATTCAGCCAAATCCAATCTCCCGGCGAAACCTCAAGCAATATCCGTTAATTAAATGATGATTGCATGGTGGCGCAATATGAAAGACCCTCTTGCCTGGTTGCAGGCAAGGGGGTTTTTTTTGAGGAGTCTGCTGTGACGAAATTCGGGCATAAAGATTTGTTGGGGATGGGGCAGTTGTCTGTCCAGGAAATCCATCTGATCCTGGATACGGCCGAATCATTGAAGGCGATTTCTGCAAGGGATATCAAAAAGGTCCCCACGCTGCGCGGCAAGAGCATCGTCAATTTCTTCTATGAACCGAGCACCCGCACGCGCACCTCATTTGATGTGGCTGCCAAGCGGCTCAGTGCAGACACCCTGAGCCTTTCCGCATCCACAAGCAGCATGGTGAAGGGTGAAACCCTTGTGGATACCGCGCGAAATCTGGAGGCCATGCGGCCCGATGTGATCGTTTTGAGGCACCCCTCGAGCGGTGCGCCCCATATGCTGGCACGGGAGGTGAGCGCCGGCATCGTCAATGCGGGAGACGGGATCAACGAACATCCGACCCAGGCCCTGCTGGATCTATATACCATAAGGGAAAAGATGGGCCGGATCGAGGGGTTGAAGGTGGTGATCATGGGCGATATCTCCCACAGCCGTGTGGCCCGATCCAACATCATCGGCTTGACCAAGATGGGGGCTGAGGTAACGCTTTCGGGTCCGCCGACCATGATGCCGATCGGGATTGAGACGCTGGGAGTGAATGTGGTCGCCGATCCGGCAGAGGCGGTTCGGGGAAAAGATGTGGTGATGGCGCTCCGCATTCAACTGGAGAGGCAGACCAGGGTTTTGTTTCCAAGCGTCCGGGAATATGCGGCCTTTTTCGGGCTGACAAAAGAGATACTGCGGGGCGCCAATGAAGGGGCTATTGTGATGCATCCGGGGCCTCTCAACCGGGGGGTGGAAATTACGCCGGAGGTGGCGGACGGCCCCTGGTCCGTTATTCTGGACCAGGTGGCAAACGGGGTGGCTGTGCGCATGGCCGTTTTATATCTTTTGATTGGAGGAGCCAAGGGTGATAACGTGGATCAGGGGCGGCGATCTGATTGATCCCGTCAGCAGAAAGAGGGAAGCGCTCGATCTCATCATTGAAGGGGCAAAGATCTCGAGGATCGTTCCTCATGGGGTCTTTCAGGAAGTGAGGCCTCATATCCGGCAGATCGAGGCATCGGGCAAACTGGTTGTCCCCGGCCTGATCGATATGCATGTCCACCTGAGGGAGCCGGGACATGAATACAAGGAGACCATTGCCACCGGGGCAAGGGCTGCGGCCGCCGGCGGTTACACGGCTGTGGCCTGCATGCCCAACACCGACCCTCCCAACGACTGCCGGGCCGTGACTGAATTCATCCTGGAGCAGGCGGAAAGGGCCGGATTCGTCAGGGTCTACCCCATCGCCGCCATATCAAAGGGCCAGACAGGGGAAGGTCTTACCGATTTTGGAGATTTGAAGGCAGCGGGGGCCGTGGGCCTCTCAGACGACGGATTCCCCGTGGTCAACAGCGAGTTGATGCGAAGGGCACTGGAATACGCGCCCTTTTACGGGCTTCGGGTCATTTCTCACTGTGAAGACAGGAATCTTTCAGCCGGCGGGGTCATGCACGAGGGGGTTGTATCCACACAGATCGGCCTTGCCGGGATTCCCGATGCCAGCGAGGACATCATGGTCTACAGGGAGATATCCCTGGCCAGGTTGACCAAAAAGCCGGTCCACATTGCCCATGTGAGCGCCGCCTCCTCGGTTCAACTGATCCGTCGGGCAAAGGAAGACGGGATCCCGGTGACGGCCGAGACTGCGCCCCATTATTTCACCCTGGATCATCGCCGGGTTATGGGATACGACACCCTTGCCAAGGTCAATCCGCCCCTTAGGACCCCGGAAGACGTGGCGGCCGTCAAGTCCGGCCTGCGGGAGGGGGTCATTGACGTCGTCGCCACAGACCATGCGCCCCACAGCCCCCTGGAAAAGGATGTGGAATTTGACAGGGCCGCCTTTGGAATGATCGGTCTCCAGACAGCCCTCCCCCTCACCCTTGAGCTGGTTCGGGAAGGGGTCCTGGAACTGGTTGATGCCATTAACAAGCTTTCGTGGGCAGGGGCAACCATCCTGGGCGTGCCGGGCGGCCGTCTGGTGGAAGGGGGGATCGCCGATCTGACGATCATTGATCCGGATTATGAATATGCCTTTGAGCCGGACAGGATTCTCTCCAAAAGCAAAAATTCTCCGTTTATCGGACGCAAGTTGAAAGGGATCGCCGAGCTGACCATGGTCGGAGGCAGGGTTGTCTGGGAAAAGAAATAGGATACTGGTGGTCGATGATCAGGCCAGCATGAGGGAATTTCTGGAGATCATGCTGACCAAGGAAGGCTATCGGGTGGTTGCGGCAGAGCACGGGGAAGATGCGTGCGGGATCCTGGAGAGGGAGAGCTTTGATCTGGTTATTACCGATATTAGGATGCGAAATATTAACGGGATGGGGGTCCTGAAAAAGGCCAAGGAGCAGAATCCGGAGACCCTGGTCATTCTCATTTCCGCATTTGCCACCCCTGAAACGGCCGTGGAGGCCATGAAAGAGGGGGCCTACGACTATCTTCCAAAGCCGTTCAAGGTCAATGATCTCAAGCGGGTGGTGAGGGACGCCCTGTCCCTGGAGTCCCCTGCCTCCAAAGATAAAAGGGGACCGAGCGGCCGTCTTCATTTTGGTTGCCTGATAGGCGAGAGCCCGCAGATGAGAAAAGTGTACGATCTGGTTGAGCGGGTGGCGCGGACCAGGACCAATGTCCTTATTATGGGGGAAAGCGGGACCGGAAAAGAGCTGGTGGCCAAGGCTATCCATAACCTGAGCGACAGGCGCAACAAGCCCATTGTGGTGATCAACTGTGCGGGAATGCCCGAAAACCTCATAGAGAGCGAGCTGTTCGGCCACCGCAAGGGTGCCTTCACCGGCGCGGTCGCCGATAAGGAAGGGCTCTTTGACGTGGCCGACGGGGGCACGGTCTTTCTCGATGAAGTGGGCGAACTGTCGCCGGTTATCCAGGTCAAACTCCTAAGGGTGATTCAGGAGCGGGCCTTTACCGCTGTGGGCGGCGTGGAGATGAAGCAGGTGGATGTCCGGTTTATCTCCGCTACCAACAAAGATCTGGAAAAGGAGGTCCTGAACAAGAATTTCAGGGAAGATCTCTATTTCAGACTGAATGTCATCCCCCTCCTCATTCCTCCCCTGCGGGAGAGGGAAGGGGATCTCGCTTTGCTGGCGCAGCATTTTCTGGAGAAATGCTCTTTTCAGATGGGCAAGGACATCAGGAAAATCTCGACCTATGCCATGGATATCCTCAGCCACTATCCATTTCCGGGCAATGTACGGGAACTGGAAAATATTGTGGAGCGGAGCGTGGCCCTGGAGACCTCCAATATTGTCCTGCCCGAGAGCCTGACACTTTCCACCTTAAAAAGGGATGTTGAGGGCAAGGAAGCCCGGGCCCGCATCGGACCTGACGGGATCCAGTTGGATAAGACAATGGCCGAGATTGAAAGGGAGTATCTTTTGGAGGCATTGGAAATGGCCCGTGGATCCAAGCAGCGGGCCGCCGAACTCCTGGGGATCACGCTTCGGTCGCTTCGGTATCGACTGGAAAAGCAGGGGATTGCGGCAGAGGATGATTCATAGCTCAGGTTGAGGACCATTAGAGCAAGCAGACGGGGAAACAGACATGCAGACCCAGCGCATCATTCTGAGCGGCTCCGGAGGCCAGGGGGTCATTACCGCAGCCATTATTTTGGCCGAGGCCGCGGTGGTCTATGAAAATCTGAATGCGGTTCAGACCCAGTCCTACGGTCCAGAGTCGCGGGGCGGGGCCACTCGGGCCGATGTGATCCTGTCCGATGAGCCCATCTATTACCCCAAGGTGGAACAGCCCAACATCGCGGTCTGTCTGACCCAGGAGGCCTACAGGCGCTATTCCTGGTCCGTGCGGCCGGGCGGTCTCTTGTTGACCGACACCCGCTATGTGCGGCAGGATCCCAGAGTGGATGCGCGGCAGGTGGGCTTCAGCATGCATGACACGGTGGCGAGCCGTATGGAAAATCCGATTGTCTTCAATATCTGTGTTCTGGGGGCACTTGTCGGGTTGACAGGTCTGATTAGAGCCGAATCCATCGAGCGGGTCCTGGCAGGGCGGGTTCCGCCCGAGTCCCTGGAGATGAATCGGATGGCCTTGCAGGCGGGTCTGGACCTGGCACAGGAGACACCCTGGTAAACGAGGCGCCCCTTTTCGATCGGGCAGGTGAGTAGTAGGCGAACAACAATCCCCGCGTCATTATCCTCAGGGGCCGCCAGGAGATTTCCAGCCGCAAATGGGCATGGTCTTCTCGCGCGCGATACCCAAACCATGATCTATTTGGCGAGCATCTCTTGCAGTTTCAATGCATTTTGTGCGGCATACCCGGCTTCGTCATTATCAAAATAACAGAAGACCTGATTACCCATATCGACCCAAGTCGAGAATGCCCCCGCCCATCCGGAGAGCGTGGAGACATGGTAGCTCCCTTTGTAGGCGTCGGCCGGGCCGTGAAGGCGCACATAGATGAAATCCGCTGTAATCTCTTTTGGAGAAGCATACCCTGCCAGATCATAGATGCAGAAGGCCGCTCCCACCATATTCAAGGCCTCATACGCGGCCGGGTCCATCCAGGAGGTGTCGCGGAACTCAAAGGCGTACCGGTAGTTGGTTGGCAGTATCTCCAGAAAGTCGTAGAACCTCTCCGGGTTGAAACGCCAGCGCGGCGGGAGCTGGAAAAGGATGGGACCCAGCTTGTCTCCCAATGCGTCGACCCGTTTTAAAAGGGAGGTCAGGGCCTCTTTGGCGTCTTTCAGTTTCTTCATGTGGGTGATGTAGCGGCTCGCCTTTACAGCGAACAAGAATCCTTTGGGCACAGCCTTGCGCCAGGCCGTCAAGGTCTCGCTTTTGGGAAGCTGGTAAAAGGAATTGTTGATTTCCACAGTATGAAAGTGCCTGGAATAATAGGCCAGAAAATCGCTTTTAGGTAGGCCTTCAGGATAAAAGGCTCCCACCCAGCTGTCATAATGCCAACCTGAGGTCCCTATATGGATGTTTTCCAAACCTGCCATGATAGAGGGTCTCCTTATGTGTCAAAATCCCTGAATCCCGTCCAGGCGTGATTTTCTTTTATGCGCTCCTGTGGGCGAGTATAGCCGCGACCCTGTCCACGATCTGCTCAGGGGTTGACGACTTTTTGGACAGGAAGGCGTCGGCCCCCGATTCAAAGGCGGCCTCCTGGTATTCGGGCGCATCGAAACTGGTCATCATGACAACCGCTACGCCGGGATATGCCGCCTTCAATCTTCTGGTCAACTTCAAGCCGTTTTCGCCTGGCAAGCGCACATCCATAAAAACCAGATCCGGAACTTTTGTCCCCACTCTCTCAAAGGCTGTTTGTCCTTCCTTTGCCTCTCTGACGTCCACGGCGGGGAATCGTGACGTCAGGATGTGGCTGAGGATTTTCCTGAATGACGTGTTGTCGTCTACGATCAGGATGTCGGGCATTGTTCTCTCCTATGCTGGATATTGGAGGCTGGATGCTGGGGATCAGGGATCAGGTGCTGGATGTTTGAAGCTTGCTGACGGATAGGCGCCCGAAGGCGTTTTTCTTGTGATTTCATATCCCTTTTACCTGACCTGTGATCCCTGTTCTCTGGCATCTGCCGTTCCTTTACTTGGCTTTTTCTGTGTGGTATATGGGTTCCATCACGTATAATCAATATGTTTTATACCCTATTTGAGTTCCCAACGGCCTGGACGCATCATGGTCGCGACAAAGGACTGCCCGTCATGCCCAAAAAAAGCCGTATCGTTATTGCTGAGGATCACAAAATCCTGCGGCAGGGACTGGGCTCCCTCCTGAGCAGCAGCGATGAATTGGAAGTCGTTGGGGAGGCGGGCGACGGGATGAGTGCCATCCGGGTCATCAAGGAGCTTGAGCCCGATCTGGTGATTCTCGACCTCAATATGCCGAAGATGAACGGAATGGCGGTGATCAAGGAAATCAAGCAGACCTGCCCGGACACGAAGATCCTGGCCCTCACCATGTACCGAAAAGAAGAGTATATCCTCGAGGTCTTTAAATCGGGTGGAGAGGGATACTGCCTCAAATCCTCTGGGTATGAAGAACTGCTGACGGCCGTGAGGGCTGTTCTGTCGGGCAAGCAGTATGTCAGCCCGGAGATATCGGCGGTGGTCTTGGAGGGGTATCTGGAGAGCCGGAGGTCTGTGAAGGAACAAACCTCGTATGAGTTGCTCACTCAGCGTGAAAGAGAGGTCCTGAAACTGGTGGGAGAAGGGTATCAAAACAAGGAGATTGCCGATTATCTCTGCATCAGCCCCAAGACCGTGGAAAAACACCGGGGCAACATCATGCAGAAGCTGGATCTCCACTCTGCTTCCGCCCTCACCGCCTACGCCATCGACAAGGGACTGGTTGTTACCGAATAAGAGCCAAGACCCAGGACCCAAGGCGGCCTGACGGCCGCAACCAAACAGGGTTCTGCCCGCCCGTGGGGGTCTCTGCCCAAGGGCTGCAACAAAATGCGCTTATATCGTTCGGCGACCGCCCCCGGGCGCCGGATAATGTGTATGGAAAGGCAGCAAGGACACACCGCCCATGAAAGCCTCTCCTTGGGGCTGGAACAGACTGTATTTTAAAGCCCTGCTGCCGTTCCCACGAGGTGTGTTCGGTTTTTGCAGCCCTTGGGCAGAGACCCCCACGGGGAAACTTCTTCGCACGTTGCGGAGAAGTTACAAACAAAGACTCTAAAACGTCCAGACCTGCCCCCATTTGCAACCGGCCGAATCTCATCTCATGCATGTCCGGTTCGCGATTGCTCTCACTCGGATGGCTGTACCCGCCCGCGGACAGGGGATCGACCCCATTTTCTTTGCCGTTCCCTACTTCCTTTTTAACAGCTTCTTAAGATCGTTCAGACTTCTGGTGTTGATCACATCCTCGGGCTCCAGCCAGCCCCTCCGGGCCTGGGCCACACCATGACGCATGGCGTCCAGGTCGGGGATGCTGTGGGCGTCTGTGGAGATGGCCATCTTGAGGCCCATATCCTTTGCCATTTTTGCATGGATGTCGGAGAGGTCTAGGCGATCCGGATGGGAATTGATCTCGAGGAAGCAGCCCCTTTTCCTGGCCCCCTCCATGATCCGCTCCAGGTCGATTGCATAAGGGTCGCGCTCATTGATCAACCGGCCTGTGGGATGGGCAAGGATATTGACCCAGGGGTTGTCCAGGGCCCGCAGGACCCTTTCGGTCATGGTCTCCCTGGACAGGCGCCGGTGGTAATGCACAGCGCAGACCACGATATCCAGTTCTTTCAAGATATGGTCGGGGAGGTCGAGGGACCCGTCCTCCAGGATGTCCACCTCTATCCCCTTCAGGAGGACCAGTCCGCTCAGTTTTCCGTTCAACTGATCGATCTTCTCGATTTCCTGTGCCAGACGCCCGGCATCCAGGCCGTGGGCCATGGTTACCTTTCTGGAATGGTCTGTAATGGCCAGATAGTCATAGCCGTGTTCCTTGGCGGCCCGGGCCATTTCCTCGAGGCTGGCATGCCCGTCTGTGGCCGCGGTGTGGACATGGAGGTCCCCGCGGAGATCTTCCACCGTAACCAGGCGGGGGAGACGCCCTTCCCGGGCCGCCTCCACCTCGCCCCGGTTTTCCCGCAGTTCGGGTTGGATATAGGGGAGATCTACCTGGTGGTAAACCTCTTTCTCGGTCCTCCCGGCGATCCGGTCATTTCCCTTGAATACGCCGTACTCATTGATCTTGAGGCCCTTTTTGACGCCCAGTTTACGGATGGCGATGTTATGGGTCTTGGATCCCGTGAAGTAATGAAGGGCCGCGCCGTAACTGACCTGGGGAACAACCCTGAGGTCCACGTGGAGCCCTGAGCGGAGGATCACCGTGGCCCGGGTTGTCCCTTTGGAGACCACCTTTGTGACATCCTCATGGTCCACCAAACGGTCCATCGCCACGGATCCCTTCCGGCACGCGACCAGGATGTCCAGGTCTCCCACAGTGTCTTTCCGCCGCCTGTAGCTCCCGGCCACTGTGATCTTTTTGACCCCTTTGCCCTTCTTGAGAGCGTCCACCAGGGGCCGGGCCCTCTGCTCGGCCTCCACCCATTTGATCCGCTCTTTTCTTCCTTCAAATGCCCTGAGCCCCTCGATGATGTTTTGCTCGGTCTTTTCTCCAAAGCCTTTGAGTCCCCTGATCTTGCCCCGGCGGGCCGCTTCCTCAAGTTCTTTGGGGGTGCTCACGCCCAGCTCGCGGTTGAGGACCTTGACCCGTTTGGGACCCAATCCCTCCACCTTCATGAGTTGGCCCAGACCGGGCGGGGTCTTGCCCTGGAGTTTTTCAAGCTGTTCGAGAGAACCTGTCTTTACCATCTCCGCGATCTTTTTGGCCAGATCCTTGCCGATCCCGGGCAATTCGGTGAGATCCTCATCCGATGCGATCATATCCGCTACATTCCTGGGAAGGCTGGAGATTGTCCGCGCTGCGTTTCGATAGGCGCGAATGCGAAACGCGTTTGCCCCTTGGATGTCAAGGAGGTCAGCCACCTTATTGAATATATCCGCTACATCCGCGTTCTGGACCGGCATAGTCTGCTCCTTGGGATGGGTTACTGGGTGTCGGGTATCAGCAGTGGACACTAAAAAGCGGTGGCGGCTCGTTTTCTGCGCCGTTGACCGCTACAAGATCTCCCCTTAGAATCATACAGGGTCCGTGACCAATGGAAATGGGGTTCATACCCCATTTTATTCAGGAAAGACCCTCTGGTAAACTGTGTTCAGGATGAGGGCATAGCTGGATTCGAAATGATCGACATATCGAAGATAAGAAAGGGGGATAACATGCTGCGAAGTCTAAACGAAATGATCAACTACGTTCTTTTGGCCACGGACGGCGAGATCGGACGCTGCAAGGATTTTCTTTTCGACGATGAATTCTGGACCGTTCGCTACATGGTGGCGGATACGGGCAAATGGCTCCCCGGGCGGAAGGTGTTGATATCGCCCATCTCCCTTGGAGAACCCGACTGGCTGAAGCGGCAGTTTCCGGTGAATCTCACCAAGGCCCAGATCGAAGAGAGCCCGGCCCTGGACGAACATGCGCCCGTATCCCGACTGTACGAACAGATGTATTTCAGTTATTTTGAGTGGCCCTATTACTGGTCTGGCCCAGATAGATGGGGCATGACGCCCATACCCCCCTCAGTGCCGCTTGTTCCCCCTAAAGCCGGGGAAGAAGCGGCCTCGGATCCGGAAGAGAGTCACCTGCGATCCGTCAAAGAGGTGAAAGGCTATTATATCAAGGGAACGGACGGCGAGATCGGGCATGTGGAGGATGTGATCGCAGACCATGAGACATGGGCTGTCCGCTATATAGTGGTGGACACGCGAAACTGGCTCCCCGGACGGAAGGTCTTGGTTGCGTCTGAGTGGATCGAAACGGTGAGCTGGGTGCAAAACACGGTAACCGTGGATTTGACCACCCAGGAGATCAAAGAGGGCCCTGAATACGATCCGTCCCAACCGGTCAACAGGGAGTATGAAGTGCGGCTCTATGACTTTTACGGCAGGCCGGCCTACTGGAAGTAAGCGGAACTTTAAGTAAAAGCCCGGCGCGTGGGAAGGCGCCAGTGGCCGGGGGGTCTCCTGCCGCCCCACGGTGTCGGGGAACGCCGGCATCTTCTTGCCCTCCCTTTTTCACCGCGGATGACAGCCGATTTTTTTGTGCCGATCCAAGACCGCGGGATTGCCTATCCAAAATAGGCCAGGGGCCCCCTCAGATCCCGGTCGATGTCGTTTACCAGATCATCCAGCTCGGTCTTGAACCTGTTTTAGCTGTCGTGGTCGGATGGAACGGTGTCGAGCGAGGCCGATCAAGGGGCAGGAGAGAGCGATTCTCGCCGAATCATTGACATGTCCATGTGGCCAAAACCGTGGTTCCTTTCTCCTGTTCCGAATGTATGGCAAATGTCCCGCCGGACAACTCGGCCCGCTCCTTCATGCCAAGAAGCCCCATCCCCTCCGTCTGTCCGTCTTCCTCCAACTGACCGGCCGCATCAAATCCCTGTCCATTGTCCTTTATGGAAAGCTCCAAGAATCCCTCTGTTTTTCTCAGGCCCACATGGACGGTGTCTGCGCCGCTGTGCTTGAATGCGTTGTTCAAGGCCTCCTGCACGATCCGGTAGATGACGATGCCCAAGGATGTTGGCACATCATCTTCCCTCACATGGATCCAGGTTTTTACCTGAATGCCTTCACAGATCTCCTGGAGTTCACGACACACAGATCGGATCGCCGCAAACAGGCCCATGTCATCCAGCACCGACGGTCGAAGATTCGAGGAAATCCTGTGGATTTCCTCAGTGGTGTCCTTTACCATGCCGATGATCTGTTCCAGGGATATCCCCTCAGGCGGCGAGTGGTCCTTGCCCATCCGCTGGAGTTTTTCGTCCAGGGCAAAGCGTATGGCGGTCAGGCTTGCGCCGATGCTGTCGTGCAGCTCCTGGGCGATGGCCCTCCTCTCGTTTTCCTGGGTCTCCAAGAGCTTTGCGGATAGCGCCCGCAGCTGACGCTCCGATTCCCGCAAGGCCGCCAGCGTCTGTGCGTGTTTGATGGCGTACCGGATGGCGCGCCCCAGAAGGCTGGAGCTGAGTTCCGTCTTTTCCAGATAATCCGCCACGCCTTCCTTTATGCCCTGCATATCCATGTCACGGCTTCCCTGTCTGGTGAGGAGAATGACAGGCGCCTGAAATCCGTGTTGCAGAAGACTGCGGATGAGTTGAATCCCGTTTTGATCGCCGAGGAGGCAGCTGATGAGGCATATGTCATGTTGGTTGGATGCCGCCTTTTCCAAGGCCGCCTCACAGGTGGGTACCCAGTCCAGGTAAAAGGCATGGCCTTCAATCCGGGATAAAAGATGGCGTATGACCGCATAACCGTCCTCGTCGTCTTCCACCAGAAGTACCCGGATTGTCTGAGGTCCCTGCTTGATTGTCATGGGTGTGAATGGTCCGTATCTGTCAGGGGTCCCTATTGACTCTAAAATGATCTAATATCAACAAAATTAACATATTACTTTTCATGCGGCAAGCTTAAAGTAAGGCCTCGATAAGGCCTTGCCTCGTCCTCCTATCATGGCATGCCATAAGACTGAATGACGGGCAATCGACATGACCGGCGGAGCAAAACTCATGGGTTTTTCAATCCGGTCATGTGTAAGGGTTTATCACGCAGTGGGTCACGGAAGCCGGAACGTGGCGGTAACCGGCAGGTGGTCAGAGGCGAGGCGTGCAAGCGGAGACTTGAAGACGCGGATGTTTAGAAGTGCGTGTCGCGGACGGATCAGGATGCGGTCCAGACGCAGGATCGGAAAGCGGGAGGGATAGGTGGGGAGTGCAGAGGTGCTGCCGAAGTAAGGTCTCAGCGCCCGGAGCACAGGGCTTAACGGGTTCCATTCATTCAGATCGCCCATCAGGATGATGGGGGTCCCCTTGTCGCAGGTCTGTATGGCTTTGAGAATGGTCTGTATCTGCTGAAAGCGTTCCCGTGGTTGAAGCCCCAGATGGGCGCCCATTGCCATGCAGGGGGTCCCGTAGATGTCGAGAGCGACCATGATGGCGCCTCTGGGCTCCCTGGGCCTGATGGTGAGGTCCAGCTTGCGCAGGCTGATGACCGGGTGCCGCGTGAGGAGGACATTGCCGAAATCAGCCGCCTTTTTGGTGAAGGTGATCCCGGGTATGGTTTCCATGCCGGTCTCGGCTGACAGGTCCTGGGTCCTAAATGGGTGGGCGCCCAGGGTGGGAAAGGATACCTCCTGCAGGGCCATGACATCCGCGGCCATATCATTGATGATCTGAATCGCCCTGGCCGGTTGCTGTTCCCCGTCCCTGCCGATCCATTCGTGGACATTGTAGGTAGCGGCAATGATGCGTTGTCGGTTCAATCTGCCTGTTCCCGTGAGATCCGTTTCTTTCCCCACCACATGCCGAGGCCCAACACAACGGCCAGGCCAATGGCTATGGCGATATTTTCCCACTCCGGGTCTTTTACCGCCAGGATCAGACGGTCGGCGAAAATAGATATGGCAAGCACCCCGGGCGCCATGCCGATGGCTGTGCCGATCAGGTAATCTCTGAAACGGATCCGTGAGGCGCCGGCAATGAGGTTCACGATGGTAAAGGGGGCCACAGGCAGGTTCCGCACGATCGCCACGGTGAGCAGCCCCTGCCTGGCCAGGATCTTTCCCAACCGGTTGATCTTCTTGCCTGCCATTTTTCTTATAAGCCCTTTCCCGAGGTAGGCGCCGATCGCATAGGTTGCCACGGCGCTGGAAATGCAGCCCGCGAGGGCATAGATGCTTGCCTTGAGCGGACCGAAGATCATGGCCGTGGCCCCGACCAGAAGGGTCACGGGCGCCATTACGAATCCTCCGAGGACATAAGCGCCCACAACAGCGAGTCCGGACAGGGTGTTGCCTTCAATGGCCCGGACCCAGGCGGCCAATTGTTTCACATTGATCCAGTCCGAGAGGGGGGTCCAGCGCCATGCGGCAGCCATTCCCAGCAGGACGGCCAGGATCACGACCACCTTTATCAGGTAACGTTTACGGGATGTGGACTTTTCATCGTGTACGAACTGATCGATCATCTGATCCATCTGAACAGGCCTTTCCGGATCGATGTAGGATATGTCCGGGACCAGTGCAGCCCCGTCCAAGGGGATATCCTGTGGGTCGTCCATCGGCTTCAGGCTGCGACCTTCGCCCATCAGCGATGCGACTCCCCGTATCATGGACGCATGCCGGTCAATGGCCGCCCCTGCCTTTTCTGGCGTTGTTTCCAGGTGTTCGGCCAGAAGCCGGTTTCGAAAGGTTTTTATTCCCTTTTCGGTCTGGAGATCCCGAGCGTCTTGGCTTTCAATGGCCAGATCGCATTCCGCATCGAGGCCCATGGAGCGGTTGCTCAGGTTGGCAGAGCCGATCCGTACCAGGCGATCATCGCATATCATGACCTTGGCGTGTACAAACAAGGGGGTCTGGCCGTCTCTTAAGACGGGGTACAGGACCCTCAGTCGTCCATGTCGATCCGCCGCAGACAGACGTGTTAAGATTCTTGCCCGAATGGCGTCCATGGCGCTCTTTTCCAGCCATCCGCTGCTCTCCTTGGGGAGAACGATCATGATCTCAGGCCCCTGTTCCTGTTCAAGACTCTTGACAAACGCCTTGGCAATGGCCGCGGAGGTCAGGTACTGGTTCTCCACATATATATATCGGCGTGCTGCCTGGATGGCGTCTTTATACAATGCCTCCACTTCCCGCACCTCTTCCCTTCCCTTGAAGGCCGGGAAGGTCCTGGCGATCCCGACCCGAACGTCTGTCATGTCCGGTTTGACGTCCTGAGGCCAGGGTATCGGGCCTTCGCTCGTATCGTGAACAAGACGCCTGCCCGTGGCCCGATGCCAGCGGTCTCGAAACAGATCTCCGAGCGCGGCCGCGGCATCCCCATCCACGAGCATCTGTATGTCGTGAAACGGCTGATACGCCTTGCCGCTGGGGTTGGTACGCCGGGGATCGCCGATGCGGTGTTCAGGGGTGTCCCATCTGTTTCCGGTCAGGTCGATGCCCCCGGAAAAGGCCACGCGATCATCGATGACCACGATCTTCTGGTGCTGTGAGGCCCCGGTGGGATGCTCCCCGTCCATGAAAAAGTGGACGCGGCGGTCGGTCTTCCACCCCAGCTTGAACATGGGGAGCCACTCCCGTTCAAGGGCATAGATCATGGCGAAGTCCCAGTAAAGGAGATAGGCCTGAAGATGGCGCGTGGACGCCACCTTTCTGTTGATGTGATCCTTGAGCCTGGCTTGGGGACCGCCTTCTTCGCTTCTCAGGAGAGGAATCCGGCTGTCGATCTCCCACCCGGCTATGTAGATGCTTTTCTCGGCCTGGTCAATGGCCGATGCAAATGCCTCGAAATAGGAGGCGCCGTCCACAAGGAATGCCGCTTGCTCCGCCTTCCGAATGCGCCAGCAGTTTTTGGCTTCCTTTAAAATAGATGCATGTTTGTTCACGTTGACCTCGTCTTCCAGCCAACCGAGCCGCTGCAGTCGCAAGCGGTTGCCAAAAGGCGATAACGGGCCGAATCCGGTGAGAGGATCTGGAGCTCCCTGTGATCCGGTACAAAACGCCAACCCTATTTACAGGATATGGTGCAGAAGCATATACTGCTGAGACTGACGTGTGCAACCTATTCGTGGGAAAAAAATGAAAATGCTCGAACTGTCCGACAATGCTCTGGCCGTTTTGAGATCACGATATCTCATGCGGGACCGGGACCTGAAGATTGTGGAAACCCCTTTGGAGCTCTTTCAACGGGTGGCAGGGCATATGGCCCGGGCCGAGTTGATCTGGGGAGATTCCACTGAGGCCGAGCGATGGGAAGAGGTCTTTTGCGACATGATGACCTCCGGCGATTTTCTCCCCAACAGCCCCACTCTCATGAATGCCGGCACATCCATGGGACAGTTGAGCGCATGTTTCGTGATACCGGTGGAAGATACCATGGAGGGGATTTTCGAGGCCGTGAAACAGATGGCCTTGGTCCAGCGCACCGGGGGCGGAACAGGATTCTCATTCTCGAGGCTGCGGCCCGCATCCGATCCTGTGTTTTCCACCGGGGGCAAGGCCGCGGGGCCGGTTTCCTTTATGAAGATATTCGATTGCGCCACCACGCACATCAAGCAGGGGGGAAAACGTCGCGGCGCCAACATGGGGGTCCTTCGGGTGGATCATCCCGACATCATGGATTTTATCCGCGCAAAAAAGGACGGTCAGTCGCTGCAGAATTTTAATCTTTCCGTAGCAGTTACCGATTCCTTTATGCGGGCCGTCATGGCGGAAGCCTCCTATGATCTGCTTCACCCGGCAGACGGGCGCGTCACCGGCAGGCTCAAGGCAGCTGGTGTGTTTCAGGAGATCGTGCAGGCCGCATGGGAAACCGGGGATCCTGGTCTCCTTTTTATGGACAGGATCAATAAGGACAATCCGACGCCTCATGTGGGCCGCATCGAGGCCACCAATCCCTGCGGCGAGGTCCCTCTTCTCAATCATGAATCGTGCAACCTGGGCTCTCTTAACCTGGCCCGCATGCTTCAATGCAAGGGGAAACAAATCAATGAAGAAAAGCTCATCCAGACGGTCCGCAGGTCCGTCCGGTTCCTGGACAATGTCATTGCCATGAATCGCTGCCCCATTTCGGAGATTCAGACTGTCACCCAGGGAAACCGCAAGATCGGGTTAGGGGTTATGGGGTTCAGCGAAATGCTCATTCGCATGGGGATCTCCTACGACTCAGGGGAGGCGGAGCGAATCGGATTGCATGTCATGGAGCGCATTCATCAGGAGGCCTTGCGCACTTCACAAGAGCTGGCCTGCAAAAGGGGGGTTTATCCCAACTGGAAGGGGAGCATCCATGAAAAAAAGGGTCTCAGGCTTCGCAATGCCGCGCTTATTGCCATCGCCCCTACCGGCACCATCAGCATCATCGCAGACACCACCCCCAGCATCGAGCCCCTTTTTGCCCTTGCATATCGGCGCACGAATGTGCTGGAAAACGAGGAACTGAAGGAAGTCAATCCCCTGTTTCGGGAATATGCCGATGCCTGCCATCTGAATACAGATCAACTGGTGGAACAGATTATGGAGAAGGGGACGCTCAAGGAGGTGGAGGGGGTTCCGGAAGACATGAAGCGGGTCTTCAAGACCGCCCTGGAAATCCCGGTTGAACGCCATCTCGCGATCCAGGCCGCGTTTCAGCGTCATGTGGACAATTCCGTATCAAAGACCATCAATATGCCCGCAGATGCCACGGCCTCAGAGGTGGCCAAGGCCTACTGGAAGGCCTGGGAGCTCGGATTGAAGGGCGTCACCATCTACCGTTACGGGAGCCGATCCAATCAGGTGCTGCAACTGGGCGCCCAGGACCGGCCCTATCACTATGATCACGGATCCAGGTGCGATCCAGAGGAGTGCCGGATTTGACCAGGGGACGGGACAGATTGCATTAGCCCCGGTTCTATGGAGATTTTTGAAGGGATGGCGGTCCGGGTCGGGGCCCAGGGATGGTGGGCGACAAGGCCGGCCTGTGCTGGTCCTCCTCCGCGTGTATGAGGCGCGACACGCTGTCCAGGGCATCGAAAACCTCTTCGCGTTCGGCATCGGAGAGCATTTGAACTGCGTGCACGATCTTGTGATGGACAGCGGGGGGACTGTTCTCGGCCAGGGATCTCCCTTCCTCTGTCAAGTCAATGGTGACGACCCTGCGGTCTCCCTCTTCCCTTCGTCTTTCAAGAAACCCTTTGCCTTCAAGCCGATCCACGATCCCGGTTACGGTGCTCACATTGACCATGATATGTTCCGCAATGTCGGACATGGACATTTTCCCGTTTTCATAAAGGCATTGAAGGCACAGAAGTTGTGATACGCTCAGATCGTAGTTTTTTGACAATTCCCTGGTATGGAGCGCCCATAAGCGAACATTTTTCCGGATCAGTGTGACGATTTTCCGAGTGATGTCCTCACTGGTAGCTGGTTTCATGCTTCTGCCTTTTTTTCTACTTTTAGGTTCCACGGGCGCAAATCCTTTGAATAAAAACTATCATAGTAAAAATCATATGTCAACAAATCTTCTATCCAGGTAAGCACATGCCTCGGTGCAAAGGGACCCAGGCGTTTCTATCAGGGCGGCTTTGGGTCGTAAGCCCGCCGTGTGCCAGCTGCACGCGATTGACTTTTTTCAGGAAGTCTATATCCTTGATGAATCGTTGACCGGGATGCCCGCAGGGCGTCTGACCCTATATAGAAAGATTCAAAGACCAAAATGAAAATCATGATCTGCGGTGCGGGTCGCATCACCGATGAGCTGCTCAAGCGCATGGGCGAGAACTGGGAGGCGACCCTCATTGAAAAAAAGGAGGCCAGACTGGAGCCGTTTCCGGGCAGGTTCCCATCTGTTGTTCGTCTGACGGCCGGGGATGCATCCAGTCCCGTGGTGCTGGAAAAGGCCGGTCTGGCTGAACAGGACTGTGTGCTGGCCATGACCAATGACGATTCGGTCAACCTGGCCACGGCACGTTTTGCGCGCGAGGCGGGCGTCAAGAATATCATGGCCGTGGTCCGTGATCCGGAAAACGTCCGCGAGTTCCAGAAGTTGAATGTCTGGACCCTGCCCATGGCCTCGGATTTGGCGCACAGGATCTACCAGTTTTTGAAGGATCCGCGGCTGCGCATCATCGACCTGGGTGAGAGCGAAGGAGAGCTGCTGGAATTGACCGTGGAGAATCAAGACCTGGCACGCCTGAAGGACCTCGCTTCCCAGCGGGAGGCGGACTGGCGACTGGCAGGCGTGTTGCGGGACAGGCGCCTCCTGTTCCCGGACGACCTAAATGGGGTCAAGGAGGGCGACCGCCTCCTGATTCTGGGAAAGGCCGAGACCTTTACCACATTTTCCAGGCGGCTTCTGGATGATCGCCCCCATTTTCCGCGCACTTACGGTCAGCAGATGATACTGGGGATCGGGCATAAGCCATCCCTCGATCTTGCCAGATTCCTTAATGAGGTCGTCTATCTGGCTCAGGGAACCCATATCGATCAGATCAAGGCAGTCTATGAGGCATCCGCTGCGGATATGCGGGAGTCTTTGGAGCGATGGTCGGAAAGCCTGCGCATTGACATCCTGGAAGAGGAGGAAAATGCGGAAAAACGGGCCATATCCATTGCGCAGGAAGTCGACGCCGGCATAGTGGTCATGCCGTACACGCAAGGATCACTTTTTCCATCCATTTTCGGGAACCGGCTCGTTAAAATGGGGAGGGAATTGCCCTGTCCGCTGCTGATCGCCAAATCCACCACGCCGTATGAGCATCTTCTGGCGCCGTTTAATGATTCGCCGTCCAGCCGGCGTGCCCTGGAAATTGCCGTGGACCTTTCCCAGCAGCTCCAGGCAACTGTTTCCGTGGTCGCCGTGGTGGAACCCTCCTATCTGCATGGGGGGACATCGTCCACTGAGGAGTGGGAACAGCAGGCCCTCAAACAGGTGCGTGAGATTTCCCATATTCACAAAACAGCGATCAAGGAGCATGTGCGGCACGGCAATCCGGTCAAGGAGATCCTGGCCATGGCCGACGACTATCAACTCCTGGTAATCGGCAACGACGAAAGGGAGAAGGGTCTGTTTTCCATCGATGTGGCGGACATGCTGGCGGAGAAGTCGCCCTGTTCGGTATTGCTGGTCTGAAATGCGATGGGGGATAGGGGAGGCGCCATGCGGGCCAAGGCACAAGGCGTGAGGCATAAGGATTCCGTCATCCTGACATTTGGTACCCAAGCCATCAGGCAGGTCGATTTATGATTATCCATTCCGCATGGGCCCTGGTGCTGGTGTCTTTGGGGGCGGCCTTCCTGCCGGGTCTCGGTCAGAGGGCCCGTCTCCCTTCCATGGTGCTGGAGATTCTCTTCGGCGTCATCATCGGGAAAAGCTTTCTCGATTTTCAATTCGGGGGCGAGTGGCTCCCCTTCCTGGCCCATCTCGGATTTCTGGTCCTGATGTTTCACGCAGGCATGGAGATCAATTTTCACATGCTCAGGACACAGAGTGCCGGTATGTTTGGCATTCAGATCGCCATATTTGCCGCCACGGTTGTCCTTTCCATGGCCGCCGCCTTTCTCATGGGCCAGGGCGTATATCTGGGGTTGGTCTTGTCCACCACATCGCTTGGGCTCGTGGTCCCTACCCTGCGGGATACAGAAACGTCCCAGACCCCTCTGGGTCAACACACCTTGATTGCGGCCACGCTGGCCGATTTTCTGACCCTTTTGGCCATCACCTTCTATATCCTGTGGCAACAGAGCGGATTCGGCTGGGAATTCCTAAGGCCCCTGCCCCTGTTCATCGGATTCGGCGTGATGTTGAAGGCAGCCCAGTTTCTGGTCTGGTGGTATCCTGAAAAGGGAGGTCGACTCCTTGCGGATCGGGACTCACAGGAACTGGGTGTCCGGTTTTCAATGGCGCTTCTGTTTTTGTTTGTGGCCCTTTCCGAGCTGGCCCATCTGGAGCCGGTGCTCGGGGCGTTCCTGGGCGGGGCCATGCTGTCCATCGTATTCCAAGAAAAGACCCAGTTGGAGCTCAAGCTTTCAGGATTTGGATACGGCTTTCTGGTGCCCCTCTTTTTCATTCACGTGGGCATGCAGTTTAATATCGCCAATGTACTGTCCGTCCCGCAACTGCTCTTTACCGCCAAACTGCTGGTGTTTGCTGTTCTGGTAAAGGTGCTGCCGAGCCTCCTTTTCGTGTTCAGCAGACTGACCTTGTTCAAGTCGCTGACAGTAGGGGTGCTGATGACCTCCCGACTGAGTCTGATCATTGTGGCGGCCACCATCGGGCTGGAATTTGGGCTTATCACCGAGGCCTTTAAGGATGCCATCATCCTTCTGGCGGTCATTACCTGCCTGTTGGGACCCAGTTTGTTTAAGGCCTTGCACAGGCCCGATGGTGCATCAAACGGCAAGGGCCCTGGAATCGACAAAAGAGAATTGACGGCCGGTTGGATGCGATAAAGAAGCGTAGACCCAATGCCTCTCCCTTGCCGTTTTATCAGCGCCCTCGCCGAGCCCCCCTGCCTCTGCTCGAGCCAAATTTTCATAAGCCCAACGCGGTCTTACGGCCGCAACCAAACAGGTTTGCCCCCATCCCAAAGGCGTTACAAACAAAATGATACAGGCGTCCACATGAGAAGGGCTGCCGGGGCTAATCCGTCTTGATGTCCTCGGTTTCAGGGGGTTCGGCATCTTCATCGGCCCCTGGGTTTTTCTTGCCCTTGAGTTCCTTATTGAGGCTACGGTCGATGTCGATCATGCGGGCCTCGTTTTCTGCGATTTCCAGCATCATGTCCTTCACGCCCAGCTTTTCAGCGACATCATCCAGCCGCTCCACCGAAATCTTTTCATACACCGCGTTTCCCAGTTCGGCCAGATGTCGCGTTACCTGGGTCTCGAGCCTCGCCTTTTCGCGGCGCAGGCGGGTCAGTTCAATGCCCTCTCCGGCCTTTTCCGTAACCACGTGAACTGCTGCCAGCGCTGCATCAAATCCTTCTTCCATTCCTCTTTCGATCCTGTCCCACAGCTTGATCTTCATAGTTGCTCCCTCCTTTTGCCATGTCTGGAAATTGCGCTGAGGTTGTATTCAGATCCTTGAAAAGCCTTCGCCCTTATAGATCCCATATGTGGGTTTAAGGTAATCCCAGATATGAGACTGTCAAGAGGGGATCGGTCAAGGGGGAACAGGATTGATCGTCGCCGCCATTTGGGGTATGGTCTCGGGGATGTTGATGAATAAACAGGGGGATGCCGCATGGAGATCATAATGACGGAGGTGTTCTTATGGATCATCCTGGCTGGGGTTTTGCTGATCGCCATCCTGGCCGTGGTTTTGCTGGTGCGCGTTTCAAAAGGCTTGAGGGACCTGGAAAAGGGGGTGCGGGACGAGTTGAGGGCCAGCCGGGAGGAAGAGCGCGGGGCCGGAAAGGACCTCCGCCAGGAGGTGTCCCTGGGCCTCAAATTGAGCGGCGACATGCTGGCGAAGACCCTGGATCGCATGGAAAAGAATCAGCACACCCAGCTTGAAGGGATCGGGAGACAGCTCAAGGAACTCAGCGAATCGAACCGGATCGCACTGGATCAAATCCGCGCCACCCTTGATGCCCGCGTAAAGGAACTCCAGGACGGAAACGAAAACAAGCTGGAGGAGATGCGGCGGACGGTTGATGAGAAGCTTCATGATACGCTCCAAAAAAGGCTGGGAGAGTCGTTCAGACTGGTGAGCGACCGTCTGGAACAGGTCCACAAAGGACTTGGGGATATGCAGAACTTGGCCGCAGGGGTGGGAGATCTCAAGCGGGTGTTGACGAATGTAAAGGCGCGGGGTACGTGGGCCGAGGTGCAGTTGGGCGCGATCCTGGATCAGATGCTCACCGCGGATCAGTACCAGAAGAATGTCTGCGTCAAGAGCGGCTCAGGCGAGCGCGTGGAGTACGCGGTCCGGCTCCCGGGTCCCCGGGATGAGCCCGGGAGGTGCGTATGGCTCCCCATCGACGCCAAATTTCCCCAGGAGGATTATGTGCGCCTCCAGGATGCCGCGGACAGGGCAGACCCGGAGGGGGTGCAGGCCGCAGCAGATGCCCTGGGCCGGGCCATCCGGGCCGCGGCCAGGGATATCTACGACAAGTATGTCGACCCACCCGGCACCACTGACTTTGCCATCATGTTTCTGGCCACCGAAGGCTTGTATGCAGAGGCGCTCCGGCAGCCGGCCCTTGTGGAGGACGTGCAGCAGCGGTTTCGTGTGGTGCTGGCAGGTCCCGCCACCCTGGCGGCCATCCTGAGCAGCCTCCGCATGGGCTTTCAGACGCTGGCCATCGAGCAGCGCAGCGCAGAGGTGTGGCGGATCCTGGCCGCGGTCAAGACCGAGTTTGGGAAGTTCGGAGATGTGCTGGAAACGGTCAAGCGCCAGTTGGGGACTGCCAGCCGCACCCTCGAACAGACCGGGGTGCGCACCCGGGCCATGGAACGGAGGCTTCGCTCAGTGGAACGGTTGCCCGAGGCCGAGGCATCGGCACTCCTGTCGCTTCCTGGGGTGCACGCCGCAGGCACGGAAGGGAATGAAGCTGAGACATAAAATCCTCATCCGGGGTTCAGGCGTGAGCCTTTTATCACTGTGGGACCTGTTGTCGTACGAGAGGCCGCAATTGTCTGACAGAAATAATTACAACCCGTTGAAACTAAACTTTGAAGCGCATGGCGGCCAGGATGACCGGGAATGCCTCGCCCTTGGAGCGAAGGGTTTTCCTGCGGGCCGAGATCTGGAAATGACCCGACGCCTCCTGAAGAAAGGCCATGCTGGTCTTGCGGATGCCTTCGGCCAGGATGATCTCCCCGGAAGGGGCGAGGCTGGTTTGGAAAAGGTTCAGGATGGCCTGGAAATCTGTCTCCCTGTAAATCACCTCTGAGCCCACAATCGCATCGAAGCGTCTTTCCAATATCGGTTGGCCCCAGTCCAGGCGGGCAACCTCGATGCCTCCCCCCCCGTTGTTTGCAGAGAGATTCGCCTGGATATTGGCCTTGGCAAAATTGATGGCGTCTGGGTTGTATTCGGTGATGGTGATGCGGTGCCCGAATGCAGCCGCCACGATGCCTACGACCCCTATGCCGCACCCAATCTCGAGGAATCGCCTTTGGGGATCAACGGGCATGCCGGCCAGATGGTCGGCCAATACAATGGACGCCTCCCATATCTTGGCCCAGAGGGGGAAGTCGTGGAAGATGTCGTTCGGGTCCAGAAAACGATCCAGGGACCTGGGGACAAAAAAGCGAAACCGGCGGTCCCTGATCATAAGGTCTGCGGTGTCGGTCTCGTACTGCTCATGAAAGGATTCAAGAGAAAACATCTGCGTCAAATGACCTCCTGTTCATCCTGCAGTTTATGCAGGATGTTCCGTCTGTAGCGTAAATTGGAAGCTAATATTAACACCAAAGCATGTCAAGCATCCAGAAAAATGGCTGCGTAATTAGAATCGTTGTCTGCAATTTTGATGGCGCCCCGGATGAACATGGCTGTTTACACGCGATTGCCTTTATGGTAACCATATGAATGTGCTGTCCAGACGGTTTGAAAAGGAAGATTTCAGCGAGGTCAACCCGTGCCAAGGAGGATGCGATGAAAGAAATGGAATTGCTCTTGAAGACGGTGAGCGACGGCTTGAGGATCCTGGCGCAAGGGGCTAAGATCATCGCCGACAAACTGGAGGCCTTTGCAGAGCAAGGGGAAACCGATGTTCGTCCATCCGCGGGCAAAGACATCCCGGTGCATGACACGGCGGACGAGCAGGCGGTTGGCAAAAGGCCCCGGAAGCCCCCGGCCCCCCGGGGTGCGAAAGTCAGGAAAGCGAGACCCGCCTCCGACAGGGTGTATGAGGCCATGAGCCAGGCGGGTGGGCCTGTGGGGCTGGATGAGCTGGCTGAAAAGACCGGGTTAAACAAAAAGCAGGTCCACAATGCCCTCTACAAGCTCAAGAAGCAGGGGCGGGCGGAGAACGTGAGCAAGGCCGTCTACAGGACGGCGGGATAACAAAAGCATCCATGAACAGCGGTTTGTCAGAGAAGCATCATGTGGTCCAGCGTGCTGCCCGGAGGTTCTGTGAGGCGGAACTGTGCCCGATTGCAAAGGAGATCGACCAAGAGGCCCGGTTTCCATGGGAAGCCGCGGAAAAGATGGGGAAACTCGGTTACTTTGGGCTTCAGGTCCCGCGGGATCTGGGGGGCGCGGACCTGGATTCCATCAGCTATGCCATTGTTATTGAGGAGATCTCAAGGGTCTGTGCAGGTCTGGGGCTGTGCGTAACTGTCCACAACAGCGTGGGCCTCTACCCCATTTTGGCTTTTGGATCCGAGGAACAGAAGCGAACATGGGTCCCCCCCCTTGCGCGGGGAGAAAAGATCGGGGCCTTTTGTCTCACCGAGCCCAATGCCGGCTCGGATGCCTCTGGGATTGAGTCAACGGCTGTTCGGGACGGCGAGACCTATATCCTCAATGCCAACAAGGTCTTTGTGACCAACGGCGGGATTGCCGATACCTGTCTCATGTTTGTTCGCACCAAGCCGGGCGAAGGCCGAAAGGAGATCAGCGTGGTGGTGGCCGAGCGGGGGACCCCGGGATTTGTGGTGGGGGACCTGGAGGACCTCTGCGGCATGCGGGCCAATCCCGTCAGTTCCATCCGGCTGTACGACTGCCGGGTTTCGCTGGCCAATCTCCTGGGAAAAGAGGGGCAGGGGCTCAGGATCGGGCTGGCGGCCCTGGATACGGGAAGGATGGGGATTGCGGCACAATCGACCGGAATCGCCCAGGGGGCCCTGGAGGAGTCCCTCCGCTACGCCGGGCAGCGCCGGCAGTTCAGGGTCCCCATTGAAAGGCACCAGGCCGTGCAGATGATGCTGGCGGACATGGCGACCCTGGTGGAGGCGGCCAGGCTCATGACATACCGGGCCGCGGCCTTTCGGGACATGGGCCGCAAAGACTTTGGCCAGACTTCGGCCATGGCAAAGCTCTATGCCTCAGAGGCATGCTCCAGGGTCACCGACATGGCCGTCCAGATTCACGGGGGCTATGGCTATTCCAAATCCTATCCGGTGGAGCGCTATTATCGGGATGCCAGGGTGACACGGATTTACGAAGGCACCTCTGAGGTGCACCGCATGGTCATTGCCAGGGGGCTCATGGGCTGAATCGGCCCGTCCCAGGGCAATTGCGCCGAAAAAGCCGCTTTGGACTCTATGGGTGTAACTTTTCTGCAAAATGCGAAGCAGTCTCCCCATGGGCGCGAATAAGGCTTGTGGGATGTGGGCGAGACCTGTTTGGTCGCGGCCGTCAGGCCGCCTTAGCCCCTGATCGCCCAGTTTTCTGTCCCAAAAAGCGAGAAAATCTGTTTGTATCTCATCAGTACGCCTTATTTTACAGGCTCACACCGAGACACAAAGAACACAGAGAAAAGGGCATGTTCCCGTTTCTTTACAAAAAAATCCTTTGTGTGCTTTGTGTGCCTTTGTATGAGATATTTTGGTTGCGGGTATCCGCGTTAGGCACTTTATCCATGAACATCATCGTCTGCATCAAGGCGGTCAGCATGACGGCCGGCTCCGAAGGAGGGCTTCGTTCCTATGACTCTCTGGAGTTAAATCCATTTGACCGGCCTGCTGTCGAGACAGCCCTTGCCTTGAGAGGGGCTGGGACCGGCTCGGTGACCGCCGTCTCCATGGGACCCGGGTCCACACGGTCCATACTTGCCGAGACGCTTGCCATGGGCGTGGATCGGGGCATCTTGGTCAGTGATCCGGGCTTTGCCGGCTCGGATACCCTTGCCACTTCCACTGTACTGGCTGCGGCCATCAGCAAACTGAGCCCTTTTGACCTGGTCCTGTTTGGGGCCCGGACCGCGGACAGCGACACGGGTCAGGTGGGTCCCCAGACAGCGGTGCTTCTGAATGTTCCCTTTGTGGGGCTCGTTCATTCAATTGAGGCAGGAAAGGGCGGTCTTTATGTGGAACGGACCGCGGATCATTTTGTAGAGCGCTTTGAAGTCCCTTTCCCGGCCGGGCTCACCATCCATCCAGGGAGCGTAGAGCCGAGGCAGATCGACCTGGCGCGAATCAATCCGGCCTTTGAAGACGACAAGATCACATTCTGGAATCGGAGGGATCTGGGTTTGTCCCCACAACAGGTGGGCGATGCAGGATCTGCCACGCGGGTTCGGTCCATTTCGAGGGCGGGTTGGCAGAAACAGTGTGAATTTATAAAAGGAACGGCCCGGGAACAGGCGGACGAACTTATGAGGCGATTGACAGAGGGAGGGTTGATCGGTTAAGGCCCGGCGGGGTGGGCGGACGACAAAAGATGATGCATGCCCTTAGCAACGACATCTGGGTCTTCGGAGACCTGAGAAATGAACGGCTGTTTGGATTCAGTCTCAATGTGCTGGCCAAGGCCCGGGAGTTGTGTGCGCCCACGGGTGGGAAGGCGGTTGGGGTCTTCTTATGCCCACCCGAAGATGCCCCCGCGGATTCCCGATCGGCCGGGTCCCGAATCCCTTTAGCCCATGCTGAAAAAGAATGGATCAACCACGGCGCAGACCTGATTTACCGTCTTGAAAACGCTGCCTTCAGCGTGTCCGATCCTGACGTCTTCTCCAGGGTGACGGCGGCTCTGGCAGGGGAACGCAATCCCCGTCTGGTTCTGTTTCCTCTCACGGATTTTGGGAGGGAAATGGCAGCCCGAACCGCCCGGATCCGGAACGGGGGGTTGATTGCCGACTGCGCCGACCTGCGGATGGATGAATCGGGCATAACAGGCATGTGCCCTGCCTGGGGCGGTCAAATCCTGGCCGAGATCACTTTTTCAGATCCGGGGGTCACCGGATTTGCTACGGTCCAGCCCCATGTCTGCCGGCCCTTTCGTGTGGCTGGCGACCCTGGAAGAGTGGAACGGATTCAGGTCGCTCAGACCTGTGAAGACCGGAGGCTCAGGCTCCTTTCCTCCTCGCCCGAACCCACGGAGCGTCTCAAGCTGGAGACGGCCAAAACGGTGGTTGTGGGGGGGGCCGGAATGGGGAACATGGAAGGTTTCGGGCTAATCCGCGAACTGGCCATGGCCCTGGGGGCCGAACTGGGCGCTACCCGGCCCCCGGTGCTGGAGCACTGGGTGGCGGAAGAGCGGATGATCGGTCAGACAGGCAAGACCGTCAGACCAGACCTCCTGTTTTCCATTGCTGCCTCAGGCGCGGTCCAGTACACCGCCGGCATCACCGAGGCCAAAACCATTGTTGCCGTCAACCGTGACCCTGATGCACCCATCTTCCAGGTCGCTGACCTGGGCATCGTGGCCGATGCCAGGACCTTTGTGCCGCTCCTGACGGCCCGTGCCAAGAAGGCCGTCATGCGTCAACTGGCGGATGCGCTCACATTTGACAAGGAGTCCCGAAAAAGGGCTCCGGGATTCGGAGACAGGATCACAAAGCTGAGAGAGGGCCAGGGGTGGTCTGTGGAGACCCTGGCAGAGACCACCGGCCAGACCCCGGAGTTTATTGCCCAGGTGGAATTGGACGAAATCTCCCCGCCTGTCAGTTTTCTGCTGCGTCTTGCAGGGGCCCTGGGCGTGGATCCCGGGACCTTCCTTCACAAGGAGGAACAGGCCGCCATCACGGATCAACGGGTTCAGGCCTTTGTCAAACGCACGCGCAGTTATTCATATCAGACCCTGACGCCGGGGGCCGAGAAGAGCCATCTGCGCGCCTTTATGGTGACCATCGAGTCCCATCGTGACCACAAACCCGTAGAATACCGACACGAGGGTGAGGAATTTATTTATGTTATGGGAGGCGACCTGGAGCTGACCCTGGGCGGGAAGATTCATGTCCTCAAACAGGATGAGTGCATCCATTTCAACTCGGACATCCCGCACAAGCTCAAGAGCCTCTCCAACGAGCCGACCCGCTGTCTTGTGATGCTGTATACGGTTTAAGCCTTAGACTTTATGTGTGCAGCCTTCCTGGAACGTGCGAAGAAGTTTGCCCGTGGGGGTCATGGTCTGCGTCGCTCAAACACAAGAGAGGAGATTGCCATGATATTTATTCTTTTTCTGATCTTAATCACGGTTTTTTTGTTTTTCCCCCTGTCCACCTATATGCTCTTCTGGTATGAGGCGGCCAATTCGGCCTATAAGGACGAACTGGCCCGGATATCCAGCAGGAAGAGCGGAGGCTGGATAGTGAGGGGGCTTGCGTCGAGCATTCTGAGCAACTTCGCAGCCATCGGCTGCTATCCGCTCGTTTTGGTCAGGAATCTGTGGCGGCCGGGGTCTGGCGTCGCCGTTGCTTCCCCGCCGGTGATTCTCATACACGGCCTCTACCACAATTCCAGCGCCTGGATACGCTTCAGGGGAGCTCTGAAAAGGGCTGGATATGACAGGTTGTACGCCTTCAATTACAACAGCTTCCGTCCCGACTTCCATGAGATTTCCAGGAAACTGGAGCAGTGGATCACGGAGATCGGCCGGAATTTTCCTGGAGAGGAGATCATTTTGGTGGGGCACAGCATGGGCGGGCTGCTGGCGAAGGCGTATGCCGCCAAAGGGGACGCTTCCCAGGGATTTGCAGTAAAAACCCTTATTACCCTGGGCACGCCCTTCGGGGGGAGCAAGACGGTTGTCTTTGGGATGGGAAACCTGGCAAAAAGCCTGGCCTGGCGCGGTCCTCTGATTAAAGAACTGGAATCAAAGGAAGTCCCGTCCAAGGTCCCCTGCGTTGCCTTTCGCTCGCCCGTAGACAACCTGGTCCTTCCCCCAGATTCGCTCAAACCCCCGGCCGGATGGCGCGAGGAACTGACCGACCCGATTTGTCACGTGGCCATGCTCTATCACGGCCCGACCGTCAGACGGGTGGTGGAAAGGATAAAGACTGCGGTCGTTCCCTCAGAAGGATAACTGTTTCGTAAGATGTCTGGCGCTTCATTATTCTTATGAACGGCGCCGGAACCTTGCCCAGTCCAACGCGTGAACAAAGAGGGAGGCTTTGATGGATCCACGTCTGCATTTCTCCAGATCGCCTGCCTATGAAAACCAATATCCGGGACTCGCCTTCGGGCTTGCCCTGGTAACCGCTTGCCGGAATTTTGCAAATCCCCCGGGCTTTGATCAGCACAAGCGGAAGTTGCTGCGGAAGATGCGCAGGCGCGAGACGCTTCGGGAGATCACTGAACGGATCGAGACCTATGATCGTTTTTTCAAGGGTTTCGGCTTTCATTGTCCCCTGCCGGGGCACCTCAAGAGGACGGTCAACAGCGGATTCCCGCGATACAACCTTATGGTGGACGCCCATTTCATGGCCGAGATGTGTGCGGGGATCCTGGTGGCGGTGACCGACTTCGACCGGTTTGAGGGGGGGCTGACCCTGGATGTGGCGGCTGAAGGGGAGATATGCCGGGGCATGGGAGGCCAGAAGTTCATAACAAAGGCCAATGAGATCGTCCTGAGGGATGAAAAGGAGATCGTCTGTGTGTTGTGTCAGGGGGCGGATGAAAAGACCCGGGTGACCGACGATACCCAAAATGTCTTATTTTACGCCTATGCCGTGCCGGGGATCAAGGGGGAGCATCTAAGGACCGGGCTCGCCATTGCGGCCGAGGCCGTGTCCCAGTTCGGCGGGGGGACGATCCAGGACATGGCGGTCGCCTGACGCCCCCCCTTGGCCCGGCTTATTCCTGCGGCATGTTTTTCATGATCTCTTTCATCATCTTTTCAAGCTCTTTCTGAGAGGGGGCCTGGCCCTTGGGACCCTGGCCCATTTGCGGCATTCCGCCGAAGCCCATGGCCTCTTCCATGCTCTTTGCCTTGACATATCCTGCCGGGATCTTGAACAGGTCTTCCGGCTGATTTTCCACGCGGATGTTTTCCAGACGGGAAGAAATGTTTCCGGCAGGCGGGGGCAGGGCGCTCTCCTGGCGGAGAGGGTAGCCGAGCTTTGGGGTATGCCAGATCTTCATATGGACAGGGGGCTGGTCGTCCGCCACGCTGACATCGCCCTCGAATATGTCGCACTGGTATCCCTGGACCGTTTCAGACCCCACCTTTTTCATCTTGTTTTTGTGAATCCATTCCCTGAAGCTGGCCGCATCCGCACCGGGGTTCTTTTTGCTGATCTCTTCTATATTGGTGACCACATATTTTTGGGTCTGGGGAAACAACTGGTATACCAACGGGCGCTTGAAGATGGAGATCATGCCCATCATCTCTGTTCGGCTGGTGTTGTCGTCTTTGAAATAGATCTTGCCGCGGCTGGTCCCGGCCATGGATTCCATGACCATGTCCGAGGAAAACTGCGCGGAAAAGGCCCCGGCAGTTAGAAAAAGGTTGAGGATGACCCCTGTTATCAGTGATCGCATCATAAGTTGTTATCTCCTTGTCATTAAATTAGCCGTGCTGATATGGGGGTGTTTGACCTTTGTCCCGGTCTTCCCATCCCAGAGGCCTGCACTGGCGCGGTCGTTCAGCCATGCATGGGCCCATGCGGCCTATGCCATATCCTGATATCACACGGTGCGCCGGAATTCCAGCTGTTTTTGGGTTTGCTTTTTTCGGCGATTGGGCACTCGGACGAGAGCGCGTCTTGCCATGAAAAAGGCTGAGGCCTGAATTCCGGGGAACCTTTAGACACTATATATAGTTTCAACTATTGAGAACATTCACTATATGTTGATTTATTATATAAAATTAAGTAAAAGTTATATAAAAGGTTCATTAAATCATTGACAAATGATAATATTTATGCTCTCTTACCTTTGCGGTAAGCTACGCTGCTGTTCGAGGGTTTGGGCGTATCATCTCAATAAACCGGGGCAAAGGCAAGGCTGCGAATTGATTTCACCCATGGGATAACAGGCTGTCTAAACTCCGGAAATTACCCATCAGGGTCTTATCCTCTGGATATTGAGGTCATACGTTCGGGCGCTGTTTTTTGGGGTCCGCGGGCACAGAAACAGGAGGGCCATGTCCTTCTTTCTTTCTAAGGGCGCAAGAGAGATGGAGGGGACAATCGAGCGGGTCTGGAAAATAAGGCCAGGGGCTGGTCTGGCGATTTGATTTGTGCATGGAAACTGCAGGAAGGGGCGTTTTTCGGCGAGGTGCTGGGGCTTTGTCGCAGCTACATTAAGGAAGATCAAAGTGAATCACAATGCGGTAAAGAAAATCCGGGAGGGATTGCTGATCAGCAAGGCGGAGCTGGCGAGAAAGGCGGGCGTATCGCCGATCACCATTGACCGCGTGGAAAAAGGAATGCCCTGTCGGATGGAGACAAAGCGAAAAATCATCCTTGGTTTGGGCCTCGATCTCTCTGACAAGGAGAAGGTTTTTCCCGAGGATTGAGCCCGTGGCCGTGTTATTCCGCTGGACCTCCAGAGAGACCAGTTTGTTGATACTGTTATTGGAACGTACATATGGCCATTAGCAAGAAAAAGTCCCTGGTGGGACTGGACATTGGCTCACATTCCATCAAGGTGGCTGAGATTGTCCATACAAAAGGGGGAAGGGTCCTGCAAAATTTTGGCGTGATCCCTACCCCCCCGGGCGCTGTGGTGGAGGGGTCAATCAAGGATCAGGAAAGGCTGGCCTCGGCCTTAAAGATCCTTTACAAAAACCTGAGGATCAGAAACAGCAACGTGGCTGCGTCCCTGTCCGGCTACTCGGTGATCGCAAAGAAGATCACCCTGGAACAGATGGAGGAGTCGAAGATCGAAGGTGCGATCAGGGAGGAAGCGGAGAAATACATCCCATACGATATCAACGAGGTGAATCTGGATTTTGCCATGCTCGAGTCTGAGGCCGAGCCGGAGGCCGGGGACGCGGGAAAGGAGGCGGGAAAGGAGGTAGGTTCAGGCCCGAAACAGATGGATGTCCTCCTGGTAGCAGCCAAGAGGGAGGTCATCGACGAGTATGTGGAGGTGATTCGGGCAGCGGGTTTGAACCCGGGCGTATTGGATGCCGACATCTTTGCCCTTCAAAATGCCGCGGAGATCAGCCTGCCGGAGCCTGAAACGTGCTATGCCATTATCAATTTGGGGGCCGCGGAGCTGGAAATCAACGTGGTCAGTCGCGGGGTCTCCATCTTTTCAAGAGATTCTTCCTATGGCGGGGCCCAGGTCACTGAGGCGATTCGGTCTGAATTCAGCATTGATCTTCCCGAGGCCGAGCAGATGAAAGTGGGCGGCATGGACCTGGACGATCCAAAAAAGGAAGGGCTCGCAAAGGTGGTCAGCAGCGAGGTTTCGTCGTGGGTCAAGGAGATCAAACGGGCCCTCGATTTCGTGTCCGGCACCCGGGCCGGCGATCCCATTGAAAAAATTATTGTAAGCGGGGGATCCTCCCGGATTCCAGGCCTCCAGAAGTATCTCGAGGCAGAGACAGGAATCCCTGTGGAGCCGTTGAATCCTTTCAGGAATCTGTTAATCGACCATCGACGCTTTGATGCCGACTACCTGGAGTACATGGCCCCGCAGGCAGGGGTTGCGGTCGGCCTTTCTCTGAGATACATCGACGACAAATGATACGGATCAATCTTCTGCCCTTCAGGGCGGCCAGAAAAAAAGAAAACATCAGACAGGAGTTGAGCATCTATTTCCTGGGCCTGGTGTTGCTTATCCTGTTGATGACTTATTTGCAGGTTGGTTCCAGCAGGCGGCTGAATCATATGAAGGCAGAGGAACAGAGCGTCCGCAAGGAGCTGGCCGTCTATGAAAAAAACAACCGGATTGCCGCCCAGATAAAGGCAAAGATCAAGGAGATCCAGGACAGACTGAACGTTATCCACGAACTTGAACAGAAAAAAGGGGGGCCGCTTGGCCTTCTGACCGACGTGGCCCTTGCCGTTCCAGAAGACCGGTTGTGGCTTCAGTCCCTTTCTGAGAAGGAGGGGTTGCTCACTATTAACGGCACGGCCATGGACAATGACACGGTAGCCCTGTTTATGACAAATCTTGAGAAGACCCCATCGATTACGTCTGTTGATCTCAAGAGCACGCAGCTGCAGAACTTCCCTGAATACAATCTGAAGGCCTCCGGCTTTGTCCTCAGCTGCCAAACCATATTGAAAGAGGCGCCGCCGGCATCGGACAAAAAGGCCAAGGATTCGAAAGGGCAGCGGTAGATGAAACTCCCGGACATCAATTGGCGGTCAGCTGCTGATTCTTTTGTTGAAAAGGCGCAGAAGATCAAGAAGGCCCACAGGCTGGCCATCGTCATCGGACTCGTGGTTCTGCTGGGGGGCAGCTTTGTCTGGTTTATCTATCTGCCCAGGATGCAGGAAATTGACCGTATGGAAAAGGAGATTGCCGATCTCAGACAAAAGGTCCAGATGGGCAAGATGTGGGGAAAGAAGCTGGCAGGTCTCAGGGAGGAGATGGCGCGGGTAGAAAATGAGTTTGAGAAGGCCCTCAAGATTCTGCCAAATGAAAGGGAAATCCCGAGCCTGCTGGCGAGCATCAGTCAATTAGGGGTAGATTCCAGTCTGCAGTTCAGGCTTTTCAGCCCCGGAGATGAGGAGATCGGCAATTTTTATGTAAAGATCCCTGTTTCCATGGAGGTGGGCGGCCGCTTCCGGGACGTGATCCTGTTCCTCGACAAGATCAGGCGTATGGAGCGCATTGTCAACATCACTGATATTTCCATGAGGCCCAGTGAACCTCTTTCGGTGGATCTTATCACCGCATGCAAGGCCGTTACCTACCGCTTCAAGAGCAAGGAGGACGAAGCAAAGGAAAAGGCCCAGAAGCAGAAAAAGAAGTAGCAGACTGGGGTTGAGGAATCGGGCGGGCGAGACGATGAAACGAGCAAGCATGAGCAGCAATAACATAAAAGTTGGGTCGATGAGATTCACGGGCCTCGTGAAATTGGGCATTTTCCTGGTCATCTTTGCGCCTCTTGGCCCCGGGGCTTTGCTGGCAAAGGCCGGCGAACCCGCTTACAAAGACTGGCGTCCTGAGAAAAAAGTCCTTGATCCTGACAGCATCCCGGATCCGTTTCTTTCCTATCTTGTCAGGCGCAGGGAGCAAACCACATTACGGGCGGAAGAGGAAAAGCAAAAGCAACTGGCCGCTGAAGAGGCGCTCAAACAGGAGAAGCAGGCGGCCGCGCAGATGCTGAAAGAACTGCTGACCCCTCATACCGAGCTGCAAAGACTCTCTCTCTCCCAGTTGACCCTCACGGCCATTGTCCAGGCCGACGATATGGCATGGGCCATGGTCCGGGACCCCAAGGGCAGGGGTCATATCCTGACAAAGGGGACCCGAATCGGGACCAATGGCGGCACGGTGGAGCGCATTGGCAGAAAAGAGAAGAAGGTCGTCATAAAAGAACCTTATCTGGAAGATGAGCTGCATTTAAAATACAGAGAAGTGGAGATCAAGCTGCCCGAGCAGGTGTATGAGTAAGAATTGAGGAATTGCAGATGGTTTTTCTGACTTCTGACCTCTGACCTCGGACTTCTGAATATTGAGGGAGCGGCAATGATGCGAGTGATGATTTGGATGATGTTGGCGATCTGGTGGCCCATATGCGCGGCGGCCCAGGGGGGAGTTCCCTTTCCGCCTGAGAAAGCCGGGACCTCCCATGCGACGCCTTCCGTGGATGAGGGGATCGATACGCTGTCCGCCTCTCTCATGAAGGAGATTGCTGCAAGATACTTCCATGCTGAAAAAAAACCGGTGATCAAGGTCGCTGTCTTTGACTTCACAAACCATGCCGGCGACGTCACCACAGGGAGTCGTTATGTGTCCAACCGGATCAGGCTCGCCTTTGGGAACAACCCCCAGTTTTCCATCTGCCTGTCACAGGCCCCCCCTGAGAAGGAGATCATCTGCGGGGCCGAGGAATTTGAACGGCATCGGTCCTTGAGAGAGCGCCTCGTGGGCGAAATGAAGGCCGATGTCTATGTATTCGGGCGGGTCTCTGCATCGGATGCGGCAACTGTGGTCTGCGAGGTGGATCTGTGGGGCGTCATGCCTCCCTTTGACAATTACAACAACATCAAAAACCTGAGAAAGGTTGAAGACAAGGAGTGGGCCGTGCGCGATCAGGTGCTGTGCCCTCTGCCGTGGCGGACCCGCTTGTCCTCGTCAGGCCTGGACTTTTTTACCCAGGTTGTGGTTCCCAGCGCGGGGGAGGGGGGCGCCGGCCTTCAGGAGAACCTGGGAGAAGTCATTTTTCTGTCCCAGCCCATGTGCGACGATCTCAACCTTACCTGGCAGGTGAAGGCCGACGGCATGGTGTACGATGTGCGCAAGGAAAGCGATGCGGGGAGCCTTCGCAGCCGTACCGGACAGATCATGCAGAGCCGGGTCAAGAGCCTGGAGACCCTGAAGGAGCTCAGCTACATCATCAAGAATGTGGGTCTGGTGGTCCGGGAAAATGACGGCTCTGCACGCCAGCTCGAATTTTATATGCTGCCTAAGAAGAGCCTCTTCTATTTTATTCCTTACGAGGCAGGCGAAGCCGGTCTGCGGTTCATGTACCTGTGGGCTGACCGGGGCCTGAGCAAGAGTCCCTCCGCCCATGAAAGCGGCAAGGGATGGAAATTGCATGTGGCCGAACAGGATTACCGGATCCTGATGCCGGTGGGGACCCACACGGCTACGGCCACGATCGAGCCTGTGGCAGAAAGCGAATACGGAACCAAGAAGCCCCGCTCCGAATATGTGTCGCGCTTTAAATTCGCTGTCTATCCCGGCCTGAACGTGTATGTCATCAATTATGTTTACCGGAGAGATCGGCCTGAGATATTTGTTCGCCGGCTCGAAATAGAAGGATCGCGGGATGTGCCCATAGAGGCGGTGAAGCGGATAACGGAGGTCTATCGCGTGTATGGGGAATAGGCCTGATGACCCGGAAAGAGCAGGGAGGATATTTTGATGAACCTGGAGTTTCGTACAATGGTCCGGCATGGTTTCTGGCTGTTGATTGCCGTTTCAGCGTCCTTGCTGTCTGCCTGCGCAACGCCTCCTGAAACCAAGGTCGGGGAGGCTGATAAGGCCCGGGACGCGGCGGTCGTTCAGTCTGTCCGTACTGAGGCTGCTGGCGAGCGAACCATCGTCACGTTTGTCTGCTCAGCAGAGACCACGTGTGAAAGGCCCCATGCGCTCTCCCATCCCGGAGCTCTTTCCTTTGCCATCAAGGCAAGACCGGCCGCCGATCTTCCAAGGGAGATCATTATCCAGGATGGGCCGTTAGAGAGGGTCCTGATCCGCGAAAAAGGACCGGAGCAGACCGAGGTGGTGATCCATGCCCGCCATGAGGTGAGCCAGACCCGGCTGACCACCGAAGGCAAGGACATTCTCTTTGAGGTGGTTCCAGCCGCGTCCGAAAAAAGCGAAGCGCTGCGTCCCGGCCAGGGGTCCGGATCCCCCTCTCCGCCCCAGATCGTTGTGGCGGCAGTGATCCAGCGGCCCGGCAACCGGACGCGGCTCAGGATCGCCACGGACCGGAAGGCGGATTTTCACGTGAAGCTGGATGGGACCAATCTCCTGGTGGACCTGGAAAAGGGGACCATCAATGCCGAACTCTTAAAAAATCTGGAATCCGAATACGATCAGGGCGCCATTCAACGGGTAGAGACCTTTTATTCACCAGAGGAGCGCCGCGTGTCCCTGCGTCTGGTCCTGCGGGACCTGGTCCCTTACCACATTTCGCAGGACGGGAAGATGCTGGAGATCGATTTCGATGCCGCAAGGCCGGAATCCCCGCCCAAGCCCAAGGTCCCTGCCAAGGCCTCTTTATCGCCTGCGCCCAAGCCCCTGCAAGAGGCCCCGATCGAATCCCCTCCGCCGTCGCCCGCCCCGCGGGTTGTGGAGACTGCCGCCGAGGAAAAAGACGTTTCAGCCCCGCCCGTCGATTCCCGGGCCGGCATCTTCGAGGCCACATCCAGACAATATGCCGGCCAAAAGATGAGCTTCGATTTCGTGGATACGGACATCCGCAATATCCTTCAGTTGATATCCGAGGTGGCGGGAATCAACATTGTCTGGGGAGAAGATGTGGGCGGGAAGATCTCCATGAAGCTTGAAAGCGTTCCATGGGATCAGGCCCTGGAGATGATCCTCCGGCCCAACGGCCTGACCTATCAGATCGAAGACGACGTGCTCTGGGTGGTCCCCAAGGAAAAGCTGCGCGATCTGGAGATCAAGGAAGGGAAACGCAAGGGGGCCCTCATGGCCGCCAAACGGCTTCAGGGCATCTTTGAGGCCAAGATCGTCGAATTCATCACCATTCGGCACAGAAAGGCGGCCGACGTCTTCAAGATGCTGGTGGGCGATCAGACTGCAGATCCGCCCATTCCCCCGGCCCTGGACATCGAGGCAGCGGAGTCCGAGGAGAGCGAGGAGGGAGAGGAGGAGAAGGGAAAACAGGTCAAGATCTCGACCATGGACCTCTATCTCTCCTATGATTCGGGCACCAACGTGATCATCGCCAACGGGGTCCGGGCCAAGGTGGACAAGGTCAAGGAATTGATCTCCAAGCTCGACATTCCCGAAAAGCAGGTCCTGATCGAGGCCCGCGTGGTGGACGCCTCCACCACCTTTGCGCGGGATCTGGGCATCCAATGGGGGTCGCTTGAACGAAATGAAGACGGCGTTCCCCTCCGGCCCGGGGTCAAGCGAGAATGGTACAATGCGGGGGCCATGTTCACCGGCGGCGGCCAGTTCTCAACCAACGCCCCCAGCCAGTGGACGCCCAATATCGGCATGGCCTTTGGGTGGCTGACCGACGGCGGTCTGGGATCCCTTGCCCTGGACGCCTCCCTTGCCCTGGCTGAATCGGATGGAAAGGCCCATGTCATCTCCGCGCCAAAGGTCCTCACGGTCAATGGACAGGAGGCCAGGATCTCACGGGGTGAAACCAGATACATCGGCGTCAGGACCCAGGATACCCAGGAGATAGAAGACAAGGAGGCGACCCTTTCTCTGACCGTGACCCCCACGGTGAGCGCGGACAACTCGCATGTGACCCTCAATGTGGTGGTCACAGACGACCGTCCGGTGGAACCCACTGGAAATCCCAACGACTATGGCGGCAAGACCGTCAAGGAGATCCAGAGCACCCTCCTGGTGAGGACAGGGGAGACCGTGGTGATCGGCGGCATTTATGCGCACAGGGAGGAGCAGGCGGATACCGGCTTTCCGTGGGCCAAGGACATTCCGGTTCTGGGTTGGCTTTTCAAGGCCGAGCGAAAGGTGGCCGAGAAACATGAACTGCTGATCTTCCTCACGCCCACGATTCTGAACGCCCCCAAGACCGAGGGTACATAGGTCGCTTCATGGGGGACAGGACAGTCATGGTTTGGTTGCGTCACGCAGTTTGGGGGATGACGCTGATTTGCTGGGCCGCAGGCCTTGCCGCGTGCGCCCAGGACAGCGCAGTCCGGGATAAGCGCGTAAAGGCCCTTCAGGACATGGGCAATGCCATGGCCATGGAAGGGAATCTGAGAGGGGCCCTGGGGAAGCTCTTGGAGGCCGTCAAGTTAGACCCGGACAACGTAGAGTTGAACCATGAAATCGCCATCTTGCTGCGAAACATGGGGCAGTATGACCTCTCTCTGAAGTATTTTGAACGGACCCTGAGCCTGGACCCCAAGTTCTCGGAGGCCTGGAACAACCTGGGCACCCTGTATCTTTTGATGGAGAGATGGGATTCCGCCATCGATTGCTTCCAGAAGGCAGTGGCAGATCTGCTTTACAAGACGCCTCATTACGCCTACAACAACATGGGGTGGGCCTATTACCGGAAGGGCGATTATGACAGGGCCATCCAGAGCTTCCAGCAGGCTATCCAGTTGTCCCGCTCCTATGCAGTCGCCTATGCCAATCTGGCCCGGACCCATGAGGCAAAGGGCGAGCTGGATCACGCTGTCGAGGCCTACAACCAGGCGGTTTATTATGCGCCCAGGAATGCAGGCGCCCACCTGGAATTGGCCAAAATCCTTTTGAAACAGGGAAAGATAGAAGAGGCCAAAGAGGAGCTGGACCTGGCCGTCTGGGCCGATCCCATGAGCCAGGCGGCCAATGAGGCACGAAAATTGCTAAAAAATAGTGTGGGAAAAAAATAGCGGGGGGAAGGGTTATGCATAAGAACAACATGATGGGGACAATCCTGGCCGGCGCCGCGGTTTTTTGCCTCCTGATCTGCCTGGCCGGCTGCGGGGGCGGCGGGGACTCGGGGGCCGTTGCAGGCCAGACCGGCACGATCACGCTGGAGCTGAGCGTCGAGAGCATGCCTGCCGATGGGACCAGTTCGGTAGTGATCAAGGCCACCGTGAAGGACAGCGCCGGCAACCCGGTCCGCCACTACACCGAGGTCAGGTTTGCCACCACCCTGGGCCGTTTCATGAACGGCGGGACCGTCTTTACCATGCAGACCCAGCCCCCCCTGGACGAAAGGGGCTGGCCTGATATTGACGCGGATCCTACAGGGATCGCCGAGGCGGCCCTGATTGCCGATACAACACCTGGAAGCGCCAAGGTCACGGTGACCTCCAACAATGTGTCCCAATCGGTCTATGTCAGCATGACCGGCGGCGCCGTTGCCATCAGCCTGGAGGCCGACCCCCTGCAGATTCCGGCGGATGGGTGGAGCGCTTCCTCTGTCACGGCCGCCATCACTGACGCGAACGGCCTTCCGGTCACGCCTGGGACCCGGGTTACCTTTTCTACCTCATCGGGCAGGTTTCAGAATGGGACCACTACCTACCAGGTCGCCACCTCGGACAGCACCGGAAAGGTGACGGTTTCTCTCATCTCCGCCACACAAGCAGGATCGGCCCTTGTATCTGCTGAGAGCAACGGGGTCACCCAGTCGGTTTATGTCGGGTTCGGGGGCGCGCCTGTGGCTATTGGCGTCACCGCTGAGCCTACCAGCATCTGGGCGGATGGACAGAGCTCCTCCGCCATCCAGGCGACCCTGACCGATGCTTCCGGAAACCCGGTTACGCCGGGCACGCGCGTTACATTCCAAACCAGTTTGGGCAGGTTCGGCAACGGCAGCGCCACCTATACCGTGTGCACCTTGGATACAACCGGCATAGTGACCGCCTCGCTCATGGCGGGGAACACGACCGGAATGGCGCTCGTAACGGTCACGGCCAACGGCATCACCCAGTCGGTTTACGTGGCGCTTGTGGAAAAGGGAGGGACGCCTTTTTCCATGACCCTCAGTGCGGATCCGGACAGTATTGCGGCGGATGGCAGATCGTCTTCCAAGATTACGGCCGCCCTTACCGACAATCTTGGAAATCCGGTTGATCCAGGGACCCAGGTCATCTTTTCAACCACCATAGGGAAGTTCAGCAACAACGAAAAAACCTACACTGCGACCACCCCGGATCTGACCGGCACGGTGTCGGTTTCCCTTATCTCGGGCACAACCTCCGGGACAGCCCTCATCACGGCAACGGCAAGCGGCGTGACCCAGTCCACCTATGTTGTGTTCACGGGCAGCGGCGTGACCCTCACCATTGCAGCCGTGCCGACAAGCCTTCCCGAAGATGGAACCGCTGACATTACTGTCACAGTGACAGACAGCGCCTCGAATCCCCTGCCCGGTGCGACTGTGGACATCACCATTGTGGAAGGCTCAGGGACCTTATCCCCTGCTCCGCCGTGGACTACCGGGACCGACGGAAAGGCTACCGGGACCTTCACCCTCACCGGCAACGAGAGCGTCAGGCTCAGGGCTGAAAGCATGGGGGCGAGCGGGGAGGCAACCATCAACTGGCTCAGGTACACCTTTACCATGACCGCGGATCCGACATCCATCCAGGTGGGAGGGAGGACCAGCAGGATCACGGCCCTGCTCCAGGAGAACGGCATCCCTGTATCCGGGCAAACAGTCGCCTTTTCGACCACCCTGGGCACTGTGGCGCCTGTGCAACAGGCCACGGGCCTGGATGGAAAGGCCACTACCATCCTGACCTCCGGCGACGAGGCCGGGACTGCCGTCATCACCGGGTCTGTGACGGTCGGGGGCTCTCCTTTGTCGGCCTCCACCACGGTCTCCATCGGCGGGACTGCCTCGGAATCGGCTGTCTCTTTCCTGACTGCGGGGGTTTCCGGGTTCCCGACCCAGGTCGCTATCGGCTTGGACGCGAGTTGCGTGGAAGCGGTTGGCGAGACACTTGAAGCGGCGGTTACGGCCCTGGTCCTGGATGAAAAAGGCAACCCGGTTCCGGACGGCACAAGCGTTCATTTTGCGGTGGAGCCTGTTGGATTCGACGAGGACAGGGATCATGACGGCATCATCGACTGCTGGGATCGCCTGGGTCAGCGCATTGCATGTCCTCCCAAGGGCACGCCCGGGTTCGGCAGGACGTGGTTCAGCGATGATGTGAATCAGGACGGCGCCATGTTCAGCCTGGGAGGCCCCATGGCAGGGGCAGAGGACGCGAACCACAACGGGATCCTGGATCCGGGAGAGGACCGAAACGCTAACGGCGTGCTTGATCCTGTTCAGACCTGCACCATCGTCAATTCCGCTCTCACGCAAGACGGCGTGGCGAGGACAACCCTGACCTATCCCCGCAACCAGGCCGGCAATATCGCGGTCAGGATCACGGCCCTTGCAGGCGCTGTGTCCAATTTCTCGGATTTCGTCCTCCCCTGCACCCAGGGCATGATCCATGGCGGGACCTCCGGGGAGGAACATTAAATGCCGGGATGCCGAAATGGGGGATGCGGGGGCCGGGGGATTTGGGCTTGAGATTTCTCTTGAAATCGCCGATAGTAAAAGAATCAGCGGCTGAACGAAAAGCTTTATATTTGCTTTCAAGTTCCCCTTTGCCTTAAGGGGATTAAGGCTGCACCCCTTTACGAAGAGGGGGGTCGCTCAGGCATGAATCAGGCCGGGTTGAGCTCAGCCAGACCCGACAATTTATGCCACGGTCCTGAAAAAGGAGGGGCCATCATGAAAAAGATCCTGGTTTGTGTTTTCATCGTGTTGGGCGCCATGTTTATTTCCACGGCATGCCCGGCTGCGAACCTTCCCGTTCCCGACATCAAGGCAGCCGGGGTGGATGGCCCGATCATCGTCGGACCCACTATGTCTGTAGAGGTTACGGCCGCGCTTGATCCCGGAGATTATGCGGGTGTGACCGCTGAATGGTGGATTGCGGCACAGACAGACTCAGGCTGGTATTTTTATGACAGCACCTTCAACTGGGTGACGGCGGCGGTTCCGGTGGGAAATATGGCCCTTTTCGCCCTCTCTGCCACAACCATTCTGAATATTGGCCTGCCGGTTGGGGCCTATGCCTTCTATTTTGCCTTGGACAGCGTTTTGGACGGCCTGCCCAATAACATCGTTGCATTAGACCAGGTCCAGGTTACGTCCACCGCCGCTCTTCCGGTTACGGTTGCAGTAAGCTCAAGCCCGTCCAGGATACTGGCAGACGGCGTCACCTATTCCAGCATTGTGGCAGAAGTGAAAGAACCTGATGGAGACCCTGTGCCTGACGGCACGACGGTATATTTCGTTGCCACCGACGGGATCCTCTCGGCCAGTCAGTCCACCACAGCGAATGGGTACGCCGGGGTAAATCTCACGAGCAGCAGGACTGCGAGAACAGCCACCGTGACGGCCCTGGCCCAGTCAGTTCCGGGCAGGACCCAGGTGGCATTCGTACCCACGGTCAAACAGATCACGCTGACCGCAGAACCCGCAACGGCCCTCGCAGGCAGTGGGACTTCCACAATTACAGCGACCCTCAAGGACGGGTTCGGCAATCCATCGCCCCGGGGGACCAGTGTCACATTCACCACGACCGTGGGCTCTTTTGATCAGGCGACCAAGACCATTGAGAACGGTTCAGGAACGGTCTCGACGCATTTGAGCAGTACCACAGCCGGCATTGCAACGATTACAGCTACAGCAGGCGGAGTTGCATCCCCGGCGGTTGCGGTGACGTTCGTGGGTGCGTTCGAGGTTGTGCTCCCGGTGGATGATCCCCAAAACGCGCATACGCGAACTCCTGCCTCCCTGGCACTTACCCCGGATAACACATTTATGGAGTTTAAAACCGGAAGCCCCTCCACCATTTATCGATATGATTTAGGGTCGTTTTTGACGGACGGGTTTCAGGCCGGGGACACCATCATGGTCGGGGGCTCGGACAAGAACGATGGGGCCTATTCGGTCAGTGAGGTGACCGCCCAGGTGCTTACCCTGGCGGCCGGGAATCTGCTGAGAGACGAACCGGTGGGGAAATCGGTCACCATCACCAATGGGGTTCTGGTACGGGTCCATGCCATGAGCCAATCCAAGGTGGCCTTCCTGTCCAGCGTTGGGGTGTGGGACGGGGGCACGGCCTTATACGTGGAGAAAAGTGTTAACGCGGGATATGCCTGGTCAGTCCTTACCTCAGAAGTTTCGGGTTATGCCAATATCATGGTGTGGGATCCCGCGAATACCGATACCCAGGATGCGGCCAATGTGAAGTTTTCTGCGCCGCCGGAGGAGGCCACCTGGCTTACCCTCCAGAGCAGCGCCTATGTGCTGGCCCCAAGCACGGCGGAAACGGAGTATTCAGTTAAACTTACCGCCACGGTCCGAAATTGCGCCAATGAGGCGGTTTACGGCGCGCCGGTGGTTTTTGCCATTGAAAACCCCACCGGCGGGGGCGAGCGGGTATCGCCTTCCCTGGCGTTCACCGACGGCGCAGGCAGGGCCTCGGCCACATTTACCTCGGGCTCCCTCGGGACCGGGGCAGAGGGCGTTTCTGTCACCGCACGGGTGCTGGGGGCAGGGGAGACGGTCAACAATACAGACATCACATTTGTGAGGGGAACTCCAGACAGCATTCGGAGGAGCTCCGGTTCCTTTATTGCAGATGGATTTAAGGACTGCGATAAAATTCTTATCCGAGGCTCTGGCCAAAACGACGGCGGCTACAAGATTGCAGGCCCGCCTGCCCATCTCATACTGACCCTTGATTCCATAGAAAAATTGAACACTGAATCGCCGCCCAGCGTGACCATTATCGCGGCAACCGATGCCGTCAACATTGTCATCGGCGGCACGGCCGGTTCTGTGGCGATCAGCGCAGGCACCAAAATAGGCGAACTGGATCCTGCTACTTACTCATTCCCCATGTCTGTATTTGTAGCGGACGCCAACGGCAATGCGGTTAACGGCGCCGTGGTCACCCTCAGCGCCTGGCCTGCCCAGTATTCATCGGGAGTATGGTTCTTCGACCAGGACAAGAACCGTTACAGGCCATACATCACCAGAACATCTGGCAACGAGGATGCCAATGAAAACCTGATTTTGGACCCTGGAGAGGACAAGAACGGCGATGGAGATTTAACGCCGCACAACTCTGTAAGCGGAGGGGTCCCAGGGACTGTGACCACAGGCACTAACGGTGTGGCCACATTTGATCTGGTTTATCCTAAAAACAGCGCTGTCTGGATTGTGGACCGGATTCGGGCCAGTGTTTTTGTCCAAGGCACGGAGACCACATCGTCCCTGACCTTCAGACTCCCGGGCGAAAAAACAGAGGCCGAGGCCGGACTCCTGCCGGATTCTCAGGAGCCGATCGGTCTGGTCACGACGGCCACAAAGGCCATCTCCTGTACGTTCCCCACCTTCGGAGATGCGGGATTTGATTCATTCAGACCCAGCAGTCCCTTGGATGCAGGTTCTTCAAGTATGGGGGTCCCTCCGAATGATCATGAGTATACCTACGACCCGACAGGGGGCATCCCGGCAAATGTCGGGGATGAGGTATGGGACTGGATTACGGCCTCGGGGATGAGCGGTCTCGACAGCATCAATGCCTATTTCCCGGTGCGGATCATCATTGAATAGCAGTGCCTGAACGAAAGCCCATTCAGGCACAATCGCGAATTGAGAGATTGAAAAATTCTGAATTCATCGAATAAATTTGAGCGGATGATCTGAATATTCAGGGGATAAAATCCGGGTAAATTCCTTATCGGAGTTCAGGCAGATTCGTTTCATCGCCCCGATTTATTGAGAAGATACATTTAAGCTCAATTGAACATATGATCTCAAAAAAACGGGGGTAGGTGCGGCTTCAGCCGCTCAAGGTTGATGGTCTCGTAAAAAGTCGAAAATGCTCTCTTTCCGTCATTCCGCCGAAAGCCGGAATCAAGTGTTCTCAAGCACTTACGAAACCTCTGGACCCCGTTTTTCAACGGGGTGACGACTTTTTACGAATGGATCAAGGTTAGAAAATAGAGCACACATCTTCGTCCACGTCAGCGGGCCAGGGGGCCGATAATAAGGAGACCCAAGATGAAAAAATTATCATTAATCCTGAGTGCTGTGTTCATCCTGGTCCTTTTTGGACTGCCGGCGTTTGCAGCCCCGCCCCTGCCGGACATCAAGGCCAATGGTCTCGATGGCCCGGTGGTTGTGACAGCGGACCAGAATGTTGATATTACGGTGTCCCTGAACCCCGGCGACAAGGCCGGGCATCTCATGGAATGGTGGATCGCAGCCAGGACCGATTTCGGCTGGTTTTATCTGAACAATACCCTCAACTGGGTCAGCTCTCCAGCGCCGGTGTCCGTGGGGACGTTTGGCCTTTTTTCCCTGCCTTCCACATCCATTCTGAATATTCCGCTTCCGGTGGGGTCGTATGCCTTTTATTTTGCGCTGGACGACATCCTCAACGGCGTTGCCGACAGCCTGGCCTATTACGATGTGGTGGATGTTTCTTCCACGGCGCAGCCGGTGGCTGCCATCGCCCTTGCGGGCGATCCGTTGATCGTGCCAGCAGATGGGACAAGCAGTTCCACCATCACCGCACACATGAGCGATAATCACGGGGATCCTGTGCCCGTCGGCACCCCCATTACCTTCCAGACAGACCTGGGAACCTTTCCCAATGGGGAGACGATCTGGACCGACCAGACCTATGACAATACAGGCGAGGTTACCACTTTCCTGTCTGCCGCGACAACGCCTGGAAATGCCTCTGTAACAGCCTCTTCTGGCGCGGTGACGTCCAACGCCGTGACCGTCACCTTCCGGAGCATAGAACCCCATACCGTCACCCTTGACGCGAATCCTGTTATGGCGCTGGCCGATGGCGTCGACACGAGCATCCTCACCGCTATGGTCCTGACGGTGGATAACTATCCCGTGCCCAATGGAACCATCGTCAATTTCGACATTACCTCGGGGACGGGGACCTTGTCTGCCCCGTCTGCGACTACCGTGGACGGCCACGCTCAGGTCAGACTGGCTTCCGGCACAGTGGGCAATGTGGTGGTTCAAGCCGAAGTGGCCGATTATCCGGCCTTGCCCAAGCCGACGGCAACGGTCGCGTTTGTCAGCCCCGCGCCGGCCTCCATTACGCTTCAGGCCAATCCCTCCCAGGTCCCTGCCGATGGTGAGACCACCAGCAACATTACAGCCACAGTCCTCACCGCGGACAACTATCCAGTGCAAAACGGGACCGTGGTGAATTTTTCTATTGTTTCAGGCACAGGCGCCCTGTCTGCCGGTTCTGCGGAAACTGTAAACGGCAAGGCGAGCGTAACGCTCAAGTCCAGTGCGATCGGGGCGGTCTCGGTCAAGGCCGAGGTTGCCACACAGCCGGGCCTGAATCAGACCATCACGGTGACATTTACAGCCCTCCCGCCTGCATCCGTGGAGCTTACTGCAAGCCCGGACGAGCTGCCGGGCGACGGGCACAGCCTGAGCACCCTGACGGCCACGGTCAAGGATGCGGACGGGAACCTGGTCCCTGACGGCACGGTCATTAACTTTGCCATAACATCCGGGATCGGCGTTCTTTCTGCTGGTTCGGCAACCACGGCAAGCGGGACGGCCTCGATAACGCTTTCGTCCGGAACTGTGGGGACGGTAACGGTCAAGGCCACGGCGGCCCAGGGGGGCGCAAACTCCAGCGTGACCGTCACCTTCACCCGTGCCCCCGGAAGTCTTTCCCTCTCCACCAACCAGACCACGGTACGGAGCGACAACTCGGACCGGGCCACCATCACGGCCACGGTCCTGGACTTCAATTACGTCCCATTTGAGGGCATGACGGTCATGTTCAGCGTGGACGGCGGCCAGATCAGCGCATCCACTAAAGAAACAGACGCCAATGGCGAGGCAAAGGTTACGGTTTCGTCCGGGACGGCCAACAAGTCCAATCGGGTCATCACAGTGACCGCTTCTGTGACCGGGCTGCCAGCCAAGGTCATTCCCATTCAGGTCGTGGGGACCACCGTGAGTGTGACCACTGACCGTGAGAACCTTGAGCTTGACCCGGTGAATCCCGATAAGGCCAATGCGGCCTTAACCGTCCTGGTAAAGGATGCGGGGGGCATTCCCATATTCGATGCGCCGGTGACCCTGAGCGTGGATCCCGCTTCCACGGGGTCGGCTACACTCACGCCGTCCAGCGGTCAAACCGATGTGGCAGGCAAACTGCAAGCGGCAGTGACAGGGACCGGGGAAGGCGAGGTCTTTGTGGAGGCCCAGGCCCTTGGGGCTTCTGACTCCCAGACCTACCACATCGGAGCTGTGGGAGAGGTGTTCAGCATTATATTTCCTGAAACCGATCCCGCCCGCATGTACACCCTCGGAAGGGCCATTGCCGGGCCTACCGGCGACATCTCCTTCAATGCCGCGGCCCTCACCATTGTCAGGACCGATGGCGACTCCTTTGTGAGCGAGGGATTCAAGGCCGGGGCCCAGATCATGGTGAACGGGTCGGTGTCAAACGACGGTCTGTACGTTGTGGCTGCCGTTGCCGCGGATACCCTGACCCTGGCAGCGGGCAGCGCCCTCACCGACGAAGGTGAAGGCGCCGAGGTGACCATTACCGAGATCGAGGTATCGCAAACCGCCCAGATGGGTCCGTCTGCAAATATTGCATTTACCACCGGTCCAGATGTCATCACCCGGTCGGACGGCGGGTCTTTTGTGGCGGACGGGTTCATCGGCGGCAGCAAGATCGTTGTGGCCGGCTCCCTCCTGAACGACGGCATTTACACGGTTGCCACCGCAGATGTGGCCAGCCTGAAGCTCCTGGGAAGCGGTCTCCTCGTGAACGAAGGGGCCGGCGCGAATGTGACCCTTACCCAGATAAGAATTCTCCCGGCCACACGGGATGTGTCCATCACCGGCCCGAGCGGCCAGATTTCCTTTGATGCCGCGACCCAAACCATTACGCGGGCCGACGGCGGATCCTTTTTGGCAGATGGCTTTCTGGACGGGGACAGGATCTCCGTTGGCGGCTCAGACGTTAACGACGGGCAGTATGTCGTCGAGACCGTGGCGGCCGCCAGCCTGACCCTGAGCGATGAGGATGCGCTTCAAGACGAGGCCGCAGGCGCCCAGGTCATTGTGACCAACGGACTGATCGTCACTGCCCTGGCCCCTGACCAGAACAAGGTGGTCTTTGCAACCACCTACGGGACATGGGACGGGACCGCATCCATGGCCGTCACCAAAGACGTGAATGCAACGACCCAGCAGGCCATGGCCGTTCTCTGCTCCAGACAGGCCGGGATTGCCACGGTGGAGGCAAGCGACAAGGACAATCCGTCGTTGAGGGATGCCATTCAGGTGGCCATATCCACGGCATCGAGCGAGGCCAGCCAGCTTTCCCTCCAGGCCAGCGCCTACGTGGTGGCCCCGAGCATCGGCGAGGTCTCCAACACCGTCACGCTCACTGCCACGGTCCGGAATGTGGCCGACCAGGTGGTCTGGGGCGTCCCTGTAGCCTTTTCCATAGAAAATCCCACAGGCGGCGGGGAAAGCATCTCTCCGGTGATTGTCTACACGGACGACTTCGGCATTGCCCGCTCCACCTTTACCTCGGGGACCCTGAGCTCGGGGGCCGAGGGCGTAAGGGTAAAAGCCTCGGTTGTGGGGAGACCCGACATCATGCCGGCAGGCGTCTCCATCGTGATCGGCGGGACTGCCGGGTCCATCGTGATTGGCCGTGGAACCAGCATGGTCTCCGTGGACAATGACACGACATATCAATTGCCCATGTCTGTGCTGGTGGTGGACTCGAACGGAAACGCGGTGTCCGGGGCCCTGGTGTCTCTGAATGCCTGGCCTCTCAACTACGCTCAGGGGAACTGGGTTTGGGATCCTCTGCTGGAACGCTGTATTCCTGTGCGGGAAGCCACTTATGCCAACGAGGACAGAAATCGGAACCTCATATTGGACAACTATGATCCGGATCTGTGCGGCACGCCCAACAACGGAGAGGACACCAATGGCGACTGCCAACTGACGCCCTCCAATTCCGCATCGGGCGCGGTTCCAGGGGCTGTGATCACCGATGAGAACGGGGTCGCGACCTTTGACCTGGTCTTTCTCAAATCCTCCGCAGAATGGATCCATGCCGAGATCACGGCCAGCACCATGGTCCTGGGGACAGAGACCCAGTCCACATCCACGTTCTGGCTGCCCCATTTGATCGATGACGCCAAGGAGTGTTCCCTCCCGGATTCCCCCTACAATGAAGAAAGGCCGGTCGCGCAGATTGCCGTGAGCGCGACTCCCAGTGTTCTCCTGCCGGACGGGATGAGCACAAGCATCATCGCGGCCTCGGTTACCGACGAACAAGGGGATCCGGTGGCGGACGGCGAACGGGTGGATTTCGGCATTACCGGGGGCACGGCCGGCGGGGGCCTGCCGGACGCCCAGAACGCCACTTCCTACACAGTGAACGGCATCGCCACAGTGACCTACAGGGCGTCCACCACGGCCGGGACCTGTCAGATCACCGCCTCCACCCGGAACGGCGTGTCTGGAAGCGTGGAGATCGAGCTGAACCGGGGAAGCATCGCCCTTTCGGCCAATCCTGCCGAGCTGCTTGCCAACGGGACGAGCACCAGCCTCATTACTGCCATGGTCACAGACGGCAACGGGGACCCTGTTGAGGATTATGAGCGGATCGATTTTCAGATCACATCAGGAAGCGGGGGATTGCCCTACTCCACAACAACATGGGAGTACACGATTGGCGGCGTTGCGTCGGTTACCTATCAGGCAGGGGAGGCGGCCGGAGATGTAACCATCAAGGCTACGGCCCCCAGCGGCGCTTCCAGCACCGTCACGGTCACATTGATCACCGGGGCCATTGCCCTGACCGCAGTCCCGGACAACATTATCTGCAATGGCACAAGCGAGAGCACCATCAGCGCGAACGTCACCGGAGTGGGCGGGGCCCCGGTTCCTGACGGGACCCGCGTCAATTTCAGCATCTCTTCCGGCGGCGGGGGTCTTCCATATCTGACCACAACCTCGTCCTATACAACCGGCGGTGTGGCGACTGCCACGTATCGCTCATCAGAAAGCCCGGGCAATGTGGTGATTACAGCATCGATCACGAGCGGGGCCTCAGGCAACGCAACGGTCACCCTGTCGCCGGTGACCATCGACCTGGCCGCGGTTCCGAATTCCCTCCCTGCGGATGGGAACAGCGAATCCACCATCAATGCCACAGTGACCGATGCCAATGGAGATTTGGTGCCGGATGGCGAGCGCATCAGTTTTGTCATATCCCAGGGAAGCGGAGGGCTGCCCTACTCCACATCCACGGTGGTCTATACGGTGGGCGGATCCGCCACAGCCACGTATCGCGCCTCCCAGACCCCCGGGACGGTGAAAATCACGGCCTCCGGCGCCGGAAACGGCAATGATACGGTGGACATTGAGCTTGTGGGCGGGGGCGTTGGCTCCATCTCAGTCACAAGCGGTTCTGCGAGCATTGTTGCAGATGGGGTGTCCCAGACATCTATTTTTGCGCAGGTTAAAGATACCAATGGGACGAACGTCCCGGACGGTACGCTGGTTAGTTTTTCCACAACTGCAGGCGCATTGTCTGCCGCCAGCGCCACCACGACCAATGGGGTCGCGACGGTTTTATTGACCAGCGGCGCCAATGTGGGTACGGCAACCGTGACCGCCGCGTGCGGAGGGGTTTCGGGTACGGTCGGCGTGGAGTTCATTGCCGGGGCTCCAGCTCAGGTCACCGTAACCGCCGATCCTGTCAACCTTACCGCGGACGGCGTTAGCACCAGCACCATCCGGGTGGTCGTGCTCGACGCTAATGACAACCCTGTGGCGGACGACACCAAACTGACGTTCAGCGTGCAGTTTGGAACGCTCAGCAACTTGACCGCTCTGACCACGGACGGGGTGGCTTCTGTTACCTACACAGCTCCAACCGCGGTGCCAGCAGGCGATCGGGATACGATTACGGCGAGAACGGTGAATAACGTTCAGGGCGCGGCCCCCATCACCCTGATTGGGGCCCAGATCGCCACCATCACTCTGTCGGCCAGTCCTGCGAGCCTGCCCGCTGACGGCGCCTCTACGGCCACGATTACGGCCACACTCACAGTGGTGGGGGGAGGGGACCCGCCCGACGGGACCACGGTTAATTTCTCTATCACACAGGGGGGCGGAAGCATTACTGCCTCGGCGACCACCTCAGGAGGGGTGGCATCGGCAACCCTGACCAGCGGCAATGTTGCAGAAACCGCCACCATCCAAGGTGAGGCCGGGGGGAGGACCGCACAGATCGACGTGGAATATACGCCGGGCAGCGTGACCCTCACAATCATTCCGAATGCCCTGTTAGGGACTGGAGATAAGACTGCCACCGTCACGGCCTTGTTGAAAAACGCGGATGGAACCCCGGCCGCGGATGGCGAGACCGTTAACTTCAGCTTGAGTGATCAGGAACTCGGAGACATCCCGGCATCCGCTGACACGGCAGGAGGCGAGGGTAAGGCAGAGGTCACTTTTGAGGCTGGAACAAAAGGCGGCACCGTGACGGTCACCGGCACATGGACGACCCTCGGCGTGGATGTGACAGGCACGGCCGACATTACCATATACCCCCCGCCTGCCTTTATTCAGGTGGCGGAAGGATACCCCAACCCCACGAGCATTAACATCAGCGGCACAGGCGGACAGTCCACCTCGCAGATCGTGTTTGATGTAAAGGATTCAGCAGGCGGCCTGGTGGCAGACGGCTACAAGATGTGTTTTTCCATCCTGAGCGGGCCCAATGGGGGCGAGGCCGTATCCCCAACGTGGACAACCACGAGCAACGGGCAGGTCAGCACCATTCTCACAAGCGGCTACAGGTCCGGTCCCGTCAGCGTCAAGGCCAACTATTTCGACAACACCAATATCTTTACGGCAACAGGGGACATCGCGATTGTTTCCGGACCGCCAGTGGGAGAGGGGCTGGGCATCTTTCCTGGATATGTAAACGTGTCAGGGCTGTGGAAATGGGATTTGCGGGATGGCGTCGTTGTGAGCGCCAGCGACATCTACGGCAATGCGGTTCCGGACGGCACGGCCATTTCCTTCAAGACCTACAACACAGGCGGTCTTTTTGATCCGGGCGCTGCCGGGACCACGGGGGGTCTTGCCGGCAGCGAACTGATCTCGGCAGCAACCCCGACCCCGATGCAGGGATTTGTCTCCATTACGGGCGAGGCTATCAACGGGGGCCGCACCACGCACGTGACGAGCCTGTCCATTGATCCGGATTCCCGCAATGTGATGCTGGCGGGCACGGACGGCGGGGGCGTCTACAAATCCATCGACTCGGCTGCGACTTGGAGGACTGTAAGTGCATCTTCCACGCTGGCCGGGCAGAACTGGATCGATCCGTACGTCAATGATGTTGCGATCGATCCGGATAACACCCACATCGTCTATGCGGCCACCGGATATCTTGGCAAAGGACGGGTGTATCGAAGCCTCGATGGCGCCTTGAACTGGAACAGCAACAACCCGGAGGAATTCAATGGCGTGTTCACTTCGGATTCGGCCGTACTTACGGTATTGTGCGACGAGGCAGGGGATTATGTATGGGTCGGGACCCAGGCGGACGGCGTCTGGTATACGACCGATGGGACCGCAACGCCCAGCATCACCTGGACCCAGGCCGGCACACTGGGTAAAGGAACAGCAGTGGCCGACATCGTGAAGGTTCCGGGAACCCATGGGGCAACAGCCGTGCTCTATGCCGGGACGGCAGGAGGCGTCTTCAGAAGCACAAATGGCGGCGCCACCTGGACGCCATGCACCGCATTTGCCGGGAACAGCATCAAAACGCTGGCCTTGCACCCGAGTTCGACCGGCGGGGGAACCGATATCCTTTATGCCGGGACCGTGGATGCCGGGGTGTATTACAGCACAAGCAGCGGCGGCGCCTGGACGCAGCACGTGACCGGCATGGGAAGGGGCCTTAGCGCATCGACGCCCGTGGCGGACTTGCAGAATACGGGGACTGGCGTGATGAGCACGGTGACAGTGGGAGATGACGCACTGTCTGAAAACTGGACCGTGACCTGCAAGACCGCTGCTGCCGACGGCGGCGTCTTCAGCGTGACCGGGACCGTATCGGGAGCGCAGGGAGATTACGACATCACCGCAGGCGGCTACAGCATCCCCAATGTCCTGGCCTTCAGCATTACGGCAGGGGGTACGGATTTTGCCGTTGGCGACCGATTTACCTTCAGCACCACCAGGGACCCTGGCAGGGAGATCATGGATCTCCTGGTGGACGAGGGGAACGACTTTTTATACGCGGTCACATATTTCTGGGGCCCGATGGAGCCGCACGCGGTGGGAAATGTGTATGGAATCGGGCTGGATCCCGGCACCTTTGCACCCACAGGGACATGGGTGGAAGCAACGGACGGCCTGCCGGAATATGACCCGCCCGACGATACTACCCTGTTTGCCCAGCATGTCATGGCGTCGGATGTGCCGCCATATTTAACGGGGGCCCCAAGCGCCCTGTACATCGGCGGGGAAGGGATCAGCCTCTATCATGCCGCGACCGATTTGGCCGGAGGCGATCCACAGTGGCAGCAGAGCGACAGCGGCCTGACCAACCGCATCATGGCCCGGAGACCGGTCCTCTTTTCAGGACAATGCACCCTTGACGTGTCTGAGGCTGCCGCCGGCGAACTCTACACCTACACCATCTACGTGCAGGACGAGAATGGGAATCCGCCCATTGCAGGTTCCCGATTGAAGTTAGAGGCCTATGATGGGGATGGACAATTGGTTGAAACACCTTTGGACGTTACCTATCCGGATGCCTATACACACGAAGGCACATGGCGCGATCCCTCGGATGCTTCGACAAATGACCCGTATGTCGTAACCGTTGATTTCGACGGTGAGATCCAATCGGTGACCATCACATTTGTCCCGACCTGCGAGGATGAAGCGCCCGGCTGCTCCGGGAGCCAGCAAGCCAAGACCTATTCGCACGCCGAGGTGTAATAGGGGAATGGGGGGCGCTTCTCGGTCTGCCAGGGCCATGAGGCGGAAGGGGGGCGGGGCCCGGACCGCGCACAGGGAGGCGCAGTGTTGCCTTATGACGCTATTGAGTGGTTGACCGGAAACCCGGAAATTTCCTTTCAAGTCCGCATCCAATCCCCCTGCCCCCCCCCTTGCGAAGCAGGGGGTTCGCTCAGACACTGCCGCGAAAGGGGCCTCGCAGCGATTTGCTCGCTGTCGGGGCCGGCTCCTCTCTGGTTTTCCGGTTTCGCCGACCCTCAGTCCCCCATCCACCTATCCTTGCATCAAAATGCCTCTGTGGGGCAAAACAAAATCTTCACGCCAATAGAATAAACGCCAGAGCATTCCCTCCCAGCCAAAGTGAGAGATCGGTTTAACAGCGCCAGTGGGATCGGGCGGGA
>Ga0068712_1000530_pt1 | contig 70506 bp, 56 predicted proteins | sample MTBAKSrepl1MetaG_FD_62987 | JGI IMG/M metagenome (GOLD analysis project Ga0068712, IMG submission 62987) | Enrichment culture microbial communities from Arthur Kill intertidal strait, New Jersey, USA, that are MTBE-degrading - MTBE-AKS1... | ecosystem: Environmental > Aquatic > Marine >... | reverse complement strand
AACTGTTCGGGTATCACGTGCACATGAGACACGGCGATCTTGACTCTGAGACGGTCTTATTGACCGAATGACAACCGATCTGCCGTGTCTCAATTATTCTATTCCATCATACTAATGACAGGATTTGACATATAAAAAAAACCTCCCATTATAAGGGAGGTTTAGGTGCCGAAGGAGGGATTTGAACCCTCACGAGCGCGTTGCCCACTACGCCCTGAACGTAGCGCGTCTGCCAATTCCGCCACTTCGGCCTGCGTGAGAGTATATTTTAACGCAAAGGGGTGATTTGTCAAACAATTCGAACTTTTCTGTTGTTTCCATGCTCATTTTTAGCTTTGGTAGAATGGACTTCAATTTCATCAACAAGCGATGCTGGCACGAAATATGTACAATCTATTTAAATGCATAAAAATGATTCAACTCCGATGAAAAGAAAAATCCGGTTGTCTTTACTGTTGTTATTGGCAGCTCTGTTAGCTGTGAGTGCCGTCGGCTGCAAACGACGCAGCCAGAATTTTGAGCCGTTCATGGTGTCGACTAACGATGTGGTCCTGGCAATTCACACTCCGACGCTTCAGCTGACCAATAACTCACAACCCACCTCTACGCCCTACCAGGAACCGCGCCTGACCATGACGCCAGCTCCCCTTTCCGCTACACCAACGCCCATGACCCCGCAAATACTGCCGACCTTGCGTGTGAACGAAGAAAGCTACACCATCCAATCCGGCGATTCACTTGCCGGTATTGCCCTGCGAAACCAGGTTTCGGTCAAGCAGATTATCGAGGCTAACGATCTTGAAAATCCCGATCTGATCAATCCTGGTCAGGTCATCATCATCCCGCCTGCCAGTGCCAACGAACTGGCAACCAGTTTCCGCATCATCCCGGACTCAGAGATCTATTATGGTCCCTCAGTTAAAGATTTTGACACTGAATCGATTGTCTGGCAATTCAACGGAAAGCTAAATTGGTATGAAGAAGAATTGGCTGATGGAACTATTTTGAGGGGTGCAGAGATAGTCCAACGAGTGGCAAACGAACAATCGGTCAATCCGCGCTTGCTTTTGGCGCTGGTAGAGCACCAAAGCGGCTGTTTACGCTCCCGCAATGAGGATTGTGACCTCGAGAAGTATCCACTTGGTTTGGTCAACAATAAGCAACAAGGACTTTACAAACAGCTTAGTTGGGCAGCCAATGAGCTCCTGCGCGGTTCAGGATTGTGGGAGAAATCCTTGCTGGCGGTTTGGACACTGTCGGATGGTGACGTAATGCGCATTGATGCCTCAATCAACGCTGGCACCGCTGGCTTGCAGCACCTTTTCAGCCTGATCCAGGGCAAGTCGGACTGGAAACAGACTGTCTCAGAAACTGGTTTTTATCAAACTTACAACGAGTTATTTGGATATCCTTTCGCCTTCTCTGTCGATCCACTTCTACCAGAGAACCTGGAACAGCCTGAACTGATTTTGCCTTTGGCAGCTGGAGACGTCTGGCTACTGACCTCTGGACCACATTGGGCATGGGGCACTGGCAGCGCCTGGGCAGCGCTCGATTTTGCCCCTCCCGGTGAAGATGACGATTATGGCTGTTATTCCAGTGACGCGCCGGTACTGGCAGCGGCTGATGGCGTGGTTGTACGTTCTGAAGGCGCAGCAGTGGTGATCGACCTGGATGGCGATGGCTATGAACAGACTGGCTGGACACTAAACTACTTCCATATTTCGAGCGCCAGCAGAATTCCTGCGGGCACGAGAGTTGCAACAGGAGATGTAATTGGGATCTCTTCCTGCGAGGGAGGGGTCACCAATGGGACTCACTTTCACATAGCCAGAAGATACAACGGAGTTTGGATCGAAGCTGGCGGGGAAATACCCTTCAATTTAGGAGGGTGGGTCGCAGCAAGTTACGGAACTGTTTACGACGGGAGTTTAACAAGAGAAGGTGTCACAGTTGAAGCCTATAATGGTCGCTCAGAGATCAACTCAATCAGTAATCCATGATCCGCGAGACAAGCGCCTGGGAAAATTACAACGCAAACGCAAGCAATTTACCCTGACAGCTGGTCTGGTCATTGGATTGCTTGCGGTTGGTATTTTATTAAAAGCGACCAACCTGATCGATTTCAGCTCCAAAAAGGTAGCAGCTCAACCCGTTCAGACCAGTCCGGATCCCTTTGAACCGCAATATGAAGTTGCAGATAGTATCGCATTACTCCCCCAGACAGAGGTAGTGGAGTCTCAGCCTGCCACCCAGACTCCCACTGAAAACGAGGAAACACCTGAGCCGGAAGTGCTGGCAAGCATCCCTACCCAGGCACATTTGATCCAATATGAAGAAAATGCTCCCATCCTCTACTATGCCCAAAGCGGCGATAGTATCGGGGTTTTGGCTGTCAGGTTTGGCGTGGAGACCGGAGAAATAACTTCAACAGCAGCTCTGCCAGAGGAAGGTTTCATTTCCCAAGGTCAGTTGCTGCTGATCCCAAACCGACTGGAGCAAACCAGCTCGAATGTCAAACTTTTCCCTGATAGTGAAGTGGTAAATTCCCCTTCATCCATTGATTTTGACACCAAGAGCTTTGTTGACCAGGCGGGTGGTTACCTTGCTGGTTACAGCGAAGCTGTCTTTGCCTTTGATGTAATGAGCGGTGCAGATATCGTCGACAAAGTCGCCACAGAATTTGCCATTCACCCCAGGCTATTGCTGGCTTTGCTGGAATACCAGTCAGGCTGGGTATATGGCGGTCGTCCTGATAACGAATTTGACCAGTACTATCCTTTGGGTATCAAACTGGATGCTGTTGGGCTTTATCATCAGTTGGTGCAAGCAGCAGGCGTGATCGAAAGTGGTTATTACGGTTGGCGGGAAGGCACCGTTGTAACGGCTGAGTTCCAGGACGGTTGGAAGTTGCGCCTGGCAGCGGAACTCAACTGTGGAAGTGTGGGCTTGATGCAATTTTTTGCCAGCCTGTCCCGTTTTGAAGAGTGGTCGAATGACCTCTATGGGGACAATGGATTTTTGGCAACGTACACCAAAATGTTTGGCGACCCCTGGTTGATTGCCCAAAAATACGAGCCGCTCTTTACTCCGGATGTGTTGCAGCCCGAATTGATTCTGCCCTTCCAACCCGGGATTGTGTGGTCATTCACTGTTGGACCGCACGCTGCCTGGGGTGCTGCTGATGTGCGGGCTGCGCTGGATTTCGCTCCGCCCTCGGCTGAGACTGGTTGCCATACTAACTGGACCTGGATTACCTCAGCAGGATCCGGTTTGGTAGTCCGCTCGGAAGACGGTGCTGTGGTGGTCGACATGGATGGTGATGGTTTTGAACAAACCGGCTGGAACATTATCTATCTGCATGTTGCCACAACCAGCCGAGTGCCTGTAGGGTCATGGCTGGAAGCAGGCGACAAGATCGGCCATCCCTCCTGCGAAGGCGGAAAATCCACTGGTACTCACCTGCACATCACCCGTAAATATAACGGTGAATGGGTACCGGCAGAAGGACCGCTTGCCTTTGTGATGAGCGGTTGGAAAGCCAAAGCCAGTTCAAATTACCTGGACGGGTGGTTGGTTAGGGGCGAAGAAGTAAAAACTGCCAGCATTTATGGTTCCCCAGTTTCTCACATCAGCAGGTAGAAGACGTTTCTCAATCTTGTCATGCTGAGCAACGCGAAACACCTTGACGTTGGTGGGCAAAGATCCTTCACTCCGTTCAGGATAACAACAAAAAAAGATAAGAAATCGCATTTTCTGGATTATGTTATAGTTTGGCTTGACCCTTGTATCAATGGGTGAAGTATGAAATATCGAAACCATAATCAATTATTTTTCACGATCCTGGCAGTAATCGTTCTAATTTTAGCTGGCTGCGGTCCACAGCGGGAATCTGGTTACATCCTGCCTGAAACCCTCACTGCTGAAGCCACCCTAACTCCGGAAGCTACCGCAACCCCGGCTTCCAAGCGACCGGTATACTCGCCTGGTACACTGGTTGATTACATTGCGCAGAGCGGAGACAGCCTTGACTTGCTCTCCCTGCGTTTCGGTTGTTCACCCCAGGAGATCCTTTGGGCGAACCCCCAGATCCCGGAGGATGTCACCACTCTGCCGCCCGGTTTTCCAATGAAGATGCCAATTTATTACAAGGAATTCTGGGGTACTGAATTTCAAATCATCCCAGATGCTGCTTTTGTTTACGGGCCTGACCTTCTGGATTTTGACTTGAAAGCCTTTTTACAAGCGACCCCAGGTTGGTTCAAAAACTACCGTGCGATTATCAACGAGAAACACCTGGATGCTGCTGGAGTTTTGACCTATTACAGCGAAAATTTCAGCCTGAACCCCAAGATGCTCCTGGCTCTGATCGAATTCCAAACCGGCGCGCTAACTAACCCTCAAAGAGACGAGACCGATGAAGAATTTTTTCTCGGATTTGAAAATTTCCATCGCGGAGTGCATCTTCAAATTTCTTACGTATCCGACCTTCTCAACGACGGCTTTTACCGCTACTTCAATGGTGAACTGACCAGCATTGAGCATGGCAACGGCACCATTGAAAACATCGATCCCTGGCAGAATCCGGCAACTGTCGCTCTGCAAAACTATTTCTCCCTGATTTATGATGGCGACGAATATGGCCATGCTATTGGTCCAGATGGTTATGCCAAGACTTTCACCTCTCTTTTTGGCGATCCCTGGAGGCGTAATACGACTGTTTTACCGGGCAGCCTGACTCAACCCGACTTGATTCTCCCATTTAAGGCTGGAACAGTTTGGGCTTATACCGGTGGTCCTCACAGTGGTTATGGATCGAGAAAGCCCTGGTCAGCGATCGACTTTGCCCCGCCAACAGAATCACAGGGCTGCGTTCGTACCGAACAGTTCGCGGTGGCGGTCGCGGATGGTGTGGTTGCCCGCACCGATTCTGGTACGGTCATGCTTGACCTGGATGGCGATGGCGATGAAAGAACCGGCTGGGTAATTTTTTACCTCCACCTTGCGGAGGAGGGTCGGGTTAAAGTTGGACAGGAAGTTAAACAGGGCGACCCTGTGGGGCGACCATCCTGCGAAGGCGGGACGGCAACCGGTACGCATGTCCATATGGCGCGGAAATACAATGGGCAATGGATCCCAGCGGCATCAAGCGTTTTGCCTTTTGTTTTGAATGGTTGGATCCCGGTGGAAGGCGAACAAGCTTACCAGGGATTGTTGGTACGCGGCAGCCAGGTTGTTCGAGCCAGCACAATGTCCGACACAAAAAGCATGATCCCGGCACAGAGGTAGCTACTGCTTGAAATATCGGGCGAAAATGGCCTTTAGATCGACATCCGGGCTGGCAGCCTGAAAAACATCCACAAAATCAGTTTCTGTAGCAATTTTGAGATAATTTTTCTCAACATATGTCTTTAGGGCAGGCAAGAATGCCTGGTCTGCCATGCTGATGTGTAGTTCATGCAGAAAGATGGCGCCATTCAGATAGACTGATGCCCGGTAATTTTCATATGTGCCAGCATCATAAATGCTGTTATTTACAGCCCCGTCGTGGGGGTGCGCATGGACACGGTTATCCCACCACCAAACTGTTAATTCAGGGTAGAAGTGCTCGTAGAAAAGATACTCAGAATAGGTTGCCAGGGCTTCATCCAGCCATGGTTCCATTGCCTGGTCGTTGCCAACCTGGCTGTAAAACCACTGGTGTGAGAGCTCGTGAGGTACCAGGATGGTCAGATTGTTCTCGGCCGTGCCGTCATAAAAGTCAAGGATTTTGCTGGAAAGCAAGACCATGCCGTCCATTTCCATGTTGTGCAGAAAATCGGCAGAGACCAGGCTGATTTGTCTACGATAGTAGGGTCCAAAAATATCCGTAAAGAGGTCCATAGTCTGGCTGGCAATTTGCAGCATGGCGGGGGCTTTATCTTTTTGGTAGTCAAAAACATAAGCCTGGATCAATGTGCCATTATGCTCAAGCTGTTGCTGGTAGAACTGGTTGGATATCGAGAACGATAAGCCCCGGGCTTTTTCGAGCGAATAGAGCATGCCATCGGGGATAGCCTCAGTAGTCGCACCGCTGGCAACCAGCAGATTGGGCAGGTTTTCAGCCAGGCGCAGGGTCAGTTGGAAATCAGCGATTTCGTTGACGATATATTCTCCCACCACCATATTGGCTGGATCGATAAGGGGGTCGTGGCTGATCCAGGTTTGGTCGGAGGAGAGTGGTGGAATAAAGGGGTACCAGTTGCTCAGGTTTAGCTGCCGTTGGGTCCAGCCAAAACTACCTTCACGTTGTGGAAAGGACAGATTATAGGAAAGTCGCAGGTTGGTACGCTGACCGGGTTCCAGCGGTTGGGTAAGCTGGACGGTGGTTCGGATACCTTCTTCGCTAAAACCCGCAACCATATCTCCGCTCAATTCTGTTTGTTGATAGGTGTTGGGAAAATAGCGTGCTGGGATGACTATCAGGAGCGATGGCAAGCTGAAGGTTGATTTGTTGAGGTAATCGATGGTTTGGACGACTGCAGCAGTGTGGCGGCTGTAATCCAATGTCATTTCAAATTGGTAGCGGGTGAATTCTTCGATCGCTTCGGTTGGTTCTGGCGTAATCGTTGGGTTGAGAGTAGGTGCGACAGTTTGCGTCGGCAGAGTTTCTGGCGTCACATCGGGCGTCGTCTCTGTTTTGTTGCAGGAGGTTAGGAAAAGAGAAATTATAAGAAAAACCAGAAGGAACCGTTTCATATTCAAATCCGTATTAAAATTTTACCAGTTAATGAAATCTCCCAAGGATCGTAGGGAAGACTAGTCATGGTCTCTCCATGCGACAGCGTGATTACCATCTTCGATCAAAACTAAAGGGCGGGTTCCGAACCCGCCCGTACAACTTGAAAAATGTAGTGTGGAGGTTTTACAACCCAAAACCATGCGGGTTGACGGGTGAGCCCTCGTATCGAATCTCGAAATGCAAATGAGGACCGGAACTGTTTCCAGTGGAGCCCATGGCACCAATGAGGGTTCCACCATAAACCACCGAACCGCAGGAAACATTAATTCCTCCATCCATTAAATGACCGTAGAGGGTAAGGTAGCCATTCCCGTGACTGATAACGATGGTGTTTCCATAGCCGCGGTTCGACCAACCAGCATAAATCACAACACCTGTGTCGGCAGCGTAAATGCTGTACCCAGTTCGACCGGCATAGTCAAGACCGTTATGAACTGGCGGTGCATATTCATAACCGCTGACCGAGCTGGAATCGGTTGGCAATTGGAAGCTGCCAGAACCCGAAACGGACGAGGTTGAGTTACAGGCGTAGCCACCCAGGTAAGAAACATTGGGATGGGAACCCGACCCGCCTGACGGGTCGGTCACGTAACTGACCCAACTTGGGGTTGAACCCCGACCTCCCGGAATGAAAAGGAAGGTCCCGGTTTTGATTTTTGGCAAGCTGAATTCCCCAATTGCTTCCGGGTCAAGATGATTCATGGGTTCTGAAAGTATGTCGGCTGGGGTAACTCCGTAGCCGCTGGAGACACCATTCAGACCCTCACCATACAACCAGGCATGATAGACGCCGTCTTCCGGCAGGATGATCAGTTTTTCACCCGGGTAGACCCCGTCGGGTGTATCACCGATCAGGTAGCGGTTAGCCCAGAGAATGGTTTCAGGCTCAATCTCAAAGGATTCAGAAATACTGAAAATGGAATCCAATGGTTGAACCTCGTAGGCAATGATCTCAGAACGTGGTGCAGGGTACGTTTCAGCTGTTCCCAATGGCAGGGATTTCAATTTCTCAACAGCCGCGTAATAAAGCAGAGTATCACTGGCGAAGTAATTTGGAATCGTTCCACCAGGTACCACCAGGCGGGTTCCAGCTTTGATGTTGGGAGAAGCGTAACTTCCGATGGTAGCCGCATCGAGATTATTCGCCGGATAATTGATGATGTCTTCCGGGGTCACGCCGTAATAATTGGAGACTGCTCCCAGACCTTCACCGGCTGACCAAACATGGTAAACACCATCGACTGGAAGAATGTAAATTGTTGTCCCAGGAGTGTAATTCCGAATATCACTCTCAAGTTCATAGCGGTTTCCCCATAAAATGGTTTCAGGCCACAAGCCAAATTTGGAGGCTATGCTTGAGACGGTATCACCTTCCTGGATGGTGTAGGTGATTACTTCGGATCGGGGGATAGAGGTGACTGTTGGTGTGTTGATCACAACCTCAATTGCCTGGGTTGGGGCAATGGTGGTTGGAGTCTCGTAATTAATAGCAATTAAGGGCTCAACTGGAGTGATTTCCGCTTTGACAGTAGGGGTAGGATCTTTTTCAGCAGATCCCTTACTGCTCAATGCCCACAAAGCCAACAGGATGACGGCCAGGGCGATCATTACCAGGGCAGCAATCATGCCTCTTTGTTTCAAGAGGGGCTTGTTTGGTTTGTCTTGCTGTTCAAGTGACCCTTCGGTTTGACCGGGGTCATTAATTTCTTCTGGAAAGTTGTTTTGAGTCATTTTTACTCCGTTTTGGCATAATAACCAACATCTGTGAGGTTGTCAAGTCAGCCTCAGGCAGGGTTAATGTCAGTTTTATGCCTCTCAGGGATTCTGAAAATACTTGGCGATGATTGGAGTTAGGTCCTGGTTGGTATGGCGTGAAAATGCTTCAAAGAAGTCCTCTTTGGTTGCCAGGTGGTACGTATTCGCATAGGAGTAATCCTTTAGTGATGCAAAGAAGGCACCGTCCCCAATGGCTTGTCGGACCTCATGCAAGAAATGGACGCCTTGCAGGTAAACGGAATCACGATAGGGAATGTAACCACCTTCGATCCAAATATCCGAATCGACATAACCGGTGGGCACCGGCTTATAAATGCGTACACTCCACCACCAGTCAACGCTTTCAGGGTGATAGCGTTCGTAATAAAGCAATTCAGCGTAGGTTGCCAGGGCTTCATCCAACCAGGGCTCCAGGGCATGGTTGCTGCCAATAAAGCCGTAAAACCACTGGTGCGAGAGTTCATGAGGTGCCATAATGGTCAGGTCGGTCTGCGGGATGCCATCGTAAAAGTCGAAAATCCCGTAACTGATCATGATCATCCCATCCATCTCCATATTATGAAGGAAATCCCCGACAACAATAGAAATCAAATCGCGTGGATAAGGGTAGAGCAGGTCGCCGAAAAGTCGCATTGCTTTGGCAGCGATATCAGTCACGCTGATACCGTTTTCAATTTCATTCATAAAAACATACGACCGGATGATAACGCCATCCTGGACGATTTCGTGTTCAAAATAGCTATCACTGATTGAGAAAGTAAAACCACGGGCGTGCTCGAGTGTGTAAGTGAAGCGACCATCCGCGCCGTGGGCAGGCGCGCTGGCAGCCACTTCGATCAGATCAGCGTGACTGACCAGGGTCAGACTGACTTCAAAATCACTGAATTCATTCACTACCGATTCACCAACGATGATGTTGTCATCATCGACAACACGAGGGTATGCCAGCCAGCCGTCGGTTTCATCATATGGTGGAATAAAGGGGTACCAATCTGAGATGTTGGCTTGTTGATTAGTGTAGCCAAAAATACCTGGATTTTGGGGAAGATAGATGCGAAAACTAAGTTTAATAACCGTTGTTTCAAGCGGTTCCAGCGGTCTGGAGAGGGTCATGTAAGTAAAAATCCCCTCTTCGCGATAGGAAGTCATCAAATCGTTGCCCAGACTGTATTGCTCGTAACTGCCTTCGAAATTCCGTGGCGGCACAACCAACAGGATTTCCGACAATGGTTGGCCGCTCTTGTTGGTGTATGTGATTTGTTGGGTTACCGAGCCGTAATGGGAGTAGTAATTGAAGATCAGGTCAAGTTTGTACTTCGTGCTGTTTACGGGCGGATCGGGCAGTTGGTAAACCTGGGGCGTTTCCGTGGGGGTCGCTTCGGTGGTGGCTGATGGGATAATTTCGGACTCGGTCGGGGTCGGCTCAATGATCGGCTCGGCTGGCGTCTTCGCACAGCCAGCCAGGAATGTCAGAAGGATGAATAAGAGGAAGAAACGCTGCTTTTTCATGCTTCCAAAATTGTACCAGTAACTTGTTTACTCGTTATTTAGAGGTAATTGATTGGGCAAGAGACCTGCATCATCAATAGCTGACATTCTCTGAGCATCTTTTGCGAAGAATCTTTTTTGGATCATTCGCTACGCCCAGGATGACATCCAATGTAGAAAGACGGCTCCTCCCGGCGAATTGAGGATCGGAAAATGCCTCTCTACTCAAAAGTTTCGACGTCCTCAATTTCGCCCTACAAATCTCGCAATAACGGAAGTCTACGGCTGGAGTCAAGCCCCAGCCCTACGAATTACTCTTCGATAATCGTGATCGTGTGTTCGATTTTTGCTGTTTTGGACATCATGGCAATAGCCTGGCAGTATTTTTCCTCGGCAAGCTGCACTGCCCGCTCCACATCTTTATCCTGGATGTTGTTGCCAGTAACGACATATTCAAAATACATTTTCGTGAAGACGTGAGGATGGTCTTCCTGGTAGCTTTCAACGTGGACATTACACTCGTAGCCGGTGAACTGCACTTTTTTCTTACGCATGATAGCAATGACATCCAGGCTGGCACAACCAGCAGTTCCCACTGCTAACAATTCAATGGGAAGAAAGCCTTTATTTTGCCCACCGCTTTTTTCAGAAGCATCCAGCGTTATCTGGTGACCGCTCTCTGAATATCCGGTCAGTTCCATGCCTTCTTCCCAAACAACTTTTACATCCATCATTGCTCCTTTAAAAAACCTTCTTGTAGGGAACTGGCCTGCCTGTTCTACAAGTTTCTGTCACCACAATTTCCAGGTTGAGGCAAGCTTGGTTGAGGCAGGCCTCAACCCTACAATACCTTGGAAATCAGATTTTAGATACCAACTGCCAGTTGGGTTGGACATCAAAATCGAGTGGGTCGGTTTGCCCGACTACGAGGTGGCGGTATGCGGCAGCCGCAATCATGGCAGCATTATCGGTACACAAATTGATGTGCGGGATATGCACGCGGAAGCGGGTTTGGGCTCGGAAAGCTTCGCGCAGGGCACGGTTCGCACTCACTCCGCCGGCAACGATGATATCTTTCGCCTTGAATGCTTCAGCTGCAGCAATGGTTTTTTCATACAAGGCATCCACAACCGCTTGCTGGAAACTGGCTGCAACATCTTCAACCGGCAGCTTTTTACCTGAATTCTTGTAATCTTCAACGGTCCTCAGAACAGCTGTCTTGAGCCCACTGAAGGAGAAATCCCAAACCCCATCCATGCGGGCTTTGGGGAAATTGAAGGCGCGGGGGTTTCCAGTCTGGGCGGCTTTTTGGATGGAGGGACCACCCGGATAAGCCAGGTCGAGTAGCCGGGCAACCTTATCAAAAGCTTCTCCGGCAGCATCATCGGCTGTATTGCCGAGGGTCTCGTAATCGAGATGCCCTTTCATCAGGACTAACTCTGTGTGTCCGCCTGATACCAGCAAGGCAACCAGGGGGAATTTCGGTTCTGGACCGGGTTTGGAATCAGCTGGATATAACCAGGCAGAATACAGGTGCCCTTCCAAATGGTTGGTGCCGATAATGGGTAATTGGGCGGAAAGTGCCAAGGCTTTTGCCATATTGACACCCACCACCAACGAACCTGCCAGACCAGGACCCCGCGTCACAGCGATGGCATCCAAATCGCTCATTTGCATGTGGGCTTCCTGGAGCGCTTCGCTGATCACAGCATGGATAGCGCGCACGTGTTCCCTTGACGCCAGTTCAGGGTAAACCCCGCCAAACTGGGCGTGCAGGTCGACCTGGCTGGTGATCACGCTGCTCATGATGACGCGTCCGCCTTCGACGATCGCCGCAGCGGTTTCATCACAGGAGCTTTCGATACCAAGAACTCGAAAATTATCGTTTTTCATCTTTACCGCCTCTCATTGGAACCACCAGTTCCATCGGGTAATCAACAAACTTTTCAAAGCTTCCATCCTCATTGACAAACCAGGTGTCTTCGATGCGGATGCCATAGCCTTTGCTGGGATAATAGAGACCCGGTTCCAGTGTGAATACGGAGCCTATCCGGAGGACATTGGCGGGGTCAGGCTGACGACCTAACCAGGGTTTCTCGTGCACGTTCAACCCCAAGCCGTGACCAACGCTATGAATGTAACCTTCTTCTGCGGCTGGGTTTTGGCGGATGGTTTCGTGCCCCATTTCCTCGAACAATTCGCAAGTGAGATCCTGGTATTTTGAAGCTTGCACTCCCAAGGTTAATTCAGCAGCAACCTGCTCATAGACCTGCTTAACCTGGTCGTAAGCCTGCTGTACTTTTTCAGTGGCATAGCCAAGACTCCAGGTGCGGGTGAAATCGTAAAAATATCCGCCGCCACCCTGGCAGGGGAAAATATCAAATACGATGCTCTTGCCGAGCTGCAGTGGATCGGAAGGCGTGCCGGAACTGTGGGGAATGCCCCCATCCCTGCCGATCGCGAAAATGGTCGCTTCAGGATTTTCGGCGCCGGCTTCTGCCAGCCAGAGGTTGATCAGGCTTTTCACATCTCCAATAGTTAGCGGGCTGCCATCAACTTTCACCAAGGTCTCATCGATCACATGATGACCACTCAGAAACTCTTCGACACGTTTGACCACACTGGTCGTGATCTGACCCATTTTGCGAATTTCTTCCAACTCAGCTTTATCCTTGGTTGCGCGGGCTTCCAGAATGATTTTGTCATCATAGTCACCCTTAAAAAGGATACCTGGCAATAGGTCTTCCAACTCTCTGATTAGAGAATAGAAAGGACCCACTTCACGGTTACCGTAAAGCATAACCGTGCCTTGGGTCAGACCGATATCTTCGAGCATTTTTTTATATCTTAATGCGTTGGCTGCCAATTGGTTTCCACCTGTAGCCTTGAGGTGTTCGGTCAAGGGATAGTTCGCATAAGAGAAAAGCTCATAGCCTGTCTTTGAAGCTTCCTCACGCTCCATCATGCCGTGAAAAAGGATAGGCTGCCTGCCGGGAATGATAAAAAGATCGGCATTAGTTACATGGACAGCACCGGTAAAATAAGTCATCGAAGGGTTATGTTGAGCAGCACCACTGATCCAGAGCGCATCGACGTTGTTTTCTTTGATAATTCGTTCAAGGTCTGTTTTCATAAGGTTCCTCTGAAAGTGCGATTTGTAGATTGCTTAATAATACTTCTTCCTGGGAAGGTAGAACGGTTCTCGGGTCGAGAAGAACCAGGTCGTTTTCAATGCGGGTAATGATGGGAGTGGCTAACTGGCGTAAGCGCTGGCTGAATTGCCGGGCTGATTTCGGTTTCAAAGCAAGCAGCCAGGTTGGCAGTGTTTGCCCTGGCAAGCTGCCGCCTCCGATGGCGGACTCTCCCTGAATAACTTGCCCGGTCGAAATTTCTTTTTTCCAGCGCTCAGCCTGAGCTTTCAGGTCCGCTTCCTGGCGGGCTAGCATAGCCAAAACAGGCACTGTTCTCAAAGCGCTGCCTTTGAGGTATTCAAGCAGCGTGGCAGAAAGAGCAGCAAGGCATAGTTTATCTGCTCGTAGCGCGCGATAAAAAGGATGACGGCGAATCTTGTCTATATACTTCGCCTTTCCGACGATCAAGCCTGCCTGGGGACCGCCCAGCAACTTATCTCCTGAGAAGCACACAACGTCCACTCCCTGCAGCAGGGCATCCTGGACTGTCAATTCGGCTTCCAAACCAAAAGTTGCGGGATCAATCAGGGCTCCTGAGCCAAGGTCGTGTATCACCGGAATTTCGTAACGATGGGCGAGCTCAGTAATTTCGGTTAAAGCAGGGGTGGTAGTGAAGCCCACAATCTTGAAATTGGATTGATGTGCCAGAAGGACCAGGTTGGCACCATCCTGAATGGCGGTTTCGTAATCGCTTAGGTGCGTGCGGTTGGTGGTGCCGATCTCGACCAGCTTTGCCCCGGAAAGGCGCATCACTTCCGGAATGCGGAAGCCTCCACCAATTTCGACCAGTTGAGAACGCGAAATGGCGACCTTCTTGCGGTTGGCGAGGGCAGCCAGGGCAAGCATGACCCCTCCGGCGTTGTTGTTGACCACCAAAGCCGCTTCAGCCCCAGTCAGCCGGACTAGAAGGTCTGCAGCATGGATGTCTCGCTTACCGCGCTGTCCTTTGCCCAGATCGTATTCGAGGGTTGCGTAAGCTTGTCCGATTCTTGAAACCTCCTCCAGTGCCGGTTGGCACAGAGGTGCGCGTCCAAGATTCGTGTGTAAGATCACACCAGTAGCATTGATCACCGGTTGCAAAGTGGTGCTGGATTGAGCCTTTAGCAGGGATTCGACCTGGAAAACAATCTCCTCATCGGTCGGAAGTGTGTCAGTTTTTTTAACCTTGCTGCGGATCTCATCAAGAACCTGGCGGATAACCTGGAGACACCAGTCGTGTCCGTACTCCTCTTGCAAGGCTACCATAACCGGTAGATTAAGAAGGTAATCGACCGAGGGAATAGAACGGAATGAATTCATTTCAGGCAGATTGGTCTGGTTTCCAGCGGCTGCGTTCCCACATCCGAATCAGGAATTCGATCAGAATGAGAGCCGTCCCCATAATGGCTCCCATAGGAATTGTGAGCACACGACCGATTTGCAGCCAACTCAAAAGAGCAGCAAAAATCCCAAACCAGATTGCCTGGCGGATAACTACATTGGGTCCGGCTGGTGGGTTGGAGGGGAAACGACGGTTGAGAAACCAGGTCAGCGGCATGAATAAACCAGCCCCGAGCACGATCAGGCAGAAATAGAGCAGCCAACGCGGACCAACAGTCGGTAAAGTGCGGGTGAGAGTGAGGTAGAGCCCCCCGCCGCCCAAGGCGATCAAGATCACGATTGCGGGGAGATAGTAGGAAAAGGGTTGGGGGCTATTGTCTCGTTGCATAGGCAAATTATACATTATTAAGACGGTTGTAGAAGTCATTGGATAGATATCCAAAACGAGTTTTTGCGATGAGTAGAAATAAATACTCAGTAAGGGAAGATACCAGACATGCACAAACGAATGTAACACCCACCAGAACCCTGGCTACCACGTTCTATGGTCATAGACTGTGATACACTTTTTTCTCGAAGATACATTTCTAATGAATACTTTCGCCTCTATTCAGGCGGTTTGTAGCACTTGTGAGGAACGATGGATACAAAGCCAATTGCAAAGAAAAATGCCTACCTGGACGCCCTGGAGAAACGCGTGCTAGTCTTTGATGGTGCCATGGGCACCACGCTCCAAGCCCGCAACCTCAAAGCCGAAGATTACGGTGGAGCTCACCTGGTAGGATGTAATGACGCCCTTGTTTTAAACAAACCCCAGGCAGTTTTGGATGTTCATCGTGCTTTCCTGCAAGCTGGCGCGGATGTGATCGAGACCGATTCTTTTCGTTCCAACCGTCTGACCCTGGCTGATTATGGTTTACAAGACCGTGTGATCGAGATGAACCAAAAAGCCGCCAGCCTTGCCAGACAAGCTGCGGATGAATATTTCACCCTCGAAAAGCCACGCTTTGTGGCGGGTTCCATAGGTCCTTCCGGAAAATTGATTTCGACTAATGACCCCGAGATGTCTGACATCAGTTTTGACGAGTTGAAGGATGTTTTCCGTGAACAGGCTGTTGGTCTGATCCGGGGTGGGGTAGACTTGCTTTTGATAGAAACATCCAACGATATTTTGGAAGTTAAAGCTGCCATCAATGGTATCCGCGAAGCCTTGGAAGAAGAACAGCGCTGGCTGCCAATCCAGGCTCAGGTGACCCTGGATGTGAACGGAAAAATGCTGTTGGGCACTGACATCACCGCTGTGGTCGCTATTTTGGAAGGGTTGGGTGTGAATGTGATCGGGTTGAATTGCTCAACCGGACCGGAACACATGCGTGCATCGATTGAATACCTGACTTCCCACTCCACTCTGCCAATATCTTGTATTCCCAATGCTGGCTTACCGCTCAACGTTGATGGTGAGGCAGTTTACCCATTACTTCCGGAAGATTTTTCAGACCAGCTGGGAGAGTACGTCCAAAAACTGGGTGTGCGCGTGGTGGGTGGCTGTTGTGGAACACGACCCGAACATATTGCTGCCCTTGCTCAGAAAATCGCAGAAATTTCGGCGGGTATACCTCAAACAATGTCGGACGCTATGCTGGCATCTGCGGTACAGGCGGTCCAGGTTGAGCAACAACCCGCTCCTTTTATCATTGGGGAACGCATGAACGCTCAAGGTTCGAAAGCCTTCAAGCGCTTACTTTTAGCCGAAGATTTTGACGCCATCATACAGGTCGCACGCGACCAGCTGGATTTTGGTGCCCACGGACTGGACATCAGCGTGGCAACCACCGAACGAAGTGATGAAGCTGAAATGATGCGAAAGATTGTCAAACGGATTTCGCTCGAGGTGCCTGTACCCCTGGTGATTGATACTACCGAGGTGGCGGTTGCAAAAGCCGCCCTTCAAACGGCGCCTGGTCGCAGCCTGATCAACTCCACCAACCTTGAATCTGGCGAAGAAAAAGCTGGGAAGATGTTCACCCTTGCCCGCCAATACAGCGCTGCTGTAATGTGCCTGACGATCGATGAAGAAGGCATGGCAAAAACGGCTGAAAGGAAACTGGCAATTGCCCGCAGAATGCACGAATTGGCAGTCCAGGATTACCATCTACGACCCGAGGACCTGGTTTTCGACCCGCTGACCTTCACCCTGGCAACCGGAGAAGAAGTTTGGCGGGAAAGTGCCATGGAGACACTCAAAGGTCTCCGGGCGATTAAAACGGAACTGCCGGGTGTGCACACCTGCTTGGGTGTGAGCAACGTGTCCTTCGGGTTGGCTCAACCTGCCCGTAAACTAATCAACAGTGTTTTCCTGCACCATGCCGTTGAACATGGGTTGGACATGGCAATTGTCAACCCCGCTCACATCCGTCCTTATGGAGAAATTCCAGTAGAAGAAAGAGAACTGGCTGAGAACCTGATCTTCAATCGTTCTGCTGATGCCCTGGAAAAACTGGTCACATGGTTCGAAAGTCACACTGAGCGTGAGAGCGAAGGGGCTGTGAAAAAAGATCCCTTTGAAGGGCTGAATACGCGTGAACGACTATTTCAGCGTATCTTGCTGCGCCAGAAAAATGGATTGGAAGAAGATATCGATCAGTTACTTTCTGAAGGCGACCAGCCTAAAGGTGAAGTTGCTGTCGGGATCCTTAACCAAGTGCTCTTGCCGGCCATGAAAGAGGTTGGCGATCGCTTTGGATCGGGTGCTTTGATTTTGCCGTTCGTCCTTCAGTCTGCTGAAGTGATGAAAAAAGCCGTCACTCACCTGGAACAATACCTGGAAAAGCAAGCCGGATCGAGCAAAGGCAAAATCGTGTTGGCAACCGTCTATGGCGATGTGCATGACATTGGTAAAAACTTGGTAAAGACGATTTTGTCCAACAATGGTTATGATGTGATCGATCTGGGCAAACAAGTGCCAGCGGAAGAGATCATCAGCCGTGCTGTGGATGAAAAGGCAGACGCGGTCGGACTGAGCGCGCTGTTGGTGTCAACCAGCAAGCAAATGCCCTTGATCGCCAACGAGTTTCAGCGGCGTGGGATTGAGATGCCAATTCTGATTGGCGGAGCTGCCATCAACCCGCAGTTCGCGGAAAGAATTGCAGAAACGGCAGAATCAGGACTGTACAAAGCGGGTATTTTCTATTGTAAGGATGCCTTCGAGGGTTTGAATGTGATGGACCAGCTGGTTGACCCACAAAAGAAGGAATCCTTGAGACGCGATAGCCAAGTTATATCCACTGTGCCACAGCCGGCTGTTAAAGGTAAGGTTGTTAGTTCAATGCAAGGTCGCAATATCCCTCCGGCGGAGGTCGTTCCTTGCGTGGAGCCTTTGGGTATCCGCGTTGAAAATGAGCTGCCTTTCGATGAGGTGGCGAAGCTGATCAGCCTGACGGAATTGTACCGGCTCTCGTGGGGGGCGAAGCAGGTGCGCGGGCAGGAATGGCAGGAACTGAGAGTGGAATTTGACCAAAAGCGTTTACGCATGCTTGATGAAGCGAAAAGTGAAGGTTGGATCAAACCGCAGGCGGTATATGGCTACTTCCCGGTTTGGGCGGATGGCAATGACCTGGTGGTATACGATTCACTTCACAGCAATATCGACCACCCGGTAGAGTTGACCCGGCTGAACTTTCCTCGCCAGGAAGATGGTGAAGGGTTGTGTTTGAGCGATTACTTCCTCCCGGTTGGCAGCCCCAGGTTTGACATCTTGCCTTTGCAGGTTGTCACCATTGGTAAAAGAGCGACGGAAAGGTTCGAGGAACTCGATAAATTGGGGCAGTATTCTGAGAGTTACTTCTTGCATGGGCTAGCCGTTCAGATGGCAGAAGCGACCGCGGAATACATCCATCGTCAAATTCGGGCTGAGATGGGTATTGAGGCGGAACAAGGTTTTCGTTATTCCTGGGGTTACCCGGCGCTACCCTGGCTGAGTGAACATCGTAAAGTATTTGATTTGGTGCCTGTTGAAAAGGAACTGGGTATGAGCCTGACCTCTGCCTGGCAGTTAGTTCCGGAACAATCGACCGCCGCCATGGTGGTTCACCACCGCCTGGCAAAGCCGTTCGATGCCGGCATTAGCCGTATGGATCTATTGCTGGGAGAGTAAAACGGTTTTTGACCTGTGGTCTCTACCGACGCGAGATCTCCCATGTAATTGTATTGTAGGCCGAGATTGGACGCCATATTGACTTGATTTACTCGTATCTTGATGGCGTCCAATCCGGCAGCCTTTCCCAATAAATTACGTAGGTTTTCCGATTATTGCCGGATTGAAGGGGATGTTCAAAAAATTTGCCTCAAACGTCTCGTCCCCTCCAATCTCGGCCTACAAAAAGACACTACCCTCAAAATCCATTTTCCATCGTTACACCAAACCGACCGCCTTCCGATGTGTTGGGGTAGAATTGTTGTGTTCAGGAAGTGGATATGAAAACAAAAAAACTGGTCTCTCTTCTGTTTATCTCCCTCACGATCGCTTTGGCAGCCTGTGTGCCAATAAGCCCCGATGGCCTGACTGCTGGTCAACAAACCGCCATCGCGGGGACGGTTACGGCTGTGATCGAACGAGAGCGTACGCAAACCTTTCAAACAAGCACACCATTGCTGCCAACCCAGACGGTAATCCTCACTGCCACGCCCACGGTGGCAACCGCAACACCCGAAAATACAGCGACTGCAACAAAAGCCCCTCCATCACAAGACGTGATTGGTCCAGATACGTACCCCGAGGGTGTAAACTCGCTTACTGGTCTAAAAGTGTCAGACCCCTCACTTCTGCGCCGCCGACCGGTGATCATGAAGGTGTCCAACCACCTGATTGATTACCAACCCCATTGGGGGCTTTCTTCAGCCGATATCGTATTTGATTACTACATCGGATGGGGCAGTGACCGTTATGCTGCCCTCTATTATGGTCAGGATTCAGACAAAATTGGTCCGGTACGTTCTATCAGGCGGGTCGATGGTCACTTGGGCAGCCTTTATCAGGCAGTGATCGGGTCAACTGGTGGAGATAAGGAAGAGGTATTACCCTATATCGACGCTTATATTCCTGGTCGCTATTTTACTGATAAATACCTTTGTCCCGGGGTTTGCGATGATGGACGAAATTACGTTTACACTGTTTACGGTAATTCCGCCGCTCTTTCCAATTACTTTAATTACCTTGGCTATAGCAAGGACGATCCTGACCTGAGCGGGATGGCGTTTTCAGAGACAGCACCTTCGGGTGGAGAGGCGGGTTCGAGCGTCTGGATCATCTGGACGGATGTGGGCAAAGCGCAATGGATCTACAATCCGGATACCGGCAAGTACCACAACTGGACCATTGACGAAAGCACCTACTATGTCTATCAGCCCCTAATCGATCAAAATACCGGTGAACAACTGAGCTTTTCGAATGTGATTGTTTTGAAGGCGCCATATACAGAAATCAAAGGCACGCTGCATAGCATCGATTTGATCGGTAACTCAAACGGGTATGAAGCAACCATCTTCCGCGATGGTTTGGCTTATGAATTGTTTTGGAAAACACCCCAAGGCGACAAACCCATCCAGTTTGTCGATGCCCAGGGCAATCCCTTTCACCTGAAACCCGGCAATACCTGGATCGCCATTTTCGGGTTGACCTCCCCTACAGTTGTCGAAGGCGGCAACTGGAGTATCACCTTTAACATGCCCTGAAATGCGTACACTGATCCTCTCTGATATACACGCCAACCTGAACGCCCTTGAAGCGGTGCTTCAGTCAGCCGGCGAGGTAGACCAGGTCTGGTTTTTGGGCGACGTTGTCGGTTATGGTCCGGACCCAAATGAATGCATCCAGCTGCTGCGCGCTCAGCCCAATCTGCAGGCGCTGATGGGCAACCACGATGCGGCATTGATGGATTTCATCTCCATCGATCGGTTTAATTATGAAGCCGCGGAAGCCATCCGGGTTCAGGCTGGCATGATCAGCCAGGAAAGCCAGGATTTTCTGGAGCTATTGCGATTGAAGCTCGAAATTGATGATCTGACACTGGTGCATGGCAGTCCACGCAACCCGATCTGGGAATATATTCTTGGTTCTACCACAGCCAGGGCAAACTTTGATGACTTTTCAACCCAGGGCTGCCTGATCGGACACACGCATGTGCCGTCCATCTTCATTTTGAACGAGCATGGTGATGTTCAAACGTTACTACCCGAAAATGGTGATCGCTGGAAACCAAGCGGTCGCTTCATCCTTAACCCGGGTTCGGTCGGGCAACCTCGCAATTTTGACCCACGGGCAGCTTTTGTGATATGGGACGACGAGGAAGGCACTTTTCTTTTCAAACGAGTCGTTTATGATATTGAATCCGTTGCTGAACGCATCTTGCGCTCCGGTATCCCGAAACGACAATCCACCCGATTGTTTATAGGCACTTAGGTTTCCCCCTTTTTCATCATAGGCTGTTAAATGGGAACTTTTCCCGATGGGGCGCGTCTTATTGGTGAGAACACTGCTTTTGAATGGAGAAAAATGAAGAAGAAACTGCTCTACCTTAGTTTAGTCTTATTACTTGCGCTGAGTGCATGCGCGAAATCAGCCTCACAGGATGCCGTTTCACCAGAAATGCCTGCGAATATGGATTGGGGCTACGGTGCCCCTGTGCCTGAAGAAGCACCTGTGCTTGAACCCGAGGCTGTAGCTGGTATAGATAAGAACCAGGAACGTATGGTCATCCAAACGGCTTACTTGCGGGTCTCGGTTGCTGATACTGTCGTAGCGATGCAGGCGACTTCGGACCTGGCCAAACAATTGGGCGGCTATGTAGTCAGCACCAATCGCTACACCGAGACGACCTACAATAACGTATCTTATGCAAACACCTCGGTTGTAATACGCGTTCCAGCGGATAAATTGGAGCAAGCCATGGAGGCTGTCCGACAGTTGTCTGCCAGCGGCAAAGACGGAATCCTCTCTGAGAGCCTTTCGGGTCAGGATGTTACTTCTGATTTTGTGGATTCTTCCTCACGTTTACGTAACCTGAAAGCAGCGGAAGAGCAATTGATGGTCCTCATGGAGAACACCACAGACCTGGAAGCGACTATGAGTGTCTTCCGCGAGTTGACAAATATTCGCAGCCAGATCGAAGTACTTGAAGGGCACATCAAGTATCTACAGGAATCTTCCGACCTGTCTTCGCTTTCCGTCGAATTTGTGGCTGAAGCCTCGTTGCAGCCGATCGAGATCGGTGGCTGGAAGCCCCAGGGCGTGGTCAAAGAATCCATACAGCGTCTGGTTCGCACCTTCCAGGACGTGGTTGATTTCCTGATCCGCTTTGGCATAACTTGCCTGCCTTTCCTGATCCCGCTGGGAGTTGGAGTTTACTTCCTGGTCCGAGCCATCCGTAAGTCTGCTGCCAAACGTCGGGCAAGCAAAGCGGATGCGGTGGTCGAAGTCAAGGAAGCGACTGAGATAAAAGAGTAATAGAAAAAATTGTCAACATCGAAACGGAACTGGCTTGCCAGTTCCGTTTCGTTTACTTTGTAGGGAACGTGGCTTGTCCCGTTCCACCGTTGGGAGGTTTCAGGGGTGTATGATTTAGAAAAAAATCCTTCCTACGTCAGGATGACAGATAAGTCAAAATTCAATCTGTACCAAGCAATCCGGACTGAGACTGACTGGGATTTGAATAATATTCGAATCTACGACTTGCCAATCTGTTGACTTGCCATTTTGGAATACTTGGTTAGGCAAGGACTGCAGCCTGAGGTAACAATTACCTTCCACATTCCGACCCAGGTCAAGCTTGAATTCCAGCCTGGAATCTTCCAGATGCCATTCTTTCAACTCAATTCCCTGCGATAGGTGCAAGTCACTGCCTAAATAAGCGATGGGTGTCGATTCACGTACAGCAATCAGGCGCACGCCATGAGAGGGAACCTGCTTGAAGGTATGCTGGTCTTCTACGGGGGTGGTCTCACCGGACCAGAATTCGCGCAAGAGGTAATCCTGTTTTTCTAAGCCCCAATCACTCAAGTGGAGATTCAAATCTGTAGGCAGGTCATCCCAATTGAAGAGCGCGATTAATTGCCATTCGCCCGAACTGTTTTTCAGGGTTTGACCCAGCTGCCTGGGCATGTTGTTTGAAAACAAATCGGGCACAAGCGGATTCGGGGGCAAGACAGGAATTAAGCTGGCTGCCAGCTTCAGGCGTTCCTGGCTTAGGCGGGTCATATCATCCGAAATCAGGAACGCACCACCTGTCAGGCTGATGGCAGTTGCCAGCGATTGCACCTCTGCCAGGCTCAGTTTGGAATCCTCGCGCACCAGCAGACAATCCGGGTCGTTCACCCAAAAATGAGGGTCCATGATTGAGCGGGTGAGGATATTCTGGATAGCGTTACGGGCAGAGGGCATATTCGGTTCGTTACGGAATGGGTAGCGAATGCCAAAAGCTTGCGGTTCCCATTCCGGGCTGACGTCCGCACTGATACGCATCAAATCGAAAATGCCAATGCCCGGACCAAGCGGGCAGCCGCAGCCCAGTAAGACGGTCTTCTCGCCAGCTTCCTCGCGGATGAGTTGGAGCGCTTGTTGAAGAATCTGTGCCCGAGTTTTTGTGCGGTCGTGATGCTCGCCAGGCAGGGCGGCAGCATAGAGAAAATCGAGTTTGAGGTATGGGAAGCCCCATTCCCTGACGGCAGTGCGGATCACTTCCCGAACATAGACCTCGGCATTCGGATAGGTTAAATCAAGGGCATACCCGAGCCGATTCCACACAAAACCACTGTTAACCAGTTTTCCGCGTTTGTTACGCAGGAGCCAATCAGGATGTTCCTGGTTGAGCTGCGAGCGCTTTTCGACGATGAAAGGGGCAAGCCAAAGACCGGGTGTGAACCCTGCTTTCCGAGCTTCTTTTGCGAGTCCTTTGACACCCTCCGGAAATTTTTGGTTGAACTTCAGCCAACTGCCGACATCCTGTTGGAAGCCGTCATCAATTTGAAAAACTTCCAGGGGTAATTCTGGTTGGCGCTCCCTGACTACCTGCAGATTCTGTTGAAGTATTTCCGGGGTAATATTCTGAAAATAGTAATACCATGAACACCAACCCACGGGCGTTTTTATGCGCTCCCGAACCTGGTTCTCGCGTGCCACGGCTTCAAAATAAGGCGAAAAGGGCTGTGGACTCTGTGTATCAAAGAATTGCCAGGCTAACCAGTCACTTTCCAGCGTTGCACCAGATGGCAGATCCACCTCGTCGCAATTTGTCCAGACTTGCAGGTCAGGCTCTGGATGCAGAGTCGAGGTCAGCGAGCCGAACTGTTCTTTTTGAGAAAGGAAACCGCAAATCAGCCCGACTTTGGCATCACGGTCAAGCAGGGCAGCAAACATATCGGAAGAAAAGGTCGACCGCTGCCTGCGGATGGGCGTGCCAGTGTTGTACAGCATGGGGTGAGAAAAGACCCCAAGCCGACTATAGTTCTGGTGCTCCCCGTACTGCCAGGCTCCGGAAGGCGACCAACTCTGCCAACCGTTGCTGTAAAAGGCAGTTTTTTCGGCTTTTTCACTCGAAAAACGGATATCACCAGGCTTTATGCTAGAGAATAGAAAACTCTTTGGTTGAATGGTTTTATCGGAATGGTTCAACAACGTCATTCGTTGCAGTAAAAATGGTTTGTCAAGCGCTATCCCGAATTCAACCAGATAAGCTATCCCAGTGTTCGGTTCAAGGTATTGCAGGGTCAATAACTGCAGCCTGCCTAAGCTTGATTGAACTTCCTGGCACTCTTGCACCGATTGCAGAATTAAATTGGGAATTTTTGGCCCCACCAGTTTCAGTCCAAAGCTGGCGTTTTCAATTTTGGCTCCAGAAAAGGGGGTTGAGATCAGGTTAAAGGTGAGTTGTTCAGGGTAAACGGTGAATTGCAGAAAGGGGTTGGAAAGCGAAGTCATGCCTTTCTCCATACTCTGAGAATATCCTCGAAGGGGATGGGTCCTTCACGTAAAAGCTGTGGTTCTTCTGCTTGACAATCAACGATGGTAGACGCCTTACCACCCGGGTGTCTTCCACCATCGAGGATCAATGCCACCCGACCGTTTAGTTGCGCGTAGACTTCCTCTGCAGTACTGGGGTTTTGTCCCCCTGAAATGTTGGCGCTGGTCACAGCCAGCGGTCCGCTTTGCTGCAACAAACTCAATGCAAAGGGATGATCGGGCATCCGTACAGCCAACCCGGGATAGGGGCTTAGAGAAGCTGGCAAGCCCTCTTTTTTTTGCAGTACCAACGTGAGCGCTCCAGGCCAGAAGGCGTGCATCAACGCTAACACCTCTGGCTTGACTATTGTGGTGAGTTGGTCGAGCTGATCGAGACTCCCAACCAAAACGGGGATGGCTTTCTCTTCCGGGCGCTGCTTGGCGGCGTAAATCTTTTGCAGGCTGTTCTCGTTAATAATCCCAGCTAAACCATAAAGAGTATCGGTTGGAAAGACAATCAACTCGTTTGCTGATAATGCGGCCAGAGCCAAAGGGATGGCATGGGGATCATCGATGGAAAGGATTTGGGTTCGAAGGTAGCTCATTTCAACTCAATTCTAACCATCCGGTCGCGTTCGAACAGGTCTTTTTGCAGACTGACGTCAGCGTCAGGAAAATTGCGCTCCGCTAGCTCCAACGTTTGAGCTCCCAATCTGGCTTCGGTTTCCAACAGGACCAAAGCGGGGTGATTCAAGAACGAAGGTAGTTTTCCAAGTAATCTGATGATCAGTTCTAATCCGTTCTCACCCCCATCCAACGCCAGGCTGGGTTCCCAGGTTAGGCTGTTCACCTCATCTAATTTTGCGGTGGGAATGTAGGGCAGGTTGGCACAAACCAGATCGAAAGGCTGTGAAATTTCCGGCAACAGATCGCAAAGAGCGAAACTGACACGGTCGGTGGTGTTATGCCTTTGGGCGTTCCTCTTTGCGACTTGCAGGGCAGCAGGGGAAACATCCGTCGCAAGCATTTGCAGATCCGGGCAGTTGCTGACAAGGCTGGCGGCAATGCAACCTGAGCCAGTACCCACGTCGACACCTTTACGAGCATGGGGGTGAGCATGAAGCCATTCCAGAGCGGCTTCCACCAGCATCTCGGTTTCAGGTCGGGGGATCAGAACTGAGGGGTTAACTTCAAATTCCAGCCCAAAGAATTCCTGTTGGCCGACCAGGTAGGGCAGCGGTTCGCCTGCTTCCAGGCGTAGCAACAGGCCCTCCAACTGGTCAGCCTGTGCTTTGGTCAGGTAGGTTTCCGGATGTGCCAGCAGCCAGGTTTTAGGGCGCTGTAATACATGCGCCAGCAAAACCAGTGCGATTTGGTGGGGTTGTTCGATCTCTCTTAACTGAGCGCGAATGGTGCGGTCAGATTGGAGATCATTTGCCATTGCTCTCAAAATTAGCCAGGCGTTCGGCTTCTTCGGCGTGCTGCAGCTCTTCGATGAAGGTGTCCAGCTCGTAACCTTCCATCACACCTGCCATATTGTAAGAAGAAATGTTGATGCGGTGGTCAGTAACGCGAGACTGAGGGTAGTTATACGTGCGGATCTTTTCGGAGCGTTCGCCTGTGCCGATTTGGGAGCGGCGAGTCGCGTCAAGTTCGTTCTGGCGTTTTTCGTGTTCCAACTCGTAAAGGCGGGCTTTGAGGACGCTCATAGCGCGCAGTCGGTTTTGCAGCTGCGAGCGCTCGTCCTGGCAGGCTACGATAATACCAGTTGGTTTGTGGTGGATACGGACGGCAGTCATGTTCTTCTGAACGTTCTGCCCACCGGCACCTGCCGACTTGAAGACGTCAATATCGATATCGCTATCGGGAATGTCGATCTCAATGTCGTCCACTTCTGCCAGTACTGCTACAGTGACCGTTGAGGTGTGGATGCGTCCCTGCGATTCGGTTTCAGGCACACGCTGCACACGGTGTACCCCGGATTCGAACTTGAAGCGCGAATAAGCGCCTTTGCCTTTGATGGCGAAGGTAACTTCCTTGTAACCGCCGATACCGGTCTCGTTAGCGGAGAGAATCTCGGTTTTGTAACGATGGATTTCAGCATATTTCAGGTACATGCGCAGTAAGTCAGAAACGAACAAGCCTGCTTCATCGCCGCCTGTGCCAGCACGGATTTCGATAATCACGTTGCGGTCGTCACGCGGATCTTTGGGTACCAGTTTGGATTTTAGCAGGTCTTCCAGTTCGTCTTTGCGAGCTTCCAGTTCATCCAGCTCCATTTTTGCCAGGTCGAGCATTTCGCCTTCAGAGACATCGATCAGTTCCCGGGTTTCTTCGGTTTTCGCCAGATTCTCTTTGAATTCCTTGGCAAGCGTGACGATTGGATCCAGGTCTGAGCGTTCTTTAGAGAGCTCAGCTGCCAGCTGATAGTCCTGCCCAACCTCAGCAAGGCGTTGCTCGAGGTCAGCATAATGTTCAAGTATTGATTCAAGTTTGTCTAGCATAGTATTTTCGTTTATCCCATTAAATTCGGATTGAGATTATAACATCCTGTGCTCGAACTCGCAGGTCGAGATTGGACGTGAAGAAGGTACAGGTCAATTAAAGTCACAATCTACAACATTAAGATCCTTCGCAAAAGAGACTCAGGATGACAACAAACCTCCTCAGTATGACACATGCTTGTAAAGATAACAGTTTACCTTCTCAGGATGACAAAACTCTACTTCATCCGTGTATAATCCTACCCCGGAGGAAGCATGCAACTATACTTTATTCGACACGGACAATCAACCAACAACGTCAGCTGGGAGTACCGGGATTTAGAGGGTTACGATCGCGTTTCTGACCCGCCCCTAACTGAATTGGGAGTCCGCCAGGCACAGACCCTGGCTGACTTCATCGCTTCCAGCCAAGTCGATCCAAATCAAAGCCATAGCGTCGGTGCATACCGCCACCGTGTTAGCATCACGCACCTCTATTCCAGCCTGATGATCCGCGCTATACATACTGGCACGATTCTCTCGGAAACGCTGGGTATCCCCCTCTACGGCTTGCTAGAGGCGCATGAAATCGGGGGTATTTACCTGGAGACCCTGGTGGACGGCAAAACTCAGATTAGTTTTGAGCATGGTGTCACGCCTGCTTATCTGCAACAGAGTTTCCCGGATTTCAGATTGCACCAACCCATTGAAGAGAGAGGTTGGTGGCAAGGCGGGATGGAAACGGTAACTTCACCACTGATGAGAGCAAATTCTGTTCTAAGATTGGTAAAAGAACGCCACCTGGACACAAACGATAAGGTGGCAATTGTGACTCACGGGGGTTTCTTCAACACCATGGCTCGCACCATTTTCAACGTCAGCCTGGACGAACCAGACAATACCAAACTGCCAACCTGGTTTTCTTTCTGTAATTGTGCGATCAGCAGAGTTGATTTCGTGGAAGGAAGGGCGGTGTGGGTTTACCATAATCGCACCGATTTCATGGAAGACGACCTGGTGACCTGTTAGGATTATAAATTTCTTGTGTGGATTGTCGTGAAAGCCGTTGTTTTAGCTTGATATGGTGTTGAGTAAGAACAAGGTTTTTCCTCTGGTACAATAACTTTTAAGGTTCGAAATAAAGAAAAACTATGCCAGTCTATATCAATATCCTACTTATTTTTGTTTTATTCTTCATCAATGCAATTTTTGCCATGTACGAGATCGCCATGGTCTCTGCTCGCCGAACGCGTCTGCATCAACGTGCAGAAAATGGGCAAACTGGTGCCAGCATGGCGATCAAGTTGCAGAACGACCCCAACCAGGAGTATTTATCTGCAGTACAGATCATGATCACGATGATCGACACCTTGGCTGGTGGTATCGGTGGCGCGATGTTGGCTGAGCCTTTGGCTGTGGCGATGAAGCAGGTCAGTTTTCTTGCTCCAGTCGCAGACACGCTCGCTTTTGTTTTGGTAGTTATCGCTATCACCTACTTTTCCATTGTGCTGGGTGAATTGATACCCAAACGAATCGCTGTCAGTAAACCAGAAGACGTAGTCACTAGAATTTCCCCGATTATTAATGGCTTGACAATCGCCCTCAGACCGCTGATCCGGCTTTTGAGTGCATCCACCAACCTGGGTATCAAGGTTTTCAACATTGACATCCAGAAAGAACCCTACATCACCGAAGAGGAACTGAAAGGTTTCATCCAGGAGGGTCGTCAGACCGGAGTGTTTGATGAGGCAGAAGAATCCATGGTTGATGGCGTCTTTCGCCTGACCGAGCGTAGAGTGGATGCCATCATGACACCCCACACCGAACTGGACTGGCTGGACCTGAACGATGGGCGCGAGGTGATGGTCAGGGAGATGCTGGAAAGTCTTTATTCCCGCTTGCCAGTGGCCGACGGCGACCTGGATCGCATTATTGGCATCGTCAGTGCCAAAGACCTGATAGGAGTCAACCTCTTTTCAGAAGATTTCGACATTAAGGACTACGTCCGCGAACCCATGTTTTTCCCTGGCAATATGAAAGCCATCAAGGCGTTTGAGCAATTCCAGTCTACGGGCATCCACCAGGCGATTGTGATGGACGAATATGGTGGGGTTGAAGGTATGGTCACACTTTACGACGTGCTCGAATCGATCGTCGGGGATATCCCACAAGATGAATTTGATACTGAAGTCGAGATCGAAGAGCAGACAGATGGCTCTCTTTTAATGGATGGACTGGTGCCTGTTGATGTTCTAAAAGAAAGACTGAACGTGGATGAATTACCTGAGGAATACAAAGCGGGTTACCAGACACTGAGCGGTTTCATTATGAACCAGATGGGCAAAATCCCCAAGGTTGGTCAGAGGTTTGAATGGGATGGCTTCACTTTTAAAATCATCCAGATGGATGGTCACCGCGTTGAGCGGGTTGAAATTTCGAAAACAAGTGACTGAGTAAAAACTCAGGAAGCGGACCAGCGCGTATAGATGGCATGTGAAAGCACATGCCCAGCGCTTTCGTCGACGCTCACCAATTCACCGCTTTCCAATTTACCCTTTTTGCCAACTATCTGCTCAACTGCCTGGTGGGTAACAACGGCAGAAGCAGTGATGGCATAAGCCGTCATCACGATAAATTTGGCGTCCTTCGCCAGGATGCTCTGACAGGCTTCTATCAATTCTGGCGTGCGCTTAAAGAAATCCCAGACTTCACCGCTGGATCCCCGTCCGAATTTGGGAGGGTCCATCACGATACCGTGGTACGTGCTGCCGCGCCGGGCTTCGCGTTTTACGAACTTGAGTGCATCTTCTGCAATCCATCGCACAGGTGTATCCTGTAAATTAGAAAGCTTTATGTTCTGATTTGCCCAAGTGATGGCGTGTTTTGAGGAATCAACATGCGTTACTTCTGCACCCGCCGCTGCACCCGCAGCAGTGGCAGCGCCAGAATAGCCAAACAGGTTCAGCATGCGGAAAGGCTTTTTATTGGCATCGATCCGGGCTCTGATCCAGTCCCAATGAGTGGCTTGCTCAGGAAAAATACCCACATGGCGGGAGGATGAAAGCTGCAACTGAAACTTTAGGTCTTTATAGCTGATCACCCAGGATTTATCCATTGGGTTGAGGATGTTCCATTTGCCGCCATATTCCTGCTTTTCTTCTACTAAAATGGCATTGGCTTTTTTCCATTCGCTGGAAGGTAAGGTGGGTGACCATATGGCCTGGGGACGAGGGCGGACGAGCAGGTATTTTCCGAAACGCTCCAGTGTTTTTCCATCGCCGCTGTCAAGCAGTTGGTAATCTTTCCAGTCAGGGGAAGAGGTCAGGATGATATTGGTGGGAAGGCTCATAGGTGCTCGCTAACTCATAGAAGTGTTGATATAAACAAAAATCAAATATACCAGAAAAGAAGCCGCACCGGAGACCTCAAAAACTTTGAACAAATAGAGATTTTGATGCAGACCCGATTCCGAGTGCGTGGAAAAATTGACGCTTAATTGGACTGCAGTCAGGAAGACCCACAGAGCAAGCGTCCAGTATGGAACCGGCTTCAGGAAGATAAAAGTAGCGGCAGCTGAGATCAAAGCGATCGAAGCAAACAAAATACGCCAGGTGGTATGGGATTGAGACTGGGAGAGTTCGGCCCGCATTTCTTCCGATCGAAAGAGGAGATAGAAGCTGGCAACAAATAGCAATGGAAAAAGGATCTCAATCGCAGCAGGACGAACCTGGTTGGTAAAAATGTTGTTGAGCAAGAAAATTGCGCCATACATATAGTGATGCTGATTGAAGCCGAGCATCAGGCGGGTAGAAAGACGAATGTTTGAGTGAAAAAGAGCCAAAGTGAGCAAAATTGAACTGAAAGTAAGCACGATATTGACGCTACCCAACAAAAAAGCACTGACCCCTGCCGTGAGCAGCGCTACAAAGAGCGCAATCCGAGCTGTGCGCAGGCTCATAAGTCCGTAAGAAATGGGATTTGGGTCAGCCTTGGAGGCGGAAAATACGTCTTCAGGAGCATTGCTGATGTGTTTGTAGCTCTGGGCAAAACAATAGATCGCCAGGTTGCCTGCAAAGCTGAGTGCGATGGTTGAAAAAGGAGAAGTTTCACTAACCAGGCTCCCCAGAAGACTGCAAAACAGAACAAAAGGCAGCCCTTCAGGCAAGCCAAGCAGGTCGAACAATGCGAGTTGGTTACTGTTTTTCATCGCTGGAATTGAGTATACCAATATTTTCTCCGAAACCCCGCGCGTGCCGGTTATCCTCTCCATGTACGATCGTATCAGCGTCCCCACCGAGTAAGGGATCTGAACCGAAAGTCTCCAGGATTTACCTGGATTAACATGGAAACAGAGCCAAAATGCCCTTCTGGCGGTAGAATAGCCGTATTGAAGAAGGAGAGCGAATGGACTTTGATCATTTTATCGACCGAAAACCGACCGAAAGTTTGAAATGGAATTGTTATCCTGAAGATGTGCTACCGCTTTGGGTGGCGGATACGGATTTCTTATGCCCACCTGCAGTAGTTGAGGCTCTGCACAAACGGGTTGACCACGGCATTTTCGGTTATGGAATCACCCCTGAGGGACTCGACCAAGTGGTGATCGATCGGTTTAAACGTCTTTACAATTGGGAAGTCAGCTCTGACCAAATTTGCTACGTCCCTGGAATCGTTACAGGATTTACGATCGTTCTGCGGGCGTTGTGCCAAAAAGGCGATGCAGTCATTTTTCAGACCCCCGCCTATCCGCCGTTTATTGGCTCACCCAAGGCATCCGGTCTGATCGGTATCCAAAACCCAATCTACCTGGATGACCAGGGAATTTATCGCATTGATTTTGACTTGTTTGAACGCCAGGTGATCGAAAACAATGTCAAGGTTTACATCTTATGCAACCCACATAACCCGACGGGCAGAGTATTCAATAAAGAAGAACTACTCAAATTGGGCCAGATTTGTTTACGGCATAAGGTGGTCATTTGCTCCGATGAGATCCATGGAGATATCCTCTATGACAATCACAAACACATACCGATTGCCTCTCTGAGCTCCGAAATCTCAAGGATCACAGCCACGTTTATGGCACCCAGCAAAACATACAACATAGCTGGGCTGCACGCTTCGGTGGCAGTTATCCAGGATGAAGGTTTGCACAAAACAGTAAAAGGGTTTATGCAGTACCTAATCAGCAGTCCAAGCATCTTGTCGCTTGTGGCAGCCAAGGCGGCTTACGAACACGGCGACGAATGGCTGCGCCAGCAAACCGCTTACCTGCAAAGCAATCGCGACATGATTGGAAATGCGATTGACGAAGGGTTACTGCCAGGTATCCGCTGGAGCAAACCCGAAGGAACCTTTCTGGCATGGTTGGATTGCCGGGAACTGGGTGTGGAGGATGACTTGCAGCAATTCTTTGTGGAAAATGCAAAGGTGTGTTTGAATGACGGCTGCACCTTCGGTGATGCGGGTGAGGGCTTTCTGAGGCTCAATTTTGGCTGCACCCAAGCGGTTTTAAAACAAGCGCTTAAAAAAATGGCAGAGGCAATTCGGAAAATTTGAAGTGAGGAAAAACAGAAAATAGTATTTCTTTGATTAGTTCAAGATAACAAAAAGCCAGCTAAGAAGCTGGCTTTTTTGATAGAAAGGGAAACCCCTTATTCTTCTACGATCACCACGTCAGCGGCTTGCTTTCCGCGCGGACCGTCTTCGATGGTGAATTCCACTTTCTGTCCTTCTTTCAGGCGTTTGTAGCCTTCCATCTTGATCGCAGAAAAATGGACGAAAACATCATCACCATTCTCTAAACCAATAAAACCGTACCCTTTGGGTGCGCTGAACCATTTGATGGTTCCAATAGTTCTGTCTGACATTTATTACTCTACTTTCTCAAAACTAAAACTTACCTCAAATCAAGGCAATTTAATGTATCACTTCACTTCACATCCGTCAAGTAACTTATTGTTAACTCTACACAACCAAGTCAGCATCGTTCCACAGTACCAATGAATGCAAAATAAGCACTTTTGCACAGTTTCTAATTCCCCGTTGCAGTGAAAGGTATAATTAGATTGAAAACAGGTAACAATGCAAGATTCCACGAGCTATCGCAACGATTCACAGTACCTGAGCACCCGGCAATACCAGGACTCAGGTAATTTGTCATCCCGGATTCAGATCCATCAAAAATTCAGTACCGGACAGCAAAGTTGGTACGATTTTGTTTATGAATTAGCCGCGATCAAACCGGAAACGAAAGTTCTGGAACTGGGCTGCGGTGCCGCATCACTCTGGCGAGCTGTTATGAATCGCCTGAATGAGAACACCCGCGTTTTGCTGAGCGATTTTTCACCTGGCATGATCAGGGACGCTGCTGACAACCTGCAAAGAGACAAGCGCTTCAATTTTGTTTGCATGAACAGCATGAACGTTACTTTTCCAGACCAGACGTTTGACCTGGTGGTTGCCAATCACATGCTCTATCACGTGCCTTCCGTTGCCCAGGTGCTTGGGCAAGTGGCAGGTCTGCTTAAACCGGGAGGAAGGTTTATGGCTGCCACCAACGGACCGGAACATATGGTCGACCTGGATATTTTGCTCGAAAAATTTTCTCAAAGGTTGGATAAAGGTCACGGCATGTCCAGTGGTTTCAACCTGCTGAACGGTGAAAAACAGTTGCGGGAATTCTTCTCAACCATCGAGCTGCACCTGTATTCCAGCGATTTATGGGTCACGAATGCCCAATTACTGACCAATTATGCCTATTCCACCCCTTTGGTAAAAGAGAAACTGGGAGATGAAGGCAAGGCGGAAATGACTACGTTTTTCCAACGTCGGATTGACCATTACGGCGGGATCGTCATCCGGAAACAAACCGGAATTTATCTGGCGAAGGACCCTCTCTAAAAGCTCAACGCAGTGCCGAGACGATCAGTGTCACGGCAGAAATCACCCAGCAATAAACCGCAAAGCCAAAGAAACTGTTTTTCTTCACATAATTTAATAACCAACGGATCGAGAGATACCCGATTACTCCGGCGATCACAAATCCAAGGATCAAAATCGGCAAAAAGTCGAGGAAAAATTCAGCGTTCACCAGGTCGATGACTGAAAGCAAGCCGGCAGCCAACATGATCGGGATGGAAAGCAAGAAGGAGAAGCGGGCAGCGGCTTCACGGGTGTAGCCCTTGAAGAGCCCACCCGAGATGGTGGCGCCTGAACGGGAAATACCAGGGAAAACCGCCAACGCCTGGAAAATGCCAACCAAAAGCGAATCCTTCCAGGTCATTTGATCCAGGTTTTTTGCTTTTTTGGCTAAAAGCTCAGCCAGTATGAGCAAGATTGCGGTCCCCAGAAGCAAAATTGCGGTGATCACCGGGTTGTTAAAGACTTCTTCAACCTTATCCTTTAGAAATACACCTGCCAACCCGGCAGGGATGGTGCCCAAAACGATGTACCAACCCAGTCGGCTATCAGCCTCCTTGAGTGGCGCTTTTTCCTTGATTCCCTGGATGACCGACTTGAAAATCGCTACCAGGTCTGACCAGAAATAGATGATTACTGCCACGAGTGTGCCCAGCTGTACTAAAACGTCAAAGACAAAAGCTTTGTTCGGGTCAAGCGTCCAATTGAACAGGAAAGGAACGATCACCAGATGGGCAGAGGATGAAATCGGCAAAAATTCGGTCAAACCCTGGACAATACCTAAGATGATTGCTTGAATGAAATTCATATCTACCTTTCTGGAGTGCGGGGGATGTTTAGCTTGGCCATGGCTTCGTCCGCGAATACCTGCAGACGACCTTCGAGAATTGCCTGGCGCAGGTCGCGCGCTAACTGGAGCAGGGTATGCAGGTTGTGGATCGAAAGCAGAGTGGCTGCCAGCATTTCCTTGGCAACGATCAAGTGCCGCAAGTAGGCGCGCGTGAAGGTGCGGCAGGTGTAACAGGTACACTGCTCATCAATCGGTCGACGATCTTCGGCGAAGGTGGCGTTCATCAGGTTGAGCCTGCCAGACAGGGTCATGGCGCTGTTGTGACGTGCCAGCCGGGTGGGCAGGACGCAGTCGAAAATGTCGATCCCTCGTAAAACACCTTCGATCAAGTCTTCCGGTGTGCCGACCCCCATTAAATATCGTGGTTTGTTGGAGGGAAGGATGGCGTTGACTACTTCGATGGTGTGGTACATCTCGGCTTTGGTTTCGCCAACCGAAAGCCCGCCAATTGCGTGACCCGGAAAGCCCATAGCGCTGATAGCACGGGCAGATTGCTCGCGCAAGTCGTCAAAGATTCCACCCTGTACGATGCCGAAAAGTGCCTGGTCGTCGCGTTTTTTCGCCTCGAGGCAGCGTTGTGCCCAGCGATGGGTGCGTTCCATTGCTTGCTCCACATAAGTACGATTATTGGGGTCAGAACATTCATCGAATGCCATGATGATATCCGCGCCAAGGTTTTCCTGGATCTGGATCGAACTTTCAGGGGTCAGGCGTTTCATAGAACCGTCGATGTGCGATTTAAAGGTCACTCCGTCTTCGTCTACTTTGCGCATGTTTGCCAGGGAAAAAACCTGGAAGCCGCCCGAATCGGTCAGCATTGGTTTGTGCCATTGCATGAACTCGTGCAGCCCACCCATCCTGGCAACCAGTTCATCGCCGGGGCGCAGAAAGAGGTGATACGTGTTTGACAGAACAAGGGTAGCACCCAGCTCTTCCAGTTGAGCAGGCGTGATCGCTTTGACGGTCGCTTGCGTGCCGACTGGGGCAAAAACTGGAGTTTGCAGCACGCCGTGGGGGGTAATGAATTCCCCGGCACGGGCTTTGCCATCTTGTGCGACGATTTTGTAGTCGAAACTCTCTGATTGTTGTGCGTTTACTCGTTGACTGTTGTTGCTCATAACTTCAAAAAATCCTTCACCTATTGTACCTTTATTATTTTGCACAATGTGAGGATCAATCGTATGGCAGTTTTCAAAATCCCTGAATCAACAGTTAAATAAAGAGCTACTAATAGAGACTGCTCCATTCATTCAACTACATCCATCCCTCATCCGGCACATCAACTCGTATCCTCGCAGAGTCAAGCTCCCACAGAGTGTCACATGTGCGGGCGATGAAGGCGCGGTCGTGTGCCACAAGCAGCAACCCACCGCTGAACGCCTCCAGCGCTTTTTCAAACTGCTTCCTGGAAGGGATGTCAAGGTGATTAACAGGTTCATCAAGGACTAAAAAGTTCGCTCCCTGGGCTACCAGGCGGGCTAAAAGAAGCCTGGCTCGCTGACCGAAGCTCAGAGTGGAGGTGGGCAATACAGCGTGGTCTTCATCCAGGAGGAAATAGTGCAAAAAGTGATAGGTTTCGCTTAATGTCATGCCTTTGACGGACTGGATATGTTCAATAGGTGTAAGCTTTGGATCAAGGTTTTCCTGCTTTTGTGGCATATAGCCCAGGACAACGCTTTTTCCCCAGTGGTATGTGCCCTTATTCGCCTCCAGTTGCCCCACCAACAACTTCAGAAGTGTACTTTTACCGGATCCGTTGGCGCCAACCAGGGCAACACGCTGCCCAGCCTTGATGTTCAGGTCCAGGTTTTCAAAAAGAGGCGTGCCGGCATAACCAAAGGTGAGTTCTTTCATGGTCAATATTTGCTGACTCTGGTGTTCCGGTTCAGCAAAATTGATATTGATCCGCCAGGCGTCCATCGGCTTTTCGAGCCGTTCGGACGATTCCAGGTAACGCTCCAGGCGTTTTTTCTTGGCTAGACCCTTCTTTGCCACCTTCTTGGCATACCGGCGGGTTTTGGAATCATTGGTGCTTTTCTCGGTTGCCCGGGCTTGCTCAGCTGTAGCCAACCAATCACCTCTCAAGCGCCTGATTTCGGCTTCCTGGTCTTTCCACTGTTCATACGCTTTTTGCTTTTCCTGTGCAACCAGTTCCGCGTAGGTCGAGTAGTTACCAGGAAACTTACGGATCCCCTCTCTGCCTTCCTCAAGTTCATAGATGGATGTCACGGTCCGGTCGAGGAAGAGCCGGTCGTGTGAGATCAACAGGATAATGCCAAGGTAATTGTTAACAAATTCCTCCAGCCACTCCAGAGCTGGGATATCGAGATGGTTGGTCGGTTCGTCCAGAAGCAAGATCTCCGGTCGCTGCATGAGTAAAGCTGCCAGTTGAACCCGCGTTCCTTCGCCACCACTGAGCAACCTAAGAGGAGCAGAGAGTGTGAGATAACCCAAACCGAGGTGAGACAGAAGCTTAAGAGCTTCAGCTTCTTTTCGCGCAGAAAGCTCCTGGCTGGAATTAGGTTTAGTTTGACTGATAGCTAAAAGCACCGCATCAGCAATTGTCTCAGCCTGGATGGCGATAGGATCTTGTGGCAAATATCCGATCAAGCTGCCATTGCTGGTTATCACACTGCCGCTGTCAGGCTGAAGATTGCCAGAAATGATCCGGAGAAGGGTTGTCTTGCCGCTCCCATTAGCACCGATCAATCCGACATGGTCACCATTATTCAGGCTGAAGGTCACCTCCCTTAATACCTGGGCATAACCAAAGCGCTTGCTGATGCGGTTGACTTGTAACATTGCAGCCTCCCGGATTATTCTATCAGTGGCTTTCTCAAAACGATCGATCGGTTATAACTGCGGTAGCCCAAACCGTAATACAGTTTTGTCGCGCCGCTGATATTCTGGCTGTCCACACCCAGGGCAACTTCGGTCATGCCCAAGGTTTTCATCATCTTCATCGATCGGCAGATCAGGGCTTTGGCAATACCTTTACCTCGCCAGGGTCGGCGTACTGAAATACTTTCGGTATATCCGCGCAGTCTTTCACGCTTTTCGTTTTCGGTCGAATTGATGAAATTCCACACCATTCCTGCTATTTCATCTCCAGACCAAGCGATCTGCCAAAGATAAGGTTGGAAGTAGTTTTTATTCGCTTGCCATTCCTGGAAATTTTCCTCAGGAGGAATGGTGGCTCCCCAATGATCCTGGAAAGCTTCCACATCTGCCTCCCAAACCTGGCGGTATTGAGAAGGAAATGCAGGTCGAACTTCTATCCCTTCAGGAAACGGGTAATCAGGTATCTCGATTAGATCGCGTTTCATGTCTTCAAAGTATCGTGTGGGCGAATAACCACGGTTCTGAACGATGTCAAGGCGATGCTGGTCTGATTCTGAAAAAAAGACAGAATGCATCCCTGCCGCTTCCGGGTGGAGGGTCTGATGATTGAGCAGTGCCTGATCTTCCAACCAGCCAATCAATACCTCTTCAAGACCTTGATGTTTCCAGTCGTGATGAACATGCATCAGCCAGCCATAGATCCAGCTATTGCTTGACGCTTCCCACATGCAGGTTGTCCGGCAATAGGCAATAGGTTTCTCTGCGTGAAAAGCGAACACCATGTCGCGAACTGGAACACTTTCTGACATGTGAGCATAATCCACAGTGATGTCCTCCAGCGAGGTTACATGCGTGTTCGGATCATCAACGTTGGACATGATGATGTCGACCATTGCCTGGTAATCGCCTGGACCTTCAAAGCGTTTAAAGGTGAAACCCGGTAAATGGGGCAATGGAGCGAGCGTGCTTAGAATATTGTTATCTTCCATAGTTACTCATTTCTTAGATAGGTTTTTGGAACTCCAGATACGTCAGGTATGGTCGGTAGCCAAGAGCGGTATAGAGCCGCATTGCTCCAGTAGGATTTTGCGTATCCGCGGTGAGTGCAACCTCGTCCATATTAAGCATTTTGAACATTGCCATGGAACGGCAGATCAGTGCGCTGGCAATACCACGACCGCGATATTCACGCAGGACCGATATAGCCTCGGTATATCCGCGCTGGCGTTTTTCCAATTCGTTTTCTTCCAGTGACAGGTAGTTCTGTACTGAACCCACCACCTCGTCTCCATCCCAGGCGACCTGCCAAAGGATTGGTTGAAAGTTTGGACTGGCAAGGTAGCCCTGGTACCACTCTTCGGTTGGGTCTGAGGCACCATATTCGTCCTGGAATGCCTCATTCGAAGCGTCCCAGATCTTGCGATAGTCTTTCGGCAGAGCCGGTCGTACAGTGATTCCATCAGGGAGCGGTCGTTCTGGCAGGTCGACCAGGTTGCGGCTCATGGAGTGGTAGTAGCGCTTGATTTCGTATCCAAAATCGGTGAGAATATCGGAACGGACCTGGTCAGTTTCGCGGGAGAAAGCCAGGAAGAAACCGACATTCCCTTCTGGCAGGGTGGCAGCATAATGGAGACCGCGAGACTCACCCCAATTGATCAGAGCTTGTTCGATTCCTTTGGTTTGCCAGGCAGTGTCTACCCTGAATATGATGCCGTAAGCATATTCGCGGGTAGATATCTGGCGCTCCCAGTAAAACCGACAAAAGGCAATGGTCTGCCCGTCGACTTCTGCGAAAATCACGTCGTAATGCGGGTCACAATTGCTGAGGTTGTTGAATTCCGCTTCGAGGCTTTTTAGCGTGGTTTCGCCTGAATATTGTCCGGCAGCATGCAGATTGGTGTAGATTGCCAGCATTTTCGGGTAGTCACTTTCACCTTCGAAATGGCGGAAGATTAACCCGGCAATTTGGGGAGCATTATTGATTGGATATATTTCTTTCGTATTCATTTTTAACTCTTTCTTACTATTAGTCCACAATTACTAAATTTGTGCAGTGCTTAACGAAAAAACCACGGGATTGGATTGCCCGTGGTTCTGTTGATTTTGTTGGTTGATGAAATCAGCGAACAGGCGCAATCCGGCCTATGCCAAAGCGAGCCCCGGAAACGGCACTCTGCATAACAAAGGTGTTTAGGTTGAATTTGCTGTTCATGGAAGTTATTTTATAACAAACAGTACCTATGTCAAGTAATTAAACAACTTTTCCTAAAATCGTCCATCCAATGTCAGGTCAAATCGTTAATTTTCGGAAGACGCAGAAAGTTTGTTTTCACTATCATTGGATTTGCGGCAATAATCAAAATATTCTCGCATACGGTCAAAAGTTTCCTGGCTGATGTAATGCTCGATACGGCAGGCATCCTCTAAGGCAATCTCCTCACTGACACCGATCCAAATGAAGAAATCCACCAAACCATTGTGACGGCGATAGGTTTCTTCGGCAATTTTACGCCCTTCCTGGCTTAGAAAAATCAATTTCTTGTCATTTATTTCCAGATAGCCATGAGAAGCAAGGTTTTTGATTTGCTGGCTGATAGTTGGGCGCGAGAACTGCATCTCGCGGGCAATATCAATGGCGCGTACACTGCCATTCCTTTTCTCGAGAAGCAGAATAGTTTTTAGGTACATTTCAGCGGATTCTTGTAGATTCATGTTGTCACCCTGTTGGCTGCTTTGTAGCAATTATGGTTATTTTAACACCAAAAACCTTGACAGAAGAATTAGGTTAGACTAACATCACTTATGTTAGTCTAACCTAACATAAGTGATTGTGAATTTAAAAGGTTCAGCGCTTGCAAAACCACGTATTTTCACAAGGCGCATCAATAAGGAAATGCTGATGTTAAGATCGTATGAAAATAAAGTTACACACACTGGTGGAGCACACCAATAAATGAAGAGGAAGATCAGATGAAGACTTTGCGAGATGCTCATATTGGAGAAACCGTCCGTGTGGTAAAAATTCATGGGAAAGGTAATATTCGCCGAAGAGTGATGGACATGGGTATTACAAAAAACGTGGATATTGTCATCCGTAAGATGGCTCCATTGGGGGATCCTATTGAAATTAATGTACGTGGCTATGAACTTAGTTTGCGCAAAGATGATGCGAACATCATTGAAGTTTGCTGATAATCAATGGGAAATACATCAAGGTCTGTCACCATTGCCGTTGCAGGAAATCCGAATTCCGGGAAAACCACACTTTTCAACGCTTTGACTGGTTCAAATCAATATGTCGGCAATTGGCCGGGTGTGACAGTTGAAAAAAAAGAGGGCAGGCTGATTGGTAACCCTGATGTCATATTGGTTGACTTACCAGGGATATATTCGCTCTCCATTAATTCACTTGAAGAAAAACTGGCAAGAGACTACCTGCTCAAATCCAATCCTGATGCGATTATTAACATTGTCGATGGCACCAACCTGGAACGCAACCTTTACCTGACCACTCAGCTGGCAGAACTGGGCATTCCCATGGTGCTGGCTATCAATATGATAGACGAATTTAAAAAAAGCGGTACCACGATTGATAGTGCCGCACTTGGTAAAGCTATTGGGTTACCAGTGGTGGAAGTATCTGCGCTGCGTGAAACTCAGATCAATGATCTCATGAGGGTTGCCACCGAATTAGCACAAAATGAGCGAAAAGTTCCACCTTTGCACCGCTTTAGCGGGGGCGTTGAGCATGCTTTAGGACATATCGAGGAAGTAGCATTACACAACCTGCCGGAGCAAAAACAACGCTGGTATGCTGTAAAGCTTTTTGAGCGGAATGAATTAATGGGAGCGGAGTTAGGTCTTCCTGAAGCATTAATCAACCACATTGAGCAAGATATCAAGCTATGTGAAATGGAATACGATGACGATTCGTATGGAATCATCGCCACTGAACGGTACGATTTCATTACAGAAATATTAAAGAAGGTATACGTTCGCGGTGAACATTTAAACTCTAACCGCATTGATCGGGTTGTTACGAATCGCTGGTTAGCCTTACCAATTTTTGCCATGCTTATGTTTATTGTTTATTACATCTCGGTTAGCACGATTGGTGCGAAAATGACCAGTTGGACTAACGAAGTTCTTTTTGGAGAATTGATCCTTCCACGCGTCAACGCCTCATTGGAACAATGGAATGTTGCGAGATGGCTTCAGGGTCTGTTAGTGGACGGAATCCTTGCTGGGGTAGGGTCGGTATTGAGTTTCTTGCCGCAAATGAGTGTCTTATTTTTGTTCCTGACCATGATGGAATACTCAGGGTATATGGCCAGGGTGGCATTCATTATGGATCGCATGTTCCGCAAGTTTGGGCTTTCTGGTAACAGTTTCATTCCAATGTTGATCGGCAGTGGCTGCAGTGTGCCGGCGATCATGGCTACCCGGACTATTGAGAGCGAAAAGGACAGGCGCATGACCGTCATCACCACCTCTTTCATCCCCTGTGGTGCGAAACTGCCGGTAATTTCGATGATAGCTGGAGCCTTTTTTGGAGAGAAAGGTTGGGTGGCTTTTGGGGCATATTTCTTAGGAATCATGGCTGTGGTTATTTCGGGACTGATTCTGAAAAAAACACCGATGTTCCAGGGTGAACCGCAGCCATTTGTGATGGAATTGCCAACTTATCGGTGGCCATCTCTTAAAAGTGTTATTACCACCACCTGGGACAGGATATCTTCCTTCGTTAAAAAAGCAGGTACAGTTATTTTGTTGGCAACCATTTTTCTCTGGTTTACAACCTTTTTTGGCTGGGCAGATGGAAGTTTTCAGATGTTGGAAGCAGGACAGATCGATCAGAGTATTATGGCGGCTATCGGCAACTCATTTGCCTGGATCTTCAAACCTTTAGGTTGGGGAGAATGGCGACCGGTTGTGGCGGCAGTTAGCGGACTTTTAGCTAAAGAAACGATAGTGAGCAGTTTTGGGATTTTTTATGGTTTCGCGGAAGTTACTAAAAGCGGACAAGAAATCTGGGCTAGTATGCGGGCAGCGTTTACGCCACTCACATCTGTCTCGTTCCTGATTTTTGTGTTGCTTTCAGCGCCGTGTATCGCTGCAATAGGTGCAATTAGGCGGGAGATGAATAGTTGGAAGTGGACAACCTTTGCGGTTGGATATATGACCTGTTTTGGGTACATTGTTGCATTTATCGTTTATCAGATCGGAATTTTAGGACAGGGAAAAGGGTTTTCCCTGGGAACGGCAATGGCTTTAATGCTGGTGGTTGCGATATTGTGGTTGATTTTTAGACCTGAACCTGATTACACCAACAATTTAAAAAGAGTAAGGGCGAGCGCCAAAGGATAAGATGTTAGCTACAATAATTATCAGCAGTGTTCTTGTCGCAATTGTGGGTTTGATCATCTATCGGTTAATCAAAAACGCCAAATTCGGTAAAACACAATGTTCAGGTTGCGCTTATGCAAGCACCTGCGCTGCTGCGAAGTACGTTTCAAAAAAATCAGAATGTGATATTTCAGACCGGCTGAGTTAATTTCACAAGATCTGTATCAAGTCAAATGGCGGGACGAGAATTGAAAATTCACGCCGATTGGGTGGCAGATGCTCTGGCAACTATTAAACCTTGTCCCTGTAAGTGATATACTTTTACCTCGTGGATATCAATGCTTATTCGACTTGGCTTGAAATTGACCTTAATGCCCTGAAGAACAACGTCGCTGAAGCGATGAAGATGACTGGGCGGGATGTTATGGCTGTGATAAAAGCTAATGGCTACGGTCACGGAATGCGCCCGATCGCCCAGGCTTGTGTGGCTGGCGGGGCAACCTGGTGCGGTGTCGCCCGCATTGAAGAAGCTTTGGCTCTACGCCGGGCTGGAATTTCCAACCGCATCCTGGTGTTGGGATATACTCCCGCTTCCAAGATCCCTGATGCCATCGAACACAACGTTACTGTAGCGCTCTTTAATGCTGAATTAGCTCAAACTTATCTTGATTACGTTCGAATTCATGGCGGTACGTTACGCGCTCACGTCAAGGTTGAGACGGGGATGGGTCGTCTTGGAATGCCTGTTGAGGTTGTAGCTCCCTTTTTGAGGGCTCTCAAGAATTCCCCGATCCAGATAGAGGGTATTTTCACTCACTTTGCCCGTGCTGATGAACCTGATTCCGATTCAACACCCGCTCAGATTCGCCTTTTTAATAGTTTGCTCAACGATCTGGACCAACAGGGTCTGAAACCTGAGATCGTTCATGCGGCCAATTCTGCTGCTATTTTAAACTTTCCTGCTTCCTACTATGATCTTACTCGTCCTGGTGACTTGATCATGGGCATGTCGCCTATTGAAGGCAAACCTCTGCCGGCACAATTTAAACCGGTTCTGACCTGGAAAGCCAGGCTCATTTCCTTGCGCACCTTTCCAGCTGGACAAGGGATCAGTTATGGCTCCAAATATGTCACCAGTAAAGAAGAACGCATCGGCGTGATCCCCATTGGATATGGCGATGGATTCAGGCGGGTGGACGGTCAACAGGTTTTGGTCGGTGGCAAACGGGTCAATATTGTTGGACGGGTTTGCATGGATCAGTGCATGCTGCAGCTTGATGGTGTTCCTGAGGCAAAAATTGGGGATGAGGTGGTACTGGTCGGGGGGCAAGGTTCGGAATTTATTACGATCGATGAAGTTGCCAAACGTTGGGGGACGATTAACTACGAAGTAGTGTGCGGACTGGCAGAACGCCTTCCCAGGATTTATATGGAATAATGACCCAACTGATCCAAGCTGAATTTCATTGTCATTCCAACTATTCTCCAGACAGCCTGGTAACGCTTGAAGATATCATCAAGACCTGCCGAGCAAAGGGCATCGGCAAAATTGCTATCACTGATCATGGTCGCATGGCTGGCGCTCTCAAGGCGCACGAAATGGCACCGGACCTTATTGTGGTGAGTGAAGAAATCCTGACCGATGAGGGTGAAATATTAGCCTACTTCATGACTGAAGAGATACCGGATTATTTACCGCCACTGGAAGTTGTCAAAAGGTTGAAAGACCAGGGTGCCTTCATCAGTGTTGCCCATCCCTATGACCCCTGGCGAGGGGCTAACTGGAAACCTGGCACACTGGAAGAATTAGTGCCTTACCTGGACGGAGTGGAGGCTTTCAACGCCCGCTGCTTTGACCCGTCTTTTAATGAGAAGGCAGGCGCTTTCGCCAATGAGCACGGTTTGGCCTGGATGGTTGGCTCCGATGCACATAGTGTTCCGGAAATTGGGCGGGCGGTTTTAAAACTACCCGATTTCAAATCGGCAGAAGAATTGCGCCAGGCGGTAAAAAATACCACTTTTTCGGGGGAATTATCGAGCAAGATGGTCAGGTTGCATTCAACAGTTGCGAAGGTGGTTAACAAGTTTCGACGAAGGTAGTGGTTTTTTCAAGTAGTCGCACCTCACCCCCGCTTCCCCGTCCGTTACACAGCGGGCACGGGTCGCGGATCCTCTCCAGCGGAGAGGGTTGAAAGAACAGAATACCCTGGCAGAGCAACCTCACCCCGGTACGCCACAAAAGAGGTGGCTACCGACCCTCTCCATTGGAGAGGGTTTAAGAGAACAAAACAGGAAGAATCTTATGCGATTGCCAAGAAACTCACGACTGACTTCAAGTTCTCAAAAATTGCGAAGAGAGATGACAAAGCAAGAAAAGGACTTATGGTGGAGATTTCTCCGAAAGTTACCAGTCACAATCCATAGGCAGAAGGTAATAGGCACCTATATTGTCGATTTTTATTGTCACAAAGCCAGGCTGACAATCGAAGTCGATGGTGGGCAGCATTACGAGGAATCCGGGTTGGTTACTGATTCTATAAGGGAAAGTTATCTTAATAATCTTGGAATAGAGGTAATCCGATTCACAAACTATGAAGTAGATCATCAGTTCGACCAGGTCTGTATCACTATCCTTGGAAAAGTTAACTCAAAAACAGGTCTTACTCTGTCAATGAGTGACTTTGAATAACAGGAAAACCCTCTCCATTGGAGAAGGTCCGAGAGCGAAGCGAACGGGGGTGAGGTATGACTCAATAAACAAAATTCGGGATGAACTGATCAGTTCATCCCGAATTGTATTAAGCTCTCGTTAGGCTAATAGTGAAGTAATCAACCAGATCGCCAGAGACAGGAAGACGATTGCCATACCGATCTTCACTGCAGCGGCGTGTTTCTTGAGGAAGGCAGTAAGGTCCTTTGAGGTAGTTCCAAAATAAGCCAGGATGAAGACGATAATCAACGGCACAATGAACATCAGGTTGTATAGCAGCAGAAACAAGACCGCCTTGCCTCGTAACTCGGGCAAGGTGCTCATCGAGATGATCACCGGCAGGTAGATCTGTCCAGTGCATGCCAATTCAAGAATGGACACGATCAACCCTACAATAAAGGCACTGACGTAATAGCTGCTGGACTTACGACCTTCACGAACGGTGGCATTAATGCGCTTTCGCAGGGGTTCGGGCAGTTTCAGCGCCATATCATCGAGATCACCATGTCGGGTCTTGAAGTAATCCCGGACGCTCAAGATCGCTAAAACCAGGCATAACAAAGCTGTCAGCCCATAAACGATCTTGCTCAACACGCTCATGTACTCTTTGATCAGGTCCAGAACTTTGTAGAAACCGAGTCCAACCAATAAATATGCCAGGAAAACACCGACAGTGAAACTGGCGCCAGTGAGAAGGATCTGCTTGCCTTTATGCCCACTGAGAGCCAGGTAAGAAACGAAAAAGATGATCGTTGCGAAGGCGCAGGGGTTAAGTCCGTCCACCAAACCAGCTAAAAGAACGGCGACCCAACCCAATTTTTGAAAGCGTTCCATCAGGGTTTGGCTGCCTTTTTCAGGGTTGTATTCATTCCAGAATCGAGGAGAACCAGTTTCCAACAAGTTTTCAAGGACTGGTTCAATGGTTTGAGGTCGAATCTCTTCTTCGCCGATCCAGGCTTGATCACCAATAAAAATTGCTGGTGTGTGCAAATCATCAACCCGGTCAACCCGTTCTGCCAACCAATTTGCCAGGCCAGCCTCATCATAGATATTAAACTCTTCGATGATCATCTGCGGGTATTTATCCTGCAAATATGCAAGGTCAGTTTCTGAGCGGGCACATTCTTTACAGCCCGTCTGATAAAAGTAAGCCACGTAAATGGGGTGATCGGTTACACAATTCTCAGGGTTGTCGATCGAACATGCCTCGATCGGCACTTCCGGGGGTTGTGGTGTGGATGTGACCAGTTGATCAAAATCCACCCCCTCAACATTGGGCAGAGAGATAGGGTCTCCCTCAATGCCTGCTTCAACCAGGCGACGTAGATCGGTGTTGTTTTGCTCTTCTCCAGTCAGAACCTGGTTGCCAATCACCACAACGGGCAGATCCCGATTGTCAGGGGAGGTCTGGAGCTGTTCTTCGATGGTCATGAGCGCTTCATAATTGGATCGCTCACCCAACTCGAGCAGCCTGAAGTCTACCAACCCGGGATATTCACTATTCATCGGATTGACAATCGTGTCAATGATTTTCAGACAATGGCTGCATGTGTTTGAATAGAAAAAGAGCACCTGGACGCGAACATTGCTAAGATCTTGTGTGGGAGTGGCTGCGCCGGGTCCCACACCCTGGGGTAGGTTTTGTGAAGCACTGACCGGTTGGACAAAAAAGGTCAGCAGAAAAATTGATAATAGAACCAAATTTCGAAACTTCTTACTTGTACTGCTTCTTGGTTTTAACATAAGCAAAGAATTTATCCTTGATCTTTAGTTTTGACTGCCAGTAAGTTATCGTGGAATTCTAACACGAGTTCTAAATGAAAAAATTAAAATGATTAATTATGCGATTTCTATCTCGACTAATGGGAAACGGCTCTCAGAAAAGAGCTTTTTGAGATAATTTTTTTGATTATCCTCCAGACCTTTTAACACCATGCGAACGTGGAAATCTCCGTTTTTTGAGGTGGTATTGACAGTCCTGAGGATATTCCCACCGGCTTCTGTGATCAGTCCTGCAAAGTAAGCCAACCCTCCAGGTTGATTGGAGCTGTTATTGCCGAGAATTTGGAGGGAGGTCCAGCGTAATGTCGCGTTCTTAATACCTGTCAGGTCCATGGCATTTTCGACTTCATTGACAAAAATTGACCCGCCACCGACCGCAGAGTAGAGGTCATCCAGGTTGGCACACGCCAGCAATCCAAGCATCGATTCGAGGCGATTCGATTCCAGGGAAGCGACATCGTTGAGATCCAGGATGCCTTGTCTTACGAGAATTGGGTGGATAATCTTGCGCCCTTTTTCGCTGGCTTGTTTCAGATTGACTCTTGCTAATACGTTGCGGAGCAAGCGTGCTGTGGTGGGGTTGCAGTGGTTCAACCAATCGGGTTCGGGCTGCTTATGGGGACCGCTGCTTACAACTTCGAGCACATCTCCAGGATTCAGGTTGTCGTAAATGTGACGTTCTTCCCCGTTCACTAGCACTTTATGGATTTTATCCAGGTAAAAATCCTGGATCGAAGCAACTCCATCCAGCACCGTACTGCCCTCTTCGAGGAAGCGTGTGCCACCATAAGTGGTCAGGATCTGGACAGGGCGATAACGGCTGATATCTTTGTTTTGGTTGATTGCGTAGATAACGCCCCAGGTATTTTCGCCTTCCATTTCTTCGGTGGCGATAGCGGTTTCGATGGCTCCGGTACCAGGAAGGTAAGCAGTAATCTGCAGAGCTTGGTAGCCATTTTGAGGGGAGGCAATGTAGTCGTCAAAGCGGTCCTGGTCAAGATTGCGCTGAAAATACTTATTCACTCGCGCCAGCAGGCGATAACAGTCAATCTCATCTTTGCTTTTCACGAGCATACGGAAACTAACGATGTCATTCACAGCAGAAAAATCGTCCAGTGAAGTGCGGTTGCTGCGCGCCATTCTTTGCAGTTTATCCCAGGCTTGCCAGTAGCCATTGACGGTGAATTTGATTGACCCATCGATTCCTTCGGCGTTCATAATGTTTCCAAGTTCACCCAGGTAGTAGCGGATGAAGTTGATATTTAGACGAGGATCAGCATCGATTTTGGCTTTGACCATTGGGAAAGAATCGGCTTCGGCATAGGGAAAAGCCATATCCTCAATCCAGCGGCGCCACCGATAGCAGTTGAGAATGCCAGCCAGCTTGCCATAGGCACGGATGGCTTCATTGGCTTTTGCCCATTGTTTGGCGGGAGGTTGATATTGTAGTGTCATCAGGTTGTGGCTCTTATCTGCCAGTTTGATGACAAAGACAGCTGGGTCGCGGAACATGGCAATTTTCCGGAGGGTTTCCATCTCCCGGCTGGAGCCATCCCGCGGATTGCTAATCTTGGTCAATCCATCGATGATATGCGCGACTTCTCCGCCAAGCTTTCCGGGAAATAACGCTCTGATCTCATCTAAAGTTTCGCCCTGGTCTTCGACGGTGTCGTGAAGCAGGGCGGCTATTGTCCATGATTCTATTTTGACCAGGTTGTCTACAAAAGCAGCCACCCAGGCGCAATGAGTCTCAAAATATGGCTCGCCAGAGAGGCGCGTCTGACCGGCATGGACTTTTTTGCCCCAATTGTAGGCGTGTTGAATTGCTTCGGTGCGTGGTACAAACGGACCTACCTGGAATTCGTCCGTGATGAGAGGACGAATTTCTGATATGTTCATTACTTGAACCATGACAGCTTCCTCTCCATGCAAGTTTTAAGAATATCTTTTTATTATATCGTATGCCAGGTCAACTATGGGCAAAACTATACAAATTTCATTACTCTGGAAGGCTATTTTTTCAGAAACAGGACCAGTGCAATATGTGCCACAGCAGCCAGACCATTAATCACCCAGAAATAATTTTTCCTGGTCTTATGGTGAAAAGTTTGCATGCCAATCAGGGCACCAATCGCCCCGCCAATAACACCCAGGAGCAGCAAGACTTTTTCCGGAATGCGCCAACCATCGTTTTTGGCTTGAAACTTGTCGTAGCCATACATTAAGAAGGTAATAAAGCTGAGGGGGATGAAGATTCGTTCCATGTTTTTTCCTGTTAAGTCCGAAATTATAGCGTATGATTGGGATTAGAGACACAAATGGAGCAAATTCAGCGTCTGATTCCACTTGATGCGGTGGAAACTGAGATTTTAGTGGTCAATTCCCGCTTTGTTGCCAACCTGGCACCAGTTAAAAGCGTTGAAGAAGCACGGATATTTATTGCTGAGGTCAAGAAACGCCATTCTACCGCCACTCACCATGTGCCTGCCTTCGTGATTGGGCATGGGAAGAGCATCATTACACATTGCAGCGATGATGGTGAGCCCGCGGGTACAGCCGGTAGACCTGCTCTGGCTGTTTTGCAGGGCAGTGGCTTGGGCAACGTAGTTGTGGTGGTAACGCGCTACTTTGGGGGCACAAAGCTGGGTACCGGCGGTTTGGTGAAAGCCTACGGCGATGCCGTTCGGGAAGTGCTCAAGGAAGTCAAATTTGCCACGCTTCTGCCGACAACGACCTTAATGTTCGTGACGCCATATCGCTTGTATGACCAGGTTGTGAGGTTGTTGGAAGCCCACAAGGGTCAGATCTTGGGCACTGAATTTTTGGAAGAGATCACGATTGCTGTCCGCTTCAAAGATGAAGAGGTGGAAGAATTCACCAACCAGTTGAGCAACCTCAGTGCAGGGCAGGTTGAACCAATTGTGATTGAGCAGAACCCCGAAAGCGTTTTTCCGGTTTAGTCAAAATTTTCCTTTTAATCATATTAAATCAGTCCAAATCCAGCGGTGGGAGCAAACCCGCCTGTACATCGGTAAGATTGCCCTACATCAATACAACTGCTGTTGCACAGTGTAGAGTTTGTAGTAAAGTCCTTTTTTTGCCAGCAATTCCGTATGCGTACCTTCTTCGACGATTCCAGTACCCTCTAAGGCGACAATTTTGTCTGTATTTCGGACGGTTGAGAGGCGATGGGCGATGATGATGGTCGTGCGTCCTTTGATCAGGCGTTCCAGGGCTTGCTGGATCAGTAACTCAGTTTCGGTATCCACTGAAGAGGTTGCTTCATCCAGGATCAGGATGGGGCTGTTCTTCAGGACCGCTCGAGCGATTGACACGCGTTGTTTTTGCCCACCAGAGAGCTTAACTCCGCGTTCGCCTATCAGTGTGTCATAGCCATTTGGCATGCGCTCAATAAACTCCGCAGCATTGGCAATCTCTGCAGCCCGAATGATTTCTTCTTCTGTGGCGTCTGGTCTGCCAAAGAGGATGTTTTCCCTAATGGTGCCATGGAAGAGAAAAACGTCTTGCAGGACCATGCTGACGGACTGATGTAGTTGGTCCAGGTCGAAATCCCGGACGTCTACCCCATCGATGCTGATTTTCCCGTTGATCACATCATAGAAACGCGGGATCAAACTTACCAGCGTGGTCTTCCCAACACCGGTTGGTCCTACCAGGGCGACAGTTGTGCCGGCTTGAATATCGAGGTTGATATTCGTGAGCACATCCTCGCCTTCGGTGTATTGAAAGCAGACATTTTCGAAATGAATATTCCCTCGGATTGGTTCAGGGAATTGGTGCGGTTCAGCCGGTGACGAAATTTCTGGTGTTACTGTGAGGATGTCAGCGATGCGTTCAAAGCCAGCCAGGGATTCCTGTACAGCCTCCATGGAGTTACCGAGATTGCGAACGGGTGTGTAAAAACTGTCAAGATAGAGGAAAAAGGCGACCAGGTCGGCAATCGTCAGTGTGCCAGCAATAGCCATACGGGCGCCAAAAAAGATCACCAGCAGCTGACCAATCCCCGCAGCAAAGTCAAAGATGGGGCTGAAGACCGCCATTAACTTCAAGGCATACAGGTTTTTGTGCAGTACAAGCTGGATTTTGCTGTCCACTCTATCCAGTGCATCCTCTTCGCGGGCAAAAGCTTTCACTTCCCGGATTCCGGAAAGACTGTCGCTCAAGACAGCATTCAACTCGCCAATCGACTGTTGACGGTTCTTAAATGCTGGACGTACGACCTTGCTGAAACCAATCAGGGCAAGGACAATCATTGGGATGGGGATGAGCGTCAGAAGCGTAAGGCTGACATTCATAGAAAGCAGGATGGCGGCAACACCAATCAGGGTGATACCGTTCACGATCACGTCTGGCAAGGCGTGGGCGATCATGCGTTCAAACAGGTCCGTGTCGTTGATGATTCTCGACATCAACTGACCGGTTTGTTTGTCTTCATAGAACCGTAGAGAAAGTTTCTGGATATGTTCGTAAACCAGGCGGCGGGCATCAGAGACAACCCCCCAGCCAGCTTTATGAGCGGCGTAGGAGCGTATAAACTGCATCACTGCCCGGGCAATAAAAACAACCAGTGCAATGACGGATATGCGGGTAATAAAATCAAGTGTATCCTGACTGAGCGGTTCGGTTGTAAGCTTTGCAATCAACGACCGAATGATCCAGGGTATCAAGAGCTGCGCACCGACCAAGGCCAGCATGGTGAGCATGGTGATAACGATCAGTTTCCAATATTTGCGGGCAAGTTTGCCCAGTAATGTAAATGGTTTCAAGATGGCGTACCGTTTTCCAAGGAGATTATGACAGTCGCGTTTTTGCCCCAACGCGGGATTGACATGCCCCACGAGTTGCGAAAGACGTTGTCTTCCATCCAAAAAAGACCTGTCCCTGCATTGACCCAGGAATTGACGAAACCCCAGGGGGTTTGGAGCTCGCCGCTGTAATGTTCAGGGTCATATGCGGCAAAGAGCATCGTGTGACCACCAGCACCATCTTCGCGATTGTAGTTTTTGGGTTGGTCCCGGTAGTAAATTTTTGGCGATTGCTTGAACCACCAGTAAATGGTCACCAAACTGGCAATATTCTCTGCTTCAGCGGTTGCCCGTAAAACGTCCGGGCTGAGGTGAAGCAGTTTTGCCGAGAGTGGAAGATCGTGTTTTCTTGCCAGGTATCGCACCAGGCGTACCTGCAATGGAGGCGTAATAGCGGATTTTGGCATCAGGCGATAGAAGCGCCCCTGCCACCAGATGCTGTTAATTTCAGCAATGATTTCGGCTGGGTCAAGCTTCACTTCGGTAAGCAGTTCCGTGGCAGCCACGATCGCATGCACCGCGCAATCGTTTCCGGTTTGGAGGGTTTGCAGCTTGGCAAGTTTGGTTTCAGGGAAGGCTTTCAGGCTTGTCTTTTTCATCGTGGCAATTTTAGCATTGAATTCAAAGCCACAGGATAAAGATCACAAACTGCTCGTTATTCTGGAAAAAGCTACGGTACCAGGCGGCAGATCTTATGTCATTTCGTTCTTCAGGATGCAAAAAATGGATGAAAAAATAATTGACTTATCCAACCTGGAATGCTAAGATAAAGTCACAATTGAAAACCTGAGGTTACCGCACGCTCGGAAGCTAAGGTGTAATGGCGGAAGCTGGTGGAAGACCAGCACTGTACCGCAACTGTAAGTCGCAAGACGAGTCAGGAAGCCAACCCCAGGAGAACCCAAAGACCTTCTCGGATTAAGAGGGTGGGTGAGATACGCTCATATTCTCAACCCTTTCTAATCCAGAAGGGGTTGATTTTTTGAAATCGAGGAGAATATGAAAAAAATCCTGACCCTTCTGGCTGTACTGATCATTATCGTCTTGCCTGCTTGCCAGGTGCCAGCCGCTGTTGTAGAAACCGAAGAAGTTCCTACGCTGGAAGCATTAACAGCAACTCCCCTGTTGGAAGACACCACCCAGGTCACGATCGACTACGCCAAAAACTTCACTCTGGAATACAAAGACGGCTACAAACTGCTTACTGTCACGTTGCCCTGGTTGGGAGCGACGGAACCATTGCAATATGCTCTCATACCTGATGGCGCAGAGGTGAGTGAAGAATTGGGCAATGCTGTTGTCGTTCATACCCCCATCAAGAGTATCGTTTCCCTTTCTTCCACCTATTTGCCCTTCCTTGAGCAAATTGGCGAGCTGGAAAGCTTGATTGCGATTGACACAGCTGATTACATCTACAACGCCGATGTGCGCAGTTGGGTTGAAGGAGGAAGAGTTGCGAGTGTTGGCAGCGGTCCAACTGTCGATGTGGAAAAAGTGATTGAACTCGATCCAGACCTCATCATGACATCTGCCTCAGGCTCGGCTGAATGGGATACCCATCCCGTCCTTGAACAAGCTGGACTTCCTGTGGTCATCAACTCCGATTACCTCGAGCAGGACCCCTTAGGGCGGGCAGAATGGGGTAAGTTTATTGCTGCCTTTTATGACAAGGAAGTTGAAGCTGACCAGGTCTTTGATGCTATGGCAGCGCGTTATGAAGAAGCCAAAGCTTTAGTGGCGGATCAAACCGAGAAGGCAACCGTTTTTGTCAACACAGCCTATGAAGGTACCTGGTATATGCCTGGTGGCGATAGTTACGCTGCCATATTGTTGCGGGACGCGGGGGCCGATTACCTTTGGAGCGACCTGGAAGGCACGGGCGCAATGCCGATCGACTTTGAAGTCGTGGTCGAAAGAGCAAAGGATGCTGATTTTTGGCTCAACGTCGGTTTTGCCAGTGACCTGGCGAGCCTGGCTGCCATGGACCCGCGTTATGCGGATTTCAAAGCCTATCAGGACGGAAACATTTTCAACAACAATGCCCGAATGACGGACATGGGTGGTACAGATTACTTTGAAAGTGGAACCGCTAACCCCGATGCCGTTCTGAGGGATCTTATTGCCGTCTTTTACCCCGAACTGCTTGGCGAACACGAATTTTCCTTCTACCGCCAACTGCAATAGGTGTTGAGTAAAGCCAGAGTCAGATGAAGCCAGAAAAAACAAATAATACCGGAGTGAATCGTACAGGAATTTTTATCCTGTTGGGTTTGTTGCTCCTGTTTGTGGTTGCTTTGAACCTGACCCTTGGCTCAGTTCGGATCCCACTCAAGGAAATCTTTAAGGTTTTGTTTGGGCAGGGTGGTGTGAAAGACAGCTGGGTTTTCATCATACAGGATTACCGCTTGCCCAAAATTGTTACAGCGATTCTGGCAGGAATTGCGCTGAGTGCTTCAGGTTTGCAGATGCAGACCATGTTCCGCAACCCTTTGGCAGATCCCTTTATCCTTGGTATCAATTCTGGCGCCAGCCTGGGTGTGGCGGTTGCCATCATGGGGGCAGGATTGGCAGGTGGGCTATTTATCCCCGCCTTGAGCGCCGTGGGTGACCTCGGCTTGGTAGCGGCGGCATCTGTAGGAGCAGGCGCTGTCATGGGCTTGATTTTGCTGGTTGGCAAACGGGTTAACAACCCGACCACACTCCTGATCCTTGGGCTCATGTTTGGACATGCCACCAGTGCTTTGGTGAGCCTGCTGATCTATTTTAGCGCACCTGAGAAAGTGAAAGCCTACAGCATCTGGTCCTATGGCGCGTTTAATGGCGTTACCTGGGATCAATTACGGGTGCTCTTTCCCGTGATCCTGGTTGCACTGGGGATTCTTGCTTTTCTACCAAAAGGATTGAACGCACTTCTGCTGGGGGAAGATTATGCCAAGACCATGGGTTTGAACGTCTCACGGCTGCGTACATTGGTATTGATCAGTGCCTCTGTTCTTTCAGGTGCAATCACCGCGTTTTGTGGTCCCATTGGCTTTATTGGTGTGGCTGTGCCACACATTGCCCGCAACCTTTTCAAGACCTACAACCACAAGCTGCTCATCCCGGCTGTGGTCCTTATCGGTGCTATCGTGGCAGTGGCAGCAGATCTAATTGCCCAGATGCCGGGCACCCAGTTTGTGTTGCCCATCAACGTGGTCACATCCTTGTTCGGAGCGCCGTTTGTGCTCTGGATCGTGCTAAAACGTAAACGGGGGGCGACGTCGTTCAGCGTATGAAAACTCCCCTGCTTTTCACCCAAAACCTTGAGATCGGCTATGTGAACGGCAAACCTGCCCGTAAAGTGGTTGGCTCTGAGCTGAACCTGGAGCTGTTTCAGGGTGAGTTTGTCTGCCTGGTTGGTCCGAATGGTGCCGGTAAATCAACACTTTTACGGACTCTGACCGGTCTGCAGCCTTCCCTGGGTGGTGAGATCTTGCTTAGCGGTAAAAAACTGGCTCAATTTTCCCGCAAGGAATTGGCGAATGAGATCAGTGTGGTCTTGACCAGTCCGATTGAAGTAGGCGCAATGACGGTCAATGAACTGGTCGCTATGGGACGCTTCCCCTTCACCGGGCTCTTTGATCGAATGAGTGAGAGAGATTGGGATGTGGTGCGGCAATCGCTTGAAATGGTTGGCATGTTGGGTTTTGAGGAGCGTATGGTTCACAAACTCAGCGATGGCGAACGCCAGAAAGTGATGATCGCCAGGGCATTAGCGCAGGAGCCCCGCATTTTAGTGCTGGATGAACCGACTGCCTACCTGGACTTGCCCGGTCGGGTGAGCATCATGAACTTGCTGCACGAACTGGCAAGGTATCATGGCAAGACCGTGTTGACTTCAACCCATGACCTGGACCTGGCAATGCGAAGTGCTGATCGACTGTGGTTGATGTCTCCTGGAGGGAAAATTATCAATGGCTCCCCCGAGGATCTGGTTTTGAGCGGAGATTTCCAACGCGTTTTTGCCCGCGACCGAATCAGTTTTGACATCATGAATGGGCATTTTACAGTAGTTGATAATAGTGAAGGGCAAGTTTGCCTTCAGGGTGAGGGGCAGGCAAAGGTTTGGACCGAACGCGCCTTGCAGAGAGTGGGTTACTCGGTCAGTATTAATAATGAGGCTTGTGTTGGCTTGCGCGTAGTCGTTTCGCCTGTTGATAGTGGATATGTGTGGGATGTTATGGAGGGGGAGATGAAGAAGAGGTTTTTTGATATTGGGAGCTTGGTCGACTATTTACGCAGATAGTTGTCCAGGGTTATGTAAGTGTTTGGCATACCAGGCAAGAGCCAAGAATCTTAATGGTGGGAGGTTTAGATCCTTCGCAACAATGGCTCAATTTGACACGCTTTAGGCGCAGGATGACAGTCATCACGCTTAGGATAACCAGATCTCTCCCAGATTACAATTGATCAGATCCTGAGGAACGGCTCAATTAATAAGACTACCGTAATCACCATGATTAGAGCTGTGATCGCATAAGCCAGAACATTACCAATCTTGCCGTTTCGATATTTACCCATCAGGACTGTGTCATTTGCCATTTTTAAGATAAGGATCAGCAATACTGGTAACAAGATCGCGTTCATCGCCTGGGAGAGGATCATGATCGGGAAAAGTTGGATACCTGGGATCAACACGATAAGCATACTGATCAGCATGATCAAGATAAATCCGCCATAAAATACCGGAGCTTCCTTAAAATTACGATTCAACCCGCGTTCAAATCCGAAAGCTTCGCAGATCGCATAAGTGGTCGAAAGTGGCAATACGGAGACTGCCAGTAAGGAAGCACCAAGCAATCCGATTGCAAACAATAACCCGGCCCAATTCCCAGCCAGAGGTTCCAGTGCCATTGCGGCATCTTTTGCATCCTCCACGACGATACCTGCGGTAAATAGGGTCGCTGCAGTGACAATGATAATAAAGGCGGAAATGATGTTTCCCCAGGCTGCACCAAAGCTGACATCGATCCTGGTGTTGCCATATTCGTTCATTTCTACACCTTTATCAGCGATTGAAGCTTGCAGGTAGAAGATACCCCATGGTGTAATGGTGGTACCGATCACAGCCAGAACAGACAGGATGTAATCGCTATTAAACTGCAAGGCGGGTCGAATTATTGACCGACCTATTTCTGCCCAGTCCGGTTTAACATAAAATACAGCAAACACGTAGCTGAGCGAAGCAAAGGTCAACACGAGCAATACTTTTTCAACATTCTTGTACTTGGCTCGCAACACAAGCAGGCTCATGATCAAGCACGCGATAGGCACACTGATGTATCTGCTGACTCCGAATAGCTCTCCAGCGGCAGCAACTCCCGCGAATTCAGCCACGGTTGTACCCAGATTGGCAATAAAGAGAGCCAGCATCGCGAACGTTGTGATTCTGACGCCATAGCGCTCACGAATAAGGTCTGCCGCGCCTTTACCCGTGACTGCGCCCATGCGGGCTGCCATCTCCTGGACGACTACTTCACCGATGGTGATGACCAGGATCAGCCATATAAAACTATAGCCGTATTTTGAACCAGCAACTGAATAGGTTGCTATCCCTGGCGCATCATTGTCCGCTGAAGCAGTGATTAGTCCAGGACCCAAGATCGTGAAAATCATCAGGATCTTTGTTAACCAGATGGGGAGCATGACTTTCTTTTTCATGTCATCTTCCAGCGAAACGAGGTAATTTCTTCTTCCAGGCTGTTGGGAGCACCGTATCAAGGGCATCATCTACGGTAACAATCCCAAGCATTTCTTTGCTTTCTGGGTCAATTACGGGCACAGCCATCAAGTTGTACTTGGCGACCAGGTAAGCCGCTTCCTCCTGGGATTCAAAAGGAGAGACAACAACCGTATGTTCATCAAACCAATCCGAGAGCGGTTTTTCTAAAGGAGAGGTAACCAAATCGCGCAGAGTAAGTACGCCCTTGAGGTGCTCATTTTCATCGAGGATGTAGACATAGAACATGAATTCGTCTTCGAGCGCTTCTTCATTGGTGCGCAGGTGATGCAGCGCTTCGCCAACGGTAAGGTTGGCGGGCACCCAGGCAAACTCGGTGGTCATGATGCCGCCCGAAGAGTCTTCCCGATATTGCAACAGGGTGCGCATATCTTCCTCGTCGTCATCTTCCATCAGGTTCAGCAGCTCTTCACTTTTCCCTGATTCCATATCAGCCAGGATGTCCGCAGCTTCGTCAGGTTGCATCTCTTCCAGGATGTCCGCTGCGCGTTCAGGTTCCAGATGCGAAAGAACAACTTGCTGTATCTCGGGAGAACTTTCTTCCAGGGTGTCAGCCAGTTGCTCATCGGTAAAGCCTTCCAGGAAGGCTTTGCTGGTGTGGTGATCGAGGTCATCCAAAATTGCGGCAATATCTGCCGGCTCCATCTGCACCAGGCGGTCGCGCGAGACCTTCAGACGCAAAGGATCGTCGTGTTCGATCGAAGCAACGTCCTCCCAGGGGATCACGTTGCTTTTAGGTTTTTTGTTGAATAACTTGGCAGTCGATTTGACCATATTGTCCAGCCCAAGCCGGCGAACCAATCCCAAACCGCCCACATCTACACCTGTCAGGTAAAAACTGTGATCTTTGCGTGCCAACTGCAGATCATTTACCCGCACGAGGCGCTTGCCTTCAGTATCCACAATTTGCTGATCGAGGACACGTTGTTTCAGGTATAGTTCATGACCACCGGGATTATAAATCAGGGGTTCTTCACTACGGCGATTGAGGGTGATTGATGGCCATAGCGTGACTACACTGCTGGCATCAATCAATTCCACACCTCTGGGGGTGTTTTTAACCACGATCGCGATTATAGGCGGCATGGTTTGCTCGGTATTGTTAACCAGGATATCGTCTAATTGACCGATGACGCGACCAAACGCGTCCCAGACTTTTTGATTGAGAAGTTTGCTTAAATAAATCATCCGCACCTCGCCATATTTTATTAGAAGGCGGTTCCAGGGGTCAGTCGTTTACACTCTGACCCTGGCTGCGGATGATCTTGCAATCAGAATCAGAGAATGGCTAGCTCAGCCTTACTGGGAGGCTGGGCTTGATCTTCGCCCGGATAAGAATCGCTTCCTGAATTAGGTAAATTTTCCATTTCTCTTTTGTTCACCAAATAGGAATTATAACTCAAGTGGTGAAAAGTAGCTGAAAAAGACAGTAATTCCTGCCAATTAGAGCAAAGATTGACCTCCAAAATAAATTGACATGGAACGCAGTAAAGTTCGGAAAAATCCTTAGAAAGGCTTCTGTGCTTAGTTGGAAAAAACTTTTACAAAGTCGCCGTCATATTTCTGACAGTTCGAATTTCAGAGTGAAACAAGGTATAAAATTATGAAAAGATCTGGTATAAAAGCGGTACTTGCTCTTCCAACGCCGAAGGTTCGGTACGCCAGCAAAAGACATCCCCGATCCCACCGTACTCAAAGGCGACGATCTGTGGTTCTCGCCAGGCACCTGATTGGATCTGCTCAGCAGCCCATTCAACCACCGACCAATCCTGTGGCTGCAATTCAAAGTGATCGGTTGGAAAATTGGCATACTCCCGGATTCCGGTAATATGCAGTTCTGCCAGGCGGTGTAGGGGTAATTTGCTGATGTAATCCTCAAAACTAATCCCAAATGCCTGGGCGCTGATCTGGGCATGCGAAAGGTCGAGCAACAAACCCAGGTCGCACTCTTCGATCAAATCATTGATCAAATCCGGATCAGCAGCCATTTTCAGTTGTGGTAAAAATTCATGCCAGGGTAAGTTTTCGGCGATGATTTTAACGCCTGGTAATTGCTCTTGCAGGCTGGCGATATCCTCTTTCCAGTTCTTTACAAGTTGTTTTCGGTTTACATGATTGACTGCTTCAAGGGTAGGGTGATTGGAAAGATGAATGTTCAGATGGGGTGTGTTGGTTGTGCCTAGAAACCGTTCAATCAATGCAAAATTCAATTTGTGAATATTGCTTGCACCTACCGAAATTTCAAAATGGATATACACCGGACCGCAGGCTCGGGCAGCTTTGACGATTCCATCCCATTCCGGGCATTTGAGCAAATCGACTTGAACCATGCTTTGCTCAATTAGATCCCGCAAAGGTGTGGAGTAGTTGACAGCAAACTTCATCTCAGCCTGCGCTAGCTCCTGCTTCCGCTTCGCCAAAGGGGTCGAATTTTGACTCCAGATCGTGCCTGAATTGCTTGGTATAGAGGTTGTAATAGATGCCGCGCTGCTGGATCAGGCTCTTATGGTCGCCGCTTTCCGCGATCTGCCCATCTTCAATAACAAAAATCTGGTCTGCTGATTTGATGGTGGATAGGCGGTGGGCAATGATGAAACTTGTGCGTCCGGTCATGAGTTGCAGCATACCTTTTTGGATCAGGGCTTCCGTTAGCGTGTCCACCGAGCTTGTGGCTTCATCCATGACAAAGATATCCGGCTCCGCCAGCAAAGCCCTGGCAATGCTGATCAATTGTTTCTGCCCGACAGAAAGCAAATTGCCGCCCTCGCCCACGTTTTGATCAAATCCGTGTTCAAAACTGGTGATAAAGTCATAAGCGCCGGCAAGCTTTGCAGCTTCTTCGATTTGGGCATCGCTGGCTTCCAGGTTGCCATACCGCAAGTTTTCACGGATGCTGCCTGAGAAAAGGTGCGGGGTTTGCAGCACCACACCGATGCGACTTTGGATATCCTTCAGTTCGTAATCCAGATAGTCTTGTCCGGAGATGAGTATCCTGCCAGAGGTCGGTTCATAAAATCGACAGAGCAAGTTAACTGTGGTTGTCTTACCGCCACCGGTTGGTCCCACCAGGGCAATGGTTTGTCCCTGCTTGACTTGGAAACTCAAGTTACAGATGACAGGTTCTCCGTCTTCATATTGAAAAGAAACATTCTCAAAGATCACATCACCGACCAGCGAAGTGGATGGCAGGGTGTTTTCGCGGTTAACAATAGCCGGTTTGGTGTCTTGGAGTGAGAAGACGCGTTCGGATGACGCCACGGCGTTTTGCATTTCAGCGTAAACACGGGCAAGATCCTGGATAGGCCAGAGGATCATCATGATATAGGAAACAAAAGCCTGTAAACCACCAACAGTCAAAGTCGTACCTGTCACCATCAAGCCTCCCCGCCAAAGCACCAATACCAGTGAAATCGCGCTGATGGTTTGGATTGTGGGCAGATAGACCGCGGAAAGGAAAGCAGCCCGGTAGCTGGAGCGGAACATATCAGTGGAAAGGACCTCGAATGCCTTTAGGTTCTTATTCTCCCTGCGTAAGGCTTTGACCACACGGACGCCAGTGATGTTTTCATTTAATGAGGCGGTCATCTTCGAATTCGCTTTACGCGACTGACGGTAATGGCGATAGATATTTACCCTGAATTTGAATGAAACGATGATCATGACTGGCAGCGACAGGATAACGATCAATGCCAGTTTTGGCTCTATCGAAAACATGTAAATAGAAGCAAAGATGATGTTGGTAATCGCCCAGGTAGTATCGATGATGCCCCAGGTAAGCAGGTCAGCCATCTTTTCTGTGTCGGAGGTAACGCGCGACATGATCCAACCAAGGGGAGTCTTGCTGAAATACGAAAGTGAGAGCTTCTGAATATGGTTGAAGAGCGTTTTACGAAGATCGTAACGAACCCGCTCACCCTGCAACCCGATCAAATAGATGAACAGGAAGAAACCTAAGGATTGCGCCAATACGATCGAACCGTAAATGGTAAAGAGCTTGACCAGGGCGTTGACATCACGCAGGACGATTCCTTCATCAATGATGCGCTTGTTGAGGATCGTGAAATAAGCGTCCAGAAATGAAACCAACGCAATACCGATCATGGCGAAGAGCATGGTTTTCCAGTGCGGTTTCAAAACCGTTACCAGGCGTCGCAGGACAGGACCTTGAGAGGTCACACTGTCATCGTACTCGGATTCATCATAGAACGTCGACACTGTCAATTTCCTTCTGTAGTTCGCTGTCGATGCGAGTCTGGATATTATAAATATCCCGGTACATGCCTGGTACAGCGAGTAATTCTTCGTGGGTGCCGCATTGGGCAATTTGACCTTTGTCAAAGACCAGGATCAAATCGGCTGCCATAATGCTCTGGATGCGGTGGGCAATAATGAAAGTAGTGCGGTTCTTCATCAGCTTGTCCAGTGCTTCGCGGATCTGCATTTCGGTCTCCATATCCACGGAGGACGTGGAGTCATCAAGGATAAGGATACGCGGATTGATCAGCAAAGTGCGGGCGATGGCAATCCGTTGTTTTTGCCCGCCCGAAAGCGTCACACCGCGTTCTCCAACCAGCGTGTCATAACCATTGGTGAAAGTGAGGATCACGTCGTGAATGGCTGCCTCGCGGGCTGCTTGTTCAACTTCCTCCTGGGTTACTTCGCGGTGAATACCATAGGTAATGTTATCGCGAATTGAGTCGGAGAACAGGAAAGGCTCCTGTTCCACAATACCAATCTGAGAGCGAAGATAGAAACGCGAATACTCCTTGAGGTTGACACCATCCAAAAGGATGCTTCCTCCAGTGACATCGTAGAAGCGGGGAAGCAAATTGACCAATGAGGTCTTCCCAGACCCGGTTGAACCAAGCAACGCCACCACTTGCCCTGCCTCGCATTTAAATGAGACTTCTTGCAATACCGGGTGCCCTTTTTCGTACTCGAAGTCCACATCTTTAAACTCGACCTGTCCGAGGATACCATCCGTGGGCTCATAGGTGCAGGAAAGTAGATCTTCTTCGGGAGCTTTCAGGATTTCAGAAACACGCCCAAAAGAAACAAACGCGCGGGAAGTGTCCACAATCAGGCGTCCGAGGTTGCGAATAGGCCAAATAAGCCAGGCAAGCAGGGAGTTGAAGGCGACGAAGTTGCCAATGGTAAGGGTGCCGTTGATAACCATCATGGCAGCGGTGAAGTTACTGAATATCTGCTGACCTGCACTGATCAAGTCAGAAATTGGCCAGAAGAAAGAATGCATCAGATTCAGTTTTCTACCGCGGTTAAATTTCTCCATGTTGTTGGTATTAAACTTTTTGATCTCATAATCCTGGCGGGCAAAAGCCTTAACAACCCGAACACCACTGAGGTTTTCTTGCAGATTGGTGGTCAAAATTGCTTCCTGCTCCTGATAAGACTCGTAAGCCTTGCTGAGTTTCTTGAAGAAAACCATGGAAACAACCAGGATGATTGGGACGATGATGATTGATATCAAAGCCAGGCGTGGACTGATACTGTAAATCGCGATTAGATTGATCACGAAGATGAAGACGATACGCCCAATACCCACGGCTTGATCCGCAAAGAAGCGCCGCAATGTGTCCACGTCGGATGTGGCACGTTCCAACAGATCGCCGGTTTTGGATTCTGCGTGGTAAGCATAAGATAAGCGTTGAATGTGATCAAAAAGATAATCGCGCAACCGACGAGTGGTATTTTCAGCTGTGAAGGATGCCATCCAGTTACTCATAAAGGATGAGATTGCCTGCAGCACGATCATCGCACCGAAATTGAAGGCAGCCAGGAGCAACTCGTTGCCCGAGAATCCCTCACCAATCACCTGGTCCAGGTAGCGTCCCAGCACAAGGTACATATTGGTGCGGGCGAAGGCAGCCAGGGCAAGGAAAACCGTGGCAACCAGGTAATTGAAATGGTAACCTTTCATTAAATGCCACAAACTCGCCAGCTTCTTGCTGGAGAGAATCTTAGGCATATCCAGGTCTACGTAACTACCTTCAGGCTTAATCACAATTACTCCAAATTGTTGCCGCCATATCACTTTCGGCAAACATAAAAGTATACACACGGCACAACAGAGCGTCAATACAGGTTGACATCTTTAGTAAGTTGACCGGTTTCCAAGAGGGAAATTACTCGTTTACGATCATTACTATTGCTCAAAACCTGGTCGACAAATCCGACTTCTAATTATAAACTTCCTGAACAAACTCAATTGCATTGTCTATGATTTGCTCTTTATCGTGCCCCAGGAGCATGTTGTGGGGTGCATCTTCCAAAACGATCAACTGTTTCTTGTTTGACGATATGGAATTGATTATGGCTTCTCCCGTGCTGAGCGACACTCTTTTATCCGCCTTGCTAACAAAAACCAAGGTCGGCTGGGTCACTTTACCGAGTTTTTTCTGGACTTGCTTTTGAAGTCTCATAAGTTGGACAAAACCCTTCAAAGGAAAAACGTTGTAGCCTTTCCACTCCAGGTCATCCTTCGATGGACCTTTATCGAAGTACTTTATGAAAAATTGCAGAAGATAAGCAGCCTTCGATCCTTTGATTTTGAGTTCCAAAGCAGGAGCAAAGAGCAGCAACCCAGTCACCTCAGGAAATTCGACCGCGGTGAGCAGGCAAAGCAGGGCGCCCATCGATTCTCCACCCAGCCAGACCTGGTCACAATTGGCCCGCAAGTCCAGGTAAACCTGGCGCACGGTTTGATACCAATCCTGCCAGTGGACTTTGTTAAGGTCATCCGGATGCGTGTCGTGCCCGGGCAGCAATGGAGCGGAAACTGTGTAGCCTTCTTGCTTTAACCGATCTGCCAGGGGTCTGACTTCGGTTGTCGTGGCGGTAAAACCGTGCACGAGAAGAAACCCGGTTCGATTGCCAGGATAGTAGAAACTCGAGCCGTCAAGTTGTGGTTTTTCGATGTATTGATTGTTCATAAAGCTCCAGTTTTGTGGGAAAGCGTGGAAGCCGTCCCCTACACAATAATAATTAGATATTCTCCATCGTACGGGCGGGTTCCAAACCCGCCCAATCCAGGGCAGATGTGTCACCGTCTCCCATTTAGCGGAATGGAGCAAGCCCATTCCCAACAAATGATCAAAAACTGTAGGGGAGACCTGCCATGGTCTCCCGGGACGGCGTGGTAACCGTCCCCACACAATAATAATTAGATATTCTCCATCGTACAGGCGGGTTCCAAACCCGCCCAATCCGGGGCAGATCTGTCACCATCTCCCATTTAGCGGAATGGGACAAGCCCATTTCCTACAAAAATCAATCCCAATATTCCAAACGTTCGATCAAGGTCTTGAAATTTGGCGTTCCGGACGACATGGTCAGAAAGCCAAAATTACCGCCTTCTTCAATGTTGGTGTCGCTGACTGAGCCGACTTTTTCCCGGTTGATGTAAAACTCAAACGAGTTGTCTTTGGCTAAAATGCCAATCAGATTGGTTTCATTGAAGGGTTTGAGGGCATCACTTACCTGGTAAGGCAAAAGGTCAATGGTTTCGTTTGCGACGGTGTATAGGGTAAAACCCCAATAGCCACCGCATGTGATCCCCAAATAGTAAAAGTCACCGGAGCCACCCCACCGGATCACCAGACCAAAACGGTCCTGACCCTGGCAGTTAGGCATGGTGAAAGTAGTTTCAAAGTAACCATTCTTGAATTCCGGGTTGGTTGTGTACCAACTGCTCCACCAGGGAGTGCCTTTGGAAGTGAATTCAAGTTGACCATCGTTGATCTTGGAGTACACATAATCACTCTCGAAATCCCAGTAATCGCCACTGTCAAAGTCCTCTGTGAAGGTGGCTTCGCCGCCCCAGGGATCCGTTGAGACAACCTGAGTTGGAGAGGGCGTTTGCGAAGGCGCCGGTTCAGTTTCCGTGGTTTGAATCAAGGTGGCTGTCGCTTCCTGGGTCTGGGTTTCTACTGGAGGAGTCTCAGTTTGAACCGGAAGAGGCGTGGTTGTTTGATCAAGAGGGGCGATCTGCTGGGTTTGAGCTCCCTTGGTAAGGATCATGGACACGCTCGTTTGGACTACCGGGTCCTGGGAGTAATCCACCTCCCCCGGGAAGTTGCAGGCGGAAAGCAGCAACACAATGATCAATACGGGAATTAACTTTTTCATAAATCAAGTCCTTCGTTTTTTCTGGCTGAATTGTCCTTAATTCTACTCCAGAGCTTTTCAGCCAGTGACAGAAAGAACACTTTAACGTTTAGATACTATAATTGGGGCGTATCTTGGCTGGAATTATTCTGTTAAGTGTTAAAGAAAACTTGTGAGGTTAGAAATGGACCTATTTACGAAAGCATTCGATTATGAAACCGTGAAGCTGGCAAAAGCGGACGGCACTTACCCGTATTTCATCCCATTGGACCGCAATGAAGGCACCGAGGTGGTCTACCAGGACCGCAGGATCATCATGTGCGGTTCGAATAATTACCTGGGTTTGACCACCCATCCGAAAGTGCGTGAAGCCGCCATCGATGCCATTAGAAAATACGGGACAAGCTGCACCGGATCGCGTTTTCTGAATGGGAATATGACCATCATCGAGGAATTGGAAGATAAATTAGCCAACTGGGTTGGCAAACAAGCGGCCCTGGTTTTCTCGACTGGTATGCAGGTGAACCTTGGGACGATCAGTTCCATCGTTGGCAAACGCGATATTGTGATCCTCGATAAAGAAGACCATGCCAGTATCGTCGATGGTTCGTTTTTGAGCGGTGGCAAAATTGAGCGTTTTCGTCATAACGACATGCCTCACCTGGAACGCGTACTACAAAGTTTACCGGAAGAACCAGGTAAATTGCTGGTTGTGGACGGTCTTTTCAGCATGGAAGGTGACATTGCCAACCTGCCTGAGATCGTGCCGCTTTGCAAAAAGTACAATGTGCGATTGATGGTGGATGATGCCCACGCTATGGGAGTTTTGGGTGGCGGACGTGGTACGGCTGCCCATTTTGGGATGACAGATGATGTTGACCTGATCATGTCGACCTTCAGCAAATCGTTTGCCTCGATTGGTGGGTTTATCGCCGGCGATTATGACGTAATTGAATACATCCAGCACCATGCCCGCAGCTTGATCTTCAGTGCCAGCATTCCGCCCGCGAACACAGCCACGGTCCTGGCGGTGCTCGAAATTATGCAAGATGAACCGGAACTGGTGGAACGGTTGACGAAGAATGCAGAATTTATGCGGGCTGGTTTCAGCCGGCTCGGCTTTGATACCGGTCACTCCGTGTCACCGATCATCCCGATCATCATTGGAGACGACGCCCTGACTTTCAAGGTCTGGCGGGACTTATTTGATAATGGTGTGTTTGTAAACCCGGTTATTTCTCCTGCAACTTCCCCTGGTCGCCAGCTTCTGCGCACCAGTTACATGGCAACCCACACCGAGCCGCAGTTGGTGAAGGTTTTGGAAGTTTTCGAGAAGGTTGGCAAGGAAAACGGACTAATTTAGGAAAAGTTACAATTGTGCCGGTCTCCTGATGGCGAAGCCTCCCTGAGGGACCGAACACACGATTTCGCCGAAGGCGTCCAACGTAAAATGGAATGCCCGGTGGTCATTCCCTAGCGCGATCACACAGGGATGGCATGAAAGCCATATCTTACGTAGGCTTCTCGGGCTGAATTATGACTCTATCGACTCTTCCGCTACGATATCAATCACAGTTTGTTTTAACTTCCTTCTGCCGGGCTTCTTTTTGAAGGTCTGCTTAAAGCGCTCCAACATTTTCTTGCTCAGGTCTTTGCTCAGCTGTCCAAAACGCTCTTTCGAGATCCGCTCACCTTTCTCAAACCATTCGATCGCCGCGTAGCCCATCACAACCGTCATGGAGGTGGCAATAGCCGAGCTAAGAAGCCAGCCAGGAACGCTGGCAAATTTCGAAAATTGCTGGAACAGGCCTCGTCCGAGCATACCCAACCCAAAAGTACCGATTAACTCGCGCGCACGGGCGGGGGTGATTTTGTATTGATAAATCCTGGCGATCGTCATGACCATTCCGACCTGGTTGGCGATCAATGGAATAAAGTCGATCACTGGCAGTGGAGAAAGGGCAATGGCTGCCGAAAGTGAGGATGAAGTTGTGATGGTTCTCCAGGCGATTTTGCGCCGGTACATCGGCATGGCATTTGCCAAAGCCAGGGTCATAGCTGGGTCAGCAGCAATGATCGCCATGGTGATATCGGCAATCCCTGTGCCTTTTAGCGCTGAGACCGGGATGACCTGGTAGCTATCGATGCCCAGGTTGAGGGCGGTTTTTTCGATGATGGCATCCTTGTGCTTTCCTGCCAGGTCGATTTTGTTCAAAACGACCACAAAAGGCTTTTTTAGGTCCAGCATTTGCTGATATAAATCCTGTTCCGTCTGCTTCACGCCCTGGATGGCATCAAAAACGATGATCAGGAAGTGCGCCGAGCGAGCCGCTTCGAGGGCGCGTTCACGTTCCTGCGTACCGACCGGACCAACTGCGTCCGCGCCTGGAGTATCGACAAGGTTGAAAATCCCTGCGTCGGCTTTCTGGTTGACGCGGGTCGTCCCGGGGATGGGGCTGACGGCTGCTTTATCCTGATCGCTGCGAATGAACTGGTTGTAAAGTGTCGATTTGCCCACGTTGGCGGGTCCGATGATGGCGACATTTTTATGTTTACCCAACACCGCTTTGGATTGCGTGAGAGCCAGGTCGATCATTGTCCTGGTGGGGTTCTTGCCCAGGGGCAGGTTGGAAACGGCATCCTGCACGTTGCGGCGCTGCTCTTCTGGCACAACCGCCCAAAGTTCACGAATGATATTTTGACTCGGCTCGGGGAAAAATTGCTGGATGTCTTTAAGTGAGGGCATAAGGTTTCCTTTTGAGTACTGTTAGAATTATACAGGAATCTCTCGCTGGGATAAACGCACATATATTGGAGGAGATATGGTGGAAGCAAAGCTTGTATTCAACGACGGAAAGGAATTTATCCTCAGAGGGAATGAAGTGATCGTTGGCAGGGAGCCGACCAATGATCTGATGCTCGCTGACCCACACCTCTCCCGGCACCATGCCCGCTTTGACCTGGTCGATGGGCTGTGGATGCTGGATGATATGGGTTCCACCCTGGGTACGACCCTCAATGGCGAGCCAGTCAGGGCCTCAACCACTCTGAAAAATGGCGATGTGATCGTCTTTGGTCGCACGGTTGAAGTGCGATTTCTAGGTGAATAAAGATATCAGTTAATGCCAGGTTATCCGAAAAATGAGTTGATTATTAGGCTTGATTTGGTTGACTTTTCGACCAAGTTCAGGTAATATCTTGTTCGCAGTTCGGCGAGGTAGCTCAACGGTGGAGCAGTGGACTCATAAGCCATTGGTTCTGGGTTCAAATCCCAGCCTCGCCATTTTTCTTTTAAGGTGAAATGATGATTGGTTCTGGGTTTACCCCTGCGGGGCATTTCACAAATCCCAGCCTCGCCATTTTTTGTTTAACATTATTGGTTCTGGGTTTACCCCTGCGGGGCATTTCACAAATCCCAGCCTCGCCATTTTTTATTTAAGTGAAAAGAAAATTGGTTCCGGGATTCCTGCTCGCTGCGCTCCCAGGACTTCGCAAAAATCGCTCGCAAATCCCAGCCTCGCCATTTTTCTTTTAAGGTGAAACGATGATTGGTTCTGGGTTTACCCCTACGGGGCATTTCACAAATCCCAGCCTCGCCATTTTTCTTTTAAGGTGAAATGATGATTGGTTCTGGGATTCCTGCTCGCTGCGCTCCCAGGACTTCGCAAAAATCGCTCGCAAATCCCAGCCTCGCCAATAATAATTAACTTTGAAAATTTCCGTTAGCTATTATCTAGCTGAACGGCACAACAGGTATATGCCTAGCCTCCATTCTGTTTCAGAGCTCGGTCAGAAGAGCGGCGAAGGCGGAGTTCATCATTTCTAGAAATCTGGCGAGAAATGAGAATAGATGCGGCTATGTGCACTATAAGGGTATTTACACTATTTACACTTTTTACACCGTTTTTTGATGGCACTAAAAGGCAATATGACTGTAAAAACTATCTGGTTGTTAAGGTACAGTGACTGAGATCGGGTCTTTCCTTAAATAATAGCACAAATGTGCTAATTTGGAAAGGGGAAAACTTTCATTGAAGAACGGACTGCAGAGCGTCATTCTAGTTGGGACGGCATGGAAATCTTGTTCTTGCACGGCTTGTGCCCGACACGAAGTGGATGGGTATCAGGAGAACGGCGAGAATGGGGTTTTAGTTTCCTCCTGGTAAAACGTGAAAAATATGTCAAGGCTAAATAGAAATGTCCTAATGCTGGCTAAATAGAAATGTCCTAATTGATCACAGCAGTAGGCTTGCCATTCAGTTTTTTTCCATAGGTTCTCCAAGGGTGGTTGACAGGG
>Ga0068712_1000526_pt1 | contig 70702 bp, 63 predicted proteins | sample MTBAKSrepl1MetaG_FD_62987 | JGI IMG/M metagenome (GOLD analysis project Ga0068712, IMG submission 62987) | Enrichment culture microbial communities from Arthur Kill intertidal strait, New Jersey, USA, that are MTBE-degrading - MTBE-AKS1... | ecosystem: Environmental > Aquatic > Marine >... | reverse complement strand
CATCAACTGGCCCCACTCGTCGCTGAAAACTACAAAAGAGGCCATCGAACGGACAAATAGCGCCCTCAACCGGGAACCTTGAACCGGGAACCTGTGAACGCTTACCTGTATTTCAAAGCCGTGCTGCCGTCCCCACGAGCTGTATTCGGTTTTTGCAGCCCTTGAGCAGAGACCCCCACGGGGAAATTTTTTCGCACGTTGCTGAGAAGTTACAAACAAAGACTCTAATTGCCGTAAGATCCGAGTTGATGCTGTTGGAACCAATAACCCCGACAATTCCACCTTCCCTGCACGCCGTCTGTAACCGCTTATAGCACGGCAGCAAGAACAGCCTGGGGCCGCTCTCTTTGGACAGGCCCTGTAGAAAGATTTTGACAAGAGGCCCCAGTTCTGCAACACTCCGCCCCATGTTCGGCATCATAAGAAAATTTGGCGCTTCCACCATCGAAACCATCTGGAAAATGGGGACCATGGGCCTTTTTCTGATGAGGGCCGCGGTGCTTATGGCGATTCCGCCCATCAAATTCGGGAGAGTTCTGAAACAGATCCGTTTTATTGGCCTCCAGTCGGTGGTGGTTATCTTTCTCACTGGGGCCTTTTCAGGGATGGTGCTGGGATTCCAGGGGTTTTACAGCCTGAGCCGCTTCGGGTCCGATGCCTTTCTGGGGCCCATGGTGGGGCTTGCCCTGATCAAGGAACTGGGACCGGTCATATCGGCGCTGATGGTCACGGGCCGCGCAGGATCGGCCATTGCAGCCGAGATCGGGATTATGCGCATGAGCGAACAGATCGACGCCCTGGAACTCATGGGTCTGAGTCCGTACCGATACCTGGTGGTTCCCAACTTCCTGGCGGCCATGATCTCGCTCCCCCTGCTCACCGCCATTTTTGACGTGGTGGGCATCTTCGGCGGCTATCTGATCGGGGGAAAGCTCCTGGGTGTGGGGGCAGGCACCTATTTTGGAGAGATGGCCGGGTATGTGGCCATGTCGGATATCATGGAGGGGATCTATAAGTCCTTTAGCTTCGGAGTGATTATCGCATGGGTCTGCTGCTTTAAGGGATATTACGCAGGGGTGTTTTCCGGGTTCGGCTCGGAGGGCGTCAGCCGGGCCACCACCCAGGCGGTGGTCCTGTCGTCGGTACTGATCCTGGTGTGGGATTATTTCATGACCTCTATATTATATTGATAAGGGCCTAAGATGTTGCAGACCATGCAATTTTAGTTCACTTTAGACAATATATATCATTTTAGATAATTTTGATATGATTCAAATTGAAAATATCCATAAATCTTTTGACGGACACCAGGTCTTCAGGGGCGTTTCTCTGGGAATCGCCAAGGGCACGGTCCTGGCCCTCATCGGCAGGAGCGGGTGCGGAAAGAGCGTTCTTCTGAAACATGTGGCCGGGTTGATCAAGCCGGAAAAGGGCCGCGTGAGGGTGGACGGCGAGGAGATTGCAGGGGCTAGGGGCAAGGCCTTGACCGCCCTGAGGGCCCGCCTGGGCTTTCTGTTTCAGGGGGGGGCCCTTTTTGATTCCATGACCCTGTTTGAAAATGTGGCGTTTCCCCTTAGAGAAAAGACCCGTTTGAGCGATCGGCTGATCCAGGAGAGGGTCTTTCAGGAGATAGAGAATGTCGGGCTGTCAGGTTCTGAATACAAGTATCCGTCCCAGATCAGCGGGGGCATGGTCAAACGGGCGGCCCTGGCCCGATCCCTGGTCAGCGATCCGGAGATTATGCTCTTTGATGAACCGACCACAGGGCTCGATCCGGTGACCGGCCAGTCGATTATCGAATTGATTGACGCCTGCCGGCAGCGGATCCATTTTAGTGGAATTATCGTGACCCATGAAATCGCCAGGGTCGCGCCTGTCGTGGACCGAATCGCCATGCTCCACGACGGAGTTATATGGGCTGAGGGAACGGCGTCTGACTTTTATGCTTCCGAGGACCCCATGGTGAAGGCCTTCATGGGGGAAAGGACAAACGATATGCACCAGATGCAGCGGCCCGGCGAGCAGGAGGGGGAGACGGAAAGGCCTTTATCCAGTGAGACAGGGGGGCGCTTGACGACTCAGTCAACTCAACGGGGGGGAATCAATGAAGAAATTTGACCTTGAGCTTGCAGTGGGTCTCTTTATGATTATGGGGATTGTCTGCCTGGGATATATTTCCATTAAACTGGGCAAGATGGAAATATTGGGAGACAAGGGATACGAGGTGGAGGCCGTGTTTGCCAACAGCGGGGGTCTGAAGATCGGTTCGTCGGTAATGATTGCAGGCGTGGACGTTGGACGCGTGAAGGAAATCGCCCTGGACGACTACCAGGCCAGGGTGGTGCTCAACCTTCCGGAGGGGCTGAAGATCCAGGAAGACGCCATCGCCTCTATAAAGACCAAGGGCCTGATTGGCGAAAAGTATGTGGAGATCACCCCCGGGGGGGCTGAAGAGGTGATCCAGCCGGGCGGTCGGATCCGGGACACCCAGTCCGCGGTTGACTTTGAAGAACTGATCTCCAATTATGTGTTTGGCAAACTCTGATAATTGACGATTGACGGCCGGCAAAGATATTGGCCCGCTGTTATTGCGTCGCAGCGGTTCGTGGCGCCTGAACTTCCTCCAGCTGTTGGGTCATTTTCGGAGTTTTGAAACCGTTGCCGATACATTTTGCAGTCTGAGGTTGTTACCGATTAATTCCGGGGTTGAGGCCTGCCGGCCAATGGCATCAGCTCGATGATGCTCTCTCATCATGAAAAGGTCTTTTGGAGCCAGTCGTATTAAAATCCAAAAGGCGTTGGCAGGCGGGCGTCAGCCTTTTATTCATTGGCAGATACGCGTTACGGCGCCGATACAAGCAACACTGGAACCGGCAGAGGCCTTTGAACCTCCGAATGGGTGCACGAACCCTTATGTATTGTGATGGCGGAGATCGTGGATGATTTATAATTTTTTAAGAAGAGTAATAGCTCCCGTTTTGTTTCTGTTTGCTGCAGGATCGGTGTGTACGGCCGGAGAGCCGACCGAATTGATCCAGAAGACTACCGACAGGGTGATCGCTATTTTGAACGATCCGTCCCTCAAAGGGCCTGACAAGACCGAGGAGAAGGTGCGAAAGATCCGGGAGGCCGTGGATGAGCGGTTTGCCTGGGAGGAAATCTCCAGAAGGACCCTTGCCAGGCACTGGAAGGAGCGGACCCCGGCCGAACGTGCCGAATTCATCAAGCTCTTCGGCATGCTCCTGGAGCGCACGTACCTGGACAAGGTCAAAGAAGGATACTCAGGGGAGAAGGTCCTGTACGGGCGCGAAAAGGTGGAGGGGAGATACGGTCTTGTCGGGGTCACGATTGTCACCAAACAGAATACAGAGATCCCGGTTGAATACCGCATGCTCAAAAAGGGGGACAACTGGTTTATTTACGATATATCCATTGAGGGGGTCAGCCTGGTCAACAACTACCGAAAGCAGTTTAGCCACATCTTGTCCCGATCTTCCTACAATGAATTGCTGGAAAAGCTCCGAGCCAAGGTGGAAGGAACGGAAGACAATGATTAACCACATCAAAAAAGGAGCCAATTAGTGCGCGGATGGTTAAGGGGCTTTACGCTGCCTGCGGTTGCGATGGGTCTGCTCTGGAGCTTTTCTTTTGCTGCTGAGGCGGTTGCACAGACAGAGGGCTTGGAAGGCGAATGCCTAATCTCAGACCCCCAAACAGGGGCTCACGGGGTCTTGCTGTTAACAGATGCAAAAGGCCAGGCGGTCCGGGAAGGGGACGGAAACGATGCACCCCCATGGGAGGAGGGCGAAAAGGATGCTCTGGGACCGGATCCCTGGGCCGATGAAGCCGAATCCCCCGACGCGATCCCCGATCCCCTCGAACCGATGAACAGGGCCTTTTTTGAATTCAATGACAAGATGTACTTCTATGTGTTGAAGCCTTTGGGGACCGGTTATAAGATGGTGGTTCCTGAAGTGGGGAGGATATGCATCCGGAATTTTTTCACCAACCTGATCATGCCGATCCGCGCCGTCAGTTGTCTCTTGCAGGGAAAATTTGAAGGATTCGGAATTGAGCTGGTGCGATGCGTGGTAAATACCACTGCCGGGTTTCTGGGATTTCAGGACGTGGCCAGAGAGGCCCTCCAGTTCCAGATCCAGGACGAGGATCTGGGGCAGGTATTTGCGTTTTACGGGATGGGCCCCGGCTGCTACCTGAACCTCCCCTTTCTGGGGCCTTCCAGCCTCAGGGATACGGCAGGATGGGTGGGAGGTCTGTATCTCAATCCCCTCGACTATATGGTGGACGATTTCTGGCCCAATGTGGGATTCCGGACGTTTGACACCCTGAATAAGGTCTCTATGAGGATTGGGGAATATGAATCCATCAAAAAGGCCGCCCTGGACCCCTATGTGGCCATGAGAGATGCCTACGGTCAATACCGCTTGAATCAGATAGAGAAGTGAAACGCCCTGTCGCCAGGTTCGGCATTCTTGCCGGCATGTTGCTGGGACTTCCCCTCCTGGGAGTAATCCTCGCAGGCCGCCCCCTGTCCCGGTACATGGAATTTCCTCCCCAGATGCGGTATATCGACCATGCGCCCTTTTCGTGGCCTGTGTTTGTCGGGTATCTGCTGCTGATCTTGGCCGCAGTTCTTCCCCTGGCGATCAGGGCAATGAGAAGGGTGCGCAAGATTCATGTCCAGCTTCTGACCGTCTATCCCTTGCCCTGGTGGGGCTGGCTGGGCCTGGCCGGGGGCCTGGTCTTCTGGTTCCTTGCCTGGACCCGGTTTCCATGGTTTGCGTCACTTCAGGCCCATACCTTCATCCCCCTCTGGGTTTCCTACATTGTGGTCATTAACGCCATGACCTATCGCCGCACAGGGACCTGCATGATGCGGGACCGGCCTGGATTTTTTCTGGCCCTGTTCCCTTTCAGCGCCCTGTTCTGGTGGTTTTTTGAATACCTCAACCGCTTTGTTCAGAACTGGCATTATACGGGCGTCCAGTTTGACCCCTGGACCTATTTCTGGTGTGCCACCCTTTCCTTTTCCACCGTCCTCCCTGCGGTTTTGGGGACCATGGAATGGCTGACCTCTTCCCGTTTGATTCAGCAGGGATTCAGGGATCTTGTCAGGGTGCGTCTTCCCTGTCCGAAAGCCATTGCCGCCGGTGTCCTCAGCCTTTCGGCCGCGGGTCTCGCCGGGGTCGGGGTCTGGCCTGATATCCTCTTTCCCGTGCTCTGGGTCTCGCCCCTTCTCATTATTGTATCGTTCCAGATTCTCGGTCAGAAACCCGGCATCCTGGATCCGCTGACGAGGGGGGACTGGCGTCCCTTCGCGGCAGCGGCATGCGCGGGCCTCATGTGCGGCTGGTTCTGGGAGATGTGGAATTATTACAGCCTCGCCAAGTGGACCTATTCCGTCCCCTACGTACAAAAATATCTGATTTTCGAAATGCCGGTCGTGGGCTTTGCCGGCTATCTTCCCTTCGGCCTGGAATGCGCTGTGATGGGCGATGTGATCAGCCGGGTCAGCCGGTCCAGCAACTGCCTTAGAACAATCTGAACGGCTGCGATGTTCTCTGGCGGCTGCGCAGGCGGCTGGGTGATTCCCATCTCGGCAAGGGCCGTCTTGATGATGGGGGCAGGGGTATCGGCGTAGAGGTCTCGCATGTGATAAAGCATACCGCCTGCGTCCCAGATCTGCTGGAGGCGGTCCGGGTAGTCTGCCCCGTCGGTTGAGGGCTGAAGGGACGATGCCACAATCCTGGCCCAGGCAGCAGGCGCCAAATTGGCGCCCGCGGACACAACGCCGCTCCGGCTTGGGTGATCCAGAAAGCGGGCCTCGTCGCCGTCGTAGATCCTGAAGTCGGGCCAACGCCTGCATGCCCTTTGGTAGTGGTGCGCCCTGTCCAGGGATCCAGAAAATATCAGACCGGCGATTCCCGGGAATTCGCACAGCTCTTTAAGGATGGCTGTGCGGATATTGTGCCGTTTGAATGGCCGGGCCATACCCTTTATGAGGTCCGGGTCGTTATGAAGGATCAAAGGGGCGTCAGCCGTGGCGCAGATCTCCCTGTACAGGTCGGGAAGGCCCCGGTTGCTGTGGTAGAAAAGAGGGGTGTCCACATAGAAGATGGCGGACCGGTGGGGTGTTTCTGTGACTGCCTCAGCAAGGGCCAGCATGGTGTCCCGGGTCCCTTCCTCGCTTTCCTGGGTCACCCAGACAAAGATGGGGAGAGGATGTTTCTCATCCATGCAAAGGATCGTCTGTTTCAAGAGGCCTGATCTCAGGGCCGGGGACAGGGTTGCGCCTTCGCCTGCACGGGGGCTGGCCAGAAACACCCCGTGGGCGAATGGGGACACCCGTGCAAGGAGCCTTCTCAGCCCCTCTTCGTCGATGTCGCCCTCCCTCTTTAATGGCGTGACCAGCTCAATGACGAGCCCGCGCGGGGGTGACAATGCCTCCATTGATTCTAAATCCTTCTCTTCCCAAAAGATCATGCAGATGGACGATCCCCTTGACCCGGGCATGGTTATCCACCACCGCCAGGTGGGTGATGCCGTGGGCCTCCATGAGGCCCAGTGCGTCTATGGACGTCTCGTTTTCACCAATGCTCATGGGGGACGAGGTCATGATCTCCTCGACCTTCAGGTTGTGTATATCCTTCCTGGCAATCAGGGCCCGTCTCAGGTCCCCATCGCTGATCATTCCCTCAAGCCGTTGGTCTTCCCCACAGACCAGGGTGGCGCCGATGCCTTTGGCGTCGATTTCCCGGATGGCCTCTGCCACCGTCGCGCCTACGGGCACAGTGGGAATATGGGCGTCAGTCAGCATAACCTCTTTGACACGGAATGCGAGACGCTCTCCCAGACTGCCGCCGGGATGGAATCGCCTGAAGTCGTCCTGGTTAAACCGCCTGTGATTGAGCAGGACCACGGCCAGGGCATCCCCCATGGCCAGGGCCGCGGTAGTGCTGGCCGTGGGCGCAAGGCCCAGAGGGCAGGCCTCTCGCTCCACGCCCACGTCGATGACCACGTCGCTCTCCCTCGCCATAGGGGAATCAAGCCCTCCGGTGAACAGGATGATCTTCGCCCCCATGCCTTTCACAATGGGGAGAATCCGGTTGATTTCGGCCGTATGTCCGCTGTTGGAGATGGCCAGGATCACGTCGTTGGGCGTCACCATCCCGAGGTCCCCATGGATGGCCTCGGCCGGATGAAGAAAGAGAGAGGACGTGCCGGTGCTGTTGAGCGTGGCGGAGATCTTCCTGGCTACCAGGCCTGACTTTCCCATGCCCGTGAGGATGAGGCGTCCCTTGGCATGCAGGATGATATCCACGGCCTTTTTGAATTCCGGGCCGATTCGTTCTGTCAGATCCAGAATGCTCTGGGCCTCGATCTTCAGGACCTCTTTCGCCTGTTGAATAATCACGGAAATGCCGGACCTCTGGATTGAAGATGGACAATTGAAGATCTGCGATTCAGCCTGTTGCGGGACCTGCCACGCCTTGTTTCGGCCTGAACCGTGAATCCATCGCCTCCTTTACCATGTTGTCCGTCGCTTCTCAAGGGGCAAATTAAAATCCGTTTGATTTGGCCCCTGGTTATATGGTATCCAAAAAAGAGCGCGGAGCGCGGGCTTCTTCAGTCGCCGATCATCAATTTACAGACACAAATGCCATATGGTAGAGCTCATTGTAAAAGGCGGACCGGTCATGTATCCGCTCCTGGGATGTTCGGTAATCGCCCTGACGGTGATCATTGAGCGTTTATTCTTCTGGATCCGGGAGGACATGCGGCGCAACCAGCCCCTGGTGGACGAGGTCCTGGAATTGTGCCGTCAGGGTGCATGGGATGCGGTCAGGGAGAAGGTCACAGGGTCAAAGGATTATGTGATCCGGATCCTGGTGGTCGGCATCCTTCACAGGGAATTCTCCATGGTCAAGGCCATGGAATCGGCCGGGGCCGAGAAGGTGAAAGAGATGCGCCGGCATATGTCGGTCCTGGACACCATGATCACTGTGGCCCCCCTTTTGGGGATATTCGGTACGGTCATCGGCATTATCAGCTCTTTCGATCTGCTGGGCACCAGCGGGATCGAGCATCCCCAGGCCGTCACCGCGGGGATCGCCCAGGCCCTGATCACCACGGCCACGGGGCTTGGGATCGCCATTCTGTCAGTCTTTCCATATAATTACTTTAATTCCCGGGTGGAGAACGCCGTTCTGGCCATTGAGAAATATGGGACCAGCCTGGAGATTGTGTTTGAAAAGCTGGTCCAGGGATCAGCCCAAGCCGAGGACAAGGCCCATGAAGATCGTGTTTGAAAAGTCCCGGAAGGCCCGCATCGAGATGCTCCCCCTGATCGACATCGTCTTTCTCCTCCTGGTGTTCTTTATCTATGCCATGCTGTCCATGGCCGTGCATCGGGCCCTGCCCGTGGCGCTCCCCCAGTCCACCACAGCCGAGCTCGACAAGTCCGCACGCCTTTCCGTCACGGTGAAATCGGACGGAACGATCTATGTGGACAAGGAGCCGGTTTTGCTCCCCATGCTGGCAGAGGCCCTGGGCCAAAAGGGCAGGGGGGCCGGGGACCCTGCAGTCCTGCTTTTTGCGGATCGGGATCTCTCCTATCAATATCTGTTCAAGGTGCTCGACCAGATTCGGACCGCAGGCCTGACGCGGATTTCACTTCAGGCGGAGGCCGATGAGGCAAGGTGAAACGGTTTTTGCTGGCAGCCTGCCTTGCCCTGATCCTGCACGGGGCCTTTTTTGCATTTGGGCCTGATCTGATCAAACAGCGATCGCCCTCCATGCCCTCGCATCTTACCATGACCTTCAGCACAAGGGAGACCCCGGAGGCAGAGCAGGGACCGGGTCCAGAGATCCAGCATCCTGTGCCGTTGCAGGAAAAGGCATCACCGGAGACCGAGACAAAAAAGGAGCCTGTTGTCACAAAACCGCCTGTCCCACCCAGGCCCAAGGCGGAGGCAAAGCCGGAAAAGCAGGCTGTAAGGCCGCGTCCTCAGAAAGAGACCCCGAGGCCGAAAGAGAGGATCACTCCGAGGCCGCAGATGGAAACAAAGGCCCGGACGGACGATGCAGGTACGAGCGAGACTGGGCCTGAGCCTGTACCCGCTACCCTGCCGACCATGGACTCCCAGCCGGCGCAGGAAAAGGGCGATCCCGTGGGCTTGGCGTGGGATCTTCCCGGGCTGACTCACCAAGAAGCCCCGGAGGCTGGAAAGAACACGGCCTCTGAACCAGCAGATAAGGAGATCATACGGGCCGTTCCTGCATACCGGGACAATCCCCGACCGGAATATCCTCGAAGGGCCAAAAGACGGGGCCATGAGGGCACGGTTGTCCTGGAGGTCCTGGTCAACAGGGCCGGAAAGGTTGAAGATCTGCGCGTGGCGTCGTCCAGCGGATACGCTGCCCTGGACAGGTCTGCCATGAAGTCCGTCGAAAAGTGGCTTTTCGAGCCAGGGAGCATCGGGGGTCATAAGGTGGATATGTGGGTCAGGGTCCCGGTGCGCTTTGAATTGAGAGAGAGGTAGTGGAACCACCCCATTGCAGGTTGCCCCGACATGCTCCAGGTCGCCTATACGATTGCGCCGATCTTTATTGTGATTCTTCTGGGCTGGTTTTTGAACTGGCGGCGGTTCATTCCGTCCGGCCTGATCGGGCCCCTGAACCGCCTGGTCTACTATCTGGCCATACCTGCCATGATCTTCAGAGAGGTTGCCAGATCCTCGTTCGCGGTCTATTTCGATCCAGTGTTGCTGACAGCCAGCCTGGTCCCGCTTTTGATCGTGTTCGGGATCGCGTGGATCGGAGGTTCTGCATGGTCCCTGAATCCCCAGGAAAAAGGCACCTTCATCCAGTCTTCGCTTCACGGCAATTTGGGATACATTGGGCTTGCCGTGTGCTATTATCTACTGGGCGAGAAGGGTTTCACGAGTGCCAGCATCCTCGCCGGTTTTTTGATGCTGTTTCAGAATCTTTTATCCGTGATCGGCTACCAGGCGACCTCGGCAGGCACAGCAGAGGGCCGGAGGCTCTGGTTTTTCATCAAAAAGATTGTGGCAAATCCCGTGATCGGATCGGCCCTCGTGGGCATGGCCTTCTCCCTCTTTGAAATTCCCATTCCCGGGATGATCGACAGAAGCCTCACCATCATCAGCGGCATGGCCCTTCCATCGGCCCTGCTGGTCATAGGCGCGTCCCTCTCTTTTGGTCTGATGAGGTCGCGCATCAAGCTTTTTCTTGGGGCAGGTCTGTTAAAGCTGACGGTGCTTCCGGCCCTTGGGGTCCTGGCCTACTGGATGGCGGGCATCCCCCCAACCCGCTTCCTCCCCGGCCTGATCCTCCTTGCCGCTCCCACGGCCACCATCACCTTTGTGATGGCGGGCGAAATGAATGGTTCCACCGACCTGGCCACCGCGGCCATATCCATAAGCACCCTTCTTTCTGCCTTGACATTCATTTTGTGGGTGTGGCAATTTGGCATGTAGACTGCGGGGTGATTATCTTTTCATGGTGCCAGACTATCACATCCATACGGCCCTGTGCAGACACGCGGAGGGAGAGGTTGCAGATTACTTGTCAGCGGCTGCAACAAAGGGATTGAGCGAGATTTGCTTTACGGATCACGCCCCGAATCCGGACGGGTATGATCGTGCCCATCGGATGGAGATGGGGGATTTTCCCGGGTACAGGGCGGCTGTTGCAGGGCTTCAGAACCATGAAAGCCCGGGGGTCCTCTTCGGGATCGAGGCGGATTACTACCAGGGGTGCGAACCGTTTTTGAAATCCTGGCTTCCCGCCCAGGGGTTTGATTTTGTGCTGGGATCGGTCCATTTTATCAATGGGTGGGGATTTGACAATCCCGAAGAACGGCATGTCTGGGATTCGGCTGATATATCAGCTACCTGGAGAAAATATTTTGAGAGGCTTATGATGCTGATTGACACCTGTCTTTTCGATGCGGTGGCCCACATGGATATCCCCAAGAAATTCGGGCACCGGCCTCCTGACAGGGATTTAAGGGAGATGGTCCTACCGGTCCTGGATCGGATGGCCGAGGTGGGGATGGGCATGGAATTGAACACATCAGGACTGCGAAAGCCCGTAGCCGAGATCTATCCCTGCCCCATGATCGTGTCCCTGGCCTGCGAGAGGAACATCCCCATATGCTTTGGTTCCGACGCCCATTCCCCTGAAGATGTGGGGGCGGATTTTGATGCGGCCCTGAAACTGGCCCGGGAGGCAGGATACAAAGATTATTTCATGGTCCGGCAGCGGAAAATGGAACGGATTTTACTGCCCGAGGACTGATGCCGCTTTTACCCCTGATCCCAACTGGTTCCATCACAGAAAACACGAAAGCCAAAGACGCATGGCGGTATGGAATTTGAATCGACAAAATTCGTCAACTTTGTTTGTTTGGAACTTCTGTGGAACGTGCGAAGACCTTTGCCCGTGAGGGTCTCTGCCCAAGGGCTGCAAAAACCGAATCGAGCTCGTAGGGACGGCAGCAGGGCTTTGAAATACGGTCTGTTCCAGCCCCAAGGACAGGCTTTCATGGGGCGGTGTGTCCTTGCTGCCTTTTCATACACATTATCCGGCGCCCGGGGGCGGTCGGCGAACGATCAGAACGCATTTTATTGCAGCCCTTGGGCAGAGACCCCCACGGGCGGGCAGGGTGTTGTTTGGTTGCGGCCGTCAGGCCGCCTTAGGCATTTCAGGCGCTTCCCATGAGGGATGACCCGATGGATCAGGAAGAATACGATCGCAAATATGTAAATCTCAAGGTGCTCAAGAGCATCCAGGACTACACCAAGACCGAAGGGGCCTCGTCCGCGGCAGTCTACCCCATTCGGGTTCCGGAAGAACTCCTTTACCAGGTCCTCAAGCTGCAAGGGCCTGACAATGCAGACAAGCTGATTCATCATATCTTTCGATTAGGGCTTGATATCTGGAGCGATGAGTTTTTCGACGAGGCCTTCGGGTCCCAGGAGAACCTGGAGCGGTTCATCGAGTTGGTGCGGAAACGGAACAAGGGGAAAGATGACTGAGCCATCCTACTACAGGCGCCGAATTGTCCTGATCCAATGGCAGGGCTGGCAGTGCGCAAGGGAGACGGAGGCCGCGGGAGGCGTCGGCAACAGGGCCATCGAGGGATTCACGGCTTTTATTGAAAGCCGAGGGCCGCTCTGGGGCGAGTCGATTCTACGGTGATGAGGATCAAAGGCGTCTTATTCGATTTTGACGGGACACTGACGCTGCCGGGCTCCCTTGATTTCCCTGCCATCAAGCGGATCCTGGGATGTCCCCCGGAACATCCTATTCTGGAGTTCATTTCACTGGCGCCTGCCCGTCGACAATCCGAGCTCATGAGATTGCTGGAGGAGCAGGAGGATCTGGCCGCGGAATCGTCTCTGCCCAACCGGGGTGCGGAATCGTGCCTTCTGGGGCTCAAAAAGAGGCTTTTCCCCATGGGCATCCACACGCGCAGCAGGCTGAAGCCGATCCGGATGGCGCTTGAGCGGTTCGAAGGCGTGGCCATTGAGGATTTCCGAGCGGTTGTGACCCGTGAGACGTCGCGTCCAAAGCCCCATCCTGAAGGCGTGATCCGGGCCGCGGCCGAGATGGGGATTGCCTGTTGCGAACTGCTGGTGGTAGGGGATTTCAGTTTCGATGTCATTGCTGGTAAACGGGCAGGGGCGATGGCCGCCCTTCTCACCAATGGGGGGCCACGTGTTATGGCCCCCGAAGATCCGGCGCCTGATTACATCATCGCAAATCTCGAAGAACTCCGGGAACTCTTGGACCAGGGCTCTGGTTAACTGCAGAGTGTTGGGGGAAAAAATCGCGTGTCCCCTTCCAGGGCAGCTGCTCGGGAGAGATCTCGCGGAGATTATGTGGAGGACAGCATAGCGGGATGGAAGAACCGATCCGATTGGGGGTCAGTCAGTGTCTGATGGGTGAAAGTGTCCGTTATGACGGGGGGCACAAGCTGGACCGGTTTATCCGGGACACCCTGGGCGCCTACGTGGCATTTGTGCCGGTCTGCCCGGAGGTGGAGTGCGGCCTGGGCGTGCCGAGGGAGGCCATGCGGCTGGAAGGGGAGGTGGAATCGCCCCGTCTGGTGACTATTCAGACACGTCAGGACCTCACGGACCGGATGTTGACCTGGGCAGATCGCCGGGTCCGTGAGCTGGAGAAAGAGGACCTATGCGGCTTTATCTTCAAGAGCAAATCCCCCTCCAGCGGCATGGAACGGGTCAAGGTGTATAATGAAAAGGGGATGCCGGTCATGCGGGGGGTGGGGCTTTTCGCAAGGGTCTTCAAAGAACGCTTTCCCCTCCTTCCGGTGGAGGATGAAGGCCGTCTCCACGATCCCGGGCTCCGCGAGAATTTTATTGAGGCCATATTTACGTTAAAGCGGTGGCGCGAGACCCTGCAGACAGGAAGGACCATGGCGCATCTGGTGGCCTTTCACACCCAAAACAAGCTCCTGCTCCTGTCGCATAGCCCGGTCCATTACCGGCGCATGGGGCAGTTGACGGCCCAGAGCAAGGCCCTGCCCCTGAAAGAGCGGTACAGGGAATACGAAACCCTCCTTCTGGAGGCCCTCAAGCTGAAGCCCACGGTGAAAAAGAACGTCAATGTGCTTCAGCACATGATGGGATATTTCAAAAAGGTCCTCACGCCGGATGAAAAACAGGAACTCCTGGAGGTCATCTCGGCCTATCACCAGGGTCTCACCCCCTTGATTGTCCCGATCACCCTGTTCAACCACTATGTGCGTAAGTATCAGGAGCCGTACCTGAAACAGCAGACCTATCTGAATCCCCATCCCACGGCCCTCAAGCTGCGCAATCACGCATGACAGGGATCCGGCGCCTGTGGCGGATAGATGTTGGGGTTTAACCGTATCCGAGCTCTATGAGCCTTTCCTCGGCGATCCCGAGGGCATGGGCGATTTCATGCACCACGGTGATCTCGATTTCCTCCTCCAGCTCTGCCACGGTTTCACACATCTCCTCCAGGGGCTCCTGGAACAGCAAAATGGTGTCCGGAAAGAGCGGAGGTGCATCAAAGGTGCGCTCGGGCAGGGAAACGCCGGTGTAGAGTCCCAGGAGGGGTTCATCCGGGGGAAGGCCCATCTCGTCCAGGATCTCTTGGGTAGGCCGTTTTTGGATGCTTATGACGAGATTGTCCAGGTGGGTCCGGATCTCGTGGGGGATGCGGTCAATTGCCTGCTTGACGATACTGTCGAAGGCTTTATGGCTCAGTTTCATATGAAGGCCCCGCATCTCGGGTCATTGTGCTGTCTGTCCGGTGAACCGGTTTCAAGAAACCGGACGTGGAGATGGTATTGAAAATTTCGGCAGGCGTCAAGGCGAATAGACGGTTTGGGCATGAAGATGTTTTCCATTGAAACCTTGCCTGAGGAATTGGCAGGGAAACTGAGGCCGCTTCCGGCGGAGGATGTGCGGGTGGTGACTATGGAGATTTTTGGCGAGGCCGACTTCAACGATTCCATGCGGGTGTTGCAGGAAAGACGGTTGTCGGACTTGTGATGAAATATTTGACGCACAGGGGAAAGTCCCCTATAGTAGCCGCGCAGGCAGTCCTGTCTTGAGAGACGGCAAAAGGAGGGGATGGGGCAGGCCTCGGGGGGTGTTTAAGACATGACAGACAGACAGCGATTGTTCAGGCAGATACCTGGCGTAGACCAGTTGCTGATCCATCCGGCCCTTCAGGATGTCCTGGCATCCCATCCGAAGGCCCTGGTGTTAAAGGCCATTCACGGGGTCCTTGACAGGATCCGCATGGACATCAAGGAAGGAAGGATCACGGACGAGGACCAAGGACTCGCCGATATATCAGTCGCCCGGGTGATCGAGACGCTGGCGCAACTGGCCCGGCCCAGTCTTCAAAGCGTCATCAATGCCACCGGCGTGGTGGTCCATACCAACCTGGGCCGATCCATCCTTCCCGAGACGGCCATCCTGAGATTCCAGGCCATTGCCGGCGGATACAGCAATCTGGAATACGATCTGGATCAGGGAAGGCGGGGGAGTCGCTATGTCCACGTAGAGGAGATCCTCAGGGAATTGACAGGGGCCGAGGCCGCCATGGTGGTCAACAACAATGCCGGGGCCGTTCTCATAGCCCTCGAGACCATGGCAAAAGGCCGCGAGGTGGTGGTCTCGCGGGGCCAGCTTGTCGAGATCGGCGGATCGTTCCGCATTCCGGATGTGATGCGCAAGAGCGGGGCAAAGATGGTGGAGGTGGGGACCACCAACAAGACCCACCTCAGGGATTATGAAGAGGTCATAGGTCCTGAAACCGCCCTCCTCCTCAAGGTCCATACCAGCAATTTTCAGGTGGTGGGCTTCACTTCCGAGGTCCCCTTGTCTGACCTGGCGGCCCTGGGCGATCGGCATGGCGTCCCTGTGATGGAGGATCTGGGAAGCGGGTGTCTGGTGGATTTTTCCGGCTACGGGCTGATTAAGGAACCCACGGTCCAGGAGGCCCTGACCTGCGGGGCCGGCGTGGTCACCTTCAGCGGCGACAAGCTCCTGGGGGGTCCCCAGGCAGGAATCATCCTGGGGAGGGCCGATCTGATTGCAGCGATCCGCAAAAACCCGCTGAACCGGGCCCTTCGAATCGACAAGTTGACACTCCTCGCACTGGAGGAAACCCTCAGACTCTACAGAGATCCCCGGACCGCCATCCAGCAGATACCCACCCTGCGGATGATCTGTGAGGACTATGCCTCCCTGAGCGCAAAGGCCGACCGTCTCTACGGTCTCATCAATTTGTCCGGGACCGACTGCTTTTCCATTGAATTGACAGACGGCGCATCCAGGGTAGGCGGCGGGGCCCTTCCCCTTCAGGAGCTCAAGACCCGGCTGGTCTCCCTGGTCCCGGCCAGGCTGCCCTCCCAAGAGATGGAGGCCTGGCTTCGGTCCCACACGCCCCCGATTATCGCGCGGGTGGAGAGAGATCGCGTCATGCTGGATGTGAGGACCATCCAGGAAAGGGAACTGGAGATTGTCGCCCAGGCGGTTCGAGATCTGGGCGCCGTACGCCCAGGGTAAAAAGGAGTGCAACGTGGAGCGCATCGTCCAGGAAATCGGCAGGAACTGCATAAAGACGGGAGACACGTTTATTCGGGAGAACGGACCGGCCCTTGTGAGCGTGGCCGAAAGGATCGCCGGGGCCTTTCTGAAGGACCGCAAGCTCCTCATCTGCGGCAACGGCGGGAGCGCGGCCGATGCTCAGCACATGGCCGCGGAATTCGTGAACCGGTTTCAGCTTGAAAGGCCCCCGCTGCCTGCACTGGCTTTGACAACAGACACCTCGGTGATTACCAGTATTGGAAACGATTATTCCTTTGACGAGGTGTTTTCCAAGCAGGTAAAGGCCCTCGGCGTCAGGGGTGACATCCTCCTGGTCATCAGCACCAGCGGCGAGTCCAAAAACATTGTGACTGCGGTTGAGGCGGCAAAACACCACGGCATGTACACGGTGGGACTCCTGGGAAAAGACGGCGGCAAGATAGGGGGGATGGTTGACACGGCCCTCGTGGCAAAGAGCGAGGTGACCGCACGCATCCAGGAGGCCCATCTCCTGGCCGAGCACATTATCTGCTATCTGGTGGATTACATCCTTTTTCAGCAGCACCTGGAGAATGATTGAGCCCCATGATTCCTCCCAGCAGACGATTCGATCGTGCCTTCCAAGAGATCTGATATGCACAGGCCCACACCCATATCCCTGGACAACGTACGGTCCTATTCCCTGAAAGACAGGGAGAGCAAGGTTCGCGTGGGGGATTTCGGTCGGCCCTGGACAGCGGGTCATTCTCTGGGCACGTGGCTTAGCTCCCTGCCGAAAATCCTGGCCGCGGCCGATCTCATGGAGATTCGGGACCGGATCCTGCGGTCCCTCGCGTCCCAGAGGCCGGTGATCCTGGCCATGGGGGCCCACGCCATCAAGGTGGGTCTCAACCCCATTATCATCGACCTTTTGGAGCGGGGGATGTTGAGGGGTCTGGCCATGAACGGGGCCGGCATCATCCATGACGCAGAGCTGGCCATGGCCGGAAAGACCTCCGAAGATGTGGCCGAGGCCATAGGCGAGGGCCGTTTCGGCATGGCCGAGGAAACAGGGAGGGTCCTCAATGCGGCCATTATCAAAGGGGCCAGACAAGAGCTTGGCCTGGGTGAGTCGGTGGGGGCCATGCTGATCGAGGAAGGCTTTCCCTTTAACCGGCACAGCCTCCTGGCAAGGGCCTATGAGCTGGATATCCCGGTCACCGTCCATGTGGCCATGGGGACCGACATTATCCATTTTCACCCCAGTGTGGATGGGGCCGCCATCGGAAAGACCTCTCATCACGATTTCCGCATATTCGCTCGGCTGGTGTCAGAACTGGAGGGAGGGGTATTCATCAATCTCGGGTCTGCGGTCATCCTGCCCGAGGTTTTTTTAAAGGCCCTGACCCTGGTGCGCAATCTCGGATATGGAGTCAAGGACGTGACGACCGTCAACATGGACTTCATCCGACACTATCGTCCCATGACCAATGTGGTTCAGCGGCCCACCCTTGAAGGCGGAAAGGGATACAGCCTGGTGGGTCATCATGAGATCATGTTCCCCCTCCTGGCTGCCGCGGTCATCGAGGGCCTGGAAAGATGAGACAAGCAGGACAGGAAATGGGCCGCTGAACATTTTTTATACCGAAAGGAGGCAACCTGATGCCTATTTACGAATATCGATGCGCCGACTGCAATGAGGAATTCGAGGCCATCGTCTTTGCCAGCGACGATGCTGTGACGTGCCCTCGCTGCGAGGGAAAAGACGTCAAGCGTCTCATGTCGGCCTGCGGCTTCAAGAGCGGCGGGAGTTTTACGCCTGCATCCGGCCCTTCAGGCGGATGCGCCGGGTGCACCAGCACCAATTGCAGCAGTTGCCATTAGCGTAGAATTTTTGTTTGCAAGTTCTCTGCAACGTGCGAAGAAGTGTGCCCGTGGGGGTCTCTGCCCAAGGGCTGCAAAAACCGAGTACAGCTCCTGGGAACGGCAGCAGGGCTTTAAAATACAGTCTGTTCCAGCCCCAAGGACGCCCTTTCACCTGCCCGCCATGCGAGTGAGGCGAGTCAGGCGGGTCGACAGGGATTCCTTGCTGCCTTTCAATAAATTGTATTCCGGGCCCGGGGGCGGTCGCCGAACGATACGGCCGCATTTTATTGCAGCCCTTGGGCAGAGATCCCCACGGGCGGGCAGAGCGCTGTTTGGTTGCGGCCGTCAGGCCGCCGTGAGTTTTTTCATTCCCGCAATTCAGGCGTAAGCCTTTTGTGGACAAGGGGGCCCATAGTGTTCCGCATGGGTTTTGGATACGATGTTCACCGCCTGGTGGAAGGCCGACCTCTGGTGTTGGGCGGGGTCGCCATTGCTCACCGCGTCGGTCTTGACGGCCACTCGGATGCGGATGTCCTGATCCACGCGGTCATCGACGCTGTCCTGGGCGCCCTGGGGGCGGGGGACATCGGGCAGCATTTTCCTGACTCAGATCCGGCCTACAAGGGTATATCGAGCCTGGTGCTGTTGGAGAAAACAGCAGGCCTGATGCGCGCCAAAGGATTTCAAGTGAACAATTTGGACGCCACGGTGGTGGCCGAGGGGCCCAGACTGGGGCCCCATATCCCGACCATGCGGGAAAACCTGGCCCTGGCCCTGGGCGCTGAAATCGAGCGAATCAACATCAAGGCCACCACCAGCGAACGCCTCGGCTTCTGCGGCAGACAGGAAGGCATGGAGGCGTTTGCCGTGGTCAGCCTGTTTGCAGTGTGACAGGGGGAAATCAGGCCTGAGAGCCCGAAAGTCTGACGAACCCTACCCCCTGACATTGGCAAGGAGAGGATGAATGACCCTTAGATTATACAACACAGCCACCCGAACCAAGGAGGACTTCATACCCGTTCAAGAGGGAAAGGTCGGCATCTATGTGTGCGGCGTGACGGTCTATGACTACTGCCACATCGGCCATGCCCGGTCGGCCATTGTCTTTGACGTCCTGGTGAGGCATCTCCGGGCAAAAGGGTACAATGTCACCTATGTGCGCAATTTTACTGATGTGGACGACAAGATCATCGAGCGGGCCAGACTCACAGGCAAAGATACGGGGGCCCTGGCCCAGGAATTCATTGATGCCTTTTATGAAGACATGGGGGCACTGGGGGTCCTGAAGGCCGACGTGGAGCCGCGGGCCACCGAACACATTGACGGCATGATCGAGATGATCGCCGCCCTCCTGGAGAGGGGGCATGCCTATGCCTCGGGCACGGATGTCTATTTTTCCGTGGAGTCCTACAAGGGCTACGGCCAACTCTCGGGCAGAAAACTGGAGGATATGAAGGCAGGAAGCCGCATTGCCGTGGATGCGCACAAGCGCCACCCCATGGACTTTGTCTTATGGAAGGCAGCCAAGCCGGGCGAGCCCCAGTGGGACAGCCCCTGGGGACCGGGACGACCGGGATGGCACCTGGAGTGCTCGGTCATGAGCAATCGCTACCTGGGCCCCACCTTTGACATCCACGGGGGCGGCCGGGACCTCCTCTTTCCCCACCACGAAAACGAAAGGGCCCAGTCTGTGTGCGCCAACCGCGGGGAGTTCGCCCGGTACTGGGTCCACAACGGGTTTGTCACGGTGGAATCGGAAAAGATGTCCAAGTCGCTGGGCAATTTTCTCACCATCCGCGACGCTCTTAAGGCGTATCATCCGGAAGTGCTGCGTCTATTCCTGCTCTCAAAGCATTACCGGGGTCCCCTGGACTTCTCCAAAAACGATGTTCAGGCCCTCCAGGGAGGGCTTGTCCGCATCTATCGCACGTTTCAGCGGATCGATGAGCTGTCCGGTTCCTCTCCGGCCGTGCCGGAAACAGGTTCCGGATCTCCTTTCCTGGAGCGTTTTGTGGAGATGATGGACGAGGATCTCAATACGGGCGGGGCCATCGGACTCGTCTTTGACAAGGTCAGAGAGATGAACCGGGTGATGGACGCATCTGAAGGCGGGCTCGATCCGGAGACCCGCCTGGCCCTTGAAAGGGATCGGCATGAGATCCTGGAGGCAGGCCGTACCCTGGGCCTGTTCCAGGAAAGCCCGGCGGACTTTTTTGCGCAGTTGGCCGATGCGTCCCCCCCCATGGATGCCCAGGAGATCGAGAGGCTGATTGAGCAACGGGCTGCGGCCAGGTCGCAGAAGGAATGGGCCGCGGCCGACGCCATCCGGGATCGTCTCAAGGCCATGGGCATTGTGCTGGAAGACGGGCCTGGGGGCACGACCTGGAGACTTGATGTTTGAGATCCAAACCGATCTTGCCCCCTGCGGGGATCAGCCTCAGGCCATTGAAGCCCTCTCAGAGGGCGTTGAAAAGGGATTGCGGCGTCAGGTCCTCCTTGGGGTCACCGGTTCGGGCAAGACCTTCACCATGGCCCATGTGATAGCGGGCTCGCAAAAACCGGCGCTCATCATCGCGCCCAACAAGACCCTGGCCGGCCAGCTCTACGGTGAACTTAAGCGCCTCTTCCCCCGCAACGCGGTGGAATACTTTGTCAGCTATTACGACTATTACCAGCCAGAGGCCTATATCCCCCAGACCGACACCTATATCCAGAAAGATTCCCACATCAACGAGCAGATTGATAAAATGCGGCATGCCGCGACCCGGTCTCTCCTGGACCGGGATGATGTGATCATCGTGGCGAGCGTGTCATGCATCTATGGTCTGGGCTCGCCCGAGGCCTATTACGATATGCTCCTTTATGTGGAGACCGATGCGGTCATGTCCCGCGAGGAGGCGGTCAAAAAGCTGGTGGAAATCCACTATGAGCGGGGCGACATGGATTTTTACAGGGGCCGCTTCCGCGCCAGGGGGGATGTCCTGGACATCTATCCGATCCATGAGGAAGACCGGGCCGTTCGGATCAACTTTTTCGGGGACGTGGTGGAATCGATCCAGGAGATCGATCCCTTGACCGGCAGGACATTGAAGCAACTCAACCGGGTGACCATCTACCCGGCCACCCACTATGTGACCACCGTCGAGATTCGGGACCGGGCCATGCGCGCGATCAAAGCGGAATTGAGCCAACAGGCGGCCTATTTCCATGAGCAGAATATGCTCTTGGAGGCCCAGCGGATCGAGGAACGGACCCGGTTTGACCTGGAGATGATGGCGGAAATCGGTTACTGCCACGGGATCGAGAACTATTCAAGGCACCTGACCGGGAGGGCCCCCGGCGAGCCCCCGCCCACGCTTCTCGATTATTTCCCAAAGGATTTTCTCCTGTTCATCGATGAAAGCCACATTACCGTCCCTCAGTTGATCGGCATGTACAGGGGCGACCGGTCCAGAAAGGAGACCCTGGTCAGGTACGGGTTCCGGCTCCCGTCGGCCCTGGACAACCGTCCCCTCACATTTGATGAATTCGAGGAAAGGGTCCATCAGGTCATCTATGTCTCGGCCACCCCAGGACCCTACGAGCTCCGGCAGAGCGAGCAGACCGTGGAACAGATCATCCGTCCCACAGGCCTCATGGACCCACGGATCGAGGTTCGACCCGCGGCCTCCCAGGTGGACGATCTCTTGGAGCGGATTCGGGAGACCGTTGAAAAGGGCGAACGGGTCTTGGTGACCACCCTGACCAAGCGCATGGCCGAGGATCTTACCGAGTACTATGCGGATCTGGACATAAAGGTCCGGTACATGCACTCGGACATCAAGACCATTGAGCGGATGGAGATTATCCGTGACCTTCGGCTGGGGGTCTTTGACGTGCTGGTGGGCATCAACCTGCTGCGGGAGGGCCTGGACCTCCCCGAGGTCTCTCTGGTGGCCATCCTGGATGCGGACAAGGAGGGGTTTCTCAGGTCTGAGCGATCCCTGATACAGACCTGCGGCCGGGCAGCCCGCAATATCAACGGCAGGGTCCTTCTTTATGCGGATCAGGTAACCGATTCCATGGAACGGGCCATGCAGGAAAGCAGCAGACGACGCGAGATCCAGATGGAATACAACCGGGTGAACCATATTACGCCGGCGTCCATCCAGAAGAACATCGAGGACATCCTCTCGTCTCCTTACGAGGCAGACTATGTTGCGGTCCCGGCTATAGCAGAAGAGGATGCCGGTTATGTGACCCCAGAGGCCCTGGATAAGAAGATCGAAGAGCTGCGGGAAAAGATGTTTGACGCTGCCTCGAAACTGGAATTCGAGGCAGCGGCCCAATACAGAGACCGGCTAACGGCCCTGGAACAGCGGGGCATGGAGGTCATGGGGGAGTGACCATGGGCCGTCCGCAGGCAGCAATGGATTCCCTGATCCCCGGGTTTCACGGGGTTCGGGAGACCTTGATCCAGGGGGGCGGGGCCGTCCGGGAGATCTGGATCGCCTCGAAAAAGAGAGGAGGAAGGACTCAAGAGATTATCCGCATGGCACGAGAACGCCGTATCCCTGTCGTGTTCAAGGATGCCGAGGCCTTTTCCCAAGCCCTTCCGGGCATTGCGCATCAGGGGATTGCCGCGCTCACGGAGAGGTTTCAGTATGAACCTCTGGAAAGCGTGGCGGAAAGGGCGCTTCAGGCCGAGGGGCATGGGCTCATTGTGGTGGCCGATCATATCACCGATCCAGGAAACCTGGGGGCCCTCATCCGCACTGCAGCCTTCTTTGGGGCACATGGGCTGGTCATCCCGGAGGATCGTTCTGCAGGCGTGGACCCTGTTGTGCTCAAACGGTCGGCCGGGGCCTGCTTTCACATCCCTGTCGCCAGGGTGATCAACATTGGAAGGGCCCTGGATGTCCTGGCCAAAAAAGGGTTCTGGATTGTCGGGACCTCGGGCGAGGCCCGAACCCCCATCTACCAGTTCGACTGGAGGCGGCATGTGGCCCTGATCCTGGGAAACGAGCAGAAAGGTCTCAGCAGACCGGCCCGAAAGGCGTGTCATGCAGTGGTGAGCATCCCTGGCCGGGGCCCTATTGAATCGCTCAATGTGTCGGTTTCCTCCGGGGTGGTTCTGGCGGAGATTATTCGGCAGCGGGCATCCTGAACGTCGTCCGAGCCTGGTGGCCTTCCTTGCCGGAACCCCGCCCATTTAAACGGCAAATTTTGAAAAGTCGGCCACCAGGAGCATGAGTCCGGATATCTGTTGGAGCAGCCCCACCCTGTTCTGGCGCAGGGCCTCATCTTCCCGCGTGAGGACCTCCACGCCGTCAAAGAATGCGTCCACCGGTTGTCGAAGGGTCGCCATGCGTCTCAGGGCCTCCAAGTAGGCCTCCTGTTTAAGAAAATCGTGAACCTGGCCTTTGATGGACTCAAAATGCCCCCACAGGACGGTCTCGCAGTCCTCCCGAAACAGGGTCGGATCCGGTTGAAAGGTCCTCTCTTCTTTTTTGAGGATGTGGGTCACACGCTTGAAGGTCTGGCACAACAGGGGAAACTCATCGGATTCCTCTGCAAAGCGTTTGAGCTGATCCATCTTGGGGCGAACGGTCTTGATACGGTCAAAATCAGCGGAGATGACGGCATCCACCAGCTCAGGGCCATAATCGGCCCCCAGCATCATGTGCTTATAGCGGTCCCTCACAAAAGAAACGATCTTGGAGAAGACCTGGTCCCTGTCAAACCGGACCTCCCCGATCAAGAGGGACAGGGCCTTTTCTGTCAGTTCGTTAAAAGACAGATCCCATCCCATGGCTTCCATAATCCGGATCACGGCCAGGGCATGTCTGCGCAGGGCAAAGGGGTCGGCGCTCCCGGTCGGTTCCAGACCCACGGCAAAACACCCTGAAATGGTGTCCATACGATCTGCCATCCCCACTGCCGCGGCGATCCTGGAGGACGGAAGCTCGCCCCCGGCCCTCAGGGGGAGGTAGTGTTCGTAGATGGCAGTGCATACGGCATCCGGATATCCCTCCAGCTTGGCGTACTCCCTGCCCATGGCCCCTTGCAGAGACGGAAACTCCCCTACCATCTGGGTGATGAGATCGCACTTGCACAACCGGGCCGCCAGCTCCACCGTGTCGATCTCATCAGGGAGAAATGTTTCGGCTATATATCGGGCCAGCCGGGTGAACCGCTGGACCTTGGCATAGGAGGTTCCCAGGTCGGCCTGATAGACGACCTTTTTGAGACCTTCGAGACGATCCAGAAGGGGGATCTTTTGATCTTCTTTGAGAAAGAAGGCCGCATCCGACAACCTGGCGCGAAGGACCCTTTCGTGGCCGCGGCGGACCACCGCGGCGTCTCTGGCGATGGTGTTGTTGACGGCCACAAAGTTGGGCATCAGCCGGCCCCCTGGACCGTATACGGCAAAGTATTTCTGATGCTCCCTCATGGCGGTGATGAGGACCACATCGGGAAGCTCCAGGAAAGAACGGTCAAAGGAGCCGCATACTGCTGAAGGGATTTCCACCAGATTGGCCACGATCTCCACCAGTTCGGGGTCGCGACCCGGCGTGCCCCCGACGGTTTCCGCAACCTCCTGCACGGCCTCCTGGACCGTGTGTTTCCGTTTTTCCGGATCCACGATGACAAAGGCCCGCTCGATCTTGTCCAGATAATCCTGAACCCCTGAGACGGACATGGGATCGGGCGCCATGAACCTGTGGCCGCTTGTGGCATCGCCGCTCTGGACCCCTGCCACATCAAAGGGGACCACCTTGCCGTCCAAAAGGCACAGGACCCAGTGGATGGGCCGCACAAACGAAAAGCCTACCTTGCCCCAGCGCATGGACTTGGGCCACGGTATCCGGGCCATGAGTCCAGGCAACGATTCGGACAGGATCTCGGCAGTGGGCCGCCCCGGGATCAGGCGTTTAACGTACAGGTACTCGCCCTTTGGGGTCTGAATGGTCTGTACCGCTTCGATGGGGACCTCCTGCTTCTGGGCAAAACCCAGGGCCGCCCGGGTGGGGTTTCCCTCTGCATCAAAGGCCACGTTTTTGGGAGGACCTGCAATCTCTTTTACAAGGTCGGCCTGTTTTTCGGAGATCCCCTTGCCGATCAGGATGAGACGCCTCGGCGTGCCAAAGACATCCACATCCCCTGCAACCTCGATCCGGTTCTCTTTCAGGCATTCCGTCACCAGTTGCCGCCACTGGGCCAGTCCCTCTGGCAGATATCCGGCAGGGATCTCCTCGGTTCCAATCTCTACAAGCAGTTCCATAGTCATTTTGCCAATACCTCAATCCCCCTGTTCCACAATCTCCTGCCCCAACGGATACCCCATCTCCTCGCGCTGCGCCAGGTAGTTCCTGGCGGCCAGCCGGGCCAGGTTGCGGATGCGGTCGATGTAGCGGGTCCGCTCGGTCACGCTGATGGCCCCCCTGGCATCCAGTATGTTGAAGGTGTGGGAGCACTTGAGACAGTAATCGTAGGGTGGGAGCACCAGACCCTCTCCTGCAAGCCTTACGGCCTCTGACTCGTACAGGTGAAAGAGCTGAAAGAGCATGTCCGTATCGGCCTTTTCGAAATTGTAGGTGGACAGCTCCCACTCCCCCTTCTTGTGGACATGCCCGTAGGTCACGTGCTGGTTCCACATGAGATCGTAGACATTCTCCTTTTCCTGGAGGTACATGGCGATCCGTTCCAGACCGTAGGTGATCTCCACGGAAATGGGGTCCAGACGGATGCTCCCTGCCTGCTGGAAATAGGTGAACTGGGTGATCTCCATGCCGTCCAGCCAGACCTCCCATCCCAGACCCGATGCCCCGAGGGTGGGCGATTCCCAGTCGTCCTCCACAAACCGGATGTCGTGATCCAACGGATCTAACCCCAGAGACCTGAGGCTCCCCAGATAGATCTCCTGGATGTCGATGGGCGACGGCTTGATAATCACCTGATACTGGTAATAATGACCCAGGCGGTTGGGATTTTCGCCGTATCTGCCGTCGGTCGGCCGTCTTGAGGGCTGCACATAGGCCACGGACCAGGGTTCCGGCCCGAGAACCCTCAGGAGGGTAGCGGGGCTGAAGGTGCCGGCCCCTACCTCCAGGTCATAGGGCTGCTGAATCACGCAGCCGTAATCGGCCCAATACCTCTCAAGGGCCGCGATCAGTTCCTGAAAATTCATTCATCTCCCTCTGTGTGTGTCATGCAGTTGCAATGCCCGAAAACGGCATAGGAAGCTTGGCAAATTACCACCCGGCCCGGTGGTTGTCAAGAATGGATTGCGGGTTGCATCCCCTTCTTCGATTTACATTTTCAGAAACAATGTGCTATGGTTCTTTTGAACAGGGGACCCAGCTTCAGAGGCGCAGATGACTTTCAACCACGATTACCGGTTTGCCAGGGAGAAGATGGTCAAGACCCAGTTGATCCCCCGGGGGATCAAGGATCCGAGGGTCCTGGAGGCCATGAGAGAGGTGCGACGGGATCTCTTTGTAGAAGAGGCGCTGGCGGGCGAGGCCTACAATGACCATCCCCTCCCCATCGGCCAGAACCAGACCATATCGCAGCCCTATATCGTAGCCCTCATGACCGAGGCCCTGGAGCTGAAAGGCTATGAAAAGGTCCTGGAGATCGGCACAGGCAGCGGATATCAGACCGCCGTCTTGGCCAGACTGGCCCACAAGGTCTACACAGTGGAACGTATCCGTCCCCTCATGGTGAAGGCAAGGAAGATCCTTGCAGATCTTAACTGCCACAATATTATGTTCAAGGCCTTTGACGGCACCCTGGGGTGGGAGGAATATGCCCCCTATGACGCCATCATCGTCACCGCAGGGGCGCCAAAGCTCCCGGAACCCCTCCTGAATCAGCTTGCCGAGGGCGGCAGGCTTGTCATCCCGGTGGGCAACAAGTACAGCCAGGAACTGGTAAAGGTGATCAAAAAAGGGGGGAGTTTTGTGCATGAGAACCTGGGCGGTTGCCGTTTTGTCAATCTGGTGGGCCTCCACGGGTGGAAGGAATAGAGACGAAACCAAGGAGATAAGAAACGCATGAACGTATCAGAGGCGATCATGGCCTTTACCCAGAGTGAAAAGGTGAAATCAGGGATTATCTGGGCCTCCCAGGCCCTTGAACTCCTTGCCGGTCTGACCCAGCCTGAAAGGCCGGGCGCAGAAAAGACCATTCGGATGAAAATGGACATGATGATCCAGGAGGTCCGGCTGGCCAGACGCGTCACCAGCGACCCTGCATGGGATGAGATCGAGCCCATCCTGGATCAGGCCATGGTCATGATGCGTTCGGGCGTTGCCCCGGAATCAGTGGTCCATCTCACCCAGGCCCTGAGCAGGGTCACCAGCATCGGTCACCGTTCCATGTCTTTGCTGAAAGAAAAGGGCCTTCTTTAGATCGCCATCTAGGGGAGGGCATCAGGGATCATGAATCAGGATGCGCTTGCAGCCCTGCTGAATCGACTCGCCAAGGGAGAGACGACCGTCGACCATGTGCTGGATCGCCTCAAACGCCTTCCGTTTGAGGACTTGGGATTTGCCTGCGTCGACCATCATCGCTCCCTTAGAAAAGGCCTCTCTGAAGTCATTTTTGGGCAGGGAAAAGAGGCCTCAGCTGTTGTCCGGATCATGGAGCAGATGCTTTCCCAGGGAGAAAACATCCTGGTGACGCGCCTGTCTTCCGAGAAGGCGAAGGAGATCCAGAGGCGCTTTCCCGAGAGCACCTTTTATGAAGAAGCCAGGATGCTCACCCTGATCCGGGAGCCCATCCGGATTTCAGGAAGGGGAACGATTCTGGTCATGACCGCAGGGACATCCGACATCCCGGTGGCAGAGGAGGCCGCGGTGGCAGCCCGCTTCATGGGGAACCAGGTGGATACTGTCTATGACGTGGGTGTGGCCGGGCTCCACAGGCTTTTGGGCCACTGGGACGAGCTCGCCAGGGCCTCGGTTATCGTGGTGGTTGCGGGGATGGAGGGGGCATTGCCAAGCGTGGTAGGCGGCCTGGTGAACAAACCGGTTATTGCCGTCCCCACCAGCGTGGGCTACGGGGCCAGCTTCAACGGCATCGCGGCCCTCTTGGGCATGCTCAATTCGTGTGCCGCTGGGGTGACGGTGGTCAACATCGACAACGGTTTCGGCGCAGGATATGCGGCAGGGTTGATAAATAGGCGCGGGACGTGAGGCGCCTTCCTTATTGCTGTCGCAGCCGCTCACGGGTCTTTGCGACCAGCCGCTTCAAGAGCGGCAGGTCTTCTTTCCTGGCCTTGTCCCAGCAGGGCAAGAGGGTATTGTTGTGGAACAGGGGCTCTCCTGTCAGGTCATAGTCGGAACATGACACGGCTTTTTCCCAGAGCAGTGTGTGGGGTACAGGCGAATATTCCGCGAGATAGGGGAATGCACCCTGCCCCCCTGCGAAACGGATGGTTTCCACTATGGCATCGACTGCCTGTTCAGGCAGACCAATCAGGATGTAGGCGCCGATGTGGCGGGGTGAGAATCCTGCCTTTTTCAGGTGGTGCATGGCCTGTTCAAAATCGCCCACTGAGACCTTGTTGTCCAGTTCCCGGTGGAGCGCCATATCTGAGCTTTCAAGTCCCAGCCGGATGGTCTTGAAACCGGTCCGGCGCATGAGCCGGGCCATCTCTGCGGTGATCCCCCGCACATGCAGGGCATTGGGCGTGTGGAACCTCAGATTCAGGTCAAGGCGGGCCAGACCTTCCATGAGGGGAAGGGCATGCGTCTCCGGGTTTACCAGAAGGGCATCGTCATAAAATGCAAAGTCCTGCACCCCGAACGCCCTGTGCCAGTAGGCGATCTCTTCCAGGACCTCGGCCGGGTCCCTTCTGCAAAACTCCAGATAAAGATAATGGCTCGCGCAATACTTGCACCGGAAGGGACAGCCCGTGGAGGTCATCATGCAGACATAATCAAGGCCTCTCAGAAGATCGAATGCAGGATATGGAGAGGGAAGGGCATGGTCGGCGTCTTCGGTCAGGTCGATGTTAATGGCCTTCAGACAGGTCCACAGGGATTCAAACCCATGGTCCGGGATGACCGTATCGGCCCCGGAATGGATGACCGCGTGCTCGGTGCACAGGCGGGCATAAATGCCTCCGAGGATGACAGGAACACCCGGGTGGATTTTTTTGGCCAGACGGATGACCTCCTGGACGCCTGGATACCAGTATGTCATGAGAGAGGTCACCAGGATGGCGGAAGGAGAATCAATGCCTGCCATTTCCTGCTCGACAATCTCAGGCAACAGGCCGTAGCGGCTGTAAGGCCTGGGGATGTCTTTCAGAGGAGGAGGTTTGGCCGCCTTCTGCCGCCAAAATTTGCCGGTTCCGTACGATCGACGCTTGGGCTGTGGCAAATGGGCTTTTTCCTTCATCTGCGGATGATGCAGGTCCAGACAGTCGATCAGGTGGACGCGGCACCCCCGCTTTCTCAGATGGGCTGCAAGATATAAAAGTCCCAGGGGTTTGGACCAAAGATCGTAGGCCGCAAAGTCGGTAATCCAGGGATTGATGAGGACAAGAGAAGGTTGCATGAGAAGTGCCCAACGCGGCCTGACGGCCGCAACCAAACAGCGTTCTGCCCGCCCTTGGGCAGAAACCCCCACGGGCAAATTTCTTCGCACGTTGCAAAGAAGTTACGGACAAAGCGAGCTAAAGTGCCTCAGTTGCATCGTTTCAACTCCTGGATTTTCGGGATCATCTCCGATCTTGCGCATCCAATGACCACAGCTTGGACATCCAAAGACAGACATCCGGCATGCGGCCGATAGCCAGGATCCAGAGGTCGGCGGCCGGAAGAGGTCAGAAAACCCAATAACCCACAATAACGGGCAATCACCAACCAGCAACGAGCAACCAGTATTCAGTATCCAGCATCAAGTACCCAATACCCAGTATCGCGTATCCAGCATGAGAGCAGTTGTCCAAAGAGTCAAAGAGGCCAGGGTGAGCGTCAAGGGGAGCGTGGTCGGCCGAATCGGCCCGGGGCTCCTGATTTTCTTGGGCGTGGGAGAGAAAGACACTGAAAAGGACGCCCTCTATCTGGCCGACAAGATCGCCCATCTCCGAGTTTTTCCCGATGCCCGGGGGGCCATGAATTTCTCTGTGATAGATGCCTCCGCCGCGGCCCTGGTGGTTTCCCAGTTCACCCTGTGGGGCGACTGCCGGAAGGGCCGAAGGCCTTCCTTTGCCCATGCGGCCCGACCCGAACAGGCAAGGGACCTGTATGAGCATTTTATTCGCCTGCTGGAAGGGAGACATATTCCAGTGGAAACCGGCCGTTTTCAGGAAATGATGGATGTCTCGCTCATCAACGACGGTCCGGTTACCCTGCTCCTGGACAGCGCAAAGCTCTTCTGAGACCTCAATCCAGTGCCAGGTCCTTTTCAAGGGCCTTGATGCGTTTCTCGATCGCCTCCCGCTCCTTTGGGTCCAGGCCCCCCTTTTCCAGCCTCAGCTTGAGTCCCAAGAGCTCCATGGATTGTCGGTAATCCTGACAATTGACCTTCATGTCCGACTGCCTCATGTCAGCGCCAAAAATGTAGTGGGATCCAGCGCGATGCTGTTCTCAAAAATCCCGTATCTTTCGTGGTCTTTCAACAGGCTCAACAGCATGCCCGGCCTTTCTGGCTGCAACTGGACAATAATGCTGATGAGATCATCCAACTTATGACAGGGGTAGGGAATGCCCCGCTCATTGACTTCGTTGATGTGGCGATGGGACAGGGCTGAAAGCCATATCTCCACCTGAAATTCCCCGGCAGCGGCCTTGAGGCCCTCAAAGAGCGCCCTTTCGGCGTTTTCAAAGTCCAGCCCGTCGATGATGAGGGTCTCGGGTCTGAAATCAAGCCGTTCCTCCAGGTTTTTGAGGCTGGCCTTCAGGCGGTCCAAATCGAAGCTCTGGTTGATGTAGGCAAGGATCATCCGGTTGCGCTCCATGAGAAACCGGTATTCGCTGTCATCGTCCTTGCCCAGGGCCTTCAAAAGGTCGGAGTAGATCACGTTGTAGTAGGAGGCCACTTTTTCCGGTCCTTCTTCAAGCGAGACGTGGACCAGTTTTTCCTTGCGGAAGATCTTGTCAAAGGCGATGTGTATCAGACAGGCGGTCTTGCCCACGCCGGCACGGGCTACCAGGACCCCCAGGTTGCCCGGCCCCAACCGCCCCTGCGAAGACTTCTCCAGGATCTTCAGCGGACTGACCGAAATAAACTCTTTCACTATTTTTTATCTCCTTTTTTTCGCTTGCTCAGCTCTGTCTTGAGTTCTTCCGCCAGGGAATCAGGAAGTCTGACATATCTTGAAAACTCCATGGTGAATTCAGCCTTTCCCTGGGTCAGGGATCTGAGCACGGTTGCATACCCGAACATCTCCGACAGCGGCACCTCGGCCTCGATGGTGGTGAAATTGCCGTCCTCTGTGGAGCTGATGATCAGCCCCCGGCGTTGATTGATGGAGCCCATGACATTTCCCTGGAACTCGGAAGGACCTTCCACGGCCACCTTCATAACCGGCTCCAGGATGACCGGACCGGCCTTCATATAGGCCTGTTTGAAGGCCCCCACCGCGGCCTGAGCAAAGGCCATCTCAGAGGAATCAACGCTATGGGATTTCCCGTCGTTGACGGTGACCTTCATACCCACTACGGGAAATCCCAGGGCAAGGCCTTTTTCGAGACACGACTGGAAGCCCTTGTCCACTGCAGGGATGAATTCTGTGGGAATTGCCCCCCCTTTGACCTGGTTGTCGAATACATAGGTCCCCTCTTCAGAGGGCTCCATGAAGCCTGCCACCCTCCCGTACTGGCCCGATCCGCCGGTCTGTTTCTTGTGGGTGTAGTCAAATTCGGCCTGCCGCGTGATGGCCTCCCGGTAGGCCACCTGGGGCATCCCGGTGGTCACATTGGCGCCGAATTCGCGCTTCATCCGCTCCACATAGACCTCCAGGTGAAGTTCTCCCATGCCTGAGATGATGGTTTCTCCGGATTCCTCGTCCACATAGGATTTGAAGGTGGGATCCTCTCTCACAAACCGGTTGAGGGCCTTGGACATGTTGTTCTGGGACTTGTTGTCTTCCGGCGTGATGGCCAGTGAGATGACCGGCGCGGGCACGAACATTGACGACATGCTGTAATTGAGCCGACCGTCGGTAAAGGTATCCCCGGAATAACAGTCCACGCCGAAAAGGGCAATGATGTCGCCTGCGTAGGCATCTACCAGTTCTTCCATCTGATCCGCGTGCATCCTCACCAGACGGCCCACCTTGATCTTTTTCCCGGTGCGGGTGATGACCAGCTCATCCCCTTTTGTGAGCGATCCCTGGTAGATCCTGAGGTAGGTCAACTGCCCGTACGGCGTCACCTCCAGCTTGAAGGCGAGGGCCACCACAGGGAGGGAGGGGTCCGCTTTCAGGGGGACCTCAGCCTCGTCCCTGTCCAGGTTGAGGGCCTTGTTTTCGATCTCCGTGGGGGAGGGGAGATACCGGGTCACGCCGTCAAGCAGGGGTTGGACCCCGATGTTCTTGTACGCGGAGCCCAAGAAAACAGGGGTCAACATGCGCGAAATAGCGCCCTTGCGCACGGCCTCGTGGATCAGATCCTCGGTTACGCGTTCCTCGAAAATGGCCTCCATGAGATCGTCTGAGAACATGGAAGCCGCATCCAGCAGCTCTTCTCGCCTGGCCAGGGCCTCCTCCATCAGGTTGTCCGGGATCTCCCCGATCCTTATCTCATCGCCGTGGGGGCCCTCAAAGTAAAGGGCCTTCATGGACACGAGATCCACCAGCCCGGACAATTGGGCCTCGAGGCCGATGGGGATCTGCATCAGGACCGCGTTATGATTCAACTTCTGCCGCAACTGGTCCACCACCTTGCTGGGATCGGCCCCTGAGCGGTCGCATTTGTTGATAAAGGCGATGCGGGGGACCTTGTACCGATTCATCTGGCGGTCCACGGTAATGGACTGGGATTGGACCCCCCCCACCGAGCAGAGGATGAGGACCGCCCCGTCCATGACCCTCAGGGCGCGCTCCACCTCGATGGTAAAATCCACGTGGCCCGGCGTGTCGATGATGTTGACCCGATGGCCTTTCCATTCGCAGTGGGTGGCGGCCGAGGCGATGGTGATGCCCCGCTCCCTTTCCAGCTCCATGGAGTCCATGGTGGCCCCAACCCCGTCTTTGCCCTTGACCTCGTGAATGGCGAAGATCCTCTTGGTATAATAGAGGATCCTCTCCGTGAGGGTGGTCTTGCCCGAGTCGATATGGGCGCTGATGCCGATGTTTCTCAGTTTTTCAATCTGTTCCACTATCTCAAGAACCTCGATGTTGGTTGCTGTTTTCTGGATGCTGGGTGATAGCTCATGGCCTGTAGCTGATGGCTGATAAGCAATAACGACCTGTATTTTCCCAATAAATCGGGGCGATGAAACGAATCTGCGTGAACTCCGATAAGGAATTTACCCGTCAGGGTTTTATCCCCTGGACACTGAGATCTTGCCAAGACCTTATGTCCATGCGGTTTGCCATTGCCTTCCCAGCCCAGGACCGTATGGGCTTATCAGCTCAAGGCCTCGCACCTCATTTCTTGCGCCCTCGCTGTCAGAATGAAAAAGAGGACCTGCCTCTGCAGATCCTCTTTTCCTATCACATGACGCTGCATATTATAAGCGGCCGACACAAGGTCGTCAATTGTCAATCGTCAATTAAAACGGATATGCCTCCAGATCGATGATCCTGTTGGCGATGGACTGTTTGAGACTGATGCTGTCGATGGGCTGATACCGGGCCAGCTTCTTGATGCCGGCCAGTTGGGTCCTGAGCATGTCGCCCTCTTCCACATAGGCGAGGGCCTGTTTTGCCCACAGCTCTATCTGGGGGATCATCTCATCCACATAGACCTTGACCGCCTCGATCTGGTATTTGGCCTTTTCCTCGCCATCTTTGGCAATCATCTTCTGGGTCCTCAAGAGGCCGCTTTCCATGGCAAAGATCTCAATGACGATCTCGGCGATCTTGGCCAGGACCTCCTGTTCCTTTGCCAGGTTCTGCCCGAATTTCTGGGCCGCCACCCCTGCCACCATGAGGGCGATCTTCTTGCTCATGCGGACCATGTGCTCCTGAAGGGCCAAGGGCGTATCCGGCAACTGGACCGAAAGCGGCGAATAAGTCATGAGTTCGCCGGCAATGGCCTGGGCCGCTGGAAGGAGATTGAGCCGTCCCTGAAGGGCCCTGCGCATCATGGTGCCTGGAACCAGGAGCCGGTTGATCTCATTGGTCCCTTCCCAGATCCGGTTGATCCTGGAATCCCTGTAGTAGCGCTCGGCCGGATATTCTGCACAGAAGCCGTAGCCGCCCAGGATCTGAACATACTCGTCCACGCAATAGTCGAGGGTCTCGGAGCCGTAGACCTTGGTCATGGAGCATTCGGCCGCATATTCCTCGATGGCCTTGGCGTTCTCGGCCCCGCTTTTCTTGGCCTCTGCATCCAGCAGAGCCAGCTTGTTGTCGAACATGCCGGCCAGTCGATACATCATGCTGTCGCTCATATAGGTCTTGACAGCCATGTTGGCCAGCTTGGTCTTGATCATGCCAAAGGAGCTGATGGGAACCTTGAACTGCATACGGCCATTGGCATACTTCACCGCCTCTGTAATGCAGGCCTTGCACCCGCCCACCGCCGAGGCCCCCAGTTTCCACCGACCGATGTCGAGGATGTTGAAGGCAATTTTGTGCCCCTTTCCCACTTCAAAGAGGACATTTTCCACCGGCACCTTGGCATCCTCAAGGATCACCGGCCGCGTGGAGGACCCGTGCATGCCCATTTTTTTCTCTTCCTTCCCCGTGGAGACGCCCGGAAAGTCCTTTTCCACAATAAAGCCGGTAAAGTGCTCGCCGTTCACCTTGGCATACACAATAAAGGTGCTGGCCCATCCCGCATTGGTGATAAACATCTTTTCGCCGTTCAGGATATAGTATTTTCCGTCTTCAGAGAGGACCGCCTTTGTCTTGGCGTTCAGGGCGTCGGTGCCGGCCCCCGGCTCGGTTAGGCAGTAGGCCCCGCACCACTCTCCTGAGGCCAGCTTGGGGAGATATTTCTTTTTTTGTTCGTCATTTCCGAAATAGACAATGGGCAGGCTGCCGATCCCGGTATGTGCCCCGTACACCACGCCAAAGGAAGCGGCCGGCCCCATAGCCTCGGCCACGAGCGTGGTGCTCACCTTGTCAAGCCCCAGGCCGTCGTATTCTTCAGGGACGTCCGTCCCCAAAAGACCCAGTTCCCCGGCCTTGGCCAGAAGCGAAAGGACCAGGTCGTGATCCTTCTCTTCCAGCTTGTCAATGATGGGAACAATCTCCTTCTGAACAAAGCCCTTGGCCGTCTCAAAAATCATCTTATGTTCATCGGTAAAGTCCTCAGGGGTAAATACCTCCTCAGGGGCCGCATCCGTAATTAAAAATTCTCCGCCTGCAAAAATCCTCTCATCTCCCATGTTGTTTCTCCTTTCGCAAGGTTCTCGCAGACCGCGCAGAGGAAACAGAGACAACCTGCAAAACGGTTTGACGCTGTGTTTGCGCTCTTGCGAGAGACTTTTCAAATGGTTCCATCTTCAATCGTCCTTTGACAATTGTTTAGTAGTCTTCCACTTCAAAAATAGCGGCGGCGCCCATGCCGAAACCGATGCACATGGATACCAGGCCCCATCGGAGCTTTCGCTCCTGCATCTCATAGACCAACTGGGTGGTCAGCTTGGATCCGGTGCACCCCAGGGGATGCCCCAGGGCAATGGCCCCGCCGTTCACATTGGTGATTTCCTCGTTGATCCCCAGCTTCCTGATGCAGTAAATCGCTTGGGCGGCAAAGGCCTCATTCAATTCGATCAACTCCATCTGATCGAGACTCATGCCGGATATCTTGAGGACCTTGGGGATGGCCACGGCCGGACCGACTCCCATATATTCCGGCTCGCACCCTTCCACCGCATGCCACCTGAAGGTGGCCATGGGCTTGAGGCCCAGCTCCTTGGCCTTCTCCTTGGACATGAGGACCACCCCTGCGGCCGCATCGCTGGTCTGGGACGAATTTCCGGCGGTCACGCTACCATTTGGCTTGAACGCGGGGGGGATCTTGGAGATGCCTTCCTTGGTGGTCCCGGGCCGCATCCCCTCATCTGTATCAAAGATGAACTCCTCGTATTGGAAATGGCCGTTGGGCAGTTGCTTCTGCCGCTTCACGGTCAGGGGCACAATCTGGCTCTTGAATCTTCCAGCCTTGATGGCGGCCTCGGCCCTCTGCTGGCTCCTGGCCCCGAATTCATCCTGCTCTTCCCGGCTGATCTTGAACCGTTCGGCCACATTCTCAGCAGTGAGTCCCATGCCGGTGAAGGCCCCGGGCCGCGTGTCCACCAGGGCCGGGTTGGGGTACATCATGCTCCCGCCCATGGGGATCTGGCTCATGCTTTCCACGCCCCCGGCGATTACTACATCCGCATATCCGCACATGATCTTTTCAGCACCGATGGCAATGGACTGAAGTCCGGAAGAGCAGAAGCGATTGACGGTCATGCCAGGGATCCGATCAGGCCAGTGCATGGACATGACCAAAACCCTTCCCAGGTTGAGGCCCTGTGTCGCCTCCGGAAAGGTGCATCCAATAATCACATCATCAATCAGCATGGGATCCAGGTCTCCGGCCCGCTTCAGGAGATCGGCCAGAACAGCGCATCCCATGGCCTCAGGCCGGGTGTCTTTCAATATACCTCGAGGGGCCTTTCCGACCGCCGTCCTGCAGGCGGCAACAATTACGGCTTCTCTCATCATATTATCCTCCCTCTGTATGTCATCAAACGGTTGAATGGTCGCGTGGGTGTTCGTCTTTATCGGGCGACGCAACGAACGAACCACCCAACGGCATATGTCAGTTCCTGAGCGGTTTGCCCGTGGTCAGCATGTGCTGCATCCTGGCCTGTGTCTTGGGGTCGCCGCAGAGGCTCAGAAAGGCCTCCCTCTCCAGATCGAGCAGATACTGCTCGCTTACCTTGGTGTCGGCCAGAACATTCCCACCGCAAAGGACATATCCCAACTTGGTGGAAACAGTCACATCGTGATCCGTAATGTACCCGGATTCATGCATGGTCCAGAGGGCCAGCTTGATCATGGCAAAGGTATTCTCTCCCGGGACCCGGATCTCCTCCCTGGGCCTTGGGGGGACGTATCCTTCCATATTCATGGCCAGAACGGTTTTTTTGGCATCCTCCATAAGGTAGTCCCGGTTGACGGTCATCTTATCGGTGGGTCTCAGATAACCCAGCTTGACCGCCTCCGGCCCGGAGGTGGCCACCTTGGCCATGGCAATGGTCTCAAAGGCCCGGGCAATGAAGGGCATCATCTCGATCTGCTTGGGGTAGATGCCGCCGCGCTGGACCTCGAAGAGGTGTTCTGTGTTGCGGATGAAGAGTTCCTTGCACCCGCCGCCGGCAGGGATGACCCCGACCCCCACTTCCACCAGTCCCATATAGGTCTCGGCCGCAAACCGCACCCGGTCGGCTGCCAGGCAGACCTCGCAGCCGCCGCCCAGGGCCATTCCTGCTGGGGCCGCCACCACTGGCTTATCCAGATACTTGAGCCGCATGAGGGCATCCTGAAGGGCCTTGATGGCCCAGTCCAAATCGTCCCATTCCTCTTCCTGGGCTGCAAACAGGATCATGGCCAGGTTGGCGCCCACCGAGAAATTATCGCCGTGGTTGGCAATGATCATGCCGTCGAACTCCTTGCTCACGATGTCAGCGGATTTTTGGATCATGGCGATGATGTCCTCGCCGATGGCATTCATCTTGGCATGGAATTCCAGGCAGGCCACGCCGTCTCCCAGATCGATGAGGGAGGCCCCTGTGTTGGACGCCACTTCCTTGTTCTGTTGCTTGAGAGAGGGCAGCAGGATAATTCCCGGTTTGGCCGGGATCTCCCGGTAGTCTTTGGCTGCGATGTCATAGTAGTAACGCTTGCCAGCCTCCTCCTTGTAAAAAGAGGTCTTGCCCGAGGTCAGCATCTCTTCTACCCAGGCAGGGATCTCGTACCCGGCCTCTTTCATCCGGGCTACCGATTTTTCCACGCCGATGGCGTCCCATGTCTCGAACGGCCCCAGTTTGCGGGCAAAACCCCACTTCATGGCATTGTCCACATTGATGATGTCGTCGGCGATCTCAGGGATCCGGTTGGCTGAATAGATGAGGGTCTCGCTCATGGTCCTGAAGGTGAATTCGCCGGCCTTGTCCTTGGCGTAGAAAAGGGCCTTGATCTTCTCCCCGGTCCCGGGGGCGTTCTTGGCGGTCTCCAGAGAGGCAAATTTCACCTTTTCCTGGGGCGTATAGTCGAGGGTGTTGTAATCCAAAGAGAGGATCACCCGTTTCCCCTCACTGTCTTTGGTTTTTTGGTAAAAGCCCTGGCCGGTCTTATCGCCCAGGAGCCTTTTCTCCAGCATCTTTGAAATGAATTCCGGGGCCTTGAACGTCTCGCGCCTTTCATCGTCGGGGGCCCCGTTATAGACATTGTCCGCCACATGGAGGAGGGTGTCCAGCCCCACCAGATCCGCGGTCCTGAAGGAGGCGCTTTTGGGATTGCCCACCACAGGTCCGGTGAGCTTGTCCACCGCCTCGATGGTGAGTCCCAGGTCCATCATGTTCTTGATGACCGAAAACATGCTGAATGTCCCGATGCGGTTGGCCACGAAGTTGGGGGTGTCCTTGGCGTATACGATCCCCTTGCCAACCAGCTTCTCACAGGTCTCGGCCAGGATCTCCACCACCTCGGGCAGGGTATCGGGGCCGGGCACAATCTCCAGGAGCTTCATGTACCGGGGGGGATTGAAGAAGTGGGTAATGGCGAAATGCTTGCGGAAGGCCTCGGACCTGTCCTTGCACATCTCCTTGGCAGGTATGCCTGAGGTATTGGAGCTGATGATGGTCCCCGGGTTGAGCACGGTTTCGATCTTTTCAAATACGCCCTGCTTGATGTCGAGGCGTTCCACCACCACTTCGATGATCCAGTCCACCTCTTTCAGACGCGCCAGGTCGTCCTCCAGGTTGCCGATGGAGATGAGCTTGGCGTTTTCCGGGATGTAGAAGGATGCCGGTTTTGACTTCAAGGCGCCGGCGACCCCGTTTTTGGCGAATTTGTTTCGAAAGTCCTTGCTCTCCTGCGTGAGCCCCTTTTTCTTATCGTCCTTTGTGAGCTCCGGCGGTACGATATCGAGAAGTACGGTCTCGATGCCCACATTGGCCAGTTGCGCGGCAATGGTGGCCCCCATCACTCCGGCGCCGATGACTCCGGCCTTCTTTATTTTCTTCTCCATAGACACCTCCTTGATCAGTCAGTTGGATGAGAGCGCCTCCATTTGGGTCAGGCTTCCGCCTAAGGTGAGGGCGTGAGCCATCTGACTTAAGAACCAATGGCGACACTCGTTCGGATGCTGCCCCCGGTGCAAGGAATGCTGAGGTCCGGAGGGATTTCGGGTTAGGGTTGTTTGTATGAATGAACTTTCATTCATTTTTTCGACAATAATATGAGGGCGATAATGAAGTCAAGTATTTTTTTGGCACGTCATTGCGAATCCCCGTGCGTGTGAGGGCGAAATCGTAGCGGACCGGGTCTTGTGGATTGATCTCGCGAAAGGCCCGGGTGATCTCGAGTGCCGTTTTCATGGTGGCGCATTGGCTTTTTGTAAGGCCCAAGTCCACGGCGATCCGGTGCATGTGGGTATCCAGGGGGACAATCAATTTGGAAGGATCCAGCCTGTGCCATCCCCCAGGATCCACCCTGTCCTCTCGCACCATCCAGCGGAGGAAGAGATTCAGCCGTTTGCAGGCACTCCCCTTCTGGGGTCTGGGCAGGAGCGAATGGACACGAGCTGCAAAGGGAGTTGACAGTTCATCAACAAAGAGGGCAAGTCCGGGCAGGATGGTCCTGTCATCGGGACGGGAGCCGTGGAGAAAACAGCGGCCCAGCGATCCGTGGCGCTTCATCACGCGCTTCATCCCTGAGAGGAGGAGGGCGAGCTCCTGACCCGAGGTAAAGCGGTATCTGAAATCGGCGAATACGTCTGACAGAAAGGCGTCTGATGCTGATGTTAGAAAGGCGGCAGGGGAGTGCCCGAGCCTCTCCAGGACCGTGGAGACCGTCTTGAGGATCTGGGTTACCCGGCCATAGGCCAGAGACGATGCAATCAGCCCGGCCGCCTCCCGATCCTCCAGATTCGGGTAGGCATAAAGGAATTCAAGCGGGTCCGGGTGGACCCATCGGCGTGAATTATAGAAGTGGTAGAGCCTTTCAAGCTCCTGTTTTACCAAAAGATCTGGCATTCCGGCCCAACGGTCTCGAGGAGTTCGGCGAATAATACATTCAGATTGATCACGCCCACTGCCTTTTCCTCTCTGTAGATGACCTGCTGACGAACATCCTCCTTGAAGATGACATAAATGGCCTGGTTGATGCGGTCGTCTTCCTTGAGAACCGACTTGTGCACCGGCTTCATGATGTCTCGAATTTTTTTGCGCGACTCCTGCCTCACCAGATCCACAAAGGTGCTTTGAAGCCACTGGTAGTGTTCCTGGACCTCGCCCACCTCTTTGGCCACCTGCAGGGCCCGCGATGACAGCATCCCGTGATAGGCCTTTGAGACCTCGGGCGACTTGGCAGGTTCGGGCACCAGGCCCCTGATGAGATCGTACATGGACATCTTGCCCACGATGTCCTTTCCCGCGTCTGTCACAAAGAGGGTCCTGTGAAGACGTTTGACGGCTTGTCCTGTCTGGATGTTTTCGTAATTTTTCCTCAGGATGCTTAGGGCATCGCAAAACTGGGCATCCATATCCACCTTGTCGTACTCCTCAATGGGCACCATTATGTCCTTTACCCTTTTTTCTTGGACCATGAGCTTGACTCTCCTTGTCAGAGATAGATTGTATAGGCGCGGCCGGGCTTCACCCGCACACGACCTCCCCCTTAACGCACCAGACGAGTTGACAAGAGTTTCAATAAAGGATTTAGTCCCAAATCTCAAGCATTTTGTGAGACCCTGGATCAGGCCGTCGGACCGCCATCCATGAGGGCGCCCTCACCGATCACGCCATACGGCCAGATCCCAATCTTGTTCCTCGTGCCTCGTACCTGGCGGCCTGGGCCTCATCCGTGCTTTTCCCTTGACGCGAGGCCCCATATTCCATATGGTGTCACACGTTCTGAAATGATTGAACCCCTTTAATTTCCTTGATTTCCTATGACCACAAAACGGCTCCTCATCCTCGTGCCCACGCTTGTCATGGCGTTCTTGTTTCAGTCGTATCTGTGGGTGCCCACCTATAAAGAGCAGACGAGGGGAAATCCTGATCGTCTGCATCAATATATCACACCGTCCTTAGGGGATGCCACCTCTTTGAATCCCATCATCTCCTCCAATTCCACGAGCAGTCAGATCGAGGCCCTGGTATTCGAGGGACTCCTCGACCGCGATGAGGAACTCCGTTTCCGGGGCCGGGCGGCCCGATCCTGGGAAATATTTGAAGAGGCCTTCTTTTACATAAACCCTGCAGCCTCCCCGCCGGAAACAGGAGGAACCGATGCCGATGGCGTGGTCCGGCTTATTGAACGGGCCAGGGAAAACCCTGTTAACCTCCCCCGTTCCCTCAGAGACACCCTGGAGCGTATAGAAGAGATCATCCCGCTCCCGCCGGAAGGGCGAAACGTCACAAAGACCCTGGAACCCACGGGGGATGGCCAACGCGAACGGCAAATCCATGTGAATATCCAGCCGCCCGCCCGCATCAAGCTGGTTTTGACGGAGGTGGATCAGGATCTTTTCACAAATCTCTCAACACTCTTGGGATCGGACTATTTCACCTCCTTTGATCCTGTGCCCTTTGTCAGGGCCGATCCTCCTGTGGACAGGGAGCTCCTCAGCCGGTGGGCTGCCGAACTCCTTCCGGCTACGGAACACAATCCGGTGATCGTCTTTCATCTGAGACCCGGCGTCAGATTCCACGACGGCCATGTCCTGACCGCAGAGGACGTCCGGTTCACCTACCGGGCCATCATGGACCCGACCAACCTGTCCCCCAGGGTATCGGATTATGAGCCGGTAAAAAGCGTGGAGGTCGTGGATCCTCTGACTGTCCGCATCGTTTACAAGCGCCTCTACAGCCCGGCCCTGGCCACATGGGGCATGGGGATCCTGCCCGAACACCTCCTGAACCGCCAGGCCCTTCGCAAAGAGGCCGAGGCACTCGGCAGGGATCCTGACAGCTTTACCATGCGCCAGAGCCGGTTCGACCGCCACCCGGTGGGATGCGGCCCCTTTCGATTTGACAGATGGGAATCGGATCAATTCATCTCCCTTGAACGGTTCGACGGCTACTGGGAAGGCCCGCCCAACTATCACCGGTATGTGATGCGCATCATCCCCGACCTCCTCACCCAGGAGATGGAGTTCTACTCCGGGACCCTGGACAGCTACCACGTACAGCCCCATCAGGTGGAGCGGCTGGAAAAAGATCCCAGATTCCAATGCTTTTCCGGAACTTCCTTTGGGTATACCTACATCGGGTACAATCTGAGACGGGCCCCATTTGACGACGTGCGGGTGCGCAGGGCCCTGGGCATGGCCATCAACGTGGATCATATCATCTCATACGTGCTCTACCATCAGGGTGAACGGATTACCGGCCCGTTTGCAGTGCAGACCGATTACTATGATCGCCGCATCCCGCCGCTTCCCTATGATCCCGAAGGTGCACTGGAGCTCTTAAACCAGGCCGGGTGGAAGCGCAATGAAGACGGCTGGCTGGAAAAGGACGGAAAACGGCTGGAGTTTACCCTGATCACCAACAGCGGCAATGACATCCGAAAGGCGGTCCTGGCCATTGCTCAGGATGCCTGGAAACAGATCGGCATCGATGTGCGCACCGATGTCCTGGAGTGGTCGGTCTTTATCCAGGAACGGGTCAACAAGCTGGACTTCGACGCCCTTGTCCTGGGCTGGGTCATGGGGATCGAGCCGGACTTGTATCAGATATGGCACTCGAGCCAGACCCACCCCCATCAGCTCAATTTTGTGGGATTTAAAAATCCCGAAGCCGACGAACTCATTATCAAGATCCGGCAGGAGTACGATCACGCAAAGCAGGTGGCCTACTGCCACGATCTCCATAAACTGATCGCACAGGAGCAGCCGTACACCTTTCTTTATGTGGGGAAATGGACCGCGGTCCTGGATCGGCGGATCGTAATCAAGGACTTTGACCGGGAAGGGCTCATGCTGTACAAGAAGATCACGCCCACCAAGACCGGCGATTATACTTTCCACTTTAATAAGTGGATAAAACTGCCTGAGATGCCGCAATTTTCAGAGGAGTAAGCCTTGATCGCAAGGCATTCGTGTGAGGCGTGAGGGGTTTGGGTTTCACTGACAACCGGTAAGGCATGAGGCGCAAATGTTGTCATTTATTGCCAGGAGCATTATACAAAAAACGATAACCCTCTTTTTTGTGTCCATTGTCTCCTTTCTCATCATCCACCTGGCGCCAGGAGAACCCAGCCAGGTGGACCCCTTGAATCCCAAGTTCACGCCCGAGATGGTGGAACGGTTCAGGGAGGAATTCCATCTTAACGAGCCGCTTTATGCCCAGTACCTCTACTTTTACAGAGATCTTTTTACCGGAAGGATCGTGTCCTGGAAGGACAACCAGTCGGTCCTTGCCAAAATATGGGAACGGTTTCTGAACAGTCTTCCCCTGTTTGTGGTGGGAACCCTTCTGACATGGACCCTGTCCTTTCCAGTGGGGATCCGATCGGCCATTTACAGGGGAGGGCTCTACGACCGGAGCGCCACATTCCTGGCATACCTCCTCATCTCCATTCCCGGCTTTTTCTTTGCCTATATCCTGATCATTCTGGTGGTCACCACCCTCCATGTGCCTGTCATCGGCATGGGGACCTTCGGCCTGGACACATCCTGCTGGGGCCGGCTGCTCATGGACCGGGTGTGGCATCTTTTGATACCCTCCATCCTGGGGGCTACAGGGGGGATCGCGGTCCTGTCGCGATACGTGCGGAGCCAGATGCTGGAGGTGGAGGGACAGGACTATGTGAGGACCGCTAAGGCCAAGGGGCTCCCGCCCGATATGGTCCATTATAAACATGCCCTGAGAAACGCTCTGCTTCCCTTTGTGACCATGTTTGGATTGATCCTGCCCGGGCTTATCGGCGGGTCTGTCATTATAGAATCCATTTTTTCCTGGCCCGGCATGGGGAGGATGGCCTATGAGGCCATCCTGGCCAGGGATTATCCCATTATCCTGACTGTCAACTTTATCTCAGCGGTCCTGGTCCTGGCCGGGACGTTTGTATCCGACCTCCTCTACCTGGTGGTGGATCCGAGGATCAGGCTTTAAAGGCCCAAGGCCCAGGGCATGCGGCGTGAGGGGCGGGGGAAAGGCCTTTGATTTGGCGAACGGCTGAGAGAACGAATGTCCAGATTTGAACGAGGATCGTGTCGCGCGCACTCCGGGATCTTTGCTGCGCCGCCACCCATAACCAGAGATCCGAGATCGGAAGACAGATCTCCGAAATAACCCAGCAAACCCAATAAGTTAGGCATCCGGTATCGAGCAACCAGCAACCATGTCCAATACGCAATACGCAATACCCCTAACAAAGCAAGGTCTGGAGGCCCCGTCAGCCCCCCCCAAGACGCGCATGAAGGAGGCGTGGGAGCTCTTCAGGAAGAACCGGCTGGCCATCATAGGGCTTCTCATCTTTGTCCTGTTTTTGCTGACTGCGGTGAGCGGGGTTATCCTGACCTCAGGTCACGACCCGGTCTTTGATCCGGCCATGGTGAGGCTTCAGGAAAAACTCCTCCCGCCGCTTACAAGGCCCCATCTGGAGGCATTGCAGCCGGGACAGGCCCCTGCTCTGGGCATCTATGTTTTCGGGACCGACGATCTGGGAAGGGATGTGTTCGCGCGCATGCTCCAGGGGGCCTGGGTCTCACTCACCGTTGGCTTTGTGGCCGTGGGCATATCCGTCCTGGTGGGCATATTCCTGGGAGGGATCGCAGGGTATTTCGGGCAGGAAAGCATCTGTCTGGATCATATCCTGACGGTCCTGATCCTCTCGGTCGGGGCAATATTTCTGCTCATGGGCTGGATTGGTCCAGGTGCGGCATGCACGGCAGCAGGTTGTATCTATATATGGCTTAGTCTTTTTTCAAGAAGCCGGCTCAGGCAGTCCCCGCGCAAGGGCATCCTTCGCATGAGGGCCGTGTCCGTTGACACCGTCATCATGCGCATGGTGGACATCATGCTCTGCTTCCCGAGCTTTTTCCTGATCCTCACGGTGGTGGCCCTGGTCCCTGCCAGCATGTACAACATCATGATCGTGATCGGGCTCACAAGCTGGATGGGAACGGCCCGGTTTGTCCGGGCCGAGTTTCTCTCCCTGAGGGAGCAGGATTTTGTGACCGCTGCCAAGGCCCTGGGCGTGGGCAATTTCCGGATCATCTTCCGCCACATGATGCCCAATGCCGTGGCCCCGGTCCTGGTGTCGGCGACTATCGGCATTGCCACGGCCATCCTGACCGAGGCAGGACTCAGTTTCTTAGGGTTCGGGGTCCCGCCACCGCACGCCACCTGGGGGAATATATTATCCGACGGCAAGCGGTTTATCTTTGACGCCCCCTGGCTCACCTTTATCCCGGGTGTGGCCATCCTGATCGTGGTCCTGTGCTTCAACCTCTTCGGCGAGGGGCTGCGGGACGCCATGAACCCCAAGCTGAGGGAAAGGGCATGATATGAACTCCCCTCTCCTTTCTGTCCAGGATCTGAAGGTCCATTTCCGGGGTCGGAATACGCTGGCCCGGGCCGTGGACGGGGTCAGCTTTGACATCCGAAAAGGCGAGACCGTCTGCCTGGTGGGGGAATCAGGATGCGGCAAGACAGTGTCAGCCCTGACCATCCTCGACCTTATCCCGAAACCGCCCGGAGAGGTTATGGGAGACGGGGTGCTCTTCAAGGGGACCGACCTATTGAACTTAAGCGAGCCCGAGATGCGGAAGATACGGGGAAAACAGATCGCCATGGTCTTCCAGGAGCCGCTTACCTCCCTCAATCCGGTTTTTACCATTGGGGACCAGATCCAGGAGGCCATCCTGGTCCACGAAGCCGTAAGCCCAAATGATCTTCGCAGGAGATGCATCCGACTTCTGAGGGATGTGGGGATCCCCTCGCCTCAAGAGCGGCTCAAGGATTACCCCCACCAGCTGAGCGGGGGTCAGCGGCAGCGGGTCATGATCGCCATGGCCCTGGCATGCGGCCCGGATCTCGTGATTGCCGATGAGCCGACCACTGCCCTGGACGTGACGGTCCAGGCCCAGATCCTGAATCTCATGCAGTCCATTCAGGACTCCTCGGAGATGTCCGTCCTCTACATCACCCATGATCTCGGGGTGGTGGCCAATATCGCGGACCGGGTCTATGTGATGTATGCCGGGATCATAGTGGAGCAGGGGACCACCGAAGAGATTTTCAGCAGGCCCCGGCATCCTTATACCAAAGGCCTCCTGGCCTCCCTTCCTTCCCGGTCCAGAAGGGGCGAGCGGCTCCACAGCATCCCGGGAACGGTGCCCAATCCGGCGTACAAACCATCGGGGTGCCCGTTCCATCCCAGGTGTCCGATGGCCGTTGATGCCTGCAGAAGCCGCTTCCCTGAGATGATCGATCACCGGGGGGGGCACCTGAGCCGGTGTCCGGTCACACAGGATGGATGATCGGCGAGTGGGTACGGGGTACTGGGAACTGGGTATTGAAAAATGCAAGCGAAGCGGGATGTAGAATGTGAGATCTAAAATCTGCGCACCTTACCCGCTTGTCCGCAACTTCCCTGCAACGTGCGAAGAAGTTTCCCCGTGGGGGTCTCTGCCCAAGGGCTGCAAAAACCGAATAGAGCTCCTGGGGACGGCAGCAGGGCTTTAAAATACAGTCTGTTTAAGCCCCAAGGACACCCTTTCATGGGAGGGCATTCCTTGCTGGCTTTCAATAAACGACATCCCGAGCCCTGGGGCGGTCGCCGAGCGATCAGAACGCATTTTATTGCAGCCCTTGGGCAGAGACCCCCACGGGCGGGCAGAACGCTGTTTGGTTGCGGCCGTCAGGCCACCTTGGATCCATTTAATCACTGCTCTACGTGCGCCGGTCAGGCCCCGTCGGGCGGTTTATGAGTAAGATATGATAGAAGCGTTAGCCACCAACCATGACCAGGAGAGCGTGAACGGGATCACGCTCCGCGTGGAAGGCCTGAAAAAGTACTTTCCCGTCCGCCGTGGGTTTATGCAGCGGGTGGCCGGATGGGTCAAGGCCGTTGACGCCATTGATCTGGATGTTCCCAGGGGGAAGACCCTCGGTCTGGTGGGCGAGAGCGGGTGCGGCAAATCGACCGTGGCCCGACTCGTGTTGCGCCTCCTGGAGCCGGATGCCGGGAGGCTCGTGTATGAGGGCCGGGACATCACCCATCTCCCCCGCCGGGACTTGAATGCGCTGAGAAAAGAGATGCAGATCGTTTTTCAGGACCCCTATGGATCCCTGAATCCGCGCATGAGCATCGGTCAGACCATCGATGAAGGACTCCGGAAGATGGGGCTCACAAAGGCCGAGCGAAGGGACCGGCGGGAGGAACTCCTTCAGATGGTGGGCCTGACGCCGGAGAGCGCCGACCGGTATCCCCATGAGTTCAGCGGGGGCCAGCGCCAGCGGGTGGGCATTGCCCGGGCCTTGAGCGTGGAGCCCTCCCTGGTCATCTGCGACGAGCCGTTATCGGCCCTGGACGTCAGTATCCAGGCCCAGATCATCAATCTCCTGAAAGATCTTCAGGACCGGCTCGGGCTCACCTATCTCTTTATCTCCCACGATCTGAATGTGGTGGGTTATCTGAGCGACCGGGTGGCGGTCATGTACCTGGGCCAGATCATGGAATACGGGGACGCGGAGGACCTGTTTGAAAACCCTTGTCATCCCTACTCGCAAGCCCTCCTGTCGGCCGTATTGCGGCCTGAACCCGGTGCAAAAAAAGGCCTGACGTCCCTAACAGGAGAGGTGCCCAGTCCCCTTGATCCGCCCCCTGGATGTAAGTTCCAGGCCAGGTGTCCGCATGCGGAGGCCCGATGTCGCGAAGGGGATGTCGGATTCTATCGTGTGGGGGAAAACCACCTGGCGAGGTGCTGGAAGGCAGGGGAAAGTTCATAAATCAGCCGAATTTTCCCTTGACTTTTCACCAGAAATGGGGCATTTTTACAAGTTACTGGGGGATCGTATAGTGGCAATACGACGGGTTCTGGCCCCGTTAACCGAGGTTCGAATCCTCGTCCCCCAGCCATCGGTCCCATCGTCTAGCGGTCTAGGATATCGCCCTCTCACGGCGGAGACACGGGTTCGAGTCCCGTTGGGACTACCAGAACATACCTAACCCCTTGATTCTGTTGTAAAGAATCAAGGGGTTTTTTCGTGCCTCGACCTTCCGTGCTCAGTCCTCTGTCTTCCGTGTTCTGGCTCGGCGCCTCCGGCCAATCGATCCAGGATGAGGACCGCCAGAAATCCTGCGGCCATAAGGGCCACGGCTGCAACCACCTCTCCGTCGAGGCCGGGGGGAAGGATATTGTCCTGAATCAGGGGGACCCGCTTTCCGTGAGGATCCACCATGCTTTCCACGGTCTCCTTCCAGGGCCATACCTTGCGCAGGGAGCCCAGCATCAGGCCGGTCAGAAAGGCCACCATAAGGTCGTGGTATTTGTGAAGCAGCCATCCCAGGAGCCGGGAGAAGGCCGCAATCCCCACGCAGGCCCCGGAGGCAACTATGAAAATGACGAGGAAGTCCCTCTGGTTGACCGCCTCAAGGATATACTGGTACTTGCCCATGAGGACCAGGATAAACGAACCGGAGATGCCGGGCAGGATCATGGCACAGATGGCCACGGCCCCTGACAAAAACAGGAACCAGGCGGCGTCCGGGGTGGTTTTAGGGGTGAGGCCTACGAGGAGATAGATGCCCAGCGCGCCGCTCAGCAGGGAGGCCCACGTGAGGGGCTGCCATGACCGGACCCGCCTGCTGACGGTCACCACAGAGGCGAGGATCAGGCCCAGGAAAAAGGACCAGATGAGCACCGGGGCATTGTGCAGAAGATAGGCGAGGAGTCTGGCAAGGGTGAAGATGGCAGTCAGGATGCCGAAACCCAGGGCCAGGAGAAACGGCCACGAGATGCTTGCGAAGAAATCCTTTATCTTGAAGGTCAAAAGCAGCTTAAGGCTTTTGAGATTAAAAGACCTGATAGCGGCGATGAGTTCATCGTAGATCCCCAGGATGAAGGCCATGGTCCCGCCCGAGACGCCGGGGACCACATCCGCGGCCCCCATGCAAAAGCCCTTGAGTGCCAGAATTGCATATCCAAATAACGATCGTTTCTGATGGGCAGCGGTCATGGATCAATGCTCAGACAAAGATAAGGGTCAGGATCCCCAGGGCCCAGCAATAGGGGGCAAAATAATAGAGTTGGCCTTGTCGGACCATCCGCATAAGGAGCTTCAAAGCCAGAAACCCCACCAGGGCAGAGGCGGCAAATCCCACGATGAGGGCCGCGGCCCCCACCCGGTTCACGGCCCCCATATCCAACTGGAGCAGGAGCGCCCCTACAATCGCGGGGATGCAGAGGATGAATGAAAAACGACCGGCCAGGTCCCTGTTAAGGCCTAGGAGAAGGCCGCAAACGATGGTTGCCCCGGAACGGGAGATGCCCGGCACAATGGCCAGGCCCTGGGCCGTTCCAATGGCCAGGGCCAAAAGCACGGTCACCCGATCGCGCCGGCCATAGGATTGGGGAATAAACCGGGTGATGCCCACGATGATTCCAGTAGCCATGAGCATCATGCCGACGGTCGCGGCCGACCCGAAGAGGCTCTCCAGGGGACCCTTGAAGACAATTCCTATCAGGCCTGTGGGAATGGAGCCCACCGCCACCATGAGGGCCAGGGTGGCTTGATGTCCGGGAATATCCATGCCATCCCTCCCCGGCCGGATCAGTTGGCCCAGCCCGGCGATCATCTGCCAGAGGTCTGATCGGAAATAGAGACACACGGCCATGAGGGTGCCGAAATGGAGGGCCGTGTCCAGCAGGAGTTCGGGTTCCCGAAAGCCCAGGAGATGTTTGGCCACTACCAGGTGCCCGGAGCTGCTCACCGGGAGGAATTCGGTCAGACCCTGGATGATGCCTAAGCATATGGTTTCGATAAGCGTCATAACCAGCTTGCGTGAAAAGGGTCCATTACCCCGGCCGCATGTCCAAAAATTCCCTGATGGGACCTTCCATCTCCTCCACGGTCCTGTACCCCATGTCGATGGTCCGGTTGATACTGGCCTTGTCCCGGGAGATGAATTTGACCGGGGGCATCCTCTCGGGTGCGATGATCAAGGCCCCGGGCGGATCCTGCCGGGCCAACTCCTTCAAGAAGGAGACCTCCTCGGTGTAGGCCCGGGCCGCCTCGCACAGCTTCTCGATCATCCAGTCGTATCGTCTGAAATAGCGCCAAAAAAGGGCGCGCTCCATCAGGTTGGGAGGTTCGGACCCGCGGTCCAGCGGCTTGGTCAGGATCGCCAAGATCCTGTCGGATGGGTGCCGGAGGAGGGGCCTTACCGGAAGGGGGTGGATGGTGCCCCCGTCCACATACTCGCCCACGTTCAGGGCCACTGAACCGGGATAGCACCCGGGAACCGCCAGACAGGCCTTAAACAGGGTATAGATGTCTCCCATGCCCGGACTCAGAAATCTCAATTGGCCTTCAGGGACCCGTGTGGCGGCAAAGCGGCAGGACATCCTGTTGGCGAGGAGCGCATTGAGGTCCAGGGGAAATTTTTCCTGAAAGACCTCGTAGACCAGGTAGTCTATGTTCAGGATGGGCCGCTTTACAGATGGGGCCAGGGACGCAACCGGAATGTTCCGATAGCAGACCAGCTTCGGCGTATTGAGTTCCTCCCGCCACACCTTTTCCATTGCTTCCCGCTGACCTGCGGCAAAATAGGCAAGGGTGGGAACGCTGGCCGATACCGCCAGGGCCTCGTCAAATCCGGCAATGCGCTTGTCCATGAAGGCCATGAGCGCACCTGCCGCAAACCCGGCGCGCATCCCCCCTCCCTCCAGGACCAGAAGCAACATGATCGGATCCTCCCTGTCCATCAGGCTGGTCTCAATGAGCCTTATGGCAATGTCTGGATAACGCCCCGGTCGATACGGCAGGGGGCGAAAGGCTATCCGCCGGCGGCCAGCACCACTGTCTTGCCTGAAAGCCCGGCCCTGACAGGATCTCTTTGGGCGGCCCTGGCATCCACAAAAAGGCCTGGCAGATGGATGGCATCAGGCCATGGGGCCTTTTTTGTCATAGATTCTCCCAATGGCCCCAGATCAAAGAGGTCGGCTGCATAGGTCAGGACCCCGGGGGAGAGCGTCAGGAGGGTCCCGTCTTCCGGGACAAAGGCGCCGAACAGCCCGAACCAGGCCCGCAATACCTGTTTGATACGTCGGTCATCCATATCCGCGTACGGATTGGAGACAGGGAGATCATCCAGGAGGCCATGCTGGGGCCCGGTCTCTCCAAGGGCCTCCTGGAGCGGGGAGCTCTGGGCCTTGACGCGAAGGAGCAGCTCATCCGCCGTGGCCCGGTTTTCTTCCAGTTCCTTTTCCAGGTGGAGAATCAGGTGCCAGTGAAGGGCCGTTTCTTGCAAGGTCCTCTGGGCCGGAAGGTTATTTCCCCGAAGGGACCGGCGGATGTCCCATGTGGCGCCCTCTTGGTCGGGCATGGGAAAAAAGACGTATCCGGGATTCTGGGTCACCCAGGCCCGATATTCATCAAGCAGTCTCTTGAAGTCTGCGGGGGGCCTGAGATCTTCCGGGGGCCGCAGCACATGCATGCGTCCGTCCCTCTCTTCCTCGGCATCCTTATCGTCCATGTGCCAGGGCTTGCAGATCACAAGGCCTGTCACCGAGGACAACACCCTTTCCCTAAGGGATCCGGGTAGATAGGAATGGGGGAAGAGGATGGTTTTTGGATCTGTAGTCATAGAAAGTGCCTGAAGTCGGCAATTCTCATTATGAGGCAGATCGGGTGTTAATATTCTGTGAGAGTAGCATCTTGCCACGACGTTTAGCGGCTTGGAAGCCGCTCCCACAGAACCATTTTACCAAAATGAGAATTGCTGACCTGAAGTGTACCTCTTAGAGGCCGGACTCCCGGTACTGCCGGGCCAGCTGGGCATATTCCTTGTAACCCTCCTGGACCCACCATAGCTGCTGTTCTGTGGGTGCGCCCTTGATCCGGCCGGGAACACCCGCCACAAAGGAGCGCTCCGGGACCTTCATGCCCTGGCCCACCAGGCAGCCTGCGCCCACAATGCAGAAATCGCCGATTTCCGCATCGTGCAGGATGGTCGCGTTCATGCCGATGAGCACATTGTTTCCGATCCTGCGGCAGTTGAGAACCGCACCGTGACCGATAAGGACCCTGTCGCCGATATCCACGTCCCCCGGGGCTGAGGAAGGGGTCCCGGAATGGATCACGCAATTGTCCTCCACAGAGCTATTGGCGCCGATGACGATCCTGCCGAAGTCCCCGCGGATTACCGCGCCGGGAAAGACATTGGCCTCTTTGCCGATCTCCACATCGCCCACGATATAGGCGGCCTCGCTGATAAAGGCGGATGCCGCTATCCGGGGCGTCTTGCCGTTAAAGCCTCTTATCATATAGATTGACCTCGCCGATGGTTGCGCACTATACGCCGGGCCGGGCGGTTCGTCAAGCCTGGCGATCAAAGAAACTGGAAACCCCTCGGCGCAATATGTCAAGGGTGATGCGCGCATCCGACGGAGATGGTCCCCATACGACAAAAATATGGAGCTGCGGTTTGCTTCTCATTATTGAGGTGTTGCCGTTTATCGTCACATGCCCTGTTTTTAGAGTCTTTGTTCGTAACTTCTCCGCAACGTGCGAAGAAGTTTGTCCGTGGGGGTCTCTGCCCAAGGGCTGCAAAAACCGAATACAGCTCCTGGGAACGGCAGCACGGTCTTAAAATACCGTCTGTTCCAGCCCCAAGGACAACCTTTCACCTGCCCGCCATGCGAGTGAGGCGAGTCAGGCGGGTCGATAGGGATTCCTTCTTAGGGCCTTTCAAGCGAGGGGCAGACAAATCCAAGCCTCTCGCCCAGTCGCGTCAGGGCAAGAGAAATGTGCGGGTCAGGTGTTTTGCCTAAGGTGAAAGAGTGATAAAGATCGTACCATGCGTTCTGACAGTCCCACAGGTCCGGAACCACACCCATCTTCTGGCACATGTCCAAAAACCCGATGATCTCCATGATGGGTTGTTTCTGAGGGTTTGCAGACACGGCTGTCATAAGGGCGCTCAAGATGGATTGGGCTGTGTGTTTCATAAACCGGTCATCCAGTTTGATCTGCTGCAGTGCGGCCTGTTTGGCCAAGAGATCCAGCCAAGTCCAGTCGAGAGACTTTTTCGACCCTGCTGCCTCTGCAATCTTTCCCAGTTCATCGGCGATCAGGATGCTGAGGATGTGGTTGGGGGCCTCGGGAAGGGGCCCGCCGGTCTCCTGGAGAAGGTTCAGAAAGTCCTCGGACTCGGTCCGTCGCCGGCCGATGGTCTTTCCGATCTGCCGGTCCAGCCATTGAAACATGCCGCTTATGAGGGCATGACGCATGTCCGGGATCATGTCCCGGATGGTGTAGGAGCGCACATTTTTGACGAGACGCTCAAAGCCCGTGCGGATGGCTTGTTCCTGTCCTCCTGAAAGCCCCTCAGTTATCGCTTTTGCCGTCTGCTCCAGGCCGATGGTTTCAAGCGGTTTGCCCACCATGCAGGCAAAGGTCCCTTCGGGATTGTGATAGGCCAGAAACACCCGGTTCGTCTCAGCGCCGGTCCCTGGCTCGGCGATCATCGCTTCCCCGACGATGCAGTCCGTATTGCCGGCACAAAATGATGTCTCCTTCTTGGGGAATACAATCTCCTCCAGGGGGGCGGTTTTTCCCGTGCGGCTCGCAGTGACCGCGGTCCAGCCCAGAAGGGCCAGGGCATAGTTGGCCGCGGCCAGCGATGGCCCGATGAGGGCGGTCGTCACCCTTTTTCTGTAGATATTGGCCCCGTCACCATAATCCGGGTTATTGCTGCGGGCTTGAGACAAAAATGCCAGAAGTCCGGCCTCGAGGTCTTCCTTTGTCAATTGTTTTACCAGGTCAATCGCCCTTGCCGCATATCTCATGACCTGAATCGCCTCTATGCCGGATATGTCGTCAAAAAACCATCCGCAGCTGGTGAACATGAACAGGGCCATGCGCTGAGATTCCAGCAGCCGAAAGGCATCGATACGGGCCTTTTTATCAAGGGATCGCCCGCACTGGTGTTCGAGAAAGCGATCTTTATTTTCATCCGCAGGTTGCAGGAGAACAGCGATATAGTCGTCCCGGGCCTTCCACGGATCCTTGAAGATGGCGCCTCCCTTTTCTTGGAAAATACATGCCAGTTCACGGGCCAGCCAGTCCATGCCTTCACGGAGAGGCTTTCGCCAAGCCTGATTCGATCCGGGTTCTGACCCGACCCTGCACCCGCAATCGGAACACCATCTCCCCACCCCATGGGCGCAGCTCCAGGCGCTTTTTTCCACAATCCTCACTTCATCCTGGGGCGGAAAGCGCTCCAGGTATTCACCGTAATTGGTGAGGATGATCCGGTCCCCTGCTGTGAGGTCATCGAAAAGCCATGACAGGGCCATGTCCCCGAACTTGAAGTGATGGCCGTAGGATTCGCCGTCCGTGGCCACACTGATCAGCTCTGGTCCGTCCCCATTTCCATTGTAGGCCGCTTCGATACGCGACAGAAATTTTTCCCCAGAGGCCAGGAGCTTTTCATAGGCCACTGCCCGTGAGACAGGGCCGTGATAAAAGAAGACAGTCATGGGATGTCGGCCTGTTCCGTCAAGCCAGACCCTGTAGGGCCGGGTGACGTCGATCCGGCCGGCCGAGACATCTTTCCACGGCGCTGGACGGCCGGATGTTGGGATGGGACGCACCATGGCAGCCTGGTCCGGCGACAGGATGGTAAAAGTCACCCCTTCATCGGCCATCAACCGGAGGGTCTCCGAATCCACCGCGGTTTCAGCCAGCCACATCCCTTCTGCCCTTCGGCCAAAACGGCGCCTGAAATCGGCCAGCCCCCACCGGATCTGGGTGAGCCTGTCGCGACGGGTTGCCAGGGGCATGATGATATGGTTGTAGACCTGGGCCAGGGCGTTTCCGTGGCCGTGGCGCTGTTTGACGCTCATGCGGTCTGCGGCGATGATCTGTGCGTAAATCCAGGGATGGGCCTTTTCCAGCCAGCCTAACAGGGTGGGGCCGAAGTTGAAGCTCATATATTCGTAATTATTCAGGAGCCCTCTTATGCGGCCTCCTTCCCCAAGGAGGCGGGCCCGTGTATTGGGGCCGTAACACTCCCGGGTGATCCGTTCGTTCCAGTCATGATAGGGCAGGGCCGAGGCCTGAAATTCAATCTGATTGAGCCACGGGTTTTCCCGGGGCGGCTGATAAAAATGGCCGTGAATGCAGAGATATCGTTGATGTCTGACCATCGTGCTCCTCGCCTCTAAATGTCTCTTGTCTTCCTCTTTCAGTTCAGCCATTTTTTTCTGCAGTTTGTTCAAAAAGCCTGAGGTAGGCCTTTGCGGAACGCCGCCAGGAGAAATCCTGGGCCATGGCATGTTGCTGCATGGCCTTCCAGATACGCGGCCGTTGCCAGGCCATGACGGCCCGGGCCGTGCCAGCCACCAGATCGGTTGCATGAAACCGGTCGAACTTGAATCCGGTCCCTTCTCCCTTCCCCTCGTTCGGGTCCAAAATGGTATCTTTGAGCCCGCCTGTAGCCCGTGCCACGGGAAGGGTCCCGTACTTGAGGCTGTACATCTGGGTGAGCCCGCACGGCTCATAAAGGGACGGGATGAGAAATATGTCGCTCCCTGCCACGATCCTGTGGGCCAGGCCCGGATCAAATCCGATCCTCAACCCGAAACGGTCCGGGTATTGGGCCTGAAGATCCACCACGGCCTGCTCATGCGCGGCATCGCCCGATCCCAGGACCACCAGGCCCATGTCCATGGAAAAGAGGGCATGACAGGCGTCGGCCAGGAGGCCCGTTCCCTTCTGTTCCACCAGGCGCGTGACCATGCCGGCAAGGGGGCGTTTTCCCAATGCCGATGGAAGCCCCATCTCCTTTAACAGGTCTTGTTTGCAGACCGCCTTTCCGGAAAGATCGTCTGGGGAATAGGTGCGGGCCAGATGGACATCGATGCCCGGGTCCCACACCCGGTAGTCCACGCCGTTGAGGATCCCGTGGAGCCGGTGGCTGGCAGCGCGCATCAGACCGTCCAGGCCAAAGCCCATCTCGGGCGTCTGGATCTCCTGGGCATAGGTGGGGCTGACCGTGACCACGTTTTTGGCATAGACGATCCCTGCCTTGAGAAGACTCATCTGACCATAGAACTCCAGCCCCTCCATCCGATAATATGTGTAAGGAAGACCGATATTCCCAATCCGCTCAGAGGGGACCAGTCCCAGATACCCCATATTGTGGATGGAAAACACCCCTGCCGCGCCTGGCACGGCCCCCTCGTTTAAAAGGGCCATGACAAGACCGGTCTGCCAGTCGTTGGCCAGGATCACGTCCGGCTTAAGGGACAGGGAGGCGCAGAGCAAGGGGATCATGCGGGAAAAAAAGATAAAGCGCTCCGGATTGTCCCAGTACCCGCCCGATGGGGTTCCGTAGATGCCATCCCGGTCAAAAAAGGGATCGCTTCGCACCAGCCAGAGAGGAATGTCCGGGGAAAGCTCGGTCAGGAGGATGTCTCCTGATACGGCTCCCCAGCCCATGGGCACGGACAGATCTTCAACGGCCAGATCCCATGCCTCGATCCTCTCGAGGGCCTTGCGATAGGCCGGGATCGCGACCCACACCGTGCATCCCAGGTCTCTGAGAGCCCCAGGAAGGCTCCCCACCACATCGCCCAACCCCCCGGTTGTCGCAATCGGGGCCGCCTCTGAGGCCACAATCAGTACCTTCATGCCATCATCTTTCCTTTCCTTTTCCCAAGGCGGCCTAACGGCCGCAACCAAACAGCATTCTGCCCGCCCGTGGGGGTCTCTGCCCAAGGGCTGCAATAAAATGCGTCCATATCGTTCGGCGACCGCCCCCGGGCAAACTTCTTCGCACGTTGCAGAGAAGTTACGGACAAAGAGGCTAACGGGCCTTCTTTCATAGCAGCAGTCCGTTTTTTTTGCAACAGCCGCGGACTGGAATCCCGGGAACCTCCCACCAGCCCGTCCTTCTAATCGCTAATTTCTTGACACGGCTGAAACGGCCTTCTATCCTGATACTCGACGCAAATCCAGATGAAGTTGACAGATGAAGGGTTGCATCTTAAGACGTGGAGGTTTTTATGAAGCTATTGGACGATCTATATCTGTTCCCGTGGAACAGCATGACCGCCAACAACTGCAATACCTATTTTATCGACGGCGACAAACGGGTCCTCATCGATCCGGGTCACTATCATCTCTTTAACCACGTGCGGGACGAACTTGACCGACTTTCCCTTTCCCCTGAAGACATGGATATGGTGATTATTACCCATGGCCATCCGGATCATATGGAGGGGGTCAAGATATTTCAGGGGACGGATGCCCTGGTGGCCGTTTCAGTGTGGGAAATGGAATTCATAAAGACCGTGGCGCCCCACTATGGCGAGGCTTTGGGCATCCCGGACTTCGAGCCCGACATCCTGCTTCAGGAGGGGGATCTGAAGGTCGGCAACGCGACCTTTGAGGTGATCCATACCCCCGGACATTCCCCGGGTTCTGTCTGCCTCTACTGGCCAGACCGCAAGGTCCTTTTCACCGGCGACGTGGTATTTAATCAGGGAATCGGGAGAACCGATCTGCCGGGGGGCAATGGCCAGGAGCTTAAGGACAGTATCCGAAGGATCTCCCTATTGGATGCGGAATATGTCCTGACCGGACACGGCGATGTGGTGATGGGGAGGGAGGCCGTGAAAGAGAATTTCAGGACCATTGAGGCCTACTGGTTTGGGTTCTTGTAGGCGTGAGGCATGAGGCGTCGGGCGCGATTGATGATTTTAGCGCCTCGAAGCTGACAGCGGAAAGGCGAATTGACCACCAAAGAAAATCAGAGTTCAGAGATCTTATGACAGAGGTCTGAAAAAACGCAAAAAAGCCAAGCAACCCCAAGGATGAAGATCCAGCAACCAGCAACCAGCAACCAGTATTCAGAAGCCAGCCATGCCCAACCAACCGCCGTCCATTGATTTTGACCTGCGTCAGCTGGAGATCTTCCGCAAGGTGGTGGACCTGAAGAGCTTTTCGAAGGCCGCGGATGCGGTCTTTTTGACCCAGGCCTCGGTGAGCGAACGGATCAGCACCCTTGAAACCGTGGTGGGAACGCGGCTCCTGGACCGTCTGGGCCGGGAGGTGGTCCCCACCAGGGCGGGCGAACTCCTCTACAAACACGCGGTCCTCCTTCTGGACATGAAACGGACCGCGGTCCTGGAGATGGCTGATTTTCTGGGGATCCGGCGGGGCGAGATACGTCTGGGCGGGAGCACCATCCCAGGGGAATACATCCTCCCCAGGGTCATCGGCCGCTTCTGCCGGGAAAACCCCTCCTTGTGGGTGATGCTGAGCGTGGGGGACACCGTCGCTGTTGAAAGCCGGGTTTTGTCAGGAAATATTGAACTGGGGGTGGTGGGCTCTAAAAGCGCCAACAAAAATCTTGTCCAGCATGAGGCCTGGAAAGACGAATTGGTATTAACTGTTCCGGCAGGACATCGGTGGGCCGGGGAGAAGGAGATCTCTGTCGATGCGCTTCGTGAGGAGCCTTTTATTTTCAGGGAACCAGGATCAGGCACCTTCAAAATCCTTGACGTGTATCTACGATCTGCGGGATCATCGGGTCTGAGCGATCTCCACTCTGTTGCCTGTTTTGGCACGTCGACCGCCATAAAGGAGGGCATCAAGGCCGGCTTGGGGATTTCCGTTCTTTCATCCAGGGCAGTGGATACTGAAATAAAGACCGGCATTCTCAGCATGTCGAGAATAAAAGGGATTGTTATGTCCCGCAATTTTTTTCTGATCAGGGACAGGCGGAGGATTGTCTCCCCCCTGTGTCAGGCCTTGATCGATTTCTTGTTGACAACCGCAAGTAAAGAGGAAAACGACCATGTCGTTTGATATGATGGATTACAGGGGGGACTGTTGAAAGGCCTACCTGGACGTAGGTCTATGTCTCAGGGTGCTCCCGCCTAATAAAACATTCGAGTTTATCATCGAGGGCGAGAAGCTGGAAAAGGTCAAGAAGGTGATCTCTCACAATGACGGGGAGGTCATATCAGAGAGTCCTGTAGACCATGATGATGTCCGGGTGAGGATACGCAAGAGGAAAGGCGAACTGGAGCATTGAGAAATTCAGGAATTGAGCATGGGCCTCAGCTGCCAGTTGCCTCTTTGTCATTTGACCCGGCTGCCTGGAACGGTTTCAGAGTCCGGGGCCAAAAGATGAACCCCGCAGCGGTCGCTGGCGGCCAAAATCATGCCTTCTGACCGTATGCCCATCAAGACAGCCGGTTCCAGATTGGTCACCAGGAGAACCTGCTTCCCCACCAGGGCCGCTTCTTCATAATGTCCCTTTAGACCGGCCACCACGGTGCGCTCTTTGCCGATGTCCACGGTGAGCTTCAGGAGCTTTTTGGACCCCAGAATGGGCTCTGCTGCACGGATGACCCCGATCCTGAGGTCCATCTTCTGAAAGTCGTCATAGGTGATGAGGGCCTGATCCCCGGGCATTGCCGCATCCCCTTCTTCAGAGGGGGATGCCTTTTCAGCCGGGCGCGCGGGCAGGGCCTGGCCTTTTTCCTTTTTTTGGTCGATGCGGGGAAACAGGGCCGCGGCCTTTTCAACGGGCCGGACAGGACGTTCCATGGCCCATGTCCTGAGGTCGTCCAGGGTGACATCCTTCCCTTGGCAGGTAAGCCCCAACTGGAACTGAATCTTTTCGGCAGATTCCGGGATAAAGGGCCAGAGGAGGCCCGCCACAATCCTCAGGGTCTCAAAGATGTGGCGGATCACGGTGGCGAGACGGCCCGTGTCGGACTTTGCCAGGACCCACGGGGCCATCTCGTCGATGTATTTATTGACCTTGCCGATCACCTCCCACACGGCCATGAGGGCCTTGTGCATGCCCAGATCTCTCATCTGCTTCTCATAGATGTCCACCAGCGCAAGGGCGCTCCGTTTCAATTCCTCATCAGGCGGTTTGACAGGCCCGGGTTCCGGCAGGTCTCCCTTGAAGTATTTATGGATCATGGTGAGACTTCGACTCACGAGGTTGCCCAGGTCGTTGGCCAGATCTGCATTGAGCCTGGCCACCAGGGCCTCTTCACTGAACTCGGAATCGAGCCCGAAGACCATCTCCCGCATGAGAAAATACCTGAACGGATCCAGACCGTACACATCCACCAGGTCAAGGGGCCGAACCACGTTCCCCAGGCTCTTGGACATCTTGTCCTGGCTCACGTTCCAGTAGCCATGCACATTGAGATGGCGATAGGGCTCAATGCCGGCCGATTTGAGCATGCAGGGCCAGTAGATGCCGTGGGGCTTTAAAATGTCTTTGGCGATCACGTGCTGTGCCCATGGCCAGTATGTCTTAAACCGGTCTCCGGAAGGATAGCCAAGGGCCGAAACATAGTTGATGAGGGCATCGAACCAGACGTAAGTGACGAAGTTATCGTCAAAGGGGAGGGTGATCCCCCACGTGAGACGCGACTTGGGCCGTGAGATGCAGAGGTCTTCCAGGGGTTCAGAGAGAAAGGAGAGGACCTCGTTTTTATATCGCTCCGGACGGATGAAGTCCGGGTGCGCATGGATATAATCGATAAGCCATTGCTGATATCGGCTCATGCGGAAGAAGTAATTGGCTTCTTTGATAACCTGAGGCGGGATCTGATGGTCCGGGCACTTTCCGTCCACCAGCTCCTTTTCCGTATAGAAACGTTCACATCCGAAGCAGTAAAGCCCCTCATACTCGCTGAAGTAGATGTCTCCGCTGTCCTTGACGCGCGTCAGGATCAGCCGAACCGTATCCTGGTGGTCCGGATCGGTGGTCCGGATGAAATGGTTGTAGGAGATGTTGAGTTTGGGCCAGAGATCCCTGAACATCTGGCTGATCCGGTCCACGTACTCCTTGGGAGACTGGCCGTACTGCTCGGCTGCGGCAACGATCTTGTCGCCATGCTCATCCGTGCCTGTCAGAAAAAAGGCATCCATGCCCAACAGTATGTGGAACCGGTTTAGAACGTCTGCCACGATGGTGGTGTAGGCATGGCCGATATGGGGTGCGGCGTTCACATAGTAGATGGGTGTTGTAATATAGAATCGTTCAGTCACTGGCTTAGCTGGTTACTCCTTTTTTTGCTTTTCTTTCGCTTGAACAGCCCCTCTTTGGACGGAAGACAATTCGAATCGAGCTCGTTTACCGGGATTTCAAGTTCACCTCCTGAATCCAGGCTTACGGTGACGCTTTCCTTCAGCATATTCAGGCGGATGATTTTTCCTTCCCCCTCTTTAGTCGTGATCCGTTTCCCGAGCTTGGGAAAATTCTTCTTTATTTTGTCATAGTACTCATGCTCGAAAGTAAGACAACACATGAGCCTTCCACACATGCCTGATATCTTGTTGGGATTGAGAGAGATGTTTTGCTTCTTGGCCATCTTGATGGTCACGGGATCAAAGGTATTGAGGAAAGCGGTGCAGCAGAGCGGGCGGCCGCAGGTGCCCAGGCCGCCTACCATCTTGGCCTGATGTCTCACGCCGATCTGCCTCATCTCGATGCGCGTCCTGAATCTTCCCACCAGATCTTTGACCAGTTGTCTGAAATCGACTCTCCCGTCCGCAGTAAAATAGACGACCATCTTGCTCCCGTCAAAGCGTCTCTCCACGGAGACGAGCCGCATGGGCAGAGATCGCTCCATCACCTTCAGGTAACAGTATTCAAAGACCTCCTTCTCCAGGCCACAATCGTTTTCGTACCTTTCAATCTCTTCCGGGGTTGCCAGACGAAAGATCTTCTTGAGGTTTCGATCAGTGCTTTTTCTGGCCACGTTTTGAGGTATGGTGCAGACGCAGCCGATGGCTGGCCCCTCGTCGGTGACGACCACCACCTTGTCCCCCTTGTTAAGGACAAAGTGACCCGACTCAAAGTCATAGACCTTTCCCTGGGGTCTGAACTGTATGCCGACGATTTTGTTCATGAAGAAGTGGCCAAAGTGATCTAACTTGCCTAAATTTGTATAAGTTCAATATTCAGGGAATAAAACCCTGACGGATAAATTCCGGAGTTCAGGAATTAGCCTCTTTGTCCGTAACTTCTCCGCAACGTGCGAAAAAGTTTCCCCGTGGGGGTCTCTGCCCAAGGGCTGCAAAAACCGAATCGAGCTCCTGGGAACGGCAGCAGGGCTTTAAAATACAGTCTGTTTAAGCCCCAAGGACACCCTTTCATGGGACCGTATGTCCTTGCTGCCTTTAAATAAATGGTATCCCGAGCCCGGGGGCGGTCGCCGAACGATATAAACGCATTTTATTGCAGCCCTTGGGCAGAGACCCCCACGGGCGGGCAGAACCCTGTTTGGTTGCGGCCGTCAGGCCGCCTTGGCCTTTTGTCCTGGTGTTTGGATCGAGTGGGTTCCTCACACCGATTTATTGAATCGAGATGATGTCTCAATTTTATCCCAGGATCTGTCATGGGGCAGCATCCCAAAACCTCTGAAGGTTCAGGATGGTATTGGCCATGACCAGTTGGGGATTTGCCATCCTCCGCACATCCGTTTCGGCCTGATGTACGGCTGCGAGGCTGTGCGTCAGGCCCTCTATACTAATGTATTGAGCCGCTTTTTTCAAGTGGGCGCTGAAATCGACATTCGTGATCAAATGCTCAGGTCCCCGAACCTTGAGCAACAGGAGATCCCTGTACCAGGTCCCCCACAGAGCCAGCATGTCCAACAGCCCGGGTTCCCCGGCCTCTCTATCGTCTGATGCCTTTGCCTTTTCTTTGACGCCCAATTCCATGGCCATCTCCAGGGCATCGGCCCTCGAAAGACCCGGAAGCTTTAAGAGACGCGAGACCCACGCATCTCTTTTGGTCAAAAACTGTTCATCGCACATCCGAATTGCCCGTCCCAGGCTTCCGTCCGAGCCCCTTGCCGCAATCATGGCCCTGGTGGGATCCATCTTCTTTTCCCGAACAAGCCACTGGGTCATAGCATCCACCGGGATGGGCTGGAAAGGGACCCTCTGGCATCGGGATACGATGGTGGGCAGGAGATTCAGGGGTTCCACTGCATTGAGGATCAGGATATTGCCAGCCGGCGGTTCCTCCAGGGTCTTCAGAAAGGAATTGGCTGCCTCGCCGGTCATGCTGTCGGCCTGCTGAATCACACAAACCCGGTATGTCGCCGATACCGGGGCAAAGCTGAGCCTTCGATTGAGTTCGCGGATCTGTTCGATCTTGATGTTCTGCCCGGCCGGTTTGATAGATACAAAATCAGGGAAATTCCCTCCCCTTATCTGACGGCACGGGGGGCAGGCCCCGCAGGGTTCCATGTCCGAGGGGTTGCGGCAGTTGAGGGCCATGGTCAAGGCCAGGGCCGTGCTGGTCTTTCCAATTCCGGCGATTCCGGTAAAGAGATAGGCATGGGGGATCCTCTCCTCAGACATGACCCGCCTGAAGAATCCCTTGGCCTTTTCCTGACCGATGATTTCAGAAAAACGCATGATTCAGAAAAATTACAGGTATCATCTCAATAAACCGGGGGAGCATTGCCGGTCGGACCAAGACCTCAGATAAAAGGCTCACGCCCAAGGCGGCCTAACGGCCGGAACCAAACAGGGCTCTGCCCGCCCGTGGGGGTCTCTGCCCAAGGGCTGCAATAAAATGCGTCCGTATCGTTCGGCGACCGCCCCCGGGCAAACTTCTTCGCACGTTGCGGAGAAGTTACGGGCAAAGAGGCTAAACTTCGGAATTTACCCATCAGGGTTTTATCCCCTGAATATTGAGATTATACAATTACAGCAAGTCTCACATATAGTAGATGTCTTTGACAATGTAAAAAAGGCGGCGCCTTCCGTTAGTTCTGAGATATTCAGCATCCAGTCACCAGTCTGTCTTTGCGCGCGCGTTCATTTATCGAGAAAAGGCCGAAGGCGATCGAAGATCATCGCCTCCAGCGAACTCTCTCCAAGGGTGCCGTCAAGCACCACGAATCGACGGGGTTCATTTTTTGCCAGAGAGAGATACCCCTCTCGAACAGCAGCATGGAATTGTAATTTTTCCTTCTCAAACCTGTCCTGACCCGGATCACCTAAAGCGGCATTGCGTTTCAAGGCCCTTTCAAGGCCAATTTCCACCGGGCAGTCGATGAGAAAGGTCCGGTCGGGCCTCATACCCAACGAGGCCTTCTCGTTTAGAAAGCGAACCATGTCCAGATCCTGACCCCTGGCAACCCCCTGGTAGACCGTTGTGGCGTCAAAAAAGCGGTCGCATATAACCCACTGGTTCCTGGCAAGGGCCGGCCGGATCACCTGTTCCACATGCTGAGCCCTGTCTGCCTCATAGAGAAGGAGCTCGGAGAAGGGGGACAGATCGTTATGGTCCTGGTCCAAGAGGATCCGCCGGATCTTCTGGCCGATAGGCGTGCCACCCGGTTCGAGCGTGAGAAGGCACGAAAGGCCCTCTCTTTGGAGCCGGGCTGCGAGCCGGCGGGCCTGGGTGGACTTGCCGCACCCCTCGATCCCTTCAAAGGTCACAAACACATCTCATCTCCCAGGGCCTGAAAAAAGTGTCCCGCCGGGGGGCGGGACAAATCGGGACTTTCTCTATTCCCTGATCTTACGCGGTCTTGCACACCTGCTCGATGGCTGCGGCCATGGCCTCATCCTCTTTTCGGATGTCTTCCAGAGTCTTGGGCCTGACAGATGCCGGTTTTTCCTCCAGGCCGTATTTCCATCGCAGGAACTTCTCGCCGGTGGTGGGGTACAGGGCGTAGATAAGGAGATCGAAGTCATCCTTGGCCAGATCCCCGATGTTTTGCCGGGCCTTTTCCAGTTCAGGCTCCAGATAATCCGCGGCCCTTCCGGTGACCGGGGTCTGCCCCCGCTTGTACCCCTTGAGCACCTTCTTCTGGACCTCCGGATCCACCGGGATGGGGGTCTTGCCGTAGAGGCCGTACACCAGGTCTTTGACCTCGTTGGTGACCATCTTGTACCGGCCGAACAGGACGTTCAGCACGGCCTGGACCCCCACGATCTGGCTGGTGGGGGTCACCAGAGGCGGCATGCCCAGTTCCCTGCGGGTTACCGCCACCTCCTTATACACCTCCGGCAGGCGGTGGAGGGCCTTGGCCTCGGTCAGCTGACTCACCAGGTTGGAGATCATTCCCCCTGGCACCTGGTGCGCCAGGACCCCGGTATCGATCACCGACATCCGGTTTTTGGCCAGATAATCGCGGTACTTGGGCGCGACTGTCTCCATATAGTCGCCCAGTTCCAGAAGAAGACTCAGGTCAAATCCCGTGTCCCTGACGGTTTCGTAAAGAGAGGCCGCAATAGGCTCCACCGCAGGCTGCGAGGTCCTCAAAGCAAAGGGGGCCAGGCAGGTGTCCACGATGTCCACCCCGGCCTTGATGGCCTCCAGATAGACCATGGAGGCCATGCCGCTGGTATAATGGGTGTGCAGGTGGATCGGAATGGTGATCACCTTCTTGAGTTCCGTGATGATCTTGGCAATGTCAAAGGGCGCCATGATCCCGGCCATGTCCTTCAGACACAGGGTGTCGGCCCCCATGGCCTGGATCTCTTTGGCCTTGTTGACATAGTATTCCAGATTGAAGACGTCGCCGCCCATGCGCCGCTCGGTCAAGGAGTAGCAGATGGTCCCCTGAAAGTGCTTGCCGTTGGCCTTGATCCGCTCCACAACGGTCTGGAAATTGCGGAAGTCGTTGAGGGCGTCAAAGACCCGGAAGATGTCCATTCCGGCCTCGCAGGCCTTGTCCACAAACAGCCTGGCAACGTCGTCTGCGTAATTGCGGTATCCGACAAGATTCTGCCCCCTCAGGAGCATGGAAAAGGGCGTCTTCTTGATGTGTTTCTTGAGGGTTCGGATCCGGTCAAACGGGTCCTCGGCCAGAAACCGGTGCATGGTGTCGAAGGTGGCCCCCCCCCAGACCTCCATGGCCCAAAAACCCACGCTGTCCATCTTCTCGGCAATGGGAATCATATCCTCGGTGCGCATTCGGGTGGCCAACAGGGACTGATGGCCGTCCCTGAAGGTGTTGTCTTGAATTTTCAGTGGGTTCTTCGGCCCATTTTCCAGAAAAGGGTCCATTGTAAACCTCCGTGGAGTTATGGTAAATCATTGGAACAGGAAACTGGCCGCACGCCGATTCCCCGGGCAAATGTTGCGACTGCTGCAATATGGGTTGAAATATAGGCTAAGTGCGACCCACTGGTCAAGAAATTTTATCCTGATGCACCGCAACCCGATTGCCACGCCGGTTTCCCTGTGCTATGGTCCTTGCGCTTTCCTTCTCACGGGTGAGATGATTGCCGCCAAGGCCCCAGAAGGGAACCCTCATGGCATTTTTTACGATGTATGACAAGTTAAGTAACCGTTCACGGAGTTCAGGTTCCAGACCTCTGGCTTGAGACCTTTCTCACGGCCAGTCGTGAATAAAAGGAGTATACGATTTTATGGTGTCCGAGACGCCCAACAGTCCCAAGGTCTATACGGTCAGTCAGCTCACAGAGGCAATCCAGGGACTCCTTGAGGAGCATTTTGATTTTGTCTGGGTCGAGGGGGAGATATCGAACTTCAGGTCCCCGGTTTCCGGACACTATTATATGATCATCAAGGACGAGGCGGCCCAGATTCGAGCAGTCATGTTCCGTTTCCAGGCCCGGTATCTCAAATTCGTTCCCGAGGACGGCATGAAGGTCATTGCCCAGGGGAAGGTCAGCATCTACGGGCCCAGAGGAGAATACCAGATTATCCTCGACTACTTGGAGCCCCTCGGGGTAGGGGCCTTGGCACTGGCCTTTGAGCAGGTCAAAGAAAAACTGGCTCAGCAGGGTCTTTTTGATTCGGACATCAAAAAGCCGCTCCCTTTCCTCCCTAAGAAGGTAGCCGTCATCACCTCTCCTACGGGTGCGGCCATCCGGGATTTTCTCAAGGTCATCCAGAGGCGATTTGCCAATATCGAGATCCTCGTCGTTCCGGTCAGGGTCCAGGGAGACCAGGCCTGCCAGGAGATTGCAGCGGCCCTCGATCTGGTCAATCGGGAAATCAGCGCGGACGTCGTGGTCCTGACACGGGGCGGCGGCTCCCTGGAAGACCTCTGGCCCTTTAATCAGGAAGAACTGGCATATGCCATCCGAAGGTCCCGGATCCCGGTGATTTCCGCAGTGGGTCATGAAATCGATCTGACCATTTCGGATCTGGCCGCGGATGTGAGGGCACCCACGCCCTCTGCCGCGGCCGAACTCCTCGTGGCGGAGAAGGAAACGCTCCTCAGACGCCTGGACCAGGACACAACCCGTGCAGCATCGGCCATATTCTCCACCATCAAACGCCGCAGCGACGAATTGAACCGCTTGAAGGGCCGGATTCAAGACCCCAAGAAACGGCTCATGAACCTCTGGCTGCGTCTTGATGAGGTTCATGGCCGTCTGATGCGGATCATGGAGCAGGCCCTCCGGGAGAAACAGGCGCGCCTGACATCAGAAATGCGTGCCCTGCGCCTTTATTCGCCTGTCAACAGGATACGATCAAAAAAGGAACACCTTGATTTTCAAGGGGAAAGATTGGTGCAGGCTATGGAAGGGCGGCTGAGGGAGTTAGGGATGAAGCGGTCCTTCCTTGAAAGACGAATCATGGATTTAAGCCCGCTCTCGATTCTGAAGCGGGGATACAGCATCACCCTCAAAATGCCTGAAAGAGAGATTGTGAAAGCCGCTTCAGGCATGTGTGCGGGAGATCGTGTTATGGTCCTTTTGGGAAAAGGGGAGTTGGGCTGTCGGATTGAAACGGTTAAGGGGTAGACACGTTCCCTGTCCCTCTGTCAGGAGGGGGCTTTTGCACCGCATATTGTGAAGACATGTCGGGAAGCGGTTGACACCGGGTGATTATTTCCGTATAGTGTAGCGCTCACTATTTGTGATAGGCTTGACTACGTGATTTTTTAACCTTTTTTCATTGGTCCGCCAGAAGGGGTTTATCATGATGCGGCTTTTCGCATGGCTCTGATGGCCGGCGAAAGCCCGACAAGGAAATCCTACAGATCGCTCTGCATTGAGCACAACGAAAAAGCAGTCCCTGTGGGCCGCTGCCATGTGCGGCCCCCACACATCCTGTCGGGGACCCGGCATGAGGCGTCTGTGTGGCCCACAAACAGGGGGCCCCTGCTGACTTCATGCTCGAACAGGCGGGGTATATTCAATGGCGGAAGGTGAACATATGCAGGGAGGATGCGATATGAAGTCATTGGGATATCACCTGATTCTCGAGCTTGAAGGCTGCTCTGAAACCATTCTCAACGACCGCCAAGCCATCAGCAAGGTCATGGTCGACTCTGTCAACCGCTCCGGCGCCACCATGATCCGAAGTTTTTTTCACAAATTTGCGCCCCAGGGCGTGAGCGGCGTGGTCATCATTTCCGAATCCCACTTTTCCATTCACACCTGGCCAGAATACGGATATGCTGCGGTGGACGTTTTTACCTGCGGTGATCAGATCAATATGGATGTGGCCGCAGAGGCGATTCGTGCGGGCCTCAAGGCGGATGCCATGCAGAAGATGTTGCTGTCGCGAGGCATGCTGGACCTTCCGGATGAGATGATTCGACACAAGCCTGAACCCTGCCTCCGGCTTGTCCCTGAAACCTGATATGAGCCATATCGCTTAGCGGCCTAGGCAGGTCGCTTCACAGCATCATTGTTGGAAGTGAATCATGGTGGTAGAAGGGCATTGGCAACCCTTGGAAGGGCAGGGTGCGCAGTGGACACGATTTCATCTGGAGAAAAGATTCGAGCAAACAGCATATTTCTGGAAGAGCCGGAGTTGCAGGGATCCTATGGGCTGGCCGTTCGCATCGATCGGGTTCTCCTAAACCAGAAGACCCGGTTTCAACACCTGGCGGTGGCAGAGGCAGGCCCCCTTGGGAGGGTGCTCCTGTTGGACGGCGACATTCAGGTGACGGAGTTTGACGAATCCGGCTACCATGAGATGCTGGCACATGTCCCCCTTCTGACCCATCCGGATCCCCGGCGGGTGCTGGTCGTAGGCGGCGGCGACGGGGGGACCCTCAGGGAGGTTCTGAAACACCCGGAGGTGGAACAGGTAGATCTGTGCGAGATCGACGAGGCGGTCATTCGGGCCTCCAGACAATACCTGCCCGGTCTTGCAGCCTCCTTTGACGACCCCAGGGCCGCCCTCCATATTGGGGACGGGATCCAGTATGTCAGAGACCATCCCCGTTCGTGGGACGTCATTCTGGTGGACAGTTCCGATCCTGAAGGCCCTGCAGAGGGGATCTTCAAGGAATCCTTCTATCGATCCCTCAAAGAGGCCCTTCTCCCCTCCGGCATTGCCGTAACCCAGTGTGAATCCGCATTTCTTTTTGAACAACTTATCCGGGAGATCTTTGCATTTCTGCCTCATATCTTTCCCGTGATCGGGTATTATCATACACTGGTGCCCACCTATGCGAGCGGCATCATCGGATTCGGCTTCTGCTCGCTGGGGCCGAATCCGATGAAAAGCATGCCTGAGCCGACCCGAGTGGAAGGTCTTAAAGAGCTCCATTATTATTCACCAGCGCTCCATCGAGCCGCATTTGCTCTTCCTCGAAGATTTCTTGATCTGCTCCCGGATGATCAAGACAGGCACGGCGCCGTTGTCCTGAACCGGCTTGCCATGGACGCATGAACCGTCCCCCGCCAGGCTGCATGGTCAACCTCTGTCGCGGAGCTGTTGCAGTGCACTGGATTCTGGGTTCCACCGGGCTGTCGCCCAAACTCCGGAATTTACTGGTCAGAGTTTTATCCCCTGAATATGGGATCGTACGTTCCAAGCGCAACAGCCTTGCACAATTAACAGTTTTGAATGCGCCCGCGCGATTGACATATGAGGGCGGACCAATTATATTCTGTTGCAATGTCTGAGGCAACCTGAGGTTCCATTATGTCTAAGGCGGCCTGACGGCCGCAGCCAAACAGCGTTCTGCCCGCCCGTGGGGGTCTCTGTCCAAGGGCTGCAATAAAATGCGTTCGTATCGTTCGGCGACCGCCCCCGGGCTCGGGATATTGTTTATTGAAAGGCAGCAAGGAATCCCTATCGACCCGCCTGACTCGCCTCACTCGCCTCACTCGCATGGCGGGCAGGTGAAAGGGTATCCTTGGGGCTTAAACAGACTGTATTTTAAAGCCGTGCTGCCGTTCCCAGGAGCTGTATTCGGTTT
>Ga0068712_1000513_pt1 | contig 71917 bp, 65 predicted proteins | sample MTBAKSrepl1MetaG_FD_62987 | JGI IMG/M metagenome (GOLD analysis project Ga0068712, IMG submission 62987) | Enrichment culture microbial communities from Arthur Kill intertidal strait, New Jersey, USA, that are MTBE-degrading - MTBE-AKS1... | ecosystem: Environmental > Aquatic > Marine >... | reverse complement strand
GCGCTGTGATGCGCAAACTTGTCCACATCTGTTTCGGAGTGCTCAAGCACCAGCAGCCTTACGCTCCATCAGTCTCCTGAGAGAGGCTGGTAGAGGTAAGGGAGAGATGGTATCTACGCACTGACGCACTCACGCACTCACGCACTCACGCACTCACGCACTCACGCACTGACGCACTGACGCACTCACGCACTCACGCACTCACGCACTCACGCATTCACGCATTCACGCACTCACGCATTCACGCATTCATCCATCACCACCCACCCGTCCCGCTCCTCCACCGGCAGCGGCTGCAGACCCCGGCCGGCGCAGGGGCCGGCGATGCAGTGGCCGTCCCCGATGCGGAACAGGGCGGCGTGGGTGGCGCACTGGAGGTGTTCGCCTTCCGGATCCAGGAAGACATCCGGAAGCCACTCCAGGGGCACGCCCGTGTGGGGACAGCGGTTGCGGTAGGCGCGCAGCAGGCCGTCGCGGCGTACCACCACCACGCCGTAGCCCTCCGGGTCGGAGGGGTTGTCGAAGCCCCGGGCCGCGCCCTCCGGCAGCGCCTCCACGGGGCAGAGCCGCCTCACCCGGCGTCTCCCGCCAGGCCGTCAAACCCCACCTGCCCGCACTTGCGCCCCGCCAGGCGGCCGGCGCGGTCGATGGCCTGGCCGACGGGGGCGCCGTCGAGGAGGGCGTGGATGATGCCGGCGTTGAACACATCGCCCGCGCCCAGGGTGTCCACCACCCGCGGCGGCGGACAGGCCGGGCTCTGGTGCAGTGTGCCGTTGGGCTCCAGGGCCCAGGCGCCGGCCTCGCCCCAGGCGCAGACGAGCAGGGCGTCCCGATTGCGCGGCTGCAGATCCGCCAGCAGGTCGGGCGCACCGCCGTAGCCGCGGGCCTGGGCGAAACGGCGCGAGAAAAGCAGCACGTCGGCCAGCGGCAGCAGCGCGTCGATGCCCTCGTGGGGCTTCTCCACCTCCAGCGAGCGCCGGGCGCCGGGCGCGGTCCGCGCGGCGTGCTCCAGCATGCGCCGGGTCTCCGCCGGGTTGCGCCCCTCGAAGTGAATCCAGTCGAAGGGGGCGAGGTCCATCACCGCGAAATCGAGGAAGCCGAACTCGGGCAGATCGCGGTAATGGATGATGGTGCGCGATCCGTTGCGCCGATTCAGCGTAACGTAGGAGGTGGGCACCTTGCCCCCCGCGACGACCCTGCAGGGGGTGGTGACCACGCCGTGGCGCTCCAGGTCGCCGCGGATGTCGGCGGCGTCCGCCTCGTCGCTGAGCACGCCGCCCCAGTGGCAGTGGTGGCCGTGCTGGGCGAGGACCACGAGGGTGTTGGTGGCGTTGCCGCCGCGGGCGCGGCGCTGGGTCAGCGCGCGCACCTCGGCGTCCTCGGCGGGGTAGCCGTCCACCTCGTTGATGATGTCCAGGGTCGCGATGCCGATGCCGAGCACGGTGGCCATGGGAACTCCTCGATTAGCGGGGGATCTCATTCATGAAGAGGGCCAGGCAGGTTAACAGACCATGAGCGATACGCGCTATCCCACGCCGGAGGCGGCCGAGGCCGCCTTCTACCGCGCCTTCGAGGCGGCCGACCTGGGCGCCATGCTGGCGCTCTGGGCCGATGACGACACCATCGCCTGCGTCCACCCGGGGGCGCCCCTGCTGCAGGGCCGCTACGCGGTGTCCGAGAGCTGGCGCGGGATTCTCACCGATCCCGGCCGGATGAGCATCCACACGGAGTCCCTGTCCCGGCACGTGGGCGACGGGATGGCGGTACATGTCCTCCATGAACACATCACTCTTCCGGGCGAGGAGAAGCCCCGCGATCCGGTGATGGTCACCAATGTCTATCGCGAAACTCCCGCCGGCTGGCGCATGGTGCTCCACCACGCCTCCCCGGTCCTGCGCCGCAACCCGGCGCCGGAGGGGCGGGGAACGGTGCACTGACCGCGCGTTCATCCGCTCGCCCGAACTTCGTCCCGCGCTCCCCGGGCAGGGGGGAGTCCCGATTCACGAAGCGGTCCGCAATCACCTTTTCAGGCGGCATCATGGCCGCAGCCTGTATCGGTTCGTCCTCATCGGGCGGATGTGAACCAGATCTCATTTCTGCCGGGGATCCCGGCTGCCGCCGCTGCAAATCGCGTCCATAGCCAAAAAGCTTGCTACAGTAATCACATGCAGGAGCAACGGGTTCAATCCTGAACGTCGGGTCGATCCAGCTCGCAGCGTCTTCGAAAGGAGTCGTCACGCGCCGACATGAAAACAACCAATAATTCCGTCGGAGCAGGTGCGCTCGACCCGGTTGCCCAGACTGCGGCGGGCCCCGATCCGCCACGATCCGGGACGGGTGCATGGCGCTGGCTCAAGGTAAACGCCGGCATCGCCGCGGCCTATATCGCGTTCGCGCTGGCAGCCGGACTGCCGACGTCCCCTGCGATCCACACCGCGCCCATCTGGCCCGCCGCGGGCCTGGCCCTGGCGGCGGTGCTGATATTCGGCGCGCGCTGCGGGGCGGGGGTATGGACCGGCTCCTTCCTCTACAGCCTTTCGACGGAAGTTTCCGGAACGGGCGCCGCCGTGGCCGCCCTCGTCGCCACGGGGATGTCGGTACAGGCCATCGTCGGGTTCCGCCTGACACGGCGCCTTGTCTCGGCGTCCAATCCCCTCGTCCGCGAAGCGGACGTGTGGCGATTCCTGCTGCTGGGTGGTCCGCTGGCCTGCATGGTGTCGGCCAGCGTCGGCGCGGCAACCCTGTACGGGGCGGGCCGGGTGGTGGCCGCGGATCTGCCGGCCCGCTGGATGGCCTGGTGGGTGGGAGATGCCCTCGGGGTGCTCCTGTTCACGCCGCTGCTTCTGCTGGCCTGGCCCAGGGAACACCGGCTCTGGCCGGGAAGCGGTGCACGGGTGGCATTGCCGCTGCTCATCACCGCCCTGCTGCTCGTTGCCGGCCGCATCGGGCTCGACCAGCTGGAGGATAGCCGTGCCCAGGCGAGGATCCAGGAGCTCATGGAGGGGGTGTCCCTCACCGGCTTCACCTCTCTTCCACTGGGGATTCTCGGCCTGGAGGACGTGGGGCGTTTCTTCGCCGCCAGTGAGGAGGTGACGCCCCGGGAGTTCTTCACCTTCACCGCCCAGATGGTCCGCGACACGGCGCTGCATTCCGTGGACTGGGCACCGCGGGTGGCTTCCGCCGAGACGGAGGCGTTCGAGACGATGGCGCGGCGCCGGGGCATGGACGGCTACCACCTGTTCGAGCTGGATGCAGACGCCCGGCCCACCCCACCGGGTTCGCGGGCGGAGTATTTCCCCGTCCTGTACAGCGTGCCTCTCGGGGGGCATTTCAGCGTGCTTGGCCTGGACCACGGCTTCGAGGCGTCCCGCCGAAGCGCCATGAACGCGGCCCGCGACCGTGCCGAGGCGGTGGCGGCCCGTACGGTGCCGTTGTTGAGAACCCAACGGAACGCGATCCTGGTTTTCGTCCCGGTCTACCACCCGGATTCCATGCCGGAGACGACTTCTCCCGCGGCACGGCGCGAGGCGCTCCGGGGCTTTGTCGTCGGGGAGTTCGATGTGCAGGCCCTGTTCGCCCCCCTGGCCCGCGCGGCCGGGAAGCGGCAGCTGCGGTTCCGAGTGATGGATGCGACCCCTGGTGACCCGGCGCAAATCCTGGCCGGCGACCTTTCCCCGGAGGCGGCTGCGGGCTGGAGCCGGGAGATGGACTTCGCGGGCCGGCGGCTGCGTCTCGAGATGCAGCCGGGCCCCGGCTTCCGGCACGCTCCCGGCCTGCGAAACGCTTTCATCCTCCCCGGCACCTCCGTGCTGGCCGGATTCCTGGTGGTCTTCGCCACCCTCGGCGCGGCGGGCCGGACCGCGGCCACCGAGGCCCGGGTCGCGGAGCGCACCGCCGCGCTCAATCGGGAGCTGGCGGCGCGGCGCGCCGCCGAGGCGGCCCTGGAGGAGCGGGAGGAGGATCTCCGCATCACCCTCCGCTCCATCGGTGACGCTGTGCTGGCCACGGATGCACAGGGGCTCGTCACCCGGATGAATCCGATCGCCGAGCGGCTCACCGGCTGGCCGGAGGCGGAGGCGCGCGGTTTGCCGGTGGATCGGGTGTTCCGCATCATCAACGAGGAGACCCGCGCGCCGGCCCATGTGCCGGTGGCCGATGTCCTGCGTACCGGCGAAATCCATGGGCTGGCCAACCACACGGTGCTCATCGCCCGGGACGCCGGGGAATACCCCATTGCCGACAGCGCCGCCCCCATCCGTGACGCCGACGGCGAGGTACGGGGCGTGGTGCTGGTGTTCCGCGACGTGGCGCAGGAGCGGGAGGCGGCGCAGGCGCTGCAGGCCAGCGAGCGGCGCTACCGCAACTTCATCGACATGGCGCCCTACGGCGTCTTCGTCCAGAGCGGGGGACGCTTCGCCTTCGTGAATCCGAAAGCGGTGGAAATCCTGGGTGCAGACTCGGAGATGGAGATCCTGGGCCGGCCCGTACTGGATTTCCTGCACCCGGAGAGCCGCAATGCGGTCAGTGCGCGCATCCGCCGGCTGAACGAGGAGCGGGTCCGGGTTGCGCCGCTTGAGGCGCACTGGTTGCGCATGGACGGCACCTCCTTCCATGGCGAGGCCACCGCCGTACCCTACGAGCATGAGGGCCGGCCCGGTGCGCTCGTGCTGCTGCAGGACATCAGCGAGCGCCGCGAGATCATCGCCGAGCTGACCCGGGCCCGGGAGGAGGCCGAACAGGCGAACCGTGCCAAGTCGGCTTTTCTCGCCACCATGAGCCACGAGATCCGGACCCCCATGAACGGGGTTATCGGCATGGTGGACGTGCTGACGCACACCCGCCTCTCGGAGCACCAGGCGGAGCTGGTCCGCACCGTCCGGGCGTCCGCCGCTTCGCTGCTGGGCATCATCGACGACATTCTCGATTTTTCCAAGATCGAGGCCGGCCGTCTGCACCTCGAGCGGGAAGCCCTCTCCGTGACCGCGCTGGTGGAGGATCTGTGCAGCTCCCTGGTCCCCATCGCCATGAAACGGGGGGTCGACCTGGAGCTGTTCCTCTCGCCGGAGATACCAGCGCGGATCATGGCGGACGAGGTCCGGCTGCGGCAGGTGCTCTACAACCTGGTGGGCAATGCCATCAAGTTCTCTACTGGCTCTCCGGAGCGGCGCGGCCGGGTTGGAATCCGGGCGGATTTGGCGGGGGATCGGCCGCTGAGGCTGGCCTTTACCATTTCGGACAACGGCATCGGCATGGCCCCGGAGACGATGGACCACCTCTTCACGGCCTTCACCCAGGCAGAGATCTCCACCACCCGGCGTTTCGGCGGCACCGGGCTCGGGCTGGCCATCTGCAAGCGGCTGGTGGACCTGATGGAAGGGGAGATCGCGGTGGAGAGCGCCTTGGGCGCCGGTACGAAGTTCACCGTTACGCTGCCCTTCGAGATCGCCGCCGAGCAGCCCACCCCGTCGGGGACGGATCTCTCCGGGCTCCAGTGCATCATGGTGGACGGGCCCGGCCACGATGCGGAGGGGCTGCGCCTCTACCTCGAGCATGCCGGAGTCCGCGTCCATCCGGTCGCCGATGTGGCCGCCGCGGCCTCCGAGGCGGCGCGCCTGCCCGCCCCGGTGGTGGTTATCCAGTTCACGGGCCACCGGAGGCCGTCGCCGGAGACGCTGCGCAAGGCTTTCGCCGGTGTCGGGGACGTTCGGCACCTGCTGGTCTCCCGCGGGGATCTGCGCCGCAGCGTCCGGATCAGGGCGCAGGACGTGGTCAGCCTGGACGGCAACGTGCTGCGCCGGCACGCAGTGCTGAACGCCTTCGCGGTGGCCTCGGGCCGTGCTTCGCCCGAGGTCGTCGACCAGGAAACCGATCATGGCCGGGCAGGAGAGGCTGCCGTACCGCCGTCCCCTGCCGAGGCCCGGGCCGGAGGCCGTCTCATCCTGGTGGCCGAGGATGACGACATCAACCAGAAGGTCATCCTGCAGCAGCTGGCGCTGCTGGGCTATGCTGCTGAAATCGCCGCCGACGGCCGCGAGGCGCTGGCGCGGTGGCGCGCGGGCGGCTACGGGCTGCTCATCACCGACCTCCACATGCCGGAGATGGACGGTTATGCCCTGGCCGAGGCCATCCGCCATGAAGAGGCGGTCGCGGAGCGGGAGCGCATTCCCATCATCGCCCTGACCGCCAACGCCCTGCGGGGGGAGGCGGGGCGCGCCCACGCCGCGGGGATGGACGCCTACCTGACCAAGCCGGTGCCGCTTCCCAGATTGCAGGAAGCGCTGGAGGCCTGGCTGCCCGCGCCGGGGGTGAGTCGGTCGCCGCCGGCGGCGCAGCCGGCGGACACCGGCGGGCAGGAAGCCGCCGCAGTGGATACGAGCGTGTTGAAGTCGCTGGTGGGCAACAGCGCGGAGACGCTGCGCGAGTTCCTGGACGACTACCTGGCGTCCGCCCGCACCCTGGCCGCGGAGCTGCGCAACGCGGGCGCCGCGGGTGACGCCCGGGCCGCGGCCGCCGCCGCCCACAAGCTCAAGTCCTCCTCCCGCTCGGTCGGAGCGCTGGCGCTGGGCGAGCTCTGCGCCGCGATCGAGACGGCGGGGCGGGACGGCGATGGTGCGGCCGTCGCCCGGCGGTTGGAGCCGTTCGAACAGGCCCTGGCGGCGGTCGAGAAAGAGATAGCCGGCATCCGGAAACAGACCTGAAGGGAGTCCGCCCATGACCGAGGGATTGCAGGAATTGAAGGTGCTGGTGGTCGACGACGAACCGTTCGTCCTCAAGCTGCTGGCGCGACAGCTGGAGAATCTCGGCTGCACGGACGTGACCGCCTGCGAGCGTGCCCATGACGCCCTGTTTCTGCTGGAATCGGGAGGGGAGACGTTCGACCTCATCTTCTGCGATCTCCAGATGCCGCAGATGGACGGGGTGGAGTTCGTGCGCCGGCTGGTGCAGCTGCAATTCACCGGGGGGCTGGTGCTGGTGAGCGGAGAGGGGAGACGCACCCTGCAGACGGCGGAGAAGCTGGCCAGCGCCCACCGGCTCCGCATGCTCGGTGCGCTGCACAAGCCCGTCCTCCCCGAGCAGCTGCGGGAGGTGATGGAACGGGCAGCCGCGCCTGTTGCCCCGAGCGCCCGCTCGCCGAGAAAAGCCTACTCGCCCGGGGAACTGCGCCGGGCTATCGAGGGGCGGGAGCTGATCAACCACTACCAGCCCAAGGTGAAGCTGGCCACCGGGGAGGTATTCGGCGTCGAGGCCCTGGTCCGCTGGCGTCATCCGGAGGACGGGCTGGTCTTTCCGGACCAGTTCATCACCCTGGCCGAGGAGCATGAGCTCATCGACGATCTCACCTGGGCGGTGCTGGAAAATGCGCTGGAGCAGGCCGGGCGCTGGCGGGCGTCGGGACTGGATCTGCAGGTGGCGGTGAACCTCTCCATGGACAACCTGGCCACCCTGGAGTTCCCCGATCATCTCGCCGCCGCCGTTACCGAGGCCGCACTGGAGCCCTCCGGCCTGATGCTGGAGGTGACGGAGAGCCGATTGATGAAGGATCCGCTCACACCGCTGGATATCCTCACCCGCCTGCGCCTCAAGCGCATCGGGCTGTCCATCGACGATTTCGGCACCGGCTACTCGTCCCTCGCCCAGCTGAGGGATCTGCCCTTCGAGGAGCTGAAGGTGGACCGGGGTTTCGTGCACGGCGCCTCCCGTGACTCCTCCCTGCGGGCGATTGTCGAGGCGAGCCTGGGCATGGCGCGTCAACTCGGGATGCAGACGGTGGCCGAAGGGGTGGAGGAGGTAGATGATTGGCATCTACTGCTCGAGGCCGGCTGCGATCTGGCCCAGGGCTACCTGATTGGCAGGCCCATGCCGGCCGAGGACCTTAATGGCTGGATGGACGAGTGGGAAGCCCGCCGAACCGAATTCGCGAATCCGAAGGAGGGACAATGATGATTCGAGCGCCGGCAGCGGGCATATTGCTGCTGCTCACCGCCTGCGGCGGCGGTCCGTCCCTGGAGGGCACCTATCTGGGTGATCCAGCGCCCGCGCGCGAGGCGCTCTCCGGCTCCGCGGCGCAGGTCGCCGCGGAAACTTCCGGGGAAATCGTCGACGTCAGCCTGGTGGTGGAGCGGGACAACGCCTACCTGGTCGTCCGCGCCGCCGAAGGCGAGAACCTGGGCTCCTTCACTGCCGTGCGCGACGGAACGGCCCTGAGCCTCGATACCGGCACCGGGCCTTCCCTCCGCTTCATTCTGCAGGAGAGCGGCGACCTGGCATGCGACGGTTGTGGTGCCCTGGGCCTGCCGGCTATCTGGCTCCGGCAGCGCTAGGCCGATCCGGCGGATGCGTGGCGCACAAGCCTGAGAAACCGGGGCGGGGTCCCTGGTTGCCCCGCCCTCCGGTCAGCCACACCGCTCCAGGAGTTTCAGTTTCCCCTCGACTCCGTTCCACTCGTCCGCGTCCGGCAGGGGATCCTTCTTCCGGTTGATGACCGGCCATTCCCTGGCCAGTTCGGCGTTGATGGCGAGAAACGCCTCCTGGTCGGGGGGGAGGTCGCTGTCGGCGAAGATGGCCTCGGCGGGGCACTCCGGCACGCAGACATCGCAGTCGATGCACTCATCGGGGTTGATAACCAGGAAGTTCGGCCCTTCGTGAAAAGCGTCCACGGGACAGACTTCCACGCAGTCGGTGTACTTGCAGCGGATGCAGTTCTCGGTGACAACGTAGGTCATGTGGCTTCTCCATTCGTGGCAACACGGCTTCGACGGTTCTCAAAGTGTGGTCGCTGTTTCCCATATATGGAAAGCGGGGCCCGGTTCACCCGAAAAACCCACAGGCATCCATAATAATCATGAGGGGACGGCCGCCGGGTCGAAATGTCGACCGCCTCATCGGACACGCTCAAGACACTGCCGTGGATGTGAAACATGTTGAATCAGGCTGAGACCTTTCTCGATCAGCTAGCCCGGGGCGCCACGGCCGTGGTCAGGCAGGTGGCCGGGGGGCGGGGACTGGCGAACAAGCTGGCCGGCCTGGGGATTGCGGCCGGCTGCCGGATCGAGGTCCTGCAGAATCCATCCCGTGGCCCGCTGCTGGTCCGGGTCCGGGGCACGCGCGTTGCGCTGGGGCGCGGCGAAGCGGCGAAGATTCGGGTCGAGCGCACGGCGGGGAGCGGGACCGATGCGGGAGACTGAGCGTCGCGAGCCGGTGGAGGTTCCGCCAGGCCCGGAGAGGACCCTGGTCGTGGGCCTTGCCGGCCAGCCCAACGTGGGCAAGTCAACGGTCTTCAATCTGCTCACCGGCCTGAGTCAGCACGTGGGCAACTGGCCCGGCAAGACCGTCGAGCGCAAGGACGGAATCCATGCCCGGGGCGGACTGCGCCTGCGCATCATCGACCTGCCGGGAACCTACAGCCTGACCGACAGCTCCGCCGAGGAGCGGGTGGCTCGGGACTTCATCCTGCAGGAGGGTCCGGATGTCATCGTGATGATCGCCGACGCCTCGGCCCTGGAGCGGAATCTCTATCTCCTTGCCGAGCTTCTAGCGCTGCCGGCCCCCGTGGTGCTGGGGCTGAACATGCTCGACGTGGCCGAAGCCGAGGGCATCCACGTGGAATCCCACGTGCTCGAGGCCGCCCTGGGCCTGCCCGTGGTTCCCCTGGTGGCGACGCGCAACGAGGGAGTCGCCGCCCTGGTGGATGCGGCGGTCCGTCTCGCCGGCGATCCCGGGAGTTTCCAGCCGGTGCGGCCGGAGATTGCCGAACCCCACCGCGACGTGATGGAGCGGGTCCGCACCCTGCTGGAAGGCCATGTCCCTTCCCCCTACCGGGAGTCCTGGGTGGCCATGAAACTGCTGGAGGGCGACATGGAGGTGACGGATAAGGCCCGCGGCTGGCTGCCGGAGGCGAACTGGTCCGCCATCGCGGATCTCCTCCGGGCCCACGAGGACGCCGTGCTCGACATCGCCAGCGGCCGCTACGAATGGATCAGCCGCATGGTGCGCGCGGCGGTGCTTCATCCCGGGCTCGGCCAGATCAGCCTCACCGATCGCCTCGATCGGTTCGCGGTGCACCCGCTCTGGGGGCTGCTGCTGCTGGTGGGGGCCTTCGCCGGAGTCTTCTGGCTGACCTTCACCATCGCCGCTCCCATCCAGCACTGGCTGGATGTCGCCGTCATCGGGCGGCTCCAGGGCGGGCTCGACGCCGCCCTCGGCAGCGCTCCGGACTGGCTTCGCGACCTGCTGGTTCACGGGGTGCTCGGGGGGGCGGGTATCGTGATCACCTTCGTGCCCATCCTGATCGTCTTCTTCGCGGCGCTCGCCTTCCTGGAGGATACCGGTTACCTCGCGCGCACGGCCTACGTGATGGACCGCTTCATGCATGCCCTGGGGCTGCACGGGAAGAGTTTCCTGCCCCTGTTTCTCGGTTTCGGCTGCAATGTGCCCGCGGTGATGGGCGCCCGCGTCATCGAGTCCGAGAGCGGGAGGCTGCTGACCATCCTGCTGGCACCCCTGGTGCCCTGCAGCGCCCGGCTGCTGGTGCTGGCGCTCCTGACCCCCGCCTTCTTCGGCGCCCAGGCTGCACTGGTCTCCTGGGGGCTCGTGACGCTGAACATCCTCTTGATCGCGGTCCTAGGCATCGTGCTCAACCACACCCTGTTCCGGGGGCAGCATGCCGCCTTCATCATGGAGCTGCCGCTCTACCATCTGCCCAGCCCGCGCACCATCGGCCTGTTCGTCTGGAACAACACCTGGGCCTTCGTGCGCAAGGCCGGCACCATCATTCTCCTGTTTTCCATTCTCGTCTGGGCGCTGAGCAGCTATCCCGGGCCGGATGTGGAACAGAGCTTCCTGGCGCGGTTCGGGCGCGGCCTGGCGCCCTTCGGCCAGCTGGTTGGCATGGACTGGCGCCTGATCGTCGCGCTGCTCACCAGCTTCGTCGCCAAGGAGAACGCCATCGCCACCCTGGCCATCCTCTACGCACCGGGCGGGGAGGGGACCGGGCTCGCCGAGACCGTGGCCGCCGCCGTGTCGCCCGCCACGGGCCTCTCGTTCCTGACCGTGTCGATGCTCTTCATCCCCTGCGTGGCGACGGTGGCCGTCATGCGCCAGGAGACCCGCAGCTGGCGCTGGACCCTCTTCGGCGTGCTGATGCTCCTGTTGGTCTCCTTCGGCGCCGGCATGTTGATGTACCAGGGGGCCCTGTGGCTGGGGCTCGGAGGGTGAGATGCTCGAGAGGCTGATGCGGGAGGTCGCTGCCCAAGGGACTGTATCCAGCGCTTCGCTGGCGCGCAGCCTTGGAATCAGCGAGGCACTCGCGGAGAGCATGGTCGAGGCGTTGCGGCGCATGGGCTATCTGCAGGCGGCCGTCGGGGCGTGCCCGGCCCCCTGCGATCGCTGCCCGGTGCACCGGTCCTGCCTGTTCGGCAGGCAGGCGCGAATCTGGATGCTAGGACGGAAGGGGGCGCGTCTGCTGGCGAGGCGCAGCGAGCCGGTGCCGTGACCCGCTGTGCCACGATGTGTGCCGGCCATCAGTCGGGCGCAGGGAGCCGGAGGAGGCCGGGTAATGCAGGGTTGCCGACCGGGTTCAGCCTTTCTCGTCCGGCGGTAACGCGGGCATCGCCGTGCCGGAGCCGGACTCGCGCCGGTTCCCGGACCGCCTGGCCCTGACGACCACGAAACCGCCCCGGCCGTGGCCGGGTTGCGGCGACTCGATCGCATCGCTTTCCCGGAGCGGCCGGTACAGGGTCTGCACCCAGTCCGGTTCCGCGAAGCCCGCCTCGCCCAGCAGCCGTTCCACCTCCGCCGCAGAGTAGAACGTCGCTGCGCGATAGAAGAGACTTTCCGCCTGGTGCGCCAGGTAATCCGCTCCGAAACGGCTGTCACGGTCGATGAGCCCGACCACCACGGTTCCACCGGGCCTGAGCACCCGGTACGCCTCGGCGAACATCGCCGCCGCATCGTCCACGAAGCAGAGGGTGGTGACGCTCAGGATGTAGTCGAAGCCGCCGTCGCGGAAGGGGAGCGCCTCGGCCACCGCCCGGACGGCTGTGATGCCGCGCTTTCTCGCGTAGTCCAGCATCTCGCGGACGGGATCGACGCCGATCTCCACACCCAGGGGGGCGGCGAAGCGACCGGTACCGACGCCGATGGCAAGCCCCCTTCCATGCCGGGGCAGGAGGGTGCGGACGGCCAGCAGTTCGGATTCGTAGGCCTCGCGATGGCGCTCGAACCAGCCGTCGTAGCGCCGGTGGTGGGTTTCGAAGGGGGCTGTTTTCGCCATGACCCATCAATCTCCCGGGATCCGAGCGTGCGCATGGGGCGCGAACGGACGTGGACCGGTTCCGCCCCGCCCGTGTCTCGAGCGCAGGCGCGAAGGGCATACAGGCGGGAGGAGCCGCTTCAACTTCGGTTAATCCGCCGGAGTAGTGGCCGTCCGCTGTCACCGGCCGCGCGCGGCGGGCGGAACCGCCGCCCCGGACGCCTCACAACAAGCCGTGGAAGGGCTGCACCTCCACCGGATCGCCGGGCTCCACCCGGCCCTGGTCGTGGCCGAGGACAACGAAGCAGTTGGCCTCGCTCATGGAGCGCAGGATGCCGGAGCCCTGGGCGCCGGTGGTACGCACCACCAGGCGGCCGTCGGCGTCCCGGTGCAGCACGCCGCGCTGGTACTCGGTGCGGCCGGGGCGCTTCTTGAGGGCGGTGAGGCAGGGCACGGTGAAGCGGACGGGGTCGGTGTCCGTTTCGCCCTGCAGGCGGCGCAGCAGGGGCTGGGCGAACTGGTAGAAGGCCACCATCACCGCCACCGGGTTGCCGGGCAGGCCGATGAAGGTGGATGAGCCCAGGCGGCCGAAGGCGAGGGGACGGCCCGGTTTCATGGCGATCTTCCAGAAGTCGACGCGGCCGAGCTCGGCCAGGGTCTCCCTCACGTAGTCGGCTTCGCCCACGGAGACGCCGCCAGATGTCATCACCACGTCGGCCATGGCGGCGGCCTCGCCGAAGGCGGCGCGCAGCGCCGCCGGCGTGTCCCGCACCACCCCCATGTCCAGCACCTCGACGCCCAGGCGGGTGAGCATGCCGTGCAGGGTGTAGCGGTTGCTGTCGTAGATCTCCCCTTCGCCGAGGGGTTCGCCGATGGAGCGCAGCTCGTCGCCGGTGGAGAAGAAAGCCACCCGCAGGCGCCGCCGCACCCGCACTTCGGCCACGCCCAGGGAGGCGAGCAGTCCCAGTTCGGCCGGGCCGATCCACTGGCCGGTGCGCAGCGCCGGCTGGCCGGCGGCGAGATCCTCGCCGGCTTGGCGGACGTTCTGGCCGCGGCGGTGACCGCTGTCGATGCGGATGGTGTCCCCGTGCCGCTCCGCGTGCTCCTGCATCACCACCGAATCGGTCCCGGCGGGCATCATCGCGCCGGTCATGATGCGCACGCACTGGCCGCCGGCGACGGTACCGGGATAGGGCGTTCCGGCATAGGCGGTGCCGATGACGGTCAGCACGGCGCCGCCGCTTCGGGGCAGGTCGTCGCCGCCGAGGGCATAGCCGTCCATGGCCGAGTTGGTGTGGGAGGGGACGTTGACCGGCGAGAGCACCTCCTCGGCCAGGATCCGGCCCAGCGCGCTGCGCAGGGCGGTCTTCTCCACACCGGCCACGGGGGCGGCATCGGCGCCCATGCGCGCCAGGGCCGCCTCCACGCTCAGCACCCCGGGTTCAGCGGCATCGGCGCAGCTGGGCTGCCGGGTTACCGGTTTGGTGTCGTTCATAGGCTGTCCTTCCGCAGGTAGTCGAGAATGAAGCCGGCCACCTGCGCCGGGTCGTCGAGGTCCAGCACCGGGATGGCGGGGACCGGCTCCAGTGGCGCGTCGGTGGCGACGGCGAGTACGCGTGCATCCCGAGGATACAGCAGGGGCTGACCCAGGGCAGGCCGGTGCAGCTCGATTTTCGGGATCGGCGCGCGCTTGAAGCCTTCCACCAGCACCAGGTCCGCGGCGTCCGGATCGAGGCGGCCCAGCATCTGCGCCAGGTCGGGGCGCTCCGTGCGTTCCGGTGTCTCGGCCATCAGGACCCAGCGCTGGCGCGAGGCCACCAGCACCTGTTCCGCGCCCGCCTCGCGCAGCCGGTAGCTGTCCTTGCCCGGGTGGTCCACGTCGAACGCGTGGTGGGCGTGCTTGAGCAGGGCGATGCGCAGCCCCTCGCCGCACAGGAGCGGGATGACCCGCCGCAGCAGGGTGGTCTTGCCGGTGCCGCTCCAGGCGGCGATGCCGAGGAGGGGGACGGGGAAGGGGATTGCGGTCATGGTTCCTGGCGCAGCCGCTGTTCCAGTGCCTGCAGCTCTTCGGGCGTGTTCACGTTGAGAAAGGTTTCGGGCCGGTCGCTGAAATCCACCCGGGCGACGCGGTGATGGGCGAACCAGCGGTCGATCTTGCGCTCGCCGCTGTCGAGATAGCCGGTCAGGTCCTCCAGCAGCCGGGTGTGCAGCAGCGAGAAAACCGGCTGCAGGCGCTCGCCGTCGTGGGCGACCGCGAGGTCGGCCCGCTCCGCCTCCAGGGTGGACAGCAGTCGCTGCGCCAGGTCGCCGGGGAGCAGGGGCGAGTCGCAGGGGACGGTGAGAACGAGCGGGGTGTGGGCCGCCTGCATGGCGCTGGCCATTCCGGCCAGCGGCCCGGCGAAGGAGCCGTCCAGGTCGGGCACGACGGGGTAGCCGAACCCGGTATAGCGGTCGAGGTTGCGGTTGGCGTTGATGAGCAGGTCGCCCACCTGGGGCGCGAGGGCGGCGATGGCGTAGGTGATGAGCGGCCGGCCGCCGAGTTCCAGCAGTCCCTTGTCCATGCCGCCCATGCGCCGTGCCCGGCCCCCGGCCAGGATCACGCCGGTGATGCGGCTGCCGGCTCCGGACTCCCAGGGCCCGTTCATGCCAGCGCGGAGGCCATGACCGGGTGGACCGGGACTGCGCGGATTCTCCGCGGCGTGTCGTCCTCCTGCCGCAGGCGGCCCTCCTCGAGGGTCAGGATCAGGTCGGCCAGGGGTGTCATCTCCTGCAGCTCATGGCTGCTGATGAGGATGCCCATGCCCTCGTCGCGCAGGCGCCGGACCAGGGCCTGGGTCTGGTCCCGGGCGGCCCGGTCCATGCTGGCGGTGGGCTCGTCGAGCAGCAGCAGGCGCGGCTGCAGCACCCGGGCGCGGGTCAGCGTCACCCGCTGCTTCTCGCCGCCGGAGAGGGTGCGCGCGTTGCGCCCGGCCAGGTGCGAGAGGCCGGCCCACTCCAGCGCCTCGCCGACCGTTGTCCGGATGCGGCGCCGGGGCCAGCCCGCCTGTTCCAGGCCGTAGGCCACGTTGGCCTCCACGCTGCGGTCGAAGAGATAGGGCTGCTGGTGGACGTAGATCGCCTGGCTGCGGCAGAGCTGGCGGGCGGCATGCCAGGGCCGCCGTTCGCCGCCGGCCTCCACCAGCCCGCCATCCGGGGCCTCCAGGCCGGCCAGGATCCTCATCAGGGTGCTCTTGCCGGCGCCGTTGCGGCCCTTGAGCAGGAGGCAGGCGCGGGGATGGATGCTCAGCTCCGGGATGCGGAACAGGCAGCGCTCGCCGAAGGACTTGTGCAGGTCCAGGAAGCGCAGCACCGGGGTGTTCGGTTCGGGAGTCATGTGCGTAGTTCGCCCTTGCCCTGGAACACGCCCAGGGTGAAGTTCAGGACCAGCGCCATCAGCAGCAGGACCAGGCCCAGGGCGATGCCCTGGGCGAACTCGCCCTTGCTGGTTTCCAGCGCGATGGCCGTGGGGATGTTGCGGGTCACGTTGAGGATGTTGCCGCCCACCATCATGGAGCTGCCCACTTCGGCGATGATGCGCCCGAAGGCGGCCAGCACCGCCGCCAGCAAACCGAAGCGCAGTTCGTGCATCAGCGTGAGCATGGCCCGCCACGGCGGGGCGCCCAGGGTCAGCGCCGTCTCCCAGGCGCGCCGGTCGGCGCCCTGGATGGCGGCGTGACCCATGGCCACCAGGATGGGGAAGGCGAGCAGGAACTGGCCGATGATCATCGCCTCCTGGGTGAACAGCAGGCGCAGGTCCCCGAGCGGGCCGTTGCGCGAGAGCGCCATGTAGACGCTCAGCCCCACCACCACCGCCGGTACGGCCAGCAGGGTGTTGAAGGTGGAGATGAGCGCCCGCCGCCCGGGAAAGCGCCCGTGGGCCAGGAGGAAGGCCAGCACCAGCCCGGGTGGCGTGGCGTAGAGGATCGCCTGCAGGGAGACCTTCAGGGAGATGCCGATAATGGCCCACAGGTCGGCGTCGCCGCTGAACAGCAGCGCCAGGGCGCGGGTCGTGGCTTGTCCCAGGCTCTCCATGGATGGTGTCAGCTCCGGATCATTGCTTCGCCAGGGTCACCGCCACCGGGGTGAACAGCGGCTGGCCGTTGATGGCGAAGTCGCGGATGATGGCTTGGCCCTCCGGTGAGGTGATCCAGGCGATGAGCTCCAGCGCCCCCATGTAGTTGGTGTCCGGATAGCGCTGCGGATTCACCGCCATGACGCCGTAGGGGTTGAACAGGCGCCTGTCGCCCTCGGTGAGCGCCTCGAGCGGCAGCTTGCCGCTGTAGGCCAGCCAGGTGCCGCGGTCGGCGAGGGTGTAGGCGTCGAGCTCGCCCGCCATCTGCAGCACCTTGCCCATGCCCTGGCCGGCTTCCCGGTACCACTCGCCGCCGGGCTGGACGCCGGCGTCGCTCCACAGGGCGCGCTCCTTCTTGTGGGTGCCCGAGTCGTCGCCGCGGGAGACGAACAGCGCCTGTTTCGCGGCGATCCGCTTGAGGGCCTCCGTGGCGTCTGTCAGCCCCCTGATGCCGGCCGGGTCGGCGGCCGGGCCGACGAGGACGAAGTCGTTGTACATCACGTCGCGGCGGTTGACGCCGTAGCCGGCCTCCATGAAGGCGTCCTCGGCGGGGCGGGCGTGGACCAGCACCACGTCCACATCGCCCTCCTGGCCCATGCGCAGAGCCTTGCCCGTGCCCACCGCGATCACGTGCACCTTGGCGCCGGTGCGGGCCTCGAAGGGGGGCAGCAGCTTGGCCAGCAGGCCGGAATTGTCGGTGCTGGTGGTGGTGGCGAGCCGGATGACGCCCTGTTCCGCGGCCGGCACGGCGCTGCCCAGGCACAGCCCGAGCACCGCGGTGGCCGCGATCAGAATCTTCCGTAGCATGGGTTTCTCCTTATATGGCGAAGTAATGAAAAACATTGTCGTTCGCAATCGGCCACGGATAAGATGCAATCGAGGTGCCAGCGCGACGGTGTCCGTGAGACCCGCGCGCCGAGGGGGGCAACACCCCGGCATCGTGCCGAGAGTGGGTCAATTTGTCGTAGGCCGCGGTCCGCGGCGGACACTTTGACCTACCTGCTTCGGCACCGCGGTCGTCCCGGGATGGGATTTTTCCCGGGCCGCGCCGCACGGGACAGATGCGGATGTGAGGCGGATATGACCGAAACAGCCTTGAAGCGGTTGGAAAATGCCGTGCCCGGCGAGGGCGCGAACGATGCGCCGGGTCTGGGAATCCAGGGTTCCATCCTGGTGGTGGACGACGAACCGGGAATCCGCAGCTTCCTGCAGCGATCCCTGGCCAAGAGCTATCCCCTGGTGGAGGTGGCCGAGAACGTGGAGCGGGCCGAGGCCCTGCGCCAGCGCTGCCACTTCGACCTCATCATTCTCGACATCCGGCTGCCGGGCAAATCGGGCGCGGAGTGGCTGGAGGAGCTGCGCGGGCAGGGCATCCGCACCGAGGTCATCTTCATGACCGCCTATGCGGATTTGGAGACGGCCATCATCGCCCTGCGCGCCGGCGCGTCGGACTTCATCCTCAAGCCCTTCCGGCTGGAGCAGATGCTCGCCTCGGTGCGGCGCTGCCTGGAGCAGCGCTGGACGGCGCGTGAGAATTTCCTGTTGCGCCGCCAGGTGCAGAGCCTGTTCGGCATGGACGGCATGGTCGGTCATACCCAGGCGATGCGCGACGTGGCGGCGGTGATCCAGCGGGTCTCGCCCACACCCTCCACAGTGCTCATCGAGGGGGAGTCGGGCACCGGCAAGGAGCTGGTGGCCCGCTCCATCCACCGCAACAGCGGCCGCAAGGGCCCCTTCGTGCCGATGAACTGCGGCTCCATCTCCGCGGAGCTGCTGGAGAGCGAGCTGTTCGGCCACGCCAAGGGCGCCTTCACCGGCGCCCACGCCGCCCGCGAGGGGCTGTTCAGCTACGCCAACGGCGGCACCCTGTTCCTGGACGAAATCGGCGAAATGCCCCTGTCCATGCAGGCCAAGCTGCTGCGGGTGCTGGAGGAGCGGGCCATCCGGCCGGTGGGAACCGATCGGGAGGTGCCGGTGGACGTGCGCATCCTCGCCGCCACCAACCGCCGGCTGGCGGACGAGGTGGCGGCCGGGCATTTCCGCGAGGACCTCTTCTATCGCCTCAACGTGCTGACGGTGACCGTGCCGCCGTTGCGCGAGCGGGTCGCGGACATCCCGGACCTGGTGCGCTTCTTCGTCGGCAGCCTGTCCCGCGAGCTGGGGGTGCCGGCGCTGGAGTTCCGGGACGAGGATCTGCGCCGGCTGACCGTCTACAGCTGGCCGGGCAACGTGCGCGAGCTGCGCAACGTCATCGAGCGGGCCCTGCTGCTGGGCAAGCCGCCCGGCGACTGCCTGGTGGGTGCCGCGCGCGGGGCGGAGACGGTGGAGGCGGCCGCCGAGCAGGGCTATTCCCTGGAGCTGCCGCTGGAGGAGGTGGAGAAGCGCCACATGCTGGCGGTGCTGCAGGCCGCGGAGGGCAACAAGTCCGAGGCGGCGCGGCGCCTGGGCGTTTCCCGCAAGACCCTTGAGCGCAAGCTGCAGGCCTGGGGAGAGGGGTGAGTGGCGGTGAACCGGATGCCGGCCCGCGGCGGTCGGCGGCGCCTGCGCCGCCCCTGACCGGGGTCCGGGAGATGCGTCTGCCGTGATGGGCCTGCGCCGCTGGCTGCCCGAGACGCTGCCCCTGCGCTACAAGCTCCTGGCGCTGGCCCTGGTGCCCGTGCTGCTGGTGATTCCGGGCATCCTGGCGCTCACCATCCACTGGGGCAGCGGCCTCAACATACAGTACCTGCTGCTCAAGTCCAACACCGATCTCAGCGTGGCCCGGGATGCCTTCCAGCGCACCCAGCGGGACTACCTGGAGCGCCTCGGCCGCCTGGCCGACTCCCGCGCCTTCCGCTTCCACCTGGACCGCGGCGACCTCGTTGCCGCCAAGGCCCAGGTGCAGGCGCTGGTACGGCGATCCGGGTTCGACTTCGCCCGCCTCACCGACAACCGCGGCCGGCCCCTGGCAGGGGGCGGGACCGCCAGGCCGTCGTCGCTGCAGGCCCGCGCCGCCGGGGGCGTGCCGGCGATGGGGGTGGAGATCTACAGCCACGCGGAGCTGGCCCGGGAGGACCCCCACCTGGCCGACCGGGTGCGGCTGCCGCTGGTGCACACGCCCCGGGCTGAGCCCACGGAGCGCACCCTGGAGGACCGCGGCATGGTGCTGCACGCGGTCTACCCGGTCATGGATGCGGACGGCAGGGTGAATGCCCTGCTGGAGGGGGGGGTGCTCCTCAACGGCAACCTCGCCTTCGTGGATGCCATCCGCGATCTCGTCTATGGGCCGGGCAGTCTGCCGGAGGGCGGGATCGGCACGGTGACGGTATTCCTGGACGATGTGCGCATCGCCACCAACGTGGAGCTGGAGCCCGGCGTGCGCGCCGTCGGCACCCGGGTCTCGGCGGCGGTGCGCGAGCAGGTGCTGGAGCGCGGCGAGCCCTGGTCCAACCGCGCGTTCGTGGTCAATGACTGGTACATCGCCGCCTACGAGCCCATCACGGATGTGCGCGGTGAGCGGGTGGGCATGCTCTACGCCGGGTTCCTGGAGGCGCCGTTCAAGAACGACTACCAGGATACGCTGGCGGTGCTGCTGCTGATGTTCGCCCTCGCCCTGGCGTTCGCCGCCTGGCTCGCGGTCGCGGGGGCGGGCTCCATCTTCAAGCCCATCGAGACCCTCACCGCGGTGGTGCGCGCCACCCAGGCGGGCCAGCACGTGCGCATCGGCCCGGTGGGCGCCCACGACGAGGTGGGCGAGCTGGCGCGCCAGTTCGACGCCATGCTCGACCTGCTCGAGGAGCGCAACCGCCAGATCCGCCAGGCCGCCGACGGCCTCGAGCAGACGGTGGAGGCGCGCACCGAGGAGCTCAGGCGCAAGAACCGCGAGCTGGAGGGCACGATCCGGACGCTCCATGAAACCCGCCAGCAGCTGGTGACGGCGGAGAAGTTCGCGGCGCTGGGCAAGCTCTCCGCGGGCATCGCCCACGAAATCAACAATCCAACGGCCATCCTGCTGGGCAACCTGGAGCTGCTGGTGCAGGAGCTGGGGGAGGCCGCCAGGCCCGCCCAGGGCGAAATCGAGCTCATGTACGAGCAAATCGAGCGCATCAACACCCTGGTGAAGAACCTGCTCAACTACGCCCGTCCCGCCGAGTACGCCGCCCAGCTCGACACCGCCGACCTGGGCAACGTGCTGGAACGCGCGGGCACGCTCTCCCGCCACCTGGCCGGCAAGGCCGGGGTGCGGGTGAACATCGCGCACCGCGCCCGCACCCCGGTGCGGATCAACACCAGTGAGCTGCAGCAGGTGCTGATGAACCTGGTCATCAACGCCATCCAGGCCCAGCCCGGTGGCGGAGTGGTGGAGGTGGCCAGCGACGACTGGGAGGATCGGGGGGTGGTGATCGGGGTGCGGGACGAGGGCCACGGCATCCCGCCCGAGCAGCTGGCCAAGGTGTTCGATCCCTTCTTCACCACCAAGGATCAGGAGGGCGGCACCGGTCTGGGCCTGGCCATCAGCTACGGCCTCGTGCGCCGCACCGGCGGCCACATCACCGCGGAGTCGGAGGTGGGGCGCGGCACCCTGTTCCAGGTCTGGCTCCCCCGCGAGCCGCGCACGGAGGACACCGACGAGGGATGGCTCAACCTGTTCGGCTGAACTGATTGAACCGCAGATTGACGTGGATTGACGTTGATTAATCCGACGGCAATCCGTTCGGCGGTGGTCCGCAAGCCGCTCCTGGAAAAGATCGCACGTCGTTGTGCGGATGAATCCGCACCTACGGTTCTGGCGGCCCGTGCACGGGTTGTACGGCTTGTTTTATCCGGCCGTCTGTCCCGGGTGGTCTGAGGATGACGATGCGGACCCCCGTCGGACTCAACTCCGCGGTCATCGATCCTGGGAACCGCTTTAACCCTCGCAAAGTAAATTCACGTCAATCCACGTCAATCCACGTCAATCTGCGGTAAAAAAAGTATTCCGGGGTCAGCGGTGGTTCGGACTGATCACTCGGCCCAGACCAGGCGGCCGTGCTCGGCGAAGTCGTAGCCGCCGAGGTCGCGGGCGATAGCCTCGCACTCGGGCTCGGCGAGGTGTTCCATCAGGCGCTGGAACAGGTGGCGGAAGTAGATCTTTCGGTTCAGGACCAGGTCGAAGGCCTCCCAGCCCAGATGCACGAAGCCCAGTCCGAACTCGGTGGCCGCCGCACGCACGCCGGGGGCCACGTCCGCCAGTCCCATGGCCAGGGCCGCGGCCGCCTCGCGCTCGGAATGGGCCGTGAGCGCCGGCCGCAGGAGCGACTCCTCCAGCCCATCGCGGGCCAGCGCCTCCTGGAGAAAGCGCCGCGAGCCCGCGCCCTCCTGGCGCATGGCCCAGCGCAGGCTGCCGTGGAACAGCGCCCGGGGGTCGTGGTCCGCGCCGGCACCCGGGGCCACCATCAACCCCTGTTCGCGCAGAAAGACCCGCACCATGACCCAGTCATGGTGCTGGGGGTAGTGCTTGATCAGTCCCGGGTGGCGGTTGCGGCTCTCCTCCACGGGGCCCCAGTGGATACCGCAGGCGTCCGCGCGGTGGCGGGCCAGCAGGGAGAGGCCCAGGCGGGTGCCGGTGCTGGTGTAGCTGATGAGGGCGTTGCCGCCGATTTCGGCGGCCAGGTGCATCACCGCGCGGTAGAGCAGGGGGTCGTCGCTGCCGGCCAGCACCAGCCGGTCGGTCAGCACGCCACCGTGGCTGGTCTCCACCATCCACTGGTCCACCAACTCGCGGGGGAACATCCACTTGCCGGTGATCTTGGTGCCGGGCAGCTTGCCCTCGGCCACCAGGGCGTAGACCTTCTTTTCGTTCAGGCTCAGGTAGTCGGCCACCTGGCGCACGGTCATGAACCGCGGCGGCGCCTCGTCTCCCGTTCCCTGGGCCCTGTCGTTCATGCCTGAATCCACTCCGCGCGCCGCCGCCCCTACTCCCCGGCGGCCCGCGACAGGCGCGTCACCGCCGCCTCGTCCCGGCGTGCGGGCCGGGCGTCGTAGTCCAGGTTTTCGCTGCCGTTGAAGACCAGGAAGTGGCGCCCCTTGGCCCGGGCGATCATGGTCATGCCCAGGTCGCGGGCCAGTTCCAGCCCCATGTGGGTCACGCCGGAGCGGGACAGCAGCACCGGGATGCCCACCAGGGCGGTCTTCATCACGATCTCGGAGGTCAGCCGCCCGGTGGTGTAGAAGATCTTGTCTCCGCCCCCGATGCCTTCCAGCCACATCAGCCCGGCGATGGCATCGGCGGCGTTGTGGCGGCCCACGTCCTCCACGAAATGCAGTATCCGATCCTCTCCGCACAGGGCGCAGCCGTGCACCGCGCCGGCGGAGCGGTAGACGTCGTTGTGCCCGGAGAGGGTCTCCAGCAGGTCGTAGATGCGTGACTGGCGCAGCGACACGGCCGGCAGGCGCCGGTCGTAGAGGTGGTCGATGGTGCAGCTGAACACGGTGCCCTGGCCGCAGCCGGTGGTAACGGTGCGCTGCTTGAGCTTCTCGTCCCAGCCCTCGACGCCATGGTGGGTGCTGACCCGGACCGACTCCCGCTCCCAGTCCACCTCCACCGCCGCGATCTCCTCCAGCGAGCGTACGAAGCGCTGGGTGCGGAGGTAGCCGATGGCGAGCGCCTCGGGGCGGCTGCCCAGGGTCATCAGGGTGACGATTTCGCGATCGTCCACGAACAGGGTCAGGGGCGACTCGCCGGCGATGTGCACCTCGCGGCTGTCACCGTATTCATCCCGCACCCGCACCGCGCGGGTGGGCGCCAGGGCCGCATCGCTCATGCGCGGCCGGTAGGGCTGCCGGGTGTCGTCCGCCATCAGCTGTCAGCCTCCGGTCATGTTCATGTGCCGCATCAGAACCGGCTGCCCACGCAGGTCGAAATCGTGGCCCTTGGGCTTGATCTGCATGGCGTCGACGATGGCGGCCTTGAGCGCTTCCGGCTCGCCGGGGTGGGCGCGCAGCACGCGGCGCAGGTCCACCGAGTGCTCCTGGCCCAGGCACAGCAGCAGCCGGCCCTCGGCGGTGACCCGCACGCGGTTGCAGGTGCCGCAGAAGTTGTGGCTGTGGGGGGAGATGAAGCCCACCCGGGTGGAAGCGCCCTGCACCCGATAGTAGCGGGCGGGACCGCCGCTGCTCTCGGTGGTGGGGATCAGCTCGTAGCGTTCCTCCAGGTCGGCGCGAATCGCGTCGCTGGAGTAGTAGGCCTCGGCCCGGTCGTGATCGCCGATGACGCCGAGCGGCATCTCCTCGATGAAGCTGATGTCGATGCCGCGTCCGACGGCGAAGGCCACCAGGTCGTGGACCTCGTCGTGGTTGCGGTTCTTCAGCACCACGCTGTTGAGCTTGATGCCTTCGAAGCCGGCCGCCAGCGCCGCGTCGATGCCGCGCAGCACCTGGTCCAGATCGCCGGTGCGGGTGATGCGCCGGAAACGGTCCGGGCGCAGGGAGTCGAGGCTGATGTTCACCCGGCGTACGCCGGCGGCGCGGATGGCGGTTGCCATCCGCTCCAGCTGGGAGCCGTTGGTGGTGATGACCAGCTCGCGCAGCCCCTGCAGCTCGCCGATGCGCTCCAGCAGCCAGAGGATGTTGCGCCGGACCAGCGGCTCGCCGCCGGTGAGCCGGATCTTGGCCACGCCCAGTTCGCGGAACGCCCGCGCCACCTGCAGCAGCTCCTCCAGGGTCAGTATCTGGGCGCGGGGCAGGAAAGTCATGTCCTCGCTCATGCAATAGACGCAGCGGAAATCGCAGCGGTCGGTCACCGACAGGCGCACATAGTTGATGTGGCGTCCGAAGCGATCCACCAGGGCGGTGCCGGGTGTGGACGGTGCGGTTGGTTCGAAAGCTGTCGCCATGCAGGGTCTCCCTCCGCGCCGGCCTGCAGCCGGCTACTGGACTCCAGGGCAATAAAGCAAGAATCGAGCCGCCTGTCTGTACCCCGGAATGGTTAACACCCGGGGCGATAGTCCGGCCCCGCCGCCCCCTGAAACAGGGTCACACGGCGGGATTGGGTCATTCCGACCCAGTCTGACGCCCCGCCGGTGACAGTTTGACCCAGCGCGGGGGCGACGGCCCAGCCGCGGTGGAGGGGCGGACGGTGAACACCTCCGCCTCGGTCCCGATCTTCCCGGGAAAAACTGGAACGTCCCTTGCCTACAGCTCCATGCCACGCCGCTGCGGTGCAGAAACAGCGGCAGAGACAACGCGGGCAAGGAACCAGAACAACTCCGCGGATGCGGTCCAACAACTGGCGAGGAGGAACCCGAATGCTCCGGTCGCTGCATATCGAACCGAGAAAATGTACCGGCTGTCTGCAGTGCGAGATGGCCTGCTCCTATGAGAACGAGGGGATGTTCAACCCGGCCCGTTCGCGGATCAAGGTGTTCAACTTCCACGAGGAGGGGCGCATGGTCCCCTATACCTGCACCCAGTGCGCGGAGGCCTGGTGCCTGCACGCCTGCCCGGTGGAGGCCATCGTGGTCAACCACGCCACCGGCGCCAAGGAGGTGCTGGAGTCCCGCTGCGTGGGGTGCAAGGTCTGCACCATCGCCTGCCCGTTCGGGACGGTGAACTATCAGCAGGCCACAGGCAAGGTGATCAAGTGCGATCTCTGCGGCGGCGACCCGGCCTGCGCCAAGGCCTGCCCCACCCAGGCCATCACCTACGTCGACGCGGACTGGACCGGCTACGACCGTATGCGCGCCTGGGCCTCCCGCACCGACGCCCAGCCCGCCACCGGCACCCCCGCCTGAGAGGAGACAGACCATGGGATGGCACAATAAAGTCCTGCGGGTGAACCTCACCGCGGGCACCTGCACCCCCGAGCCCCTCAATGCCGAGTGGGCCCAGCAGTATCTCGGCCAGCGCGGCCTGGCCACCAAGTACCTGGTGGAGGAGGTGGACCCGAAGGTCGACCCGCTCGCGCCGGAGAACAAGATTATCTTCGCCACCGGCCCCCTCACGGGCACCGCCGCCTCCACCGGTGGGCGCTACTCGGTCATCACCAAGGGCGCCCTCACCGGCGCCATCGCCTGCTCCAACTCCGGCGGCTACTTCGGCGCCGAGCTGAAGATGGCCGGCTGGGACATGATCATTTGCGAGGGGCGGGCGGCGAACCCGGTCTATCTCTTCATCGAGAACGACAGCGCCGAGCTGCTGCCGGCCGACGGCCTGTGGGGCAAGTCGGTGTGGGAGGCCGACGAGATCATCCACCGCACCCACCAGGATCCGTTGATCCGCATCTCGGCCATCGGCCGGGCCGGCGAGACGGGGGTGATGTACGCGGCGGTGGTGAACGACCTGCACCGCGCCGCCGGCCGTTCCGGGGTGGGCACCGTGATGGGCTCCAAGAACCTCAAGGCCATCGCCGTGCGCGGCACGTCGGGGGTGACGGTCAAGGACCCGGCGCGCTTCATGCAGGCCACCGCGGCGGCCAAGCAGGTGCTCGCCGACAACGCGGTCACCGGCCAGGGGCTGCCCAAGTACGGCACCCAGGTGCTGATGAATGTCATCAACGAGGTGGGGGCGCTGCCCACCCGCAACCATCGCGACGTGCAGTTCGAGGGCGCCAGCCACATCTCCGGCGAAGCCATGCACGAGCCGCGGCCCAGCGACGGCAAGCCCAACTTGGTGACCAACCAGGCCTGCTTCGGCTGCACCATCGCCTGCGGGCGCATCTCGCGCATCGACCAGAAGCACTACACGGTGGTGAACCGGCCCGAGTACTGGAGCGCCTCCGGCGGACTGGAGTACGAGGCGGCCTGGGCGCTGGGCGCGGCCACGGGGGTGGATGACCTGGAGGCGCTGACCTATGCCAACTTCCTCTGCAACGAGCAGGGCTTCGACCCCATCTCCTTCGGCGCGACCGTGGGCGCGGCCATGGAGCTCTACGACATGGGGGTCATCACCGACGCGGAGACCGGCGGCCTGCAGCTCAGGTTCGGCTCCGCCGAGGCCCTCACCACCCTGGCCGAGCTGACCGGGCACGGGGAGGGGTTCGGGCGCGAGATCGGGCTCGGCTCCAAGCGCCTGTGCGAGAAGTACGGCCACCCGGACCTCTCCATGAGCGTCAAGGGCCAGGAGTTCCCGGCCTACGACTCCCGCGGCATCCAGGGCATGGGTCTCACCTACGCCACCAGCAACCGCGGCGCCTGCCACCTGCGCAGCTACACCGTCTCCTCGGAGATCCTGGGCATTCCGGAGAAGACCGATCCGCTTGCCAGCGAGGGCAAGGCGGGCCTGGTCAAGGCCTTCCAGGACGCCACCGCGGCGGTGGACTCCTCGGGCCTGTGCCTGTTCACCACCTTCGCCTGGACCCTGGGGGACATCGCGCCCCAGCTGGACGCGGCCTGCGAGGGCGAGTGGAGCATCGACCGGCTGCTGGAGACGGGCGAGCGCATCTGGAACATGGAGCGGCAGTTCAACCTGGCTGCCGGGTTCACCGCCAAGGACGACACCCTGCCGAAACGCCTGCTCACCGAGCCGGCGAAGACCGGGCCGGCCAAGGGCAAGGTGAACGAGCTGCCGAAGATGCTGCCCGAGTACTACCAGCTGCGCGGCTGGGATACGGAGGGCGTGCCCACGGGCGAGACCCTGTCGCGGCTGGGCCTGTGAAGTCCGGTCCCGCGGGGCGCACGCCCCGCGGGACCGTTGTCGGCCGGTTGAATCCATCGAGCACGAGGAGACGGACGGATGCGCTACCTGGTAGTCGGCGCGGGTCCGGCGGGCGTCATCGCCGCCGAGACGCTGCGCAACACGGATCCGGAGGGGCAGGTGGTGCTGCTGGGCGGGGAGCCCGAGCCCGCCTACTCCCGCATGGCCATCCCCTACTACCTCGCCGGCAACATCGGCGAACCGGGGACCTATCTGCGCCCGGAGCCCGATCACTTCAGCCGCGCGGGGATCGATTTCCGTCATGACCGGCTGCTGCGTCTCGACGCCGCCGCCGGACAGGCGCACCTGGCCAAGGGCGGCGCCACCCCCTTCGACCGGTTGCTCATCGCCACCGGCTCCAGTCCCGCGGTGCCGCCGGTGCCGGGGCTGACCCAGCCCGGCATCCACACCTGCTGGACCCTGGCCGATGCGCGGGCCATCGCGGCGGCCGCCAAGCCCGGCGCCCGGGTGGTCCTGGTGGGGGCCGGCTTCATCGGTTGCATCATCCTCGAGGCGCTGGTGGAGCGGGGGGTGCAGCTCACCGTGGTGGAACAGGCCCCGCGCATGGTGGCGCGGATGATGAACCAGGTCGCCGCGGGGATGATCAAGCAGCGCTGCGAGCAGAACGGCGTGGAGGTGCTCACCGACACCCTGGTGGACGGGGTGGCTGAACGCGCCGACAACGGCGAGCCGTTCAAGGTCCACCTCAAGAGCGGCCGGGTCCTGGAGGCGGATCTCGTCATCACCGCCACCGGCGTGCGGCCCAACCTGGAGTTCCTGGAGGGCTCCGGCATCGAGACCGGGCAGGGCGTGCTGGTGGACGAGAACCTGCGCACCAGCGTCCCCCACGTCTATGCCGCCGGCGACGTGGCCGAGGGCCGCGACTTCTCCACCGGCGGCCAGTCGGTGCACGCCATCCAGCCCACCGCCAGCGAGCACGGCCGCATCGCCGCGCTCAACATGGCCGGGATGGAGAGCGCCTACACCGGCAGCCTGATCATGAATGTTCTCGACACCCTCGGTCTCATCTCCAGCTCCTTCGGCCGCTGGGACGGCGTGGCGGACGGCGAGGAGGTGGCGCTGCGGGACGATGTCCGCCAGCGCTACCTGCAGCTGCAGTTCGCCGACGATGTGCTGGTGGGAGCGAACAGCGTGGGGATGACCCAGCACGTGGGGGTGCTGCGCGGTCTGATCCAGGGCCGGTTCCGGCTCGGGGTATGGAAGCGGCGACTGCTGGCGGATCCCACCCGGGTCATGGAGGCCTACCTCGCCTGCGCCGCCAGTCCCCTGCCCGCTGGCGGCGCGCAGTAGTGAGGATCACCTTCAAGCTCTACGCCTCCCTGGCCGAGTACCTGCCGCCGGGGGCGCGGGATCACAAGATCGAGCTGGATGTGCCGGAGGGATGCACCCCGACCCGGGTCCTGGAGGACCACCGGGTCCCGGACGGGCAGGTGCACCTGGTGCTGGTCAACGGCGTCTACCTGGCGCCCTCGGAGCGGAACCGGCCTCTGGCGCCGGGGGACGAACTGGCCGTGTGGCCCGCCATCGCCGGGGGCTGAGTGGCTGACTTCATCCGCGAGATGGGACTCGACCGGGCCGAGTTCCTGCGCCTGCTGCCGGCCGCGGTGGCCCCCCGTCCCTACCGTCTGGAGGGCGATTCCATCCGCGTCGAGGACCCCGCCGGCTGCGTCCGCATCCGCCTTCATCCCACCACCGAGCGCCGCATCGCCGGCCTCGGTCTGCCCGTCACCCGGGTGGAGTTCCGGTTCCAGGGCCTCGACGAGACGGCCCGCCGGATATTCATGGAACAGTTCGGGCGCCACTTCCAGCGCGGCGGGGGGTGAAGCCCGCGGCGCATCGGGCAAAAGGGCCAATGGATGGGATTTACGGGATCGACAGGATATTTGGTGTTCCGTGTTCCGTGTTCCGTGTTCCGTGAATGCGTGAATGCGTGAATGCGTGAATGCGTGAGTGCGTGAATGCGTGAATGCGTGAGTGCGTGAATGCGTGAATGCGTGAGTGCGTGAATGCGTGAGTGCGTGAGTGCGTGAGTGCGTGAATGCGTGAATGCGTGAGTGCGTGAGTGCGTGAGTGCGTGAGTGCGTGAGTGCGTGAGTGCGTGAGTGCGTGAGTCGTAGGGCCGAATTCATACGGCCGGGCAGGGCATCAAGCTCCGTCATCCGTTGCCTGGGGCCGTATTCATTTCATCCTTGCCCATGCCTCCGTGTCCCTCCGTCACCCGACGGACAGATTGACGCGCCGGACCCGTGACTGGGTCATTCTGACCCACGAACGGGTTTTTCCTTTGGCCCCGGCGTGCCCTAATCCCCGCCCTGTCGCCGCTCCGTTCCTTCTGCGCCGCTGGCATGACTATTGCCGCACTCTCCGGAAGGAAACCCGGAGGTGTGTCATGGCGGATCCCCTATCAGACAGCGTCGATGCCTTCGACGAACAGGATGTGCTCCCCCTGGCGGTGGTGCTCGTCCGGAGGCCTTCCCGGAGCCGCTGGCAGAGCCACAGCTGGATGGTGACCGGAGTGGTGGCGGGCGAGGTGGCCGCCACCGTGGGGCGGGATCGCCTCTGTGTCCACACCGCACCGGAGGAGACCCGCTACCTGTGCGGCGGGCTGAATCTCGAGCTGCACGAGGATGAAGGCGAGAGTTACCACCACAACCTCACCACCGACGCGCCCGCCGTATTCGTCATCTCCCGGGCGGACGAGAGCGGCGAGCCGCGGCCGTTCCTGGCCACGGTCAGCTACGCCGAGGCCTCGGCCTACCTGGAAGGCGACGCCGAGGTGCAGCCGGTGCCAATGCCTCCCGAGATCTACCGCTGGGTGGAGGCCTACGTGGTGCACAACTACGTGCCGCAGGAACGCAGGAAGCGCAAGCGCCAGGACTGGTTCCGGGAGGATGCCCGTGAAGGATGAGCCCGGGACGCTGACCGGTCCGCCCGCCGAGGGGGATTTTCTCGACCGCTGGTCGCGGCGCAAGCTCGCCGCCGCCCGGCCGTCAGCGGAGCCGGCGGCGCCGACGAGTCACCCGGAGGAACCGGGTGAGGAGGGAACGACGGCGGGCGGCGCCGCCGGGCTGCCGCCGCTGGACTCCCTGGATGCCGACAGCGACTACCGGGGCTTCCTGTCTCCCGAGGTGGATGAAGTGCTGCGCCGGGTGGCGCTGCGCCGGCTGTTCCACCTGCCGGCCTTCAATGTCACCGACGGGCTCGACGACTACGCCGAGGACTTCACCAAGTTCGCGCCCCTCGGGGACACCGTGACCCACGAGATGCGTCGGATGCTGGAGCGTGAAGCGGAGCGCGCGGCCGCCGCGGAGAAGGCCGGCGTCGCGGATGGGTTGCCGCCCCACCCCGCAGCGGGCGCAGCGATACCAGCCCCGGATCCGGAGAGCGACATAGGCGACAACGACATCGACCACGAAGAGGATGAGACCCCGGATGCTGTCTGACAATCCCCTGAACCAGCTGCTCACCCGCACCGGCCCCGAGGGGCAGGCCCGGCACGCCGCCCTGGCGGCCGCCGCGGCGCGCCTGGAGCGCGCCGAGCCCACCCCACTGGTGGGGTATGCCTCCCGCGGCGCCGTGCTCATCATCGGCCCGGAAGCCGAGGCCCTGGACGCCGCCGGGCGGCTCGCCGGCCTGCCCCGGCGGGTGGTCCTGGCGACCGCGCCCGCGGCGGAGGGCGGCGGCGTGCCGGAAGAGGTCATCTGCCTGCACGGCCGACTGGCCGGGCTGGCCGGCCACCTGGGCGGGTTCTCCGCCACGGCCGAGACCACCGCCGGGGTGCAGGACCTGACCGCGGTGCTGGACGACGGCCACAATGCCTTCGACCTGGTCCTGGACCTGCAGCCGGAGCCGGCGCTGGCGGGTCGGGTGGCGCCGCCCGGCTACTATGCGCCCGCCACCGGCGCCACCACCCTGGAGGCGGCCCTGGATGAGCTGCCCGGGCTGGTGGGGGAGTTCGAGAAGCCCACCTATTTCCACTACGATCCGGGCCTCTGCGCCCATGGACGGCGCGGCGTCACCGCCTGTACCCGCTGCATCGACGCCTGCCCCACCCGGGCCATCGCCTCCCTGGGGGACCAGGTGGCGGTGGACCCCCATCTCTGCCAGGGCTTCGGCACCTGCGCCAGCGCCTGTCCCAGCGGCGCCATCCGCTATTCGCAGCCCTCGCTGCAGGATTCCCTCGAGGCCCTGCGCGCCCTGCTGTGGACCTACCGCGAGGCGGGCGGCGCAACCCCGCGCCTGCTGATCCACGACCGTGGCGAGGGGCTGGAGTGGCTGACCGCCACGGCGGCCGAGCTCCCCGAGTCCGTGGTGCCGTTCGCGGTGGAGGAGGCGGGCAGTCTGGGGCTGGAGGCCTGGCTGGGTGCCCTGGCCTATGGCGCGGCCGAGGTGATGGTTCTGCTCACTCCCGCAACCGCCCCCCTGGTGCGGGCCGAGATGGAGCGGCAGGCGGGGGTGGCCGGGGCGCTGCTGGAGGGCATGGGGCACGGCGCCGATCGGGTGCGGATCATGACCCCCGTCAGCGCGGAGGGCCTGGTGGAGGCGCTGGGAGAAGGGGTGGCCATGGCGCCGGTCTCCGCGGCCGCCTACCGCGGCACCAACAGCAAACGCGAAATGGCCTTCTGGGCCCTGGACCATCTCCACGGGAACGCGCCGGAGCCGCGGCCGCTGACGAGCCTGCCGGCCGGCGCCCCGTTCGGCACCGCCCAGGTGGACGCCCAGAGCTGCACCCTGTGCCTGTCCTGCGTCAGCGTCTGCCCCGGCCGCGCGCTCCAGGACGGCTACGACCGGCCCCAGCTCAACTTCATCGAGGCCAACTGCCTGCAGTGCGGCATGTGTACCCGGGTCTGCCCCGAGGATGCCATCTGGATCTCGCCCCGCCTGCTGTTCGATCCCCAGGCCCGGTCACGGCCGCGCGTGCTGCACGAGGAGGAGCCCTTCCACTGCGTCAGCTGCGGCAAGCCCTTCGCCACCCGCAAGGTGGTGGACCGCATGACCGAGAAGCTGCGCGGACACTGGATGTACCAGGACGGCCGCGCCATGGCACGCCTGCAGATGTGCGAGGACTGCCGGGTGCGCAGCCTGTTCGAGGAGCAGGGGGGACAGTTCATCACCCCCGGCAGCCCTTCGGCCTGAAACGTGGGGTAGCCCTGCACTTGACCCACAAATCGGCCATCAGCGGCTTGCCCGAAGGGAGCCCCCCGGAAGCGCCAGTACTGCGTTGCGGCGCTTGGAAAGGGAAACCGCCCTTCCCTGCGCACCGCGCCTTGTCCTGACGCCCCCGGGGGGTTCTGTTGACTGATCTGTGGGCCAAGGGCAGGGGCAGTGGCGGCCGGAGTTTCAGCGCGGAGACTCCGGCCGCATCCCAAAATGGCGCATGACAGGACATTTTGTCCGTCGCCGCCCCAGTTCCCGCGGTGGGTGTGAGGTTGGCATCCCCCTCGTTTCCGCTTTCAGTGCCTCGATTCCTGGCGCGTATGTTGCTGTAGGAGAAGCGTGATGGAAACCGCTACCAAGATATCCCCGTCCCACCCGGAGTCCGACGTCTCCACCACGGAGGACGCTCTGCGTGCCGGTGTCTATGCGTTGCTGGGCCGACTGCTGACGGCGCCGCCGGACACGGATCTGCTGCGACGGCTGTGCGGGCTGCCCGCGGAGACCGGCGGCGGAGACGAACTCGCCGCCGCCTGGGGCGCCCTGGGACTGGCGGCCGGACGCACCAGCCCGGAAGAGGCCGCGGAGGAGTACCAGGACCTCTTCATCGGCCTGGGCCGCGGTGAGCTGGTGCCCTACGGTTCCTGGTACCTCACCGGTTTCCTGATGGAGAAGCCCCTGGCGCAGCTGCGCCGCGATCTGGCCCGCCTCGGCTTCAACCGCCGGGAAGGCGTCAACGAGCCCGAGGATCACGCCGGTGCCCTGTGCGAGGTGATGTCCATGCTGATCGGGGACGGCGGGCCGGCCTCCGCAGCGCTGCAGCAGGCGTTCTTCGAGGCGCACATGGGCGGCTGGATGGGGCGCTTCTTCATTGACTTGCAGGGGGCGAAGACAGGCCGTTTCTACCGTGCGGTGGGCCAGCTGGGCGAGGCCTTCATCGAGGTGGAGCAGCAGTACTACGCCATGCCCGTGTGAGCTTGACCGATCGACCAAGAGAGGTGTGCAGCGATGAGCGACAAGACTGAAGGCAGGACCCCGGAACAGGGGCGGCGCGCCTTCCTCAAGGGGGCCCTGGCGGCCGGGACCGCCACCACCGTGGCGGCGGTGGTGGTCGGCGGCGGGGCGCCGGTGCAGGAAGCCGAGGCGGCCGCGGCGCCAGGCGCCGGCGCCGGACCGAAGGGCTACCGGGAAAGCGATCACGTGCAGGACTACTACCGCACGGCGCGCCTGTGACGCCCGCCTGCACTGACTGAAGCGGACTGCTGCGAGGAGTTTGGCCATGAAGCTCATGAAAAAGACCGCGGGTGCGGCCGCTGCCGCGACCGCCAATGCTGGAAGCGCCATCGACCGGCGCACCTTCCTGCGCCGATCCGGCATGGGTATCGGCGGTGCCGCGCTGGCGGGCTTCCTGCCCGGCGGCACCATGATGCGCAGGGCCGCGGCTGCCGAGCAGGGCGCCATGGCCACCGGCAGCGCGGAGACGGCCCGGACCATCTGCACCCACTGCTCGGTGGGGTGCGGCATCCTGGCGGAGGTGGACAACGGCGTGTGGACCCGCCAGCAGCCCGCCTTCGACCACCCCTTCAATGCGGGGGCCCACTGCGCCAAGGGCGCCTCCGTGCGCGAGCACGGACACGGCGAGCGGCGGCTGAAGTACCCCATGAAGCTGGAAGGTGGCAAGTGGAAGCGCATCTCCTGGGAGGATGCCGTCAACGAGGTGGGCGACCAGATGCTCAAGATACGCGAGCAGTCGGGCCCCGATTCGGTCTACTGGCTCGGCTCGGCCAAGCACAACAACGAGCAGGCCTACCTGTTCCGCAAGTTCGCGGCCTTCTGGGGCACCAACAACGTGGACCACCAGGCGCGCATCTGTCATTCCACCACCGTGGCCGGCGTGGCGAACACGTGGGGCTACGGGGCCATGACCAACTCCTACAACGACATCCACAACTCCAGGGCCATCCTCATCATCGGCGGCAATCCCACCGAGGCCCACCCGGTGAGCATGCTGCACGTGTTCCACGGCAAGGAGCGCAACAACGCCCCGCTCATCGTCATCGATCCGCGCTTCACGCGCACGGCGGCCCATGCCGATCTCTTTGTGCGCATCCGGCCCGGCACCGACGTGCCCCTGGTGTGGGGCATGCTCTGGCACATCTTCCAGAACGGCTGGGAGGATGACGCCTTCATCAAGCAGCGGGTCTACGGCATGGACGAGATCCGCAAGGAGGTGGCCAAGTGGACGCCGGCCGAGGTGGAGCGGGTCACCGGCGCCCCGGAGGAGATGGTCTACCGCGCGGCGAAGATCATGGCCGACAACCGTCCCGGCACCTTCATCTGGTGCATGGGCGGCACCCAGCACACCATCGGCAACAACAACACCCGCGCCTACTGCGTGTTCCAGCTGGCGCTGGGCAACATGGGCGTGTCGGGCGGCGGCACCAACATCTTCCGCGGCCACGACAACGTGCAGGGCGCCACCGACCTGGGCGTGCTCTCCCACACCCTGCCGGGCTACTACGGCCTGGCGGAGGGTTCCTGGAAGCACTGGGCCCGGGTCTGGGACGTGGACTACGAGTGGCTGGCCGGCCGCTTCGACCAGGGCAGCTACGAGAGCCAGGGCGACAAGCAGCTCAAGCCCATGAACACCAACGGCATTCCCGTCTCGCGCTGGATCGATGGCGTGCTGGAGGACAAGGCCAACATCGCCCAGAAGGACAACGTGCGCGCCATGGTGTTCTGGGGCCATGCCCCCAACAGCCAGACCCGTGGCGAGGAGATGAAGCAGGCCATGGAGAAGCTGGACCTGCTGGTGGTGGTGGATCCCTACCCGACGGTCACCGCGGTCATGCACGACCGCACCGACGGCGTCTACCTGCTGCCCGCCTGCACCCAGTTCGAGACCTACGGCTCGGTCACCGCCTCCAACCGCTCGCTGCAGTGGCGCGACCGGGTGATTCCGCCGCTGTTCGAGTCGCTGCCCGATCACACCATCATGTACAGGATGGCGAACAAGCTCGGCTTCGCCGACCAGCTGTTCAAGAACATCCAGGTGAACAACGACGAGCCGCTCATCGAGGACATCACCCGCGAGTTCAACAAGGGAATGTGGACCATCGGCTACACCGGCCAGAGCCCGGAGCGGATGAAGAAGCAGCAGCAGAACTGGGGCACCTTCGACTTCACCACGCTGAAGGCCGAGGGCGGGCCCTGCGACGGGGAGCACTACGGCCTGCCCTGGCCCTGCTGGGGCACCGCCGAGATGGGCCACCCCGGCACCCCCAACCTCTATGACACCAGCAAGCCGGTGGCCGAGGGCGGACTCACCTTCCGCGCCCGCTTCGGCGTGGAGCGCGACGGTGTCAGCCTGCTGGCCGACGGCTCCTGGAGCGAGGGATCGGAGATCCGGGACGGCTATCCCGAGTTCACCGCCGAGCTGCTGCAGAAGCTCGGCTGGTGGGACGATCTCAGCGCCGAGGAGAAGGCGGCGGCCGAGGGCAAGAACTGGAAGACCGATCTCTCCGGAGGCATCCAGCGGGTGGCCATCAAGCACGGCTGCGCCCCCTTCGGCAATGCCAAGGCCCGCTGCGTGGTGTGGAACTTCCCCGACCCGGTGCCCATCCATCGCGAGCCCCTCTACACGCCGCGCCGCGACCTGGTGGAGCAGTACCCCACCTACGAGGATCGCAAGGTCTTCTACCGGCTGCCCACCCGCTACCAGTCTGTCCAGGCCAAGGACTACTCGAGGGACTACCCGCTCATCATGACCAGCGGACGCCTGGTGGAGTACGAGGGCGGCGGCGACGAGACCCGCTCCAACCCGTGGCTGGCGGAGCTGCAACAGGAGATGTTCGTGGAGATCAACCCCAAGGACGCCAACGACGCGGGCGTGCGCGACGGCCAGGACATCTGGGTCGAGGGCGCCGAGGGCGCGAAGGTGAAGGTCAAGGCGCTGGTGACCCGGCGGGTGGCGGCGGGTGTGGTCTTCATGCCCTTCCACTTCGGCGGCCACTTCGAGGGCAAGGACCTGCGCGACAAGTACCCGGAGGGCGCCGATCCCTACGTCCTCGGCGAGGCGTGCAACACCGCCTTCACCTACGGCTACGACTCTGTGACCCAGATGCAGGAGACCAAGGTGTCCCTGTGCCGCGTCTACAAGGCCTGACCGCGAGACTCGAGGAGAACTGGCAATGGCACGTATGAAATTCCTGTGTGACGCCGAGCGCTGCATCGAGTGCAACGGTTGTGTCACCGCCTGCAAGAACGAGCACGAGGTGCCCTGGGGGGTCAACCGGCGCCGCGTGGTGACCATCAACGACGGCGAGCCCGGCGAGCGCTCCATGTCGGTGGCCTGCATGCACTGCTCCGATGCGCCCTGCGCCGCGGTCTGCCCGGTGGACTGCTTCTACACCACGGAGGACGGCGTGGTCCTGCACGACAAGGACATCTGCATCGGCTGCGGCTACTGCTTCTACGCCTGTCCGTTCGGTGCGCCCCAGTTTCCGTCCACCGGAGCCTACGGCTCCCGCGGCGCGATGGACAAGTGCACCTTCTGCGCCGGTGGGCCGGAGCCGGACGGCTCGGCCGAGGAGTTCAAGAAATACGGCCGCAACCGACTCTCCGAGGGTCGGCTGCCCCTGTGCGCGGAGATGTGTTCCACCAAGGCCCTGCTGGCCGGCGACGGCGACACGGTGTCCGACATCTTCCGCGAGCGGGTCACCTACCGGGGCATCGGTACGCTTGCCTGGGGCTGGGGTGTCGCCTACGGGAAGGGCGGTGTGCGCCAGTCCGCGGGTCTCGGCGGCAAGGCCTCCAGCACCAAAGAGTGAGCAGGCAGGCGGAGCGGTGCGGGGCCAGGTACGCCCGCGCCGGTCCGGTCTCTGAGAAGGAGTGCCCATGGGCAAGAAGAGTCCCGAGGACGGCGGGCGCCGGCGCCGGATGATGTTCCGCGCCTTCGCGCTGATGCTGGCGGCGGTGCTGCTGCTGCCGCTGATGCCCTACGCGGTGGCGTATGTCGGCGGCATCACCAACCCCAATCCCGGCGCCGACCTGTGGCGCCAGGTGCGGCAGCGGGAGGCGCCGCCCGAGGTGCGCACCCAGGTGCAGGGGGTGGACACCGGCGTGCTGATCAATGCCCGCGGGGAGAGCTGGCGGGAGTTCCGCATGGAGCAGCTCATTCCCTGGAGCGGCTGGTTCCTGGGCGGAATGCTGGTAGCCATCGCGCTGTTCTACCTGCTGCGCGGGCGCATCCGCATCGACAACGGCCGCAGCGGCATCCTGGTCCAGCGCTTCACGGTCAACCAGCGCATGGCGCACTGGTTCATGGCGGTGGTGTTCACCATCCTCGGCCTCACCGGGCTGGTGCTGCTCTACGGCCGCTTCGTCCTCATCCCCCTGCTGGGCCCGGAGGGCTTTTCGGTCACCGCCGCGGCCTGCAAGGAGATTCACAACCTGTTCGGCCCCATCTTCCCGCTGGCGGTGCTGCTGATCCTGTTCTACTTCGCGCGCGGCAACGGTTTCCACTGGGTTGACTTCAAGTGGCTGGCCAAGGGCGGCGGCCTGCTCGGCGGACACGCCAGCGCCGGCCATTTCAACATGGGTCAGAAGCTGTGGTTCTGGGGCACCCTCCTGTTCGGGTTGTCGCTGGTGGCTTCCGGTTTCGTGCTCGTCTTCCCGAACTTCGGCCAGGGCCGGCTCATCATGGAGTGGGCCCACTTTTCCCACGGCATCGCCGCGGTGCTGTTCATCGGCGGCGCCTTCGCCCACTCCTACATCGGCACCCTCGGCATGGAGGGCGCGCTGGAGGCGATGACCAACGGCTACGTGGACGCCAACTGGGCGAAGGAGCACCACGATCTCTGGTATGCGCAGATGGAGGCCGAGGGCAAGGTGGGCGTGGTGCCCGAGCGGGGACTGTCGGAATCCTCCGGCGGCCCGGAGACGGCGGGCGGTTGAGGTTCCCTGGAGAGAGCGATCATGTTTCTGGATTTCGTCGAAGGGCCCCTCTGGTACGTGGCGGCGGCGGTATTCCTGGTGGGAGTGGCCTGGCGCCTGGCGGCCATCGCCCGCGCCGGCCTGAAGGACGACCTTTCGGTCCCGCGCACCCCGGGCACCACGGGCGCCGTGGCGACCGTGTTCCGCCGCTTTCTGCCGCACCGGGAGTTCATGCGTCCGGCCGCGTTCCAGATGGTCGCGGGCTACGCCTTCCACATCGGCCTGTTCGTGCTGGTCCTGTTCGCCGCCCCGCACGTGGAGTTCATCGAGCAGCGCATCCTCGGTTTCGGCTGGACCCCGGCGCCCCACTGGGTGTTCCTGCTGGCGGCGAACTTCGCCTTCGCCGGCCTGCTGCTGCTGTGGCTGCGGCGGATGCTCGACCCGGTGCTGCGGCGCATCTCGACCCCGGACGATCACATCGGCACCGGCCTGACCTTCGTGGTGATGTTCACCGGCTGCATGGCGCTGTTCGAATCCCATGACTTCCTGCGCGCCCTGCACATGCTGTTCGTGGATCTCCTGCTCATCTACTTCCCCTTCAGCCGCCTGATGCACGCCTTCACCTTCATCTTCAGCCGCGGCTTCACCGGCGCCACCATGGCGCGCAAGGGAGTGAGCGCATGAACCCCGAGGGAGCCCCGTCATGAGCGAACGCTTCGAGCAGGGCGTGGCGGCGCTGCGGCGCCAGATGGACGCCCGCATCGTCTCCTACTTCTCCAGCTGCGTGCACTGTGGGCTGTGCGCCGAGGCGTGCCTGTTCTACACCGAGACCGGGGATCCGAAATACACCCCCATCCACAAGCTCGAGCCCATGCGCAAGCTGTGGCGCCAGGAGTACACCTTCTGGGGGAGGCTGGGGGTGAAGCTGGGCCTCGCCGATCCCCTCACCGAGCAGGACCTGGCCGACTGGGAATCCCTGGTCTACGACAGCTGCACCCTGTGCGGGCGTTGCTCCATGGTCTGCCCGGTGGGCAACGACATCGCCTACATGATCCGCAAGGAGCGCGAGGGCATGGTGGCGGCCGGCTACGCGCCGGACGGGATGAAGGAGGCCACCCGCCGGGCGCTCGAGATCGGCAGTCCCATGGGCGTCACCCTCAAGACCCTGCAGGCCACCCTCAAGGGGGTGGAGCGCAACACCGGCCTCACCATCCCGGTGGACGTGCAGGGGGCGGAGTACATGACCCTGTTCTCCTCCATGGAGGTGGTGAACTTCCCCGAGTACATCGAGAGCATCGCCCGCATCTTCGCCGCCGCGGGGGTCTCCTGGACCATCAGCAGCGAGGCGTTCGAGGCCACCAACAGCGGCATCCAGATCGGCGACTCGAAGGCCGCCGGCGAGCTGGTGGGACGGGTGGTGTCCGCCGCCGAGAAGCTGGGCGTGCAGTATGTCATCAGCCCCGAGTGCGGCCACGCCTTCACCGCCATCCGCTGGGAGGGCGCCAACCTCATCGGCCGCCCGCTGCCCTTCAAGGTGATCCACATCCTCGAACTGCTCGAGCAGCTCAAGGAGGCGGGGCGGCTGAAGCTGGAGGGGCAGACCGACATCCGCCTCACTTTCCACGACCCGTGCCAGATCGTGCGCCGCGGCGGGGTTGTGGAGCAGCCGCGGCAGCTGCTCCGGGAGGTGGCCCCCGGGTTCGTGGAGATGCGCGATCACGGCGTCATGAACTGGTGCTGCGGGGGCGGGGGCGGCGTCTCGGCCAACGAGCGGGCCGACCCCCTGCGGCTGCAGGCGTTCCAGCGCAAGAAGAAGCAGCTGGACGAGCTGGGGGTGGAGACCATGGTCACCGCCTGCGCCAACTGCCGCATCATCCTCGAGGAGGGCATCGAGCACTACGGCATGGATGTCCAGGTCACGGGCCTCACCGAGCTCCTGGCGGAGCACCTGGCCGGCTCCGCCAAGTCCTGAACGCCGGTTCGGCGCCGATCCGGAAGTCTCCATCCCGACCATACCTTCCCGCCGGGGCTGTCCAGGTGACAGCCCCGCCGCTCTTGCCTACCCTTTACTCAACCAGGCTTTCCAGGTCTTGGAACAGTGTTGTTTGGGTACTCCGCGCGATTATCGTTCCGACTTCTGATCTATGTCATGACCGGAGGAGAATATTCGCGTTAGCTTATATTTCGGCGGGCCGGAACAGCCCCCGGAGCAGCATCGATAAGCACAACGAGCGATTGTCCGCGGACCGGACACTACGCCCGGGACAGCTGGGAGGCTGTATGGAAGACACCCTGAAGCGGCTCCTCGACGCCGAGGTGCATGCCGAGAAGCTGGTGCAGGAGGCGGATGCCGAGCGCGAGCGCCTGATACGCCAGGCGCTGGCCGACGCCCGGGCCGCCGAAGAGCAGTTCGATGCCCGTATCCCGGAACTCCACGCCGCCTTCGTCAGCAAGGCCGAGGGTCGCGCGGAGCAGACTGTCAGCGAGCTGAAGCGCCGCTACGCCGAGCGCAGCCGCTATCTGCGCAGCCTGGCCGAGGAGCGCGAGGCGGTGGCCGTGGAGGCGGTCCTCGATCTGATCATCCACCCCGAGCGGGACTGAGCCATGGGTGCGGTCGCCCGCTATGCCTACCTCAACGCGAGGGTCTCGGTGATGGCCGCCCGGTTGCTGCCCGAGGCCCAGATCGAGGCGCTCATCGAACAGCCCCTGCGCGAAGGGGCCGGCGTGCTCGCCGAGTCGGGGGTCGGCCTGGGGCTGGACGAGAGCGAAATCGAGCCCACGGTGCTCGAACAGGCCTGGCTGCTCTCCCTGCTCGAGGATCTGAAGGTGCTCGGCCGCTGCCTCAGCGGCAATGCCCGTGAACTGCTCATCTACTGGATCCGGCGCTTCGAGCTGGGCAACCTGAAAGCCATCATCCGCGGCAAGATGGCCGGCAGCCCAGCCGCGGCCATCCGCGAGGAACTGCTCGATCTCGGCTCCTTCACCACGCTCAGACTGGACCAGCTGCTGGCCAGCGAGGACGTCGCCGAGCTGCTGCGCCTGCTGGAGGATACCCCCTATGGCGACATCGCCCGCCAGGCCCGCGCCGTGTTCGAGGAGCGGCACGACTCCTTCATGCTCGACGCGGCCCTGGACCGGCGCTACTACGCCGGCCTCGCCAAGCGGGTGAAGGCCTTCCGCGGCGAGGATCGGCAGCATCTCGATCGCCTGCTGGGCGCCGTCATCGACCACGTCAACCTGGTCTGGCTGCTGCGCTACCGGCTCGCCTACGGCCTGCCGCCGGCGGAGACCTACTACCTGCTGGTGCAGGGCGGCTACCGCATTTCCAGCAGCGACTGGCAGGAGCTGGCCCGGATGGGGAGCCTGATCGAGGTGCTGGAGGCCCTGCCGCCCGGCCTGCGCGAACTGCTGGACGGTGCGGACACCGTCAGCGAGGTACAGTTGCGGCTGGAGCAGGAGAGCCACCGGATCGCCGAGAGCATCCTGACCCGCACGGCCTTCAACCTGGCCCGTGCGCTGGCCTATCTGGTGCTGCGGGAGAAGGAGATGCACCAGGTGCTGGCGGTGCTCAAGGGCCGCCGGCTCGGGTTGAGTCCGTCGCTGATCCGGTTCGCCGCCGGATTCGCGGCCCTGGGCGCCGTATAGGGAGACTGCCCATGTTCCGGCCATTGCCCATGCAGAGGGTCACTCTCCAGGTGCTGCGCGAGGATGCGCCCCACGCCGCCCTGGTGCTGGCGGAAAACGGCCTGTTCGATCCCGAGCCCAGCCACAAGCTCGAGGAGCAGCTGCCCGAGGCGCCGAGCGAGCACTACCGCGAACTCTACCGTAGCGCCCGTGCGCGGCTCGACAAGATTCTCGCCTGCTGCGGCCTGCTGCGGGAGGAGCCTCTCACCCGGACCCGGGTGGTGGAGGAGCAGGAGCTGGAGCGGGTCAACGAACGACTGGGCGAGTTGTGGCGGGAGCTGTCGGAAAAGGAGGAGCGGCTGCACCGCCTCCAGGAGGAGCGCAAGAGCGCCGAGCAGTTGCTCGGGACCCTGGACAAGTTCTCCAACCTGGATCTGGATCTGGGCCTGCTGCAGGGGCAGAAGCGGTTCCTCGATATCCACATCGGCACCCTGCCATCGGCCAACCTGCAGCGCCTGAGCGAGGCGGCCGGACTGGCCGGCTACTTCATGAAGCCGTTCCTCGAGAACGAGGAGACCGCCTACGTGGTGGTGGCGGGCCCCATGGGCCAGCAGCAGGAGGAGCTCAACCGCCTGCTCGAGGCGGCCGGATTCCACCCCCTCACCATCCCCGGCGAGTTCCGCGATCACCCCGAGAAGGTCCGCTCCGGCCTCGAGCAGCGCATCCGGCGCAACGAGGAGGAGTTCGCGGCGCTGGATCGCGAGATCCAGGCCCGGGCGGTGCGCTACCGCGACGAGCTCACTTACCTGGAGGAGACGCTGGAGCTGGCCCAGCCCTACGCCGAGCTCACCGACGCCCTGCGCGGGCGCGGCGGCCTGTCGCTCATCAGCGGCTGGGTGCCGACGCGGGAGCTGCCGCGGCTGCAGTCCCTGCTGGAGGAGGCCCTGCCCCATCCCTTCGTGCTCGATGCGCGGGATCCGTTCCCCGACGAGCGCTCCCGGGTGCCCTCGTTCGTTCGCCATTCGCGCCTGCTGCGACCCTTCGCCGAGCTGGTGAAGAACTACGGGGTGCCGCGCTACGGCGAGGTGGACCCCACCGTGCTCTTCGCGCTGACCTTCACCGCCATGTTCGGCATGATGTTCGGCGACGTGGGCCACGGCCTGATCTTCACCGCCGCCGGGGTCTATCTCCTGTTCACCCCCCTGCGCCGCTTCAGCCCCTGCGTGGTGGGCGCGGGTCTCTCCTCCACCCTGTTCGGCTTCCTCTACGGCAGCGTCTTCGGCTACGAGGAGCTCATCCACCCGGTCTGGGTGGCGCCGCTCTCCGACCCCATGCTGATGCTCACCGTGGCGCTCTACTGGGGGGTGGGCTTCATCCTGCTGGTGACCGTCATCACGGTGATCAACCGCATCAGCGACGGGCGCTGGCTCGATGCGCTGCTTGACGGCAAGGGCGTGGCCGGCGGGCTGCTCTACCTGGGCGGGCTGGCGCTGGGCCAGAGCTGGTTCAGCGGCGAGCCGGTGGGCTGGCTCCACTGGGCCGCGGTGGCGCTGCCGCTGGGGGTCATCCTCGGCTACAGCTGGCACCATGAGAAGGCGGGCGTGGGGGAGAAGATCCTGGTGGTGTTCATGGAGGGCTTCGAGACCCTGCTCGGCTACATCGCCAATACGCTCTCGTTCCTGCGCGTGGCGGCCTTCAGCCTCAACCACGTCGCGCTCGCCATCGCCGTGTTCACCCTGGCCGAGATGATGGGCGCCATGGGGCACTGGATCACCGTGGTGCTGGGCAACGTGTTCATCATGGTCCTGGAGGGCGCCATCGTCGCCATCCAGGTGCTGCGACTGGAGTACTACGAAGGGTTCTCGCGCTTCTTCGGCGGCGAGGGGCGGGAGTTCTGCCCGCTCAAGCTGCAGACGCGCAAGCCGGGCGGCAAGGCGACCCGCGCCGGGTGAACGGGCGGCGGGTGACCGATTGACTGACTGACAAGGAGATGACCATGTACTGGCTGGTGGGACTGATGACGGCGAGCCTGGTGGGGATCATGGCCCTCGGGGTCTACCTGGAGTTCCGGCCCCTGACCAGGGGCAGAAACGGGCCCGCCTGGCTGAAGGGCACGCTGGGGGCGAACCTGCTGACCTTCGTGCTGGCGGAAATCGGGCTCCTGGTGGTGGGCATGCAGGACGTCCTGGCCCAGCCGGCGGCGGCAGCGGCGGGCGCCGCCCCCGAGATCTCGGTGGGCATGGGGCTGGCGCTGATCGGCACCGGCATACCCACCGCGCTGGCCACCATCGGCGCGGGCATCGCCGTGGGACCGGTGGGCGCCGCGGCCCTGGCGGTCATCGCCGAGAAGCCTGAAGTGTTCGGCCGCAGCCTCATCTACCTCGGCCTCGCCGAGGGCATCGCCATCTATGGCCTGGTGGTCACCATCCTGATGCTGGGCCGACTGGGATGAAGAACATCGCCATGGGCAGCGCCGCGCTCACCCGCGGCTTCGCCCTGCTGGGTTTCGAGACCTGGCCGGACGCCACCCCCGAACAGGTGGAGAAGGTCCTGGAGGGGCTGGTCACCCGGCGTGAAAAGGCGCTGGTGCTGCTCGAGCACCAGCTGGCCCGGAGCCACGGCCCCATCCTCGCCCAGGTGCGCAGCGAAGGCGGGCGCATCGTCGTCGGCGAGGTGCCGCCGCTCGCCACCCCGGCCGATTACCATCCGCCGGTGGAGGACCTGGTGCGGCGGATTCTCGGGCCCTCGGCACTGGAGGAGCAACCGTGAGCGAAACCGAACGAGTCGGCGAACTGGAATCCGCGTTGATCACGCGGGCCCGGACACTGGCCGAGGAATACCTGGAGCGGGGCCGGCGCAGCGCCGACCACGTCATGGAGGACGCCAACGCCCGCCTGCGCCTGCGCGAGGAGCGCGAGGTGCTGGCGGCCAAGTCCGACGCGGAGCGCTCCTACCGGCGCCGGGTGCAGGCCGCCGAGCTGAAGCTGCAGGAGGAGATCGATCACCTGCGCTGGACCCTGGCCCAGTCGGTGCTCGACGGTCTCAACGACCGTCTCGAGGCCCTGGTGGCCGACAACGATCGCTACCTGCCGGTGCTCAAGGCCCTGCTGAAACAGGGCATCGACGCTATCGACGCGCCGGAGCTGGTCATCCAGGTCAGCCGCAACGACCTGGAGTGGCTGCGGGAGTTCTGGGACGAGTTCGCCCAGGAGCTCGCGCCGGGCCGCAAGCTGCTGCTCTCGGACGACGCGCTGGATACCGCCGTGGGCGGCGCGATCATCCGCACGCCGGACGACCGGGTGCGGGTCAACAACACCTTCGAGGGCCGCTGCCAGCGTCTGAGGGAGGCCACCCACGAGCAGGTGATGGAGAGCCTGTTCGCCGGCGCCGGCCCCATGGGAGTGATCTTCAATGGGTAGGATACTGGACATCAACGGTCCCATCGTCACCGTCGAGCTGCCCGGCGTGCGCAGCGGCGAGCAGGTGCGCATCGGCGAGATCGGGCTGGTGGGCGAGGTCATCGGCCTGGACGGCCCGCGGGCCGTGGTGCAGGTCTACGAGTCCACCGAGGGGGTCAAGCCCGGCCAGGAGGCCAGCGGCCTCGGCCATCCCCTCTCGGTGGAGCTGGGGCCCGGGCTGCTGGGACAGATCTTCGACGGCGTCCAGCGGCCCCTGGCCAAGGTGTTCGAGGCCAGCGGCGACTACATCTCCCGCGGGCTCGCCATCCCGGCCCTGGACCGGGAGCGCAGTTGGGCCTTCACCCCCGTCGAGGGGCTGGAGCCGGGCACGGAAATCCGCGGCGGGGCGGTGCTCGGGACCGTGCCCGAGACCGCCACCATCACCCACCGGGTGCTGGTGCCGCCGCACCAGTCCGGCGAACTGCTGGAGCTGGCACCGGCCGGCGAGTATACGGTGGAGGACGTGGTGGCGCGGGTGCGCGGCGCCGATGGCCGGGTGCACAAGCTGCACCTGTTCCATCGCTGGCCGGTGCGCACCGCCCGGCCCTACGCCCGCCGCGACCACGCCGTGGCGCCGCTGGTGACCGGGCAGCGCATCCTGGACACCTTCTTCCCCCTGCTCAAGGGCGGCAAGGGCGCGGTGCCGGGTCCCTTCGGCGCCGGCAAGACCATGGTGCAGCAGCAGATCACCCGCTGGGCCAATGCCGACATCGTCATCTACGTGGGCTGCGGCGAGCGCGGCAACGAGCTGGTGGAGGTACTGGAGACCTTCCCCGAGCTGACCGATCCCCACACCGGGCGCTCGCTCATGGAGCGCACCCTGCTGGTGGCCAACACCTCCAACATGCCGGTGGTGGCCCGCGAGGCCTCCATCTACGTGGGCGTGACCATCGCCGAGTACTACCGCGACCAGGGCTTCGACGTGGTGATGGTGGCCGACTCCACCAGCCGCTGGGCCGAGGCCCTGCGCGAGGTGGCCGGGCGCCTGGGGCAGATGCCGGTGGAGGAGGGCTACCCCGCCTATCTCTCCTCGCGGCTGGCGGCCTTCTACGAGCGCGCCGGGCGCATGCAGACCCTGGCCGGGGATCGCGGCTCGGTGACCGTCATCGGGGCCGTCTCGCCCCCCGGCGGCGACTTCTCCGAGCCGGTCACCAGCCACACCAAGGAGATCGTGCAGACCTTCTGGGCGCTCTCCAAGGAGCTGGCCGACGCCCGCCACTACCCGGCGGTGGACTGGAAGGACAGCTTCTCCGACTCGGTGGACGTGGCCGCCCGCTGGTGGCATGCCGAGGTGGACAAGCGCTGGCACCGCTACCGCGCCAAGGCGCTGGGGCTGCTCAACGAGGCCGACGAGCTGGCCCAGATCGTCAACCTGGTGGGGCCCGAGGCGCTCTCCTCGGCACAGCGCTGGACGCTGGAGTCCTCAGCGCTGGTGCGCGAGGGTGTCCTGCAGCAGAGCGCGCTGGACCCGGCCGACAGCTACTGCTCCACCGACAAGCAGTTCGCCCTGCTGGAGCTCGTTCTCTCCATCCACCGCCACGGGCAGGAGCTGCTGGACGCCGGCATCCCGGTGCAGCGGCTGCTGGATCTGCCCCTGCTGGCCCAGGCCCGGCGTCTCAAGAGCCAGTATCCGAGCGAGCAGGTGGAGGAGGTCCGCGCCTTCGCCGAGGTCATCCGGGAGCAGTTCGACAATCTGCGCGTGGAGTGCACGCCCGCCGCCGCCCAGGCCGAGGGAGAACGCCCGTCATGAAGGAGATTGAATTCCGTACCGCCGCCAGCGCCCGCGGGGCGCTGCTGTTCATGGCCAACGTCCCGGGCGTGGCGCTCGGCGACCGGGTCCAGGTGCGCGACCGCCACGGCAACATCCGCAACGGCCAGGTCATCCAGACCGCCACCGAGGTGGTCATGGTGCAGGTCTTCGAGGGCACCGAGGATCTCGACCTGGAAAGCACCTGGGTGCGATTCCTGGAGCGCCCCTTCGAGGTGGCCCTCTCCCCCGATCTCCTGGGCCGTGTCTTCAACGGCGTGGGCCAGCCCCGCGACGGCCGCCCGCCCATCGTCTCCAGCCGCCACGCCAATGTGAACGGCGCGGCGGTGAACCCCACCGCGCGGGCCTACCCGCGGGAGTTCATGCAGACCGGCATCTCCACCATCGACGGCCTCAACTCCCTGGTGCGCGGCCAGAAGCTGCCCATCTTCTCCGGCTCGGGCCTGCCTCACAACCGGCTGGCGGCCCAGATCGTGCGCCAGGCGAAGCTGCCGGGGGAAGAGTCCAACTTCGCCATCGTCTTCGCCGCCATGGGCGTCTCCCACACCGACGCGCGCTTCTTCCAGGAGAACTTCGCCAACAGCGGCGTGCTGGGCAACGTGGTGATGTTCACCAACCTGGCCGACGACCCACCCATCGAGCGCCTCATCCTGCCGCGCGCGGCGCTCACCGCCGCGGAGTACCTGGCCTTCGAGCTCGACCGCCACGTGCTGGTGGTGCTCACCGACATGACCCACTACGCCGAGGCGCTGCGGGAGGTGGCCACCGCCAAGGGCGACGTGCCGGCGCGCAAGGGCTACCCCGGCTACCTCTACTCCGATCTCGCCGAGATCTACGAGCGCGCCGGGCGCATCAAGAACCGTCATGGCTCCATCACCATGGTGCCGGTGCTCTCCATGCCCTCGGACGACATCACCCACCCGATCCCGGATCTCACCGGCTACATCACCGAGGGGCAGATCGTGCTCTCCCGCGATCTCCACAACCAGGGCATCTACCCGCCGGTGACCATCATGCCCTCGCTGTCGCGGCTGATGAAGGACGGCATCGGCAAGGACGACACCCGCGAAGATCACGCCCGCGTGTCGAGCCAGCTCTACGCCTCCTACGCCCGCGCCATCGAGGCGCGCAACCTCGCCTCCATCATCGGCGCCGAGGAGCTCTCCCGGCGCGACCGCCAGTACCTGCGCTTCGCCGACGAGTTCGAGCGGCGCTTCGTTGGGCAGGGCGAGGACGAGGACCGCTCCGTCATCGAGACCCTGGACCTCGCCTGGGACCTGCTCTCCCTGCTGCCCCCCGACGCCCTGTCCCGGGTCAGCGAGGCGGATCTCGCCAAGTACCACCACCGCGGACCCGACGGCAGCGGCGCCGGCGCCGAGGAGCCCCAATGGCAAAGCGCCTGAAGATCCCCCCCACCAAGAGCGCGCTGCTCGGGCTGCGCCGGCAGGTGGATTTCCTCGAGCAGGGCCACCGCCTGCTGGAGCGCAAGAAGGAGTTGCTCACCCGCCTGGTCTACCAGCGCCTCGGCCAGTACCGCAGCCTGCGCGGCGAGGCCCGCCGGGCCCTGTCCGGGGCCTACCGCTGGCTCGGGGTGACCACCCTGCGCATGAACACCCACGATCTCCGTCAGGTGGCCCTGGGCCTGGAGCCCGCCATCAAAGTGGAGATCATTCCCCGCCGCAGCCTCGGCGTGGAGTACCCCAGCGTCACCGCCGAGCAGCTTCCCCTGCAGCCGGTGGGGCTCATGAACACCGACCCCAGCCTCGACGAGACCCGCGCCCGCCTGGCCCAGGCCGCCGTCCTCCTCGCCCGCCTGGGCGAGGCCGAAACCGCCCTCTGGCGCCTGCTGGAAGAGCAGCGCAAGACCCAGAAGCGCGTCAACGCCCTCAAGTACAACATCATCCCCCGCTACCGCGAGACCATCCGCTACATCCAGTCCGTGCTCGAGGAGGAGGAGCGCAGCACGCTGTTCGTCATCAAGCGGTTGCGGGAGAAGAAGGTGGTTTGAGGGTGTGTAGAGGTTGTTGTTAAAAGACTTTTTATCCGCAGATTACGCTGATTTACGCAGATTTTTTATGTGCGATATTCTGGCGTCTATGATCTTGGTAGATCTTGTGCGTTGGTTGTTTGGGAGTCAGGTTCTGTGAGACGGGATAATGGTTTGGGGTGATTGATAGGCAGGACTGCAAGCGGAGCGGTTTTTTATATTGCTGGAGCGGAAAGTCTGTTGGATAAAAAAGGTATGGCTATTGTAAGTGGTTCGCGATCACTTTTCGAGAATAGTGATTGCGTCAGCTCAGTAATAAGCGGATGAGGAATTCTTTGTTATAAATGTTTGACATATTAATCTATGACCACGAGTCGTGGGGCGGTCGGTAATGAGTAAACATTTCAGGGAAAATTACGATTCATTTAATGAAATCTATTTGTGGAGAATAGTTAATGGAGGCTCTCTTAAAGAGCAGATCGATCATCTTTTGCATGTGGCATCCGAATATATAAAACGGGCAAAAATAGCAAATGAAGCCGAGCGAGCACTTAAGTTAAATTCTGTTATCCAAAAAATTAATCACAGTAAAGAAAATGTGGAGCTGATATTTTCTTTGATAAATGAATTAGGAGATAAGCATGATCTTGTTCATGATGATTTGTTTATTGTCGCGGCATATGAAAATTTTGCAAAAGCAATTCTCTTAAGAAAGCAATGTCTCGTTCATAAAATAAGGGATCCGGAAGAGCTTAAAAAATTGCAGAAGAAAAAACCAATACATTTTAGGACAATAAAATCAAAAAAGCATGTTGATGGCTATTATTTAGAGCACCAAACAATTGGTATTAATGAATTACTCCAGTCGGCTTATGTGCAAAAAATAGGCCTTAGTGACGGCGAGTTGTATTCCTTGAAGCGGTGTAGGAACATGAGGAATAATATCCACTTTGGGGGTGTCAAAATCTACTCCTACGATACTAAGTTATATAAAGGTATTGCAGTGCTAAGAGATAGAATATGCCGGGCGGATGGTTAGGTTTAAGAATAAAATTGGAAAGTGGGGGACAGGGGGTGTGAACGGTGACAAATGAGAATTATTACGATGACAGGTTGTCGCCGGAGCTCTGAGTTCTCGTAATCCAATGGGTGGTTGTTTCAATGTCGGGCGAGGTCCGGTAAATTGCGAAGATGATTGCAGACCGGACGATTGTTGGGTGTGGGGTTTGTTTTTGTGAGGTCGATTCGGGATATCCGGTGATGTCCTGAACTTTTCGGGAGGGAAACAAATGAAAGGCAATACCATGTCGATGCGGAACGTTTCCGTATTCAGGAAGGCGCCTCTGCCGCTTTCCGTCGTTTTCGCCGCCGTGGCGGTTTCCATGACGGCGGTTCCCAGCGCTGCGCTTGCCGAGGATGCGCCATCGAACGCGGAGCTCTACAAGATGCTGCTTGAGCTCAAGGCGGAGAACGCGCGCCTCAGGGAGGAGCTTGAAATGCAGCGCACTGCTGCGGCAAGCACGCCGGCAACACCGGCCGCGATGGCCGAGCCGGCGGCAGCGGCGCCCGCCGCGGTATATACCTATCGGCGCGACAGGCCCAACTTCGAGCTCGGGGTCGAGGTGCCTTATCTGAGCCTGAGAACCAATCACGGCGCCGGGGAGCAGGCCGGCGGCAACGGCTGGTTCGACGAGTCGTTCGATCACGAGGCCGCCTACCGGTTGACCGCCTCCTATGTAACGGACGACGGGCTGGGTGTGCGTGGGCGCTACTTCCGCTATTCCGAGACGGCGACCCCCGGGCAGTTCTTCAAGACCAACCTGTATGACCTCGAACTGATGGCCGGCCTGGATGTCGAGAAGTGGAACTTCACCGCGTTCGGGGGGTTGCGTGGCGGCGAGATCAAGTGGTCCGACGAGAACGGGGCATCCGGATTCGAGTTCGACGGTATCGGGTTCACGGTTGGCGCCGAGGCGCGGCGCTATTTCGGCCAGAACTTCGCGTTCCTCCTGGGCGCCCGCCACAGCCAGCTGTTCGGGGAAATCAAGGAACTCGCCAACTCGGATAAGAACAAGGACAACGTCATACCGATTACGGATCTGTACGCCGGGCTCGAATACGTGCGCAGCTTCAGCAACGGGAGCCGGCTGGGCATCGGGTTGGGATACGAGGCCGCGCTGTTCAGCAGCCTCAGCGGCAACGTCGACAATGATATCGACCCCGAGGATGTCGATATCAGCCTTACCGGGCCGAAACTCTCGGTCAATTACGGCTTCTAGCCCCAGGCCGGACAGCTTAGTCGTCATTTGAAAGCCGGCATGACGGGCTCGCAAGAATACGGAGCCCGTTATGCCGGGATCATTTCAGGGTGCGAGAGGCCGGGGCAGAGGGCTCTGGTCTGACATTCAAACCAGGAAATTCTGCACAGTGACGGGAACTGGCCGCCATCATCCACAGGGACGTTGCCGATCATGGACTCACAGGAGCATGCCCGGATACTGAATCGCGTCGGCTGGGTGCTGGTCATTGTCGGGGCGGTCGACGTGGCCATCATGGTCTACTGCATTGTCAACCGCGTCTCCTACTCCTCCAGCTTCAACATCTTCGCCATCATCGCCGGGGTCTTCCTGCTGCGCGGCAGCCTGGGCGCTGCGGCGCTGGTGCGCTGGATGGCGGTGTTGATGCTGGCGGCCATGGTCACGATGCTGCTGAGCTGGCCACTCCTCCAGGCACCCGGTCTCATCCTTCTCCAACTGCGCCTCAATCCTCTCTGGGGCGTCCTCGGCGTCTTGCTTTCGGGGCTGGTGCTCTGGCTGCTGGTATGGGTAATCAGGGAGCTTGGCCGCGAACCTGTCGCCGCCGCACGGCTCGCGGCCGGTCGCAAGGTCAGGAGCATGCGGATTCCCGCTGCGGTGGGTATCGGGATGATCGTGGCCATGAACGGTTTCCTGATCCTGCTTTTGGGCGGCGAGTCCGGTGAGCACGCCCGAACCCTGGCGCGGCAGGGTGTCGGCCCCGGCTACGAGTTACAGGTCAGTTCGCTGAACGTGAACACCGGCGCCCGGGGCAAGGTCGTCTCGGCTATGGTCATCGCATGGAATGACCGGGAGATCCGGTATATTTCCGTGAGCTGGAGGGGTGACTGGAGTTCGAAAAAGGGGCCGGCGACAAACTGAGAATCGTTACCGCATCCCGGCGGTTCAGTTGCCTGCTCCAACGCCTGCCTCGGGTGATGGCTCCCGACTATCCAGTGCGATCTCCAGTCCCTTTCCCGGCGGGCTGACCCATCCGTACCCGGGAATCGGTGTAAACTGCGTCCATGGCTGGTTGCGGCGACCACGGATGTGGGCGGGGTCGATGCGGCCGCGGTGCGCACTGGAGATCGTTCGACCATGAATTTCGAGAGCTGGCTGCTGTTCGCCTCCATCGCGTTTATCGCGACCATCACCCCGGGGCCGGCGATCCTGCTGGCCACTTCCCACAGCCTCGCCTACGGGCCGGGGAGGGCGGTGTTCACGATCCTGGGGAACATCTCGGGGCTGTTCGTGATGTCCTTGCTCTCCGTGGCGGGCCTCAGCGCCATCATTCTCGGTTCATCCACTGTCTTCACCGTGGTGAAGCTGGCGGGGGCGCTTTACCTTGTCTACCTGGGCGTGAGGCTGTGGCGTCACGGTTTCCAAGGGCCGGCGCGCGCCCGGGAAGCGGTTCGCGGGAGCGCCAGCCCCGGCCGGCTCTACCTCAACGGGCTGGCGGTGGCGCTGAGCAACCCCAAGGCCATCGCCTTCACTACTGCGCTGTTCCCGCAGTTCATCGACCATCGGCAGGGCCTGGCGATCCAGTTCGGCATTCTCGTGGCCACCTTCATGCTGCTCTCCTTCGGCTGCCTGTTCGCCTTTGCCTACCTGGCCGAGAGCACGAAGAGCCGGCTGGTCAGCTCCATGCCCAGGATCATGAGCAGGATCTTCGCCACGGGCTTCGTCGCATCCGGGGTCGCCTTGGCGGGCGCCTCCCAGAGACATGCGTGAGGGGTGCGCAGTCAGCAGCGGGGCTGCATGACGGGACGGGTTGACGGCTACCGCTTCTCCGGTCGGCTGTTCCCGCCTTCTCCCTGGCCAGTCATTCCCGTCGAACCGGGCCTGTATTCCGCCGCGGGCGCAGGATGAGTAGCAGTTTCAATCAACGATAATCAACGCAATCTGCGGTAGTGTTTTTGCTGTTACGGTGGATATCGTAGAACTGCTATCGGGAATAACCCGTGATGCGGCAGGCTCTGCTGACTATGGACAGCGCTTGGCTGGTTCTGGAAGGCGTGGCTTGCTGCTTTCTGCTTGGTGATCATTTCCTCTCTCCTCTGTGCCCGGTGAGTTTCGAGAACTCCACCTATAGCCCAGCCGGAGACAGAATGACCACCATCACTATGGGGCCCAACTGTCAGGCTAATAAAACACTACACACCCTATTGCAGGTTCCAGCCGCCGTGCGGAGGTCGGGCGAACCCGGCCAGCGTTGTTGCTGCCACTGCACTCTTCCGGTTCGAGAGGGCGGCGGCCGGTGCGCGGGTGACCCGGAGCCGGTTACATCCTGGGCAGATTCCGGCCGTAGTATATCTCCGCCATCTCCCGCTTCAGCCGTCGCTCGATGTCGCGAAGTTCCCGGTCGGAGTAGTCGCCCCGACCCAGCCCGAACAGGTAGTTGTCCAGCTCGAACTCCTTGAGCAGCATCTTGGTGTGGAAGATGTTCTCCTGGTAGACATTCACGTCGATCATCCCGTACCGATTGATCACATCCTTGGAGATGAAGTTCTGTATCGACGTGATGCCGTGGTCGATGAAGTGCTTCTTTCCGCGCACATCCCGCGTGAATCCGCGCACGCGGTAGTCGAGGATCACGATATCGGATTCCAGGGCATGGATCAGGTAATTCAGGGCGCGCAACGGCGAGATGCGACCGCAGGTCGACACGTCAATGTCGGCGCGGAAGGTGCTTATACCCCCCTCCGGGTGGCTCTCGGGGTAGGTGTGAACCGTGATGTGGCTCTTGTCCAGGTGCGCCAGGAGGGTCTCGGGGAGCGGCCCGGGTCGTTCGGTTTTCTCGCCCTTCTCCCGGGAGAGCCTCGCGGAGACCACTGGCTCCTCGGAGATAAGCATGACCACGCTCGCGCCCTGCGGGTCGTAATCCTGCCGCGAGATATCGAGGATATTGGCGCCGATGAGCCCGGCCACGGTGGTCAGGATCTCGGTCAGCCGCTCCGCGTTGTACGCCTCGTCGATGTACTCGATGTACTCGGCCCGGTGCTGCTCGGTCTTTGCGTAGCAGATGTCGTAGATGTTGTAGCTCAGGCTCTTGGCCAGGTTATTGAAACCGTACAGCTTGAGCTTCTTGGAATGACGCGCAATCAATTTCCTGGCCCCCCTGTAGCGCAGTGGGTCCGGGCCTCGGGCCTGCCGTCACTCTTCCGTGGATGACCATGGGGACATCCGCAATATCGCCCAGTATCGGCCCGGTAGTCCGGAACGGCTACCGTCAGCTTAGCACCTCGGTTTACAGGTGCCGTTCCGGGGCCGGCGGGCTAGGTGTAATCCGCCGGCTGGCGGAATATGCGGCTCGATTCCGTTTAACGAGCCCCCCGCCATGCGGCGGGTGGCCGGCCTGGTGCGCCCTCGGAGGGTCGGAACCATCCGCCGCAGCCAGATCATGTCGCGCCAGGTTCCGGGCAGGTAGCCGCCCCGGCCCTCGTGGTGTGCAAGGTTCTGCCGGTTGGCGTCGTTCCTGGGAATGCCCGCCTCGCGGTGGCTGAGGTTCACGTACCAGCGGATGAAGTTGGTGGCGTCGTCGAAGTCGTCGCGGCAGGCACCGGCGCTGTCTCTCCCTGGGTGCGATTTCGCCGGACGGGGTGTGCAAGTCAAATCCGGCGGCGGCCCGTGTAGCGCTTCCCGCGCCGGCCGGTTGCGGAGGCCCGGGTTTTGCAGGAAGCTAATCGGGCGCCTTCCGGTCGTCACGACAATCACCCAGCCGCTTCTCCATCCGGAAGCGCTCGATGGGCACGCCCCCGCGGCGTACCCGCTCGCCGGCGGTCACGCGGAAACCCCGGGCGAGGAAGAAGGGCAGGGCGATGCGGCTGGCGACGGTGGTGAGGCGCCCGGCTCCCGCGCCACGGGCGGTCGCCTCCAGGATGTCGCACAGGCGGCTGCCGATACCGCGGCCGGCGTGCGCCGGGTGGACGTAGAGGGTTTCCAGGTGGCCGTCCGGCCGGAGGCCGCCGAAGGCGATCAGTCGTCCTCTCTCCCGGACCACCAGGGTCGCGCCGGCGCGCAGGACGCGCCCGAAACGGCGGGGATTGTCCGCCGCACCGAGCCAGGCGCGCACGGCAGCCGCCGGATAGGCGTCCGGGCCGCGCGTCCGCACCGCGGCCCGGAAGACCTCCAGCGCGGCCGGAAGGTCCCGCGGGCGATAGGGCCTGATGGAGAATCCCCTTCCCATGGCGGGCGCCGCCGCAGCTCCTGTCTCCGGCCGGACTCTTGTTCTCACCCGACCGGGGATTGATGCCAACCTGACGCGCAATTCGCGCCCATCAGGCGCTGCCCGGGAGCAGCGCCCGGACCGCCTCCGCCAGCTCCGCGCCGTCGTGGACCCGCTCGGCGTCGGCGTGGACGCTGCGGGCCCGTTCATTTTCGTCGAGGGGTTCGCGGCTGCCGAGCTGGTGTTCCAGCACCTCCAGGTCGGCCTCGGAGGCGTCGCCGCCGCGCGCCGCGCGCTCGCTCACCCAGCGGCGCAGGGTGGCCTCGCCGGCCGCGCAGTCGAGGATGACGAAGGGCACCCCGAGCCGTTCGGCCAGGTCGGCGAAGATGCGGCGCTGGTCGGCCTTGAGGAAGGTGGCGTCCACCAGCGCGGGATAGCCGGTGTCGAGAATGGACTCCGCCAGCCGGGCCAGGTGCCGGTAGGTGTCGAGGGTGGCCTCGGCGGTGTAGAGCCCGTCGCCCAGCGCCGATTTGGTGCGGGCTCCGGCCTCGAGGCCGAACAGGCGCTTGCGCTCCACGTCGGAGCGCACCCGCACCGCGCCGAGCTGCTCCACCAGCCCCTGACTGAGGGTGGTCTTGCCGGAGCCGGAGACGCCGTGGGTGATGATGAGCGCCGGCCGGCCGGGCCGCCCCAGGGCCTCGGCCAGGTCGGCGTAGCCGCGGTACTTCGCCCGCACCGAGGCCTGCTCGTCGGCGGGGACGTCGGGTTGGGCGAGGCGGATGACCGAGACCTTGGCCCGCACCATGGCCCGGTAGGCCTGGTAGAAGCGCAGCAGCGCCAGCCCGCCGTAGTCGCCGGTGCGCTCCAGGTAGCCGTTGAGGAAGCGGGCGGCGTAGTCGGGTCGGCCGCGGTCCATGAGGTCCATGGTGAGGAAGGCCACTTCGCTCACCACGTCGATCCAGCGCAGGTGGTCGTTGAACTCGATGCAGTCGAAGGGGGTGACGCGATCGCCGATGAGGGCCATGTTGCCCAGGTGCAGGTCGCCGTGACACTCGCGGATGAAGCCGTCGGCCTTGCGCGCCGCCATGGCTTCGCGGCGGGCGGCGTACTCCCCCTCGGCCCAGGCCTGCAGCCGATCGAGCTGGGCCAGGTCCTCCGCCGCGTGGAGCAGGGGCCGGATCTGGTCGAAGTTCTGACCCACGGGGAAGTACGCCACCTCGGGGGTGCCGAAGTCGGAACCGGGGTCGGCGGTGGCGATGCCGGCGTGGAAGCCGGCCACCGTGGCGGCAAGCTCGTCCATCCGTTCCGGCGGCAGTTCGTCGCGGGCGAGCAGCCCGTCCAGCAGCGCCGACTGGTCGAACTGGCGCATCTTCACCGCGTACTCGAACGGCTCGCCCGCGCCGCCCAGTGCCGGGGCCCCGGGGCTGCCGGTGATGGGCACCGCCTCCAGGTAGAGGTCTGGGGCGAGGCGGCGGTTGAGGCGTAGCTCGTCTTCGCAGAAGCGCCGGCGCCGTTCCAGGGTGGAGAAGTCGAGGAAGCCGAGATCCAGGGGTTTCTTGATCTTGTAGGCGTACTCGCCGGTGAGGAGCACCGAGGAGATATGGGTCTCCAGCAGCCGGAAGCCGCTGACCGGGTGCGGGTAGAGGGCCGGGTCCTGCAGGGCCTGGAGAAGTCGGCTGTGGCTGCTGCTGTCCATCAAGGGCGTATGCTCCAATGGCTGGATCGGGAGGGATCGATGGTGAATTTTAACAAATGCGGCTGGCCGTCGTCGGAGTCCGGGGTTAGGTTTACAGGAAAATCGCCGCGCACCGGGCGAGTGCCCCGGCGGCGGCTTTCCGAAAGGAGACGAATATGGTCATGACGAGACGCAGGATGGCAATGACAGTTCTGTCCGCAGCCACGCTGGCGATTGCCGCAGGCGCCATGGCGGGATGGCAGGACACCCTGCGCGGTGTCCTGCAGGGGGGCGGAACCCCGGGTGGCGGTGGCGGCACCGCCGCGCTCACCCAGGGCGAAATGACCGGCGGTCTCAAGGAGGCGCTGGCCCAGGGGGTGGAGTGGTCGGTCAACGCGCTGGGCCGCGAGGACGGCTTCCTCGGCGACGAGCGGGTCCGCATTCCCATGCCCAAGCCGTTGCGGATGGTGGAGCAGGGGGCCCGGGCCCTGGGCCAGGATCGCTACGCCGACGAGTTCATCACCACCATGAACCGCGCCGCCGAGCGCGCCGTTCCCGAGGCCGCCTCCATCCTGGCCGACGCCATACGCGCCATGACCGTGCAGGATGCCGCGGGCATTCTCAACGGGCCGGACGACGCCGCCACCCGCTACTTCCGCCGCACCAGCGGCGAGACCCTGGCGCAGCGGTTCCTGCCCATCGTGCGGGAGGCCACCAGCCGCACCGGCGTGACCGCCGCCTACAAGAACCTGGTGGGACGGGGCGGAGGCATGATGGGCGGGCTGGTGGACACCGGCTCGCTGGATCTCGATCGCTATGTCACCGAGAAGGCCCTCGACGGCCTGTTCACCTACATCGCCCTGGAAGAGAAGCGCATCCGGGAAAATCCCCTGGCCCGCGGCAGCGACCTGCTGAAGAAGGTGTTCGGCAGCCTCAACTGAGCGTCCGTGGGCATCCCCCGTGCGAGGGATGCCCACGATTTCGCACCGCCGACGGTGCATTCCGGCGCCGTCACGGTATCCCTGTCACACAACCCGGACTGCGGCGGGCGCCGTTTGTCCCTATACTGTTGCGCCATGTCACGACGCACCCCTCCCAAGAAGAAAGGCCGCCGGAAATCCAGGCGGCGCACCAACGCTTCCGGATTCGGCCGCCGCCTGGCCGGTCTGCTTCTGAAGCTGTCCCTGGTGGGACTGGTGGCCCTCGGCGGGCTCGTGGTCTACGACGACGCGGTCATCCGGGCCCAGTTCGAAGGCAAGCGCTGGTCCCTCCCGGCCCAGGTCTACGCCCGCCCCATGGAGATCTACACCGGTCGGTACCTGCGCCCGGAAGAGCTCGGGCGCGAACTGGATGCGCTGGGCTATCGCAAGCGCGCGCGTCCCGAGGGCGTGGGCGAGTACAGTGTCGCCGGGGACCGCTACGAGGTGCTGACCCGCGGCTTCACCTTCTGGGACGGCCGCGAGCCATCCCGGCGCATCCGCGTGGGCTTCGACGGCGGCACGGTCTCCAGCCTTCGTGACGCGGGCACCGGCGGCGGACTCGGCGTGGTGCGCCTGGAGCCCCAGCGCATCGGCGGCATCTACCCCGCCCATGCCGAGGACCGGGTCCTGGTGCGGCTGGACGAGGTGCCGCCGGAGCTGGTGCAGGCGCTGATCGCCGTGGAGGACCGGGCCTTCTACGACCATTTCGGCATCTCGCTGCGCGGCATCGCCCGGGCGCTGTGGGCCAACATCCGCGCCGGCGGCGTGGTGCAGGGCGGCAGCACCCTGACCCAGCAGCTGGTGAAGAACTTCTTCCTCACCAGTGAGCGCAGCCTCTGGCGCAAGGGCCAGGAGGCGATCATGGCGCTCCTGCTGGAGTGGCACTACACCAAGGAGGAGATCCTCGAGGCCTACCTCAACGAGGTCTACCTGGGCCAGGACGGAACACGTTCCATCCACGGCTTCGGGCTGGCCAGCCACTTCTACTTCGCCCGACCGCTGGAGGAGCTCGGCAGCGCCGAGTATGCCCTGCTCGCCGGCCTGGTGCGCGGTCCCTCCTACTACAACCCCCGCAAGCACCCGGAACGGGCCCGGCTGCGCCGCGACAGCGTCATCGACCAGCTGGTGGCCGAGGGCGGACTCAGCGCGGAGGCCGGGGCGCAGGCGAAGAAGCGCCCGCTGGGCGTGACGCCCCGACCCCCCGGCGGCAGCGGCACCTACCCCGCCTTCATCGACCTGGTGCAACGCCAGCTCCGGCGCGACTACCGCGACGAGGATCTCACCACCGAGGGGCTGCGCATCTTCACCACGCTGGACCCGCGTGTCCAGCACGCCGCCGAGCAGGCGCTGGCGGAGCGCCTGAAGAGCATCGAGCGCCAGCGCGCCATGGAATCCGGGGTGCTGCAGGGCTCGCTGGTGGTCTCCACCACCGAGGGCGGCGAGGTGCTGGCCGTGGTGGGTGGGCGCGAGGCCCGCTTCGCGGGCTTCAACCGCGCCCTGGACGCGGTGCGCCCCATCGGGTCGCTGGTCAAGCCCGCGGTCTACCTGGCCGCGCTTGCCGGCAACCGCTACAGCCTGGCCACGCCCATCGACGATCAGCCCCTGGAGGTGAAATCGAGCGGCGGACAGGTCTGGCGACCCCAGAATTACGACAAGCAGAGCCACGGCGAGGTGCCGCTCTACCAGGCCCTGGCCCACTCCTACAACCTCGCCACCGCACGCCTGGGGATGCAGGTGGGGCTGCCGCAGGTGGTGGAGATGCTCCACCGCCTGGGGGTGGACCGGAACATCCCCGCCTATCCCTCGGTGCTGCTCGGCGCGCTGGAACTCTCACCGCTGGAGGTGACCCAGGTCTACGAGACCCTGGCGGCGGGGGGATTCCGCACGCCGTTGCGCGCCATCCGCGAGGTGCTGGACGCCGACGGCCAGCCACTGGGACGCTACCCGCTGGCGGTGGAGCAGGCGGTGCAGCCGGCCCCGGCGTTCCTGATTACCGCGGCCATGCAGGAGGTGATGCGCTCGGGCACCGGCCGCAGCGCCGGTGCGCGGCTGGGAGCGTCGATCGCCCCGGCGGGCAAGACCGGGACCACCGACGAGCTGCGTGACAGCTGGTTCGCCGGCTTCACCGGCGACTACCTGGCGGTGGCCTGGGTGGGCCGCGACGACAACACCTCCGCCGGCCTCACCGGCGCCACCGGGGCGATGCAGGTGTGGGGCGACGTGATGGAGTCGCTCCACCCCCAGCCCCTGCGGCCGGTGGTGCCCGCCGGCGTCAGCTACCGCTGGGTCGACGGGCAGGGCCGGCTGAGCGGTTCGGACTGCCCCGGCGCGGTGGAGCTGCCCTTCGCCGAAGGCACCGTCCCGGTGGAGTACTCCCCCTGCGGCGGCGGCCCGGGCGGCGACCTGCAGGAGTCCGTGGACGGCATGGTGGACTGGTTCCGCGAGCTGTTCCGCTGAAACATCGAAAAGACAGGAACTACCGCAGATTGCGTTGATTTACGTGGATTTTCGTCGTGCCCCTGCGTGGGCCGCCGACCGGTTCCATGTGTGCCGAATGCCCATGCCGCCGAAGGTTTCGGCCGGGACCGGCACAGTTTCATCCCTACGGTCCGGTCCTGCCGCCCGGATTGTCGACGCGCCTTCCTTGATCAGCAGACAATCAGCGAAATCAGCGTAATCTGCGGTTAAAGGTCTTTTGTTCTTGTATTCATCTTCCGCGGTTCCGCGGGTCCGGCGTGGTGGTAACATTCGCCCTGCACCCTGTGGTAACGGTGGAATCCGAAGAGGTCATGCCAGATGACGGTCAAGATGACGACGAACGCGGGCCTGGGAACGGCCTGCCTGATGCTGCTCGCCCTGGCCGGCTGCGCCAGCGCCCCCTATGGCGGCGTGCCGGTGGAGGACCGCAGCGTCCATCGCGGTGAGCCGGTGTCCCGTCCGACCCCGGTGGAGGAGGCCTCCGGCGCCACGACCGCGCCGGCCGGGGAATGGACCGTGACACCCGCCCGGCCCCTGCCTCCCGGGCAGCCCGCGGGCAGTCCGGACTACAGTGCCCCCGCGGCATCGCGTCCCTCGCCGTATCCCGACGCGCGACCGGAGGCGGCCCCCGCCGGTCCCGCCAGCCCGGCGGTGGTGGCCCTGCTGGAGACCGCGCGCGAGCAGCAGAACGCCGATCGCCTTGCCGAGGCGGCGGCCAGCCTGGAGCGTGCCGTGCGCATCGAGCCCCGCAATGCCCGGGTCTGGTATGAACTGGCCACGGTGCGCTTCCGCCAGGGGCAGCTGCAGCAGGCCGAGCAGCTGGCGCGCAAGTCCGACGCTCTCGCCGGCCCCGACAACACCCTGCGGGCCCGCAACTGGCGTCTCATCGCCCTGGTGCGCATGAAGCTCGGCGACAACGCCGGGGCGGTCTCCGCCCGGCGCCAGGCCGAGGAGCTGGAAGTCCGCTGATCCTCTCACCCGGTCCGGGCGGCCGTGCCCGGACCGGGGTCATTCCCGCCGTTCGCGCCTCACGCCTGGCTCCCTTCCGGGGGCTCCTTCAGATAGCCGTGGAACAGATGTTCCAGCTCGGCCAGCGAGTCCTCCAGCGAGGTGGGCACGTACTGGGTCAGGGCGTCGAGCATGACGATGGCGTTCAGGGTGCCGTCCTCCCGGGTGGCCGCCCGCAGCCGGTTCACCACCGCGTCGTTCACCGCCCCCAGGGCCTCGTAGCGCTCGAACAGGGCGTCGAAGCCGAAATCCACCGGTAGCCAGTGCCGGCCGCGGAAATACTGCGCCAGCGAGTACATGGACACCACCCGGTAGAAGGTCTCGTCGGGACTAGACAGGGGCAGGTGGAAGCGCGCCATCGGCTTGAGAAAACGGGTATGGGGGCAGCCGCTGGTGGCGATCAGCAGGCCCATCAGCGAGCTGATGGCCTCCTGGGCGGTGGTCTCGGCCGAGACGGTCCGCTCGTCGGTGGTCACCTCCAGGTGCACCGGCAGGTAGGAGCGCCAGTGGCCGATCTCGGTCACCAGCGGCAGGAGGGAGAGGGCCAGGGGGCAGTGGGGGTGGCTGTCGGGCCGCAACGGACAGTGGGCGCACTGGTAGTAGTCGAGTTCCACCCAGCGCGGCAGGTCATCCTCCGCCACCCGGCGGGGCTCGAGCCGCTGCGGATCGAGCTCCAGCTCGAAGCGGGTCTCGGTCGGCTCGGCGGAGTCGGACTGGAAGCGGTAACGGATGGTGAGGTCGGGCATGGCGGTTTCCGGGTTGGCGCTCCTGGTACCCAGTCTAATCCGCCCCGTGGCCCGGGACAGTGACTGCGGCTGCACTTTGGCTGTCCGGCGGCGGATTCCCTTCAGTCCGTCGCTGTCGCCGGGGTGAAGGCGGGCTCCGGGTCGGCGGCGGCGCCGGACACGATGATCGAAGATGCCGAATACTTGATAGTTAACTTCTCATGCATTTATATTGATGCATCAGACATTATAAGAGATGCATATGACATGATAATCGCTGCCCAGATCCGCGCCGCCCGGGCGCTCCTGGGGATGGACCAGCGCAGCCTGGCCGAGGCGGCGGGCCTGTCGCTGCCCACCATCCAGCGCATGGAGGCCAGCACCGGTGCCCAGGTCCGCGGCAACGTGGATTCGGTGGTGAAGGTGGTCGAGGCCCTGGAGCGGGCCGGGGTGGAGCTGATCGGCGATGGTGCGGTCAGCGCCGGCGGCGGGCGCGGCGTGCGACTGAAGGCCCAGCCGCCGGTGGAGGAGAGCTCCTGACCATGGCAATCGGGCTCGACCTCGCGGCCCTGGCGCTGGGGTTGGCGTTGGCCTCATCCCTGGCTTCGGCCCTGACCGTCCGGGCGCCGCACCTGCTGCGTCTCCTGGTGCTGCCCCTGTTCGGGCTGGCGGGGGCGGCGGCGGTGGCCGCGGGGCTGGTGGCCCTGGTGCAGGGGGAGGTGTCCACCGCGGTGCTGCCCCTGGGATTGCCGTGGCTGCCCTGGCAGGTGCGGCTGGACGCCCTGTCCGGGTTTTTCCTGGCCCTGATCGGCGTGGTGACCTTCGCCGTCGGCCTCTACGGACCCGCCTACGTGCGCGGCTTCGAGCGTGGCCGCGACCCCCTGCCGGTGCTGGGCGGTTTCGCCGGCCTGTTCCTCGCAGGGATGCTGCTGGTGGTGCTGGCCGACGACGCCTTCCTGTTCATGGTGGCCTGGGAGGTGATGTCGCTCTCCTCCTATTTCCTCGTGGTCTTCCACCACGACAACCCCGCCAATCGCCGGGCCGCGTTTCTCTACCTGCTGATGGCCCACGTGGGCGGACTCGCCATCCTGCTCGGCTACGGCGTGCTGGCCTCCTTCGGCGGCGGCTTCGCCTTCGAGGCCATGCGCGCCGCGCCGCTCTCCTTCGGCTGGGCCAGCGTCGCCTTCAGCCTGGCGTTCCTCGGCTTCGGCATGAAGGCGGGCCTGGTCCCCCTGCACGCCTGGCTGCCGGAGGCCCATCCGGTGGCGCCGTCGCACATCTCGGCGCTGATGTCCGGTGTGATGCTCAAGGTGGCCGTCTACGGCTTCATCCGCTTCGTCTTCGATCTCATCGGCGAGGTCCACTGGCAGTGGGGGGTGGCGGTCACCGCCGTGGGCAGCCTGTCGGCCCTGCTGGGAGTGCTCTACGCACTGGTGCAGAACGACCTCAAGCGCCTGCTGGCCTACTCCTCGGTGGAGAACCTCGGCATCATCTTCATCGGCCTGGGGCTCGCGCTGGTGTTCCAGGGCACGGGTCAGGGCCTGCTGGCGGCGCTGGCGTTCGTGGCGGCCCTCTACCACGCCATCAACCACGCCCTGTTCAAGGGGCTGCTGTTCTTCGGCGCGGGGGCGATACTGCACAGCACCCATGAGCGGGATCTCGACCAGATGGGCGGGCTGCTGCGGCGCATGCCCTGGACCGGGCTGTTTTTCCTGGTGGGCACCCTCTCCATCTCGGCCCTGCCGCCCTTCAACGGCTTCGTCTCCGAGTGGCTGACCTTCCAGGCGGCCCTGCAGGCCTGGCAGCTGGAGAGCGGCGTGCTGCGCAGCCTCATCCCCATCGCCGCCGCCATGCTGGCGCTCACCGGGGCGCTGGCGGCGGCCTGCTTCGTCAAGGTCTACGGCGTGGCCTTTCTCGGCCAGGCCCGCAGCCGCCATGTGCGCCGGGCCCGGCAGGTGCCGCTGGGCATGCGCGCCGGGCAGGGCGTGCTGGCCATCATGTGCCTGCTCTTCGGCGTGCTGCCCACCACCGTGGTCGATCTGATCGAGGCCGTGCCGCGCCAGGTCCTGGGCCAGGGGCTGCCCGAGGCCACCGCCCACGGCTGGCTCTGGCTGACACCGGTGGCGCCCGCGACGGCGAGCTACGGCGCGCCGCTGATCGCCTTCGTGCTGCTGGCCCTGGCGCTGCTGGCGGTGTGGGCCGCGCGGCGCGGCACGCTGCGCCGGGCGCGGCGCTGCGATCCCTGGGACTGCGGCTTCGCGCCGCCCGGCGCGCGCATGCAGTACACCGCCACCGCCTTCGCCCAGCCCCTGCGCCGGGTCTTCGCCCTGCTGTTCCGCATGGATGAGCGGGTCGAGCAGCGGGAGGACGGGACGCTGCGCCACCGGCTCACGGTGGGCGATCGGGCCTGGGGCCTGTTCTACGCCCCGGTGGCCCGTGCCGTGGAGTCCGCCGCGGCCCGCATCGTCCGCCTGCAGTCGGGCAACGTGCGCATCTACCTCGGCTGGACCCTCTCCACCCTGCTGGTGCTGCTATGGATTATCTCCTGATCGCCTCGACCTGGGGGCTGGCCCTGCTGCAGGCGCTGCTGTTCGCGGCGCTGGCGCCGCTGCTCGTGGGCTGGGTGCGCAAGGTCAAGGCGTGGCTGCAGAACCGCCGCGGCGCGCCGCTGCTGCAGCCCTACCGCGACCTCTACAAGCTGTTGGGCAAGGAGGTGCGGGTGGCCCACACCGCCTCGGTCCTGTTCCGCGCCGCTCCCTACGTGGTCTTCATCGCCACCTGGCTGGCGGCTTCCGCCGTGCCCCTGGTGGCGGTGGCGCTGCCCACCGCGGCTATCGCCGACATCATCGTGGTGGTGGGGCTGCTGGCGCTGGCGCGCTTCTTCCTGGCGCTGGCGGGCATGGACGTGGGCACGGCCTTCGGTGGCATGGGCGCCTCGCGGGAGATGCTGGTCTCCGCCCTGGCGGAGCCGGCCATGCTGATGGCGGTATTCACCCTCGCCATGACCGCCCACAGCACCAACCTGGCGAGCGTGGTGGACGCCCAGCTTGCCGGCGGTCTGGTGCTGCGCCCCTCCTATCTGTTCGCCCTCGGGGCGCTGATCCTGGTGGCGCTGGCGGAGACCGGCCGCATCCCGGTGGACAACCCGACCACCCACCTGGAGTTGACCATGATCCACGAAGCGATGATCCTGGAGTACTCCGGGCGGCACCTGGCGCTGATGGAGTGGGCGGCCCAGATCAAGCTGCTGCTCTACGGCGTGCTCATCGCGAACATCTTCCTGCCCTGGGGCATCGCCGGGAGCCTCGCTCCAGCGGACCTCGCCCTGGGGCTGGCCGCCGTGGTGCTCAAACTGCTGGCGCTCGGCGCGGCGCTGGCGCTGGCCGAGACGGTGCTGGCCAAGATGCGCCTGTTCCGCGCCCCGGCCTTCCTCAACCTCGCCCTGCTGCTGGCGCTGCTCGGGCTGCTCGGCCACGTGATCCTGGAGGTGGGGGCATGAGCATCACCCAGCTTCCGCTGCTGCAGCAACTGGTGCTGGTGCTGGCGGCCATCGTGCTGTTCACCTCCTTCGTGCTGCTGGCCCAGGCGCGGCTGGTCTCCGCCATCCACGCCTTCGCCTGGCAGGGGGGGCTGGCGGCCGCGGTGACCAGCGTGGTGGCCGCCGCCGGGCATACCCCCCACCTCTACTTCTCGGCGCTGCTGACCCTGCTCTTGAAAGCGCTGTTGATCCCGTGGATGCTGCATCGGCTGGTGCACCGGCTGGAACTGGACCGGCACGTGGACCTGCTGCGCCGGCCGGCGCTTGTGGTGATGGCCGCGGTGGCGCTGGTCATCTTCAGCTACTGGCTGGTGCTGCCCATGGTGCAGCAGGAGCTGACCTTCACCCGCAACATCGTCGCCATCAGCCTGGCGGTGGTGCTCATCGGGCTGCTGATGATGGTGTTCCGCCAGCAGGCGGTGGTCCAGGTGCTCGGCTTCATGTCCATGGAGAACGGCCTGTTCCTCGCCGCGGTCTCCGCCACCGGCGGTATGCCCCTGGTGGTGGAGCTGGGCGTGGCCTTCGACGTGCTGGTGGCGATGGTGCTGTTCGGGGTGTTCTTCTTCCAGATCCGCGCGAACATCGACACCCTGGACGTGGACCGCCTCAACCGCCTGACCGAGACCGGGGGGGAGGAGCCGTGAGCGCCCTGCTGCTGACCGTGCTCCTGCCGCTGGCCGGCGCGCTTGTCCTGGCGCTGCTGCGCTCCCTGCCGCTCGCCGGCTGGATCAACGTGGCGGTCTCCGCGCTCAGCTTCGCCGCCTCCGCGTGGCTCGCCTGGTCGGTGGCGGCGGCCGGCGAGATCGCCGGGCTCGGTTTCCGGGTGGACGCCTTCAACGTCTACCTGGTGGTGCTGACCGCCTTCGTGGGGCTCACCACCTCCATCTTCTCCCGCCCCTACATGCGCCACGTGTGCAAGACGGGGCTGACCACCGAGCGCGGCATGCGCGTCTACCACGCCATGTACCAGGCCTTCATGTTCACCATGCTGCTGGCCCTGACCACCGACAACCTCGGCGTGCTGTGGGTGGCGGTGGAGGGGGCGACCCTGGCCACGGTGCTGCTGGTGTCCCTCTACCGCACCCCGGAGGCGGTGGAGGCGGCGTGGAAGTACTTCATCCTCTGCGGTGTGGGCATCGCGCTGGCGCTGTTCGGCACGGTGCTGACCTACTTCGCCGCCCAGCACGCGCTGGCGGATCCGGCGGCGGGCCTGACCTGGAGCATCCTCTACCGCCACGCCGGCGGCCTGGAGCCGGCGGTGATGAGCCTCGCCTTCGTCTTCCTGCTGGTGGGCTACGGCACCAAGGTGGGCCTGGTGCCCATGCATCAGTGGCTGCCCGACGCCCATTCCGAGGGCCCCACGCCCATGTCCGCGGTGCTCTCCGGGCTGCTGCTCAACGTGGCGCTCTACGCCGTCGTCCGGTTGAAGATGCTGGTGGACGGCTCCCTGGCCGGGACCGCCTCGCCCCACCTGGCGGGCTACCTGCTCATGGGGTTCGGCATGGTGTCGTTCCTGGTGGCGGGCCTGTTCCTGCACCGCCAGCGGGACATCAAGCGCATGTTCAGCTACTCCTCCATCGAGCACATGGGGCTAATGACCTTCGCTTTCGGCATGGGCGGGCCGCTGGCCACCTTCGGCGCCCTGCTGCACATGCTGGTGCACTCGCTCACCAAGTCGGCCATCTTCGTCACCGTGGGGCATGCCGCCCACATCGCCGGCACCCAGCGTATCGACCACATTCGCGGCCTGATCCGCACCCAGCCGGTGGTGGGCTGGTCGCTGCTCCTCGGGGTGGCGGCTATCGCCGGCTTTCCCCCCTTCGGCGTCTTCACCAGCGAGTTCCTGTTGCTGACCGCGACCATGCAGTCGCAGCCCTGGCTGACGGTGGCCCTGCTTTCGGGGCTGGCGGTGGCCTTCGCCGGCCTGTTCCGCCACCTGCACCCGATGGTCTACGGCCCCGCCCCCGAGGGGCAGCTGCCGGTTCGGGCCAACCTGCTGCCCGTGGTGGTGCACCTCGGCCTGGTGCTGTGGCTCGGGTTGTCGATACCGCCCTTCCTGGTCGCCTGGCTGGACCGGGCCACGCAACTGATCACCGGAGCCCACCTGCTATGAGCCGTTTCGACTGGCTGTCGGAGTACTTGGCGCGGCTGGAGGACGAGCACGTCGTCGTGCGCGCCGGCGAGGCGCGGAGCCTGGCGCCGGCCCACCGGCTGGTGCTCGATGTGGAGGACTGGGGTCAGGCGGGCGGCGTGGCGGCCGCGCTCGGCTGCCGCTGGGCCGGCGTCTGGGGCGATCCGCGCGGGGAGGCGGTGGTGGTGCGTGCGTGCCTGGAGTACCAGGGCGACTACCTGGTGCTGGAGACCGGGGTGCCCCTGTCCCACCCGATCCTGGCCTCCCATACGCCCCGCTACCCGGGGGCCGACCGCCTGGAGCGCCACCTGCAGGATCTCCTCGGCATCGCCTTCCTGGACCACCCCGACAGCCGCCGCTGGACCCGGCACCAGGCCTGGCCCGAGGGCGACTACCCGCTGCGTCCCGATTTTCCCGTGGCGGGGCGCGCCCCGGGGCGGGCGCCGGCGGACAGCGACTACCCCTTCGTCCGGGTCCAGGGCAGCGGCGTCTACGAAATCCCGGTGGGGCCGGTGCATGCCGGCATCATCGAGCCGGGCCACTTCCGCTTCCAGGCGGCGGGCGAGGATGTCCTGCGCCTGGAGGAGCGGCTGGGCTACGTCCACAAGGGCATCGAGAAGCTCGCCGTGGGCCGTGATCCGGCGGCGCTGGCACGACTGGCCGGGCGGGTCTCGGGGGACTCCACCGTCGCCCACGCCTGGGCGGCGTGCCAGGCCATGGAGCGGGCGGCGGAGTGCGCGGTGCCGGCGCGGGCGCTGCACCTGCGGGCGCTGTTCGCCGAGCGCGAGCGCATCGCCAACCACCTGGGGGACATCGGCGCCATCTGCAACGACGTGGGCTTCGCCTTCGCCCACGTCCAGTGCGGGCGGCTGCGCGAGCGGTGGCAGCGCCGCAGCCGCGAGCTGTTCGGCCACCGCCTGCTGATGGACGCGGTCGTGCCGGGCGGCGTGGCGCGGGACCTGTCGTGGGAGGCCATCGCGCCGCTGCGCGCCGATCACGCGGACCTGCGCCGGGAGGTCGCGCCGCTGTTCGAGATCATCGACGATCATCCCTCCCTGGACGATCGGCTGCTCGGCACCGGCATTCTCGCCCCGGCGGATGCCCGGGCGCTCGGTTGCACCGGCTACGTGGGCAAGGCCAGCGGGCTCGCATTCGACGTGCGCCGGGACAATCCCTATCCCCCCTACGACCGGCTGGAGGTGGAGGTCCCCGTGCAGGAGGAGGGCGATGTCGCCGCCCGGGTCCGGGTGCGCATGGCGGAGGTGCGGGCGAGCCTGGCGCTGCTGGACCGTCTGCTGGAGGCGCTGCCCGGGGGCGATATCGCGGCACCGCTGCCGGTCCCCGGCGCTGGCGCCACGGGCCTGGGCCTGGTCGAGGGTTGGCGCGGCGAGATCCTGGCCTTCGTCCGCTTCGGCGAGGCGGGCCGCATCGAGCGCTTCTTCCCCCGGGATCCGAGCTGGTTCACCTGGCCCGCCCTCGAGCGGCTCATCCACGGCAACATCGTCCCCGACTTCCCGGTCTGCAACAAGTCGGTCAACGGCTCCTACTCGGGGGTGGACCTGTGATCAGTGCCTTGTTTCAACGCCAGCACGCCAGGACGCCAGGACGCGAAGATGAAAGGGGAAGGCTGCCGGGGGCACTGCCTACGCGGAGGGAGGCAAGGATGATCGGATGTCCGCGGACGAGGTTGCCAGGGATGCCTGTAGCCAGGCACGGCAGCCGCGTGTCGGTCGACAACCTCGCCATGATTCCCGTGCCCGGTGCAGCGAACACTCCGCCTGAGACAACCGGAGGCGAACCATGTACCGGATTCTGAAACAGGCGTTCCGCACCGGGGTGATCACCGAGGCGCCGCCGCGCCTCGACGACGTCGAGCTGGAGGCGGTGGGCGTGGAACTGCGCCGGCGGATCGAGGCCCGCTTCAACCGCAGTCTCGCCATCCGCCAGGTGGACGCCGGCTCCTGCAACGGCTGCGAGCTGGAGATCCACGCGCTGAACAATCCCTACCACGACCTGGAGCGCTTCGGCATGCACTTCGTGGCTTCGCCGCGCCATGCCGACGCGCTGCTGGTGACCGGGCCGGTCTCGCGCCACATGCAGACCGCGCTTCGCCGCACCTGGCGCGCCACTCCCGCGCCGAAGCTGGTCATCGCCGCCGGGACATGCGCCTGCGACGGGGGCGAGTTCGGCGTCAGCTACGCCAGCTGCGGCGCGGTGGAGAATGTCATACCGGTGGACGTGAAGATCCCCGGCTGCCCGCCGACGCCGCTGGAGCTGCTGCGGGGGCTGCTGGCGGCAATCGGCGACTAGGGGCGGTCCGGATCAGCCCAGGCGGGCGAAGACCCGCCCGGCGGCGGCGAGGGTGGCTCCGAGCTCGGCCTCGCCGTGGGCGGCGGAGACGAAGCCCGCCTCGAAGGCCGACGGCGCCAGGTAGACCCCTTCATCGAGCATGCCGTGGAAGAAGCGCTTGAACCGCTCCGCGTCGCAGGCCATCACTTCGGCGTAGCTGTTCACCGCCGCCGCTTCGGTGAAGAACAGGCCGAACATGCCCCCGGCGCGGTTGGTGGTGAAGGGGATGCCCGCGGCGCGGGCCCGCTCCGCGAGTCCCTCGGTGAGGGTGCGGGTACGCTCGGCCAGCGTGGCGTGGAAGCCGGGGACGCCGATGAGCTCCAGGGTCTTGAGGCCCGCGGCCATGGCCACCGGGTTGCCGGACAGGGTGCCGGCCTGGTAGACCGGGCCGAGGGGGGCGAGGTGCTCCATGATCTCCCGCCGGCCGCCGAAGGCGCCCACCGGCATGCCGCCGCCGATGACCTTGCCCAGGGTGGTCAGGTCCGGGGTGATGCCGTAGTGGCCCTGGGCGCCGCCCAGCGCCACGCGGAAGCCGGTCATCACCTCGTCGAAGATGAGCACGCTGCCGTGTTCGCTGCAGACCTCCCGCAGTCCCTCCAGGAAGCCGGGCAGGGGCGGGATGCAGTTCATGTTGCCGGCCACCGGCTCGACGATCACCGCGGCGATCTCCGCGCCCAGGCGGGCGAAGGTCTCGCGCACCGCCTCGATGTCGTTGTAGGGCAGGGTCAGGGTGTGCTCGGCCACGGAGGCGGGGACGCCCGGCGAGCTGGGCACGCCCAGGGTCAGCGCGCCGGAGCCGGCCTTCACCAGCAGGGCGTCGGCGTGGCCGTGGTAGCAGCCCTCGAACTTGACGATCTTCTCCCGGCCGGTGAAGCCGCGGGCCAGGCGGATGGCGCTCATGGTGGCCTCGGTGCCCGAGTTCACCATGCGCACCATGTCCATGGAGGGCACCAGCTCGCACACCCGGTCGGCCATGCGGGTCTCCAGCTCCGTGGGAGCGCCGAAGGAGAGCCCGTGGGCCGCGGTCTCCTGTACCACCCGGATCACCTCGGGATGGGCGTGGCCGAGAATCATCGGGCCCCAGGAGCCCACGTAGTCCACGTAGCGGCGCCCGTCGGCGTCCACCACCCAGGCCCCTTCCGCCCGCTCGAAGAAGACCGGGTCCCCGCCCACGCCGCGGAAGGCGCGCACCGGGGAGTTCACCCCGCCGGGGATATGCCGCTGGGCCTGGAGGAAGAGGTCGTGGGAACGGGTCATGGAAGGCTCCTTGGCTGACGGTTCAATCGCAAAGCGCCCATTGTAGCGGCTGAAGCGGGGGAGGGGTTAGACGGGGATGGTGAGTGCGTGGTGCGTGAGTGCGTGAGTGCGTGAGTGCGTGAGTGCGTGATGCGTGATGCGTGATGCGTGATGCGTGATGCGTGGTGCGTGAGTGCGTGAGTGCGTGAGTGCGTGATGCGGTTGCGCGGGCTCGCGATTTCCCGGGACGCTCTTGACGAACACGGTGGTGTCAGAAATTTTGTGTGTGAGCCGTTCCTATTAATCAGTCGTTCAGCCTGAAGCGTTCGCCGAACTGGATTGCAAACTGGGCTTTTGCCGCTGCCCAGGCGATGGGTGGAT
>Ga0068712_1000512_pt1 | contig 71940 bp, 69 predicted proteins | sample MTBAKSrepl1MetaG_FD_62987 | JGI IMG/M metagenome (GOLD analysis project Ga0068712, IMG submission 62987) | Enrichment culture microbial communities from Arthur Kill intertidal strait, New Jersey, USA, that are MTBE-degrading - MTBE-AKS1... | ecosystem: Environmental > Aquatic > Marine >... | reverse complement strand
GAGGATCATTAATTAAGGAGGTGAAAGCGATACTACTAAACTAAAATTCCCCACCGGTGCCTGGGGAAAAAGTTTTGCAATAGTGGGGAATTCCCACTTGCAAAAAACAATAAGCGCGCTTCGCTGCTATATCGTTGTTTTTGCACGACTGATGTAACGGCTAGAGTTTGCACCGTGCACATCTTCCCACATATCTACCAGCTGACATAAAAAGCCGTCATAGCACTGCCCGGGTGCCCTGCTCTGGTCAAGCTTGGCCTTGGTCGACCTCCTGAGGCCTATGGTGCTTCTGGAACTATTGCTTTGCATATTATCACCACCTTTCCTGCTTAAATTATCAATTTATAAATTCAAGCATCGCCGGGCTCTGCCGTTATCCCGATTACGCCCAGGGCTGTAGCACACGGGAGGGGGAGGTCAACATATTTAAACCGGCGGTAATGCCCGAAAAACCCCGGTACCCTGGTTTCCCCCGGCAGAACCCGGCAGACGATTGCGCAATAATGTCCTGACTCTTGCAATAAATTCCATCTGCCGGAAAGGTTTGACCATATATTCGTCAACGCCTGACTCCAAAGCTTTTGTCATCAGATATTCATCTTTGATATATGAGAACATCAGCACCGGTACTGTAGAAAAATGGCGGATTCTTTCCACTAGACAAGACCCGTCCATGTCCGCTAAATAACTGTCAACAATCATCAGGTCAGGCATATTGCGTTTTATTGCCGTCATGCACTGTTTTCCGGAACTCGCCTTTTTTATTTCGCATCCGGGAAAACAGATATTAAATGCCTGGCTCATTTGTTCGATAATTTCACTGTCTTTAACCCCTACCAAGACAAGCAACGGTTTATCCTCTACAGGCAGCGTAAAGCCTTACTTATCAAGGATAGCAAAACAGCATGACGGATTTTGTTATGAATATTGGGGAAAAATAATGGTTTTGTTATACGAGCATTAGGATATTATTAGGTGGAACGAAAGTAAAATGGGTTATCGTTAGAAGGTAAGCATATAACCATTACCAGGGCTGGTTACGATCATCTCCGGGCAAGCCGGGTCTAATTCAAGTTTCTTTCTGAGGTTTCGTATATAAACACGAATGGCGTCTGCTGAACCCGGATAATCGTATTCCCATAGTTTGTGGGAAATACTTGCATAAGTAACGGTTCTGCCCCGGTTTCTTGCCAGGTGCAGGAGTATAGTGGACTCGGTAGGCGTCAGGTTTATGGGTTTGCCCCCGCAGTCGATTTTACGTGCCGATGGGTAAAAACTCAGCCTGCCGAGCTTGATACATTCCTCCGTCTTTTCCGGTGAATGAAGCAGTCTTAATGCGGATTTAAGCCTGGCGAGCAGTTCCATTTGCCTGAATGGTTTATTTATATACTCATTAGCCCCCATTTCCAGGCCTTGTACCACATCGGCTTCCTGTTCGCTTACGGTTAATATTACCACCGGTACATCGGAAAACATGCGTACGCCCTTCAATACTTCGAAACCGGTGGTATCGGGCAAGCCAAGGTCCAGAATCACCAGGTCGGGAGAGTGAGTTTCCACCATCTCAAGTCCGCGTTTGCCTAACCTTGATGAAATGACTTCAACTTCCGGCCAACCAACTCGAAGGGTGAGGCTGATTACGTTAATGATTTCTTCATCGTCATCAATTATCAGGATTTTCAACCACGTTTCTCTCTATTGTTGTTGATTTAACCGGCAAGGAAAAACGGAAGGTGCTTCCTTTTCCGGGCTGGCTTTCAACCCAGATTTTGCCACCATGTAATTCTACGAGCATTTTCGATAGCGGTAGACCTAGCCCCAATCCACCCATCGCGTGGGTTGTCGGTTTAACACCTTTGTACGGTTCAAAGAGCAGCGGCATTCGCGCTTCATCAATGCCTGGCCCTCGATCACTGACACTTATGGTAAGGTAATCTGGTGCACAACCCACTGCAATACATACGGTTCCCCCTCTGGGATTGAATTTTACTGCATTATCAACCAAGTTGCACACAACCTGGTGAATTCTCTCCGCATCCGCCCTGATTTTCGGTAAATTTTCAGGAGTATACACCTCCAAGATTTGTCCGTTTTTTAAAACCATAGCTTCGATATCGGTATGCATATCTCTTAAAAGCTGTGATATATCTATTTGCTGACAGTCCAGTTCAAGCAACCCCACTTCCCCTTTGGACATATCTAAAAGTTCATTCACACGATGCTCGAGCTTGAAAATACTCCGCTGAGCAGCCAGTGCAAATTCTTTGTTCTGGCCACTCAAATTACCGACTAAATAATCATTGGCAGCAATCAAGGATGTCAGTGGGGTTCGTAATTCATGTACCAGAGAGCGAGTGTAGCGTAACTTATTTTCACTCAGCGTTTCTATTTCGCGTCTGAGGCTGTTTTCCTTCTCGTACAATTCCTTATAATTATTTTCGGCCACAAGCCGTTGGTTTATTTCCCTGTTCAATTGCTGTGTCCTCTGGTTTACCATCTCTTCAAGATTAGCCTGGTAGGCTTTCAGTGCTGTTTCAGCTTCTTTCATCGCGGTTATATCGACAGCAGAAACAAAAACCCTTGAAAGGTTATGCTCCTGTTCCGGGGGTACGGCTAAGTGTATTAATACCGTTTTATGATTTCCCTTGGCAGTTAAAACATCTGTCTCAAATGTTATTTCCGTTCTGTATTCTGCTAGAGAAGCGAATAAATTCTTATGCCCGCGGTGGTCCATGTTAGAGCCTGCTCCAACATGTTTGATTGTAAGGGTGAAATCGAGAAAACCGGAAGCTTCGAATAGACTGTATGCTGCGAAATTGACGTCTATGACAGTGTTGGAAATATCTGCGCAGAATTGTACGGATCCCGGATGCAGATCAAAGTAATCGCGAATATTATCCACTCCCGAACGTTTCAGCGTATCAAAATAGTGCTTAATTTCCGAGTAATCAAGCTCCCACATGGCCACCGGTGCGCTTTGGAAAAGAGTATGCCATCTCTTTTCTGACTGCTGGAGCTTAATTTCGGCTTTTTTCCGCTCGGTTATATCGGTAAGGGAAGCGAAAACTCTGGACCAGGTTTCTTCGCAGCCGGGGGCGATTGTAAAACGGGTATAAATATAACGGCGGTTGCCTTTCAGGGTTTGTATGGTTTCTTCCTTTTGAAAGGTGACAGCGCCGTGGGCAAGACGCACAAAATCATCCTTCAATGCTTTAAAGTTGTCTGAGTCCTTATAGAAATATTTAACGGATTCTTTCCTATATTCCTCAGCAGATTCGTTTCCTTCCATTTCCCACAATACATAGTGCGCTTTATTAAACCTTACCAGTTTAGACAAATTTACAGCGCGAATGAATGACTCCAAATTGTTATCGAAATATTCACGAAAATCCTTTACACCCTTGTTACGCAATTCATCTATGTAGCCCTTTAAATCGGCATAATCAAGTTCCCAGAGTGCAACCGGCGCTTCTTCGAAAAATGTCTGGTATCTGTCCTTTTCATTTTTCAATTCAGCTTCAAGGATTTTTCGGTTGGTTATATCCCTCAAATAGATTACGTTTACTGGCTGGCTTTTAAACTGTGTAACAGCACTGGTGATCTCAATAGGTGCCCTGGAACCATCTTTACGAATAATGATTACTTCGTACAAACCTGGAAGTACTTCACCCCGCATTTTTCGTCGGTGTCTTTCGCGGGAAGCTTCCCTATCTTCAATACTCAAAATATCGAAGGCGGTTTTTTTCAACAGTTCTTCGTTAGAATACCCGGTCATCCGAGAACATTGCTGGCTTGCAAATACGATTGCACCTTCCCGTGTATCGATATCCTGCAGCATCAGAATTCCTTCTCCGACCTCTCCAGTCAGGTTCACAATCGCCTTATAGCGTTCCTCGGCTTCTTTTACTTTGTCTTCCAGTTCTTTCTTATCGGTAATATCGCGGAATGATTCCATTATCCCAATAAGTTTGTTGTCTTGAGTATAGAGAGGGAAAGCTGATATCACACAGGATACTATAGAACCATCGGGATTTATCCTTTCAGTTTCAGCTTGAACGATTTTTTCACCCTTGGCTATTCTGGCAAGACGGCAGCCTGAGGTATGGCAGAAAGCATTTGGATAGATGTCGTAACATTTCTTGCCGATAGCACTTTTTGGATCCAGACTTAAAATCTGAGCAAAGGAACTATTGACATAACTAACTGTGTAATCCATATTTATTATACGGATGCCCTGTGGAAGATAATCAATAACATTGCCGAATTCAAGTTTTGGTTTTCCCGAGATAGTTTTTACAGGCACCGTGCTATCGGCACCTTTTTCTTGCCCGGATAATCGCCCGCCGCTCATACCAAATCCAGTCAATTATTACTCCTTACCATACGTTACAAGGGTATGCAAAACTAGTAAATGCTAATATGTAAACGGGAGGTTGTCAACAACCAGATAACGATATGCAATAACGACTTAGCCCCGGTTTTCAACCGGGGCTAAGTCGTTATCAATTGTAAAATATTCTATTACCCGGTAACACCAAGGGCAAAGGACCATTCGTCGATCGGGGCTTCAACATGGCATTCGCCGCAGACGCTTTCCATCGCCCGGCGGCCTTCATGACCCAGGGGCACCAGGTGGCAACTGAAACACTGGCCATAATCAAGTGCCAGCGAGTGAGGTGTTTGCGGAGGAATGGCGGTAATAGGCGGTTCAGTTCCAATCTGGGTTCTGGTCACTGTCGAAGTAACGGTTATCGTAGAAACCACTGTGGCGGTCTGATACTGGGTGCTCGTTACCGTTTGAGTATTGGTCTCACCCTGTGAGCAAGCCCCGATAATAGATGCCACGATTACCAGGCTGACTGCAAGTACGGTTAATAATACGCTTTTTCTCATGCTTAACTCCTTCGTTATTATTACCTTTTTGGCACACTTTATTTTAACAAAGACAGCCGGGTGCTTTAGCTGCCTTTAATTACTATCAGGTAATCAGATACGGCTCGGTGCCGGCTTAATTATTAATGTTCGCAAACGAACTATTTCGCTAATTATAATGCACACATGATTATATTGCAATATGTGTTGTATAATAATTGAAAATATTTATATACTATTCTGAACGGGATAGCCCGCTATAGTTCAGGTTTGTATTGAGCGAATTGATATTGATATAATTGACTTGAAGAAACTGGTATATAATTTCATTCCTTCAATCGTTATTTGAAAATATTTGAGAAAGGAGAACAGGTAACCCAGATGAGAAAGGTCCTCGGTCTTTTGTTTGCCCTGGTAGTTGTTATCAGCCTGGCGGGCATGACCGCCTGTGGCGGTGGCGACAATACTACTACTCCGACTTTGACCTCACCGACAACGACGGCACCGACTACGACCGCGCCTACCACCACTGCTCCAACTACGACAGCACCGACCACCACAGTGCCGACTACTACCGCTCCGACCACTACTGCACCGACAACGACTGAACCGACCACTACCGAGCCAACTACTACCGAGCCCGGTGGTGAACCTACCGCTGAAAACGCAACCGTCATTACCAACCATGAAGTTGGACCCGGTTATGACGGCCTTTGTTTAATCTGCCACATGCTCGGCGGCACGGATCCGATACCGGACGATGGTTATCATCCCGGCTTTGGTGTCGAAAAATGCCTTGAGTGCCACAAGACAGACTAACGATTATAAAAAGGTCGTTATTTACAGCCCGGAATGCTGACTATACAGATCCGGGCTGTTTTTTTTATTTTGAATAACAGCGAAATACGAGCACAAGACTCTAAAATAGCATTTAAAAACGGTTAATGTTAAATTAGATATAATATAATTCCAACGATGCTTTAGGAGGACACTATGTTCAACAGGTGCCCCGGCCAGGATGGTCGTAAACTTCGCGTTGCAATCTATAAATGCCCCGAATGCGGTGCCGATGTGGAGATATTTTCCGATGAATCCCGGGTCAAGTGTCCTAAATGTAAACAATGGGTGTATCGGGAAAAAACTCCTTCGTGCATAGAATGGTGTGCCAGCGCCAGGCAATGCATGGGAGACCGGTGGCCAGGATTGTTTCCCGACAGCGAACAGAACGATACACCCGCCTGTGAAAAATAATATCAACGGGTATTAGCAAGATCATGCTCGCCGAATTAGTCAGTTAATGGTAGATACAAAAAGCTTACAACTGCTGGAATTTGTCAGCGTAAAAGAAATTGTTGCCGGGTATTCAAGTTTCGATGCCAGCCGGCATTTGATAATGGGCCTGGTGCCTTCAAACAACATTGATATTGTTGCGCCAGCGCTGGCCCGCAGCAGAGAAGCCAGGCACCTGGTTAACATCGAGCCCGGTTTTAACATGGACGGCATCAAGGATATCCGTCCGGAAGCCCAGGCGGCATCACGGGGCAAAATGCTTGAACCTCCGGTTCTGCTCGACGTTCAGTCAGCGCTTTCCACCTGCCACCGCGTAAAAACAGTTTTATTCCGGCATGGAAAAATCCTGCCCCTGATTTTCTCATGGTCCAATCGAATAGTCGAACTTCAATCACTCGTGAACGCAATAAACACCGCTATAAGCCCGTCTGGTGAAGTCCTTTCTTCAGCTTCGACCCGGTTGGGGCACATACGCAATCAGCTAAGGCTCGTGCGCGAACAGCTCATCCGTGAACTCAATGGCATCATTAAATCAGAATCCGGCCAGAATATCTTGCAGGATCCCATTATCACTCAGCGAGAAGGCAGGTATGTAGTCCCCGTTAGATTAGAACATAAACGGGACATTAAGGGCATCATTCATGATGTCTCCAATACCGGTGCGACAGTTTTCATAGAACCCTGGTCGACTGTAGAAACCGGCAACGAACTCAAACAACTTGAACTGGAAGAAATTCGCGAGGTCGAGAGAGTACTTTCCGAATTAAGCACAAGCATCGGCAGTTATAGCAACGAAATCACGGCAAACATCGAAATCATGAGTCTGATAGATACGGAAATAGCCAAAGCTCGATTCGCATCAGCGACAGGTGCGGTAGAGCCCCGGGTTACGCGCTTCGATGAAGACCGGTCCGTAAAACTGGTTAAAGCCAGACATCCCCTGTTAAAAGGAAAGGCCGTGCCGCTCGACCTGGAAATGGGTACCGACTATACCTCGCTTGTCATTACCGGCCCCAACACCGGAGGCAAAACGGTAGCCTTGAAGACAATCGGTTTGATAAGCGCAATGACTCAATCAGGGTTGCCGGTTCCCTTAGACGCCGCTTCCCATGTGCCGTTATTCGACTCGATATTTGCCGATATCGGTGATGAGCAGAGCATCGAAGCTACCCTGTCTTCATTCAGCTGGCACATGAGTAATATCAGCCGGATTCTTAGACTGGCAACACGCCAAAGCCTTGTACTTATGGACGAACTGGGTACCAGTACCGATCCGCTTGAAGGTTCGGCGCTTGCCGCGGCGATTATTGTTCATTTTCTTGATATCGGAACTACAACCGTGGCGACCAGCCATTTCAATGAATTGAAAGCCCTGGCGCACACTACTCCGGGAATATGCAATGCCGCCTTCGAATTCGATCCTGATACACTGTTGCCCACTTACAAGCTTGTGACGGGCATACCGGGTGGCTCAAATGCGCTTATTACCGCCGCCAGGCTCGGTGTGAGTGAGGATATTATCGATGCTGCCAGGCAACGCCTGTCCAAACAGGACAGAAAACTCGACAGCCTGCTTTTCCAACTGGCAAGTGAACAATCCCGGCTCAAGGTACTCTCTGAAGCAGCCGAAAAGGAAAGGGAGCAGGCGTTAAAACTTCGTTCGGAGCTCGAGGTATCGCTAAAACAATTAAGAATTGAAAAAGAAAACCTGGTAAACCGGGCGCGTGATGAAGCCGTCAGGCAAATTACCGACTTATCCCGGGAAATCAAGGGGCTTTCTGCCGAATTGCAGCGGAACCGGACCCGCCAGCAGCTCGAATCAGCCAGGACCGCACTGGCTGAATCACGACGGCGCCTGCACAGTACGCTTGGTTCCAACGTCCCCGAGCGACGCGAAGATGCCGACCCGGGAATTATTCAGGCCGGTGATACCGTGCTGCTTGATGAACTCGGTGTGGAAGCGACAGTTACCGACGTCAATCAGTCTGCTTCACAGGTGACCGCCGAGTCTGGCTCGTTGCGTGTTACTCTCGATATAAACAGCGTCACCCGGCTTAAACCGGCCTCAAAACCCAAACAGGGTAAAATTGTTAATAGGCACACCAAACCCGCAGGGCGGGGGGTATCACTTGAACTCGATTTACGGGGCAGGCGGGCTGATGAAATCGAATGGCTGCTCGAAGGCTATCTCAGCGATGCGGTTATGGCTAACCTCGAAACAGCCCGGATTATCCATGGTCATGGCACCGGTGTACTACGGCAGATAGTCAGGGAATATGTTGCCGGCCAGCCCCTGGTAAAATCCTTCAGGCCCGGTCAAAACAACGAGGGAGGAGACGGGGTAACCGTAATCACCCTTAAATGAACCAGGCAAACCCGCAAATATTTAAGATATTCTCACGGAAACGCACCATCGAACTGGTCCGGAAGCTTGACTCCAGCTCTTCAAAGGGTTCCAGTATGTATATACCACCCGGTTCAGAAAATTGCTCACTATTATCAGTTGGAGATTCGAGTTTACCGGGAGATTCGGTTGAAAGGGCTAGTAAAAGCACCACCGGCTTTGTTATATTCTCGACCGAACAAGCTGAATTTTCACAAACTACACTCATATTGCCTCCTTTTCCAGTGAAAAATAAAATTATAAAGGATTGTATTGATATTCAGCCTCTTGAATCACTGATAAGCAGGAATTATGTCACAGGCATTATCCTGATAAGGATGGGAGCACTTGCTGTAGGGATTGCCAGCGGCGAGGCCATCGTCAGCAGTAAAATCAGCAGCGGCTGCATCCACGGCCGGCACCGGCAGGGAGGTTCTTCAGCCGCACGGTTTGCGCGGCACCGCGAAAAACAGATAGAGTTGTTTTTTACCCGCGCATGTGGTCACTGCCGGGAACATATTGAACCTTACATACAGAAAATGGATTACATAATATATGGCGGAGCCTGGACGACCATAAATGCTTTTAAGAAACAATGTTCTTTGCTGTCAAGGGTTACAGCGCCGGAACTCGCGCCCCTTCTGGATATCGGCCAGCCTAAACAGCAGGTGCTGGAAGAGTCCGTTGCACTTCTATATTCCAGCCGCGTATTTCAGTGGCGTTACGATTAAATCAAGTAAAGTCTTGACAAGGAATACCGGTTGTGCAAGCATAGTGCAACAATATTTCAGGAGTAATACATGACAGTTCATGTTGTCACCGACAGTACTGCCGATATCCCGCCTACGCTGGCTGAAACCTTCGGAATCGAAATTGCCCCTGTTTATGTTTACTTCGGAAAACAGACGTACCGCGACGGTGTAGATATTACTCCTGCCGAATTTTACAGGGAGCTCTCCAGTTCGCCGTTTCACCCGACAACTTCACAACCCTCGGTGGGGGATTTTGTCAACATATACAACCACCTGTCTGAACAAGGTGCCAGTGGTATTGTATCTGTACATATCTCCTCAAAAATCAGTGGCACATTCAGCTCTGCCTTGAGAGCAGCCGACATGGTAAAGGAACGGGTGCCAGTCGAGGTAGTCGACTCCGGTTTCAACTCAATCGGATTGGGGTTGATCGCCATTGCGGCGGCACGTCTGGCCAAAACCGGTGAAAGTTTACATAATGTATTGGAAGAAACCCTCAGCGCCATTGCCGGAACCGATATGTACGGCATATTCGATACTTTGAAATATATCGTACGCGGAGGCCGTATTTCAAAGGCCAAAGCTGCCGTTGCAAGTGTCATCGGCGTAAAACCGATGCTGAAATTCAGTAGCGGCGCTATCGTTCAGGGAGGGCTTGCCCGCACCTACAATAAAGGGGTAGAAAAGCTGATCGATTTTGTTAAAAACAAGCAAGGTATATTGAGCCTGGCGATAGCCCACAGCTGTGTACCGGATGAGGCTGCCAAGCTTAAAAAAAGGCTGGGTGAATATTTTTCCGAGAACGATATCATAATTACCGAACTCGGCCCTGCCCTGGGTGCTCACGGTGGGCCCGGAGTTCTTCTGGTAGCGGTTAGAAGTACATAAAAGGAGCACGGGGATGCAACTGGCCCAGCTTATCGGATTCAGCGCCCTGGTTATCTGGGTATACATGAGTGTTTTATTCCTGATCGCTGTTGTGCGAAAGGATAATTCGATTGCCGACATCGGCTGGGGAATTGGATTTGTCATTGTTGCTTTGAGTGTGCTTGTTATTCAGGGTGATTACAGTGCACGACAGGCAATGCTTACGGTGTTGATCACCATTTGGGGATTGCGGCTTTCGGGGAGAATATTTATACGCAACCGGGGCAAGGGCGAGGATTTCCGCTACAGGAAATGGCGTAATGAATGGGGAAGGTTCTTTCTTGTACGCAGTTATCTCCAGGTGTTCCTTCTTCAAGGGCTGTTCATGTGGTTGATAAGCCTGCCGGTTGTAATTACCGGCTCTAAGGCAGCCACCGGTTGGACGGGATTTGATTTTGCCGGTGTGGCGATCTGGTTAACCGGGTTCTTTTTTGAGGCTGTGGGCGACTGGCAGCTTGATAAATTTTTATCCGCGAAAGAAAACAAGGGTAAAATCCTGGATACCGGCCTCTGGCGTTATTCGCGCCATCCCAACTACTTTGGTGAAGTGGTTATGTGGTGGGGAATCTGGATAATCAGCCTGGCCCAAACCTGGGGATGGGCGGGAATCATCAGCCCTATAACCATAACCGTACTTATAGTATTCGTTTCCGGAATACCGCTTCTGGAGCGTTCCATGTCAGCCAGTCCCGCATTCCAGGCGTATGCCCGCAAGACCAGCGTGTTTTTCCCGCTGCCTCCCTGGAATGTTTAAGAATGGCCGCCTTTTATTCTTGAGCCTATCCTGTTAATAACTTATACTTTAGTCAACATGTCTCTCGATTTGAATAGAGTTGCCGGTTCAATTGCATCAATGGCCAGCGAACTGGCCCTGCAGGGATCAAGGCGGGCTGAGGCGTTAAACGCAGCGCTCAGCAAGTATTATGATCCGGGAGATCTAGCTTCCCTGAAGCAGCGCCTGGCTCGGGCTAAAACCAGCTGGCTTGTGGCTGAAATACCCGGCAGCCTGAACTCCCGGTTCGATCCACCTCCTCCGCCTGCTGATTACCGTGTGCTGGCTACCGATGGGTCCCAGATAGATATAGACCGCCACCACCCTGCCCGGTGCTGTTTGATAAATATAGGCAGCGTCAGCATGCAATACGGTCAAAATCCCGGCAGCTTTCTTGAAAGCGAGCCGATTCTCTTATCCAAAACTGATGAGCTCATACTGAAACCGGAACAGGGCACCACCGGCAGAGAGGTGTCCATCGAAGGTTCTCTCCTGGGCATAAAACGTACCGCTGAAGAATTCCGCTTCCTGGCTGCACTTGCCGGCCGGCTGCAACCGGGTTTTCCAGCCCTTGCCCTGGTAGACGGCTCGCTGATCATGTGGGGATTAACGAGCAAGGATATTCCGGATTTTGTTGTCGATATTATGCTTGACAAAGGCGTTCTCAAATACATAACTCAGATTGAAAAATTGAACTCAAGCCATCCCGTTGCCCTTGCCAGTTATATCAGCTTCCCCAGAAGCACCGACGTAATTAATTTGCTGCGTATTGCTGTTTGCCCGTACCAGATCCCGGATTGTGACAGGTTCTGTGCCGGTGCTGCCAACGGGGAAAGGCCGTGCGATGCGGTGGATGGTGTTAATGACAGGGAATTATTCTGGGCATGCCTGACCGAGCAACAGAGATCGGATGTGTTTATCAGCCAGTCAAGAATCTCCAAAACGCGCTACGGGTGCAACCTGGTATATTTTTTCTATCTGAAAACAGGTAATGAAATCGCCAGGGTTGAGATACCCGAATGGGTAGCTCTCAAACCGGAGTTACTGGCGATTACCCATTCACTTATTCTGGAACAGTGCCGGAAAGGCCATGGTTACCCGGTAGCACTTTCGGAAGCGCATGAGATGGCCGTGGTCAGCGGGGCCGACCGGCAAAACTTTTTTTACCTGGTCGATGAGTATTTCACCGGTTACAAACTGAACACGTCAGCATCAGCCAAGAGCACCAGCAAGAAAAACAGATGGATTTAGTTTTCAGCACCATGGCTATAAGGGGTGATTATATGAATGAAGCCAGTTCTCGGATCGCGGAAGTAACCCAGGCCAGTACCGCCGGGTTTTTTGCCCAGTGTTATGAGCTGTTCGACCTGCCACCGTTAGGCAGCATGATCAAATGCCGCGATGGTGGCAATGAAATAATGGCAATTACCTGTAATGCCAGGACCAGCAGCCTGGAACCGGGACGGCGGCCAATTGCCAGAGGTAAAAACGAATTGACCGAAGAGGACGTTTTCCGCTCCAATCCTCAATTAGAACAATTGTTAAAAAGCGAATTCGAGGCAGTGGTAATCGGACATTCTGCCAACAATCAGTATCATCATTATCTGCCGCCACGGCCTGTCAAGCTGCATAGCTTTGTTTATGTGTGCAGCCCGGATGAAATCGTGGAATTCAGCCGGTCGCTGGAATTTTTAACCCTGCTTGCAGGAGCCCGTACCGAACTGCCTTCCGAAGAGCTGATTGCGGCCTGTATACGGTTTATCGGCGCCTGCCATGTCGAGCCTGCTGCCTTTACAACTCTGGCAGGAAAAAAACTTGCCCAGATTTTTACAGATGACTACCAGAAGCTGCGAACGATACTATTGAGGTTGAAATTATGAACCGCCAGGATAACAATAAACTGGGAGTGGTTGTTTCGGGATCATTAAGCCAGGGCATACAGGCACGTCTGGACAGCAATACTTCAATAGAGGATGTCACCGTTGGGCACCTGGTAACCATTCAGGGGAACACACGGCGTTTTTTTGGAATGATCAACGATATCAGCCTGGAAACCACCGACCCGGGAATCCTGCTGACTCCACCGGAGGCTGACGAAGTGTTTCTCGCGACCGTGCTGCAGGGTACGACCACATATGGTTCCATGCAAATTGTACCCTATCTAACGCTGGGCGGCGACGAAAGCCTCATCGAAGGCCCTCAACCGGTAAAATCTATACCCAGCCACTTTTCACCTGTCCTTCTGGCCAGCGAAGCCGATATTGAACTCGTTTTCGGCAAGGAAGGAACCAGGAATTTTTTTATCGGTAATCCCCTTGACATGCAAGTAAAGCTATGTCTGGACCTGCCTGAGCTGGTTACCCGTTCCAACGGAGTTTTCGGAAAAAGCGGAACCGGAAAAACATTCTTGACGCGCATGCTGTTAATCGGAATTCTGCAAACAGATGCTGCGGTTAATCTCGTGTTCGATATGCACAGTGAGTACGGCTGGATGGGAACCCGTGAAAAAGCTTCTCCCGTAAAGGGGTTAAAACAGTTGTTCCCTTCCCGGGTGTCAGTGTTTACTCTGGACGAACAAAGCTCGCGGGAACGCAAGGTGAGCACCGACTTTGTAGTGTATATAGGTTATGACGAAATCGAACCGGCCGATATTGAACTGTTGCGCCAGACTCTAAACCTTACCGACCAGGCGGTATCGGCAACCTACCAGTTACGGCAGCGTTTCGGCCAGAAATGGATCGAAAAGGCTCTGGCACTGGAAAGCGATGGGGAAACCGAAGATACACTCAAATCGCTGAATATTCACGAGGCAACCTTTCAGAATCTGGTGCGCGGTTTGAATATTATTTGCCGGCTGCCATTTACCCTGCCCCATGTCGAAACCCGGGCGGTGGACAAAGTTCTCGAATATCTGCAGAGCGGCAAACATGTTGTTCTTGAATTCGGCCGCCATGGCAACATAGCGGCATATATCCTGGTGGCAAATCTTTTAACCCGCCGGATATACACCCGGTACCGCGAAAACACGGAAAAAGCCATGGCTGAGAATCACCCCCAGCCGAAGCCCCTGGTTATCACCATCGAAGAAGCCCATAAATTCTTGAATCCGGCTGTTGCCGGCCAGACTATCTTTGGAACGATAGCCCGGGAAATGAGAAAATACAATGCCACATTGCTGGTAATAGACCAGCGTCCCAGCGGTATAGATGAAGAAGTCATGAGTCAGCTTGGTACCAAGATAACCTGCCTTCTGGACAGCGAAAAAGATATTGACGCCGTTCTGGCAGGGATAAGCGGTAAAAGCGGTTTGAAATCGGTTATCGCCAAACTTTCTTCCAAGCAGCAGGCTCTTGTGTTCGGTCATGCCGTACCCATGCCGGTGGCTTTCAGACCCCGTGATTACGGTTCCGCCGAATCCTACGCCCAGTTTGGTAATGCAAGTCCTGATATCAAGGAGGATAACCTGGACGATCTCTGGTAGGTGGCTGTATTGTGAATAATAAAAAAATTGGTTTGGCACTAGGTGGCGGAGCCGCTCGCGGGCTGGCTCATATCGGAGTTCTGGAAGCCCTGGAAAAAAACAATATTAAAATTGACTTTATTGCCGGAACCAGTGCCGGAGCCGTAGCCGGCGCAGCCTATGCCAGGGGCTCCAGCGCCGCAGCGCTCAAGGAAATGGCTATCAGTATGGGCCTCAGAGACTGGGCCAGCCTGGCGGACGTTCGCCTGCCCCACGGTGGATTTATTGCCGGCAACCGGATAAAAAGCCTGCTTAAGGTAATCGTTGGGGACGTAAACTTCAGCGAACTTAAGATTCCTTTTGCCTGTGTAGCCTGTGACCTTTTCAGCGGAGACGAAGTAATATTGAACCAGGGTTCCGTACTCGAGGCGGTGCGTGCCAGTATTTCCATTCCAATCGTGTTTTCACTGGTCAAGCACCATAACCGGTATTTGATCGACGGCGGCCTGATCAACCAGGTCCCGGTAAACGTTGTCAGGGCTATGGGCGCCGATGTCATTATTGCGGTTAACGTAATCCCGATGGCTCATCGTAGAAAAATGTTGCCGAAGAAAAACAAAAAAGCCAAAGAGCCGGGGCTGTTCGATGTCATGATGCATGTTTTCGACATCACCAACATCCGGACGGTGCTGGAAAGCCTCGAAGGGGCGGATACCGTGATTAATCCGGACATGCATGGTTTCACGCCGGCTGATTTCCACCTAGCCCGGGAAATAATATTGCAGGGAGAAATCGCCGGTGAGCTGGCTATACCGGAAATCAATATGGCTGTTGCCCGCTCTTGAACCGGAATAATTGCTACCTGGGGTAAATATTGTCTATAATTGATTACCTGGGGCTGTAGCTCAGCTGGGAGAGCGCCTCCTTTGCAAGGAGGAAGTCAGGGGTTCGAGCCCCCTCAGCTCCACCAGGAGTATCAACAGGCAGAACAGTATGCGTCTGCTTTTCTTTTTCAGATTTGGCAGCTTCATCCATAAATTAATCATCCCCCCGCCCAGATTTTTATCGGATTATTTATTTGCCAACTGGTAAATATTGTTGCGAAAAGTATTGACAATGTCTACTGGTGTGTATAGGATTACACGGGGCCATAGTTATATCTGACCCTGGCGAAATTCCGGCTAACGGGGTTGATTATGCCTGCCGTAAATAAGACCGACAAGCCTCCCGCGGATTACCATCAGGCACTGGATACCATTAAATACCTGCAGTCCCGCATTGAATATCTGCAGGATGAATACCACCTGTTCGAAGCTGAAATCGATCATGTCCTCAATAATACCAACCATCCAATACGCATCATCAATGCCGATAAAACAATACGGCGTATTAACGAGCCATTCGCAATACTTGCCAATATCCGGGCGGAAGATGCCAGGGGTAAAAAATGCTGGGAAGTATACAAAGGGCCACTGTGCCACAGCAATCACTGCGACCTCGAACAGGTGTTCAAAGGGAAAAGTGTCATACATACTCTTTTCGAACACACCAACCCGGATGGGACAACCACGTCATACACTGGCACCAGCGTTCCCTTCAGAAACCGCAAAGGCCGGATTATCGGCTTAACCGAAACCTACCGTGATATCTCCAGAAGAAAGAAACTGCGCTCCCTGGTGGCTGAAACTGAAGACCGTTACCGCTCGCTGGTAGAATTAAGCGGTCAGGTGGGGGAAGCGATAGTTGTAATGCAGGACATCAACAATCAGACTGCAGTACAGACTTACTTCAGCCGGGAATGGGAAAATATTACTGGCTACTCCAGGAGTGAGCTTGCCGGCATGCCTTTTACCGATCTGATCAAACCAGGTAAAAAGCGGGCCATGTTAGAACGCCACGGCAAGAAAATGGCCGGAATCAGCCTGCCCGGCAAGTACGAGATGAACATCAAAACCAAAAACGGCAGCTGGGTTACAGTAGAACTGACAAGCGCTCATTCCAGGTACAACGGCCAGCCCGCCAACGTTGCCTATATCAGGGACATAACCGAAAGGAAAAATACAGAGAAAGAGCTGGCTCTTTACCGTCAGAAACTTGAGTCCCTGGTAGAAAAACGGACATCAGGGCTGGTTAAACTGAACCTTGAATTGAAAGCCCAGATAAAGAAAAGGGCCGATGCTGAATATCGTTACCGTTTCCTTTTCGAAAAAATGCCGATTCCCATGATAGAAACGGATTGGTCGGAAATAAAAAAGGGTATAGACAGGCTTAAAAACGCAGGCATTAAGGACATCGAAGACTATTTGAAAAACAATCCGTCGATATTTGACCAGATATTTGCCAGCTACAGGTTCAAAAATTCAAACAAGGCCTTCACCAGGTTCTGGGGCGTAAGCAGCACTTCGGATTTCGATCTTCATGCCAAAGAAATCTTGGAGCACTGGGCTTCCGGTGATACGGTCAGGGTAACCCGGCGCCTGATGGCAGCCGTAGCCAACAACCGGACCAGGTGCCAGTATCACTGGTACACCACCAACCTGAAAGGCAAACCCGCTCATTGTATTAACGTGTTCTACGCTCCGCGCGGTCACAGGGGAGATTACTCAAGAGTTCTGGAATATATCCATGATCTGACCAATGAAAAGCAAATGGAAAATAACATAAAAACATTATTAAAAACCGAGAAACGCTACCGCATCGAAATCGAAAGGCAGTTCAAGCAAAGGGTTGATTTTATCAATTCCCTGGTTCATGAATTGAAAACTCCGTTGACCCCCATGATGTGTGCCAGTGAAACCTTGGTCAACCAGGCAAAGGATACAGAGTACGCCAAGCTGGCGAGGAATATTTATCAGGGCTCACTTCAGCTCAATAAGCGAATCGATGAACTGCTGGACCTGGCCAGAGGCGAATTGGGGTTGCTGTCGATCAAACCTGAGACACTGGATGCCAGAGCTGTCATCTGGGAAACGGCTGAAAACTACCGGGAGTGGGCCGCCAGGAAAAACGTCAGCATAGTTCTCAAATTACCGCGGGGCCACCTACAGGTGTCGGCTGATGCAGAAAAATTCAGGCAAATTCTACAAAATCTGCTCGATAACGCCATAAGGCATGCTCCGGAGCGCACCGCAATAGTGATAACCGCCCGCTACAGGGATAATTATGTTGAATTTCAAGTCAAAGACAAGGGGCCTGGTGTGCCGTCAGACATGCGAGACCGGTTGTTCGAACCGTATTATCACAAACCCGAAGATACCCTTAAGCTTACCGGGCTTGGTCTTGGCCTGGCGTTATGCCGGATATTCGTTGAGCTTCATAATGGCCGGATAAACTATCACTGCCTGCCTGTTCAGGGCAGCCTTTTCAGTTTCACGTTACCCAGAATATTACACGCTTCCCGGGAGGACGGTAATGAAAATACTGCTGATTGATGACGATAGAAATATCGTTGATGTGATTGTAAATACTTTTAGAATAAGCTGGCCTGAAGCCGCTCTGGCAACTGCCTATACCGGAAGCGATGGTTTGAAAAAGGCAGAAATGGAATCTCCTGACATAATACTTTTGGACCTCGGATTGCCCGATATATCGGGGTTCGATGTTATAGAAAAGATCCGCCGTTTTTCCCAGACGCCAATTATGATAATATCGGTAAGAGAAGAAGAGGCAAACATTGTAAAAGCCCTTGGCCTTGGAGCCGACGATTATCTCAGCAAACCTTTCGGCCAGCTGGAACTGGTTGCCCGGATAAAAGCCCTGGCCAGGCGTTATTTCAAAGACAGCTGTGAAGAAGTTATTTCCGCCGGCACGCTGGTGCTGGATACTTCCGCCAGCAAACTGAGTGTTGACGGCAGTTCCTTCAAGCTGACCAATACGGAAAGGGAAATTATGCGATTGCTGTTGTCAAAGCGAGGCAGATTGACAACGACAAGGGAGATGGCAAACGCAGTCTACGGTTCATTATCGGGTGAAGAAAACATCAAGACTTTCATTTACCGGTTGAGGAACAAGGTTGAACGGGATCCGCAAAACCCTGAAATCCTGTTAAACGAACACGGGCTGGGTTATTATCTTAAAATTACCAACTGACCTTCAATTCCTTTAATAATATTTTCCACGTGCATTCTTTGTTGTTTATACCTTATTAACACTGCTTTGTAACCTAATTGTAACCATCTGTCTACATCAATTTAACCCCGTAAAGCGCTATTGTATCTATAACAATGGTGCATACTTTTTTCCAGCTATCCTTTCAAAGGTAGAACAATATGATGATATATCTACCCTTGTATACCTGGGTAACCAATTAATACTGCAGCCAATTCGGAAAAAAGGGGGTGAAACGGCTTTTAATATAAAAATATTCCAAAACAAATATCAACCTAGTGAACACAAATGAGGTCAGGATGATGAATGTAAAACTGGTTGAAAAGGAAAGCGCAGTTAGACCCGTTCGAAAAAGAAGCACAATCGGGCTGAAGGAATCAACCAAGAAGCGGTTGGACCGGTTTCGCGCGCCCGGGCAGTGTTACGACGGCTTCATCCAGCAGATGGTAGATTACTGGGAAAAGAGTAACAGGCCCTCCAGGCATTGATTCGACACCGGCTGTCGGGAGGTGATGCGTATTGAGATACAGCAGTAACGTTCGTATTTGAAATAGCAAATCTTGTAAGGAGGAAAATAACCAAATGCCTGAAACAGAACAACTGACACCAAGCAACACGGTTTCCAGAAGACAGTTTTTAAAAGGAGCCGGCATCGTAATCGGCGGAACAGCCATGGGCTCGGTATTCCTGCTGTCTTCCTGTGGTGACGGTGGCGAAACAATAACCAAGACCGTCACTACAACTACTACCGCACCGGGCCAGACTGTTACCACTACAGCCGCCGGCCAAACCGCAACCACCACCGTCGGTGCGGTAACCAAATACATTTGTCCGTTTGACAATCTGGAATTCGATACCCTCGCAGCTCTTAAAGCCCACCTCGAAGCTAACCACATCGGCACAGAAGCAGCCAACATTACTACGCTTACCGTAAACGGTGACTCCTTCGCATTTGTGGACCTGAAACCGTATTCATCGCTGCTTTATGTACTCAGGGAAAAACTTGGGTTGTTCGGCGCTAAAAACGGCTGTAATATGGGCGAATGCGGCGGGTGCACGGTTCTTTTGAACGGCAAGGCTGTCAATTCCTGCCTGGTGCTGGCAGTCGAAGCCGATGGTGCCAGTATCGAAACCGTCGAAGGCCTTTCGGACGGGATTACCCTGAGCACCGTGCAACAGATATTTTACGACAAGGATGCCTTGCAATGCGGCTACTGCGCCCCGGGCATTATCATGTCGGCAACCGCTTTAAAACGTGAAAAGTCGAACCCGACCCTGGATGAAGTTAGAGAAGCGTTATCAGGCCACATGTGCACTTGCGGCAACCTGAATAACTACATGGCAGCGCTTCTGAATTTGAGATAAGGAGGTTAATAGAAATGGCAGATTATGCAGTAGTCGGAAAAGCTGGAAACAAGGAAAAGACCATCGTTCAGAAACTCACCGGCCGGCTGGATTATGCCGATGACCGCCTGCCGGGGCAGAAACTGGTGGCAAGAACCCTGCTTTCCCGTTATGCCAATGCAGAAGTAACGGCTATCGATACAAGTGCAGCTGAAGCCCTGCCCGGAGTCAAAGCAGTGATTACCTACGATGAATGCCCCGTGCTTTTCAAGAAAATACGGCGGTGGGGCCAGGAAATCGCGGCGGTAGCCGCAGTGGACAATGAAACTGCAACCCGGGCGCTGGAACTTATACAGGTGACCTACCAGGAAAACACGCAGGTTTCGGACGTGGAAGAAGCCATGAAGCCCGGGTCAGCCCTGACCGGCATATGGGAAGGAACCAACATACGTACAGCCGAACTGCTTCGCGGCGATGTGGAAGCCGGGTTTGCCCAGGCCGACCAGGAATTCACCGAAACCGCCGGCTGGACCAATTTCTGGCAGCACAAGGAAATGGAGCCATGGTCGGCAACTACTTACTGGGTGGGTGATGACCTGTATGTATGGACCACTTCCCAGAATCCATTCGGCCAGCGCAATACGATTAAGAATACCATGGGCTGGCCGATGCATAAAATCCACCTGATTTCGCACGGCAGCGGTTCCGGTCACGGCAACAAACACGGCGCCAACTGGATAATTATCGCTGCAGTCCTGGCCAAGAAAGCCGGCATGCCGGTATCCTACCACCTAACCCGTTTCGAACAGTGTTGTGGATCTTCGACACACCAAAACAAGGGCAAACTGGAAATGAGGGTCGGCGTCAAGAATGATGGGACCATTACCGCGGTCGAAGGCACCTACTGGGCGGACGGCTGCAGCGGCGGCGCTACCACCGCTTCGGGCATGGACTTCGGTTTTAGATACACCTATAATGTGCCCAATGCTAAATGGAACTTTATTGACGTTGCCACCAACACTCCTTTACGGGGTGCTTTCCGCTGCGTAGCTGACCCTCCGGGGGATGCCCTGTATAACCTGGTTATGGATAAGGTAGCCGACAAACTGGGAATGGACCCGCTGGAATTCCGCATCAAAAACCTGGTAACCCCTGATATGGTGCAGTTTGAATCCAAGATGCCGTTTTCCAGCATGGGTATCCGGGAATGCCTGGAAAGGGCTGCGGAGGCCCTTAACTGGGATACCATGTGGCATGAACCGGGAGCCAGGACGTTACCGGACGGTAGACTGCACGGTATCGGTATCAGCGGCCATATCGATTCCCACGGTCAAATGAGTTCGCCCTGCGGCGCAATTCTCAACCTAACCAAGGACGGCAAATGTTTGATCGCCCCCGGGCAAAGCCATAATGCCGGTTCCATCAACGCTCACTGCCATCATGTCGCCGAAGTACTGGGTATGAAGTATGAAGATGTACATGTCGGAGACTGGGGCCATACCGATGTTACCAGTGAAGGCGGCAGCGAGGGCGGTTCCACCCGGTGTATCACGTTAGGTTCGGCCTACTATGAAGCAGCCCTTGATGCACGCGCCGAAGCTTTCGCCGTAGCGGCCAACTGGATGGGCTTGACTCCGGATAAGTTGAGCGCCAAAGACGGATTGATTTTCGAAACCGCCAACCCCACCAACTCCAAGACATGGACTGAGGTTGCAGGTCGCTTTACATATCCTATTATCGGCAAAGGCTATTCCTGGCCCAAGAAACTGCGTCGCCAGGTGCTGAACTGGCAGGAAGGCACTGATTGTGAAGTGCGCGGCCAGCTTGCACAGGCAGTGGAAATCGCGGTGGATCCGGACACCGGGCAGATAGAAGTGCTGAACATGGCCAGCGCCATCGATTGCGGCAAGGCCATATACCTCAGTGGTTTCAACAAAGGCTGTTTTGGCGGCCATGAAATAATCATGGGCGAAACGCTGATGTATGAACAGGTGATCGATTACGGCAACGGTGCCTCGATGAACCCGAATTTCTGGCAGAATTCACATGTTACTTCTATGGATATCCATCCGGAAGGCTTTAATGCTATCGCCGTGGAAACCGATGATGCTGTTGGACCGCACGGCTGCAAAGGCGTGGGCGAGCCGGAAGTTTCAGCTCTTGCCTGCATGGCCAACGCCGTATATAATGCCACCGGGGTGTGGGTCGACAGCCTGCCGATAACTCCGGATAAAGTACTGCAAGCGCTGGGCAAGGCATAAAGGAGGCAATGAAATGAAAGATATACAGCATGTTAACGCAACAAGCGTCGCCGATGCCGCCGCCAAGCTCTCTGAAGCCGGCAGCGCCCCCATTGCCGGAGGCACCGACCTGGTCACCGTCATGCGGGCCATGGTCAACCCCAACTCACCCGATACCATCGTCAACCTGAAAACCATCCCCGACATGGCCTTCATCCGGGAGGAGGGCGGTGCCCTCAAGATAGGCGCTCTGGCCACCCTGGCCCAGATCGCCGCCTCCAGCGTGGTCAGGGGCAAATGGGCCGCCCTGGCCGAGGCTGCCCACAAGGTGGGCAGCCCGCAGCTGAGAAACGCCGGCACCATCGGCGGCAACATCTGCCAGGAGACCCGCTGCTGGTACTACCGCACCGAGCACAACTACTTCGCCTGCCTCAAAAAAAACCAGCAGGGGCTGTGCTATGCCTTAACCGGCGACAACCGCTACCACTCCATCTTCGGGGCCACCAACGGCTGCGTGTGCGTCAATCCTTCCGATACCGCCCCGGCGCTGGTAGCCTTCGGGGCCACCATCAAGACCAACAAGCGCGACATTGCCGCCGCCGACTTCTTCGACGTCAGAGTCGCCCCCAACAAGTCGGCCATGACGGTGCTCGAGCAGGATGAAATCGTCACCGAGATAAGCGTTCCCGCCCCGGCCTCGGGCGCCAAAAGCGCCTTCGTCAAGTTCGCCCTGAGGCGGGCCATCGACTTCCCCATCGTCAACTGCGCTGCGGTTATCGGCGGCGGCTCTGCCTCGATAGTGCTCAACGCAGTGGCCGGCAAACCCCGCAAGGTAACTGCCGCCGAGGAGGCTATCGCCGGCAAGACCATCAACGAAGCCAACGCTGCGGCTGCGGCAGAAGAAGCGGCTGACGGTTCCCTCTCCATTGGCAAGAACAAGTACATGATCCAGCTTGCCAAAGCCATGGTAAAGAAAGCCATCCTGGCCTGCGCATAAGCCAGCCTGGATCAAAGAGCTGTTGTACCGGGCGGAGATTCTCCGCCCGGTACAGTTTAAAGCCGATAATTTGATATATTTAAATTAAAGGCTAAAATAATACTAGGGATTTTTGATTGAGGAGGATGAAGATGTTGCGAAAGCTGTTAAAAATCAAACCCCGGACACTGGCTTTTATTGCAGTAGTGCCACTGCTGGCCGCCACTTCTATAATTACCGCTCCCTGCCCCGTTTGTGACGGTACCGGTATACTGGCTACTACACCCGGCATGGAAAATGTCGAGATCACCGAGTACGATACCAACGAGTGGCGCATTACCCGGGATGCCTGCGGCCTTTATATACTCTATTTTTACGATATCGAAATAACGCTATTCAATAAAGGCGAGCAGACGGTCGATGGCTGGCTCAAGCTGACACTGGTAGATATATCCAAAGGAGATCAGACTCCGGTAGTGGACACGCAGTACCGCCCGGTTGAGCTTGAAGGGCTCAGCGGCAAGGAGCTTTCTTTTACCACCGTATTCGGAACGGGTATAGATGCATGGGGGCAGACTGAAGTACACATTGAAATAATGACCGGGGATATACCGGACGCCACGTGCGATGGAACCGGCCGGGTCCCTTCCAATACGTGGTTGTTTGTAAACGGACTCAAGGACCGATTCGTCCAGACAATTCAGAACGAATTCGAATACCGGCCTCCGGAAGTAATTGACTGGGCTGACTACACCTATTTTGACGAATAACACGTCGAATTCACAACCAACGGAATCCTGAAAAATCAAATAGCCTGGAGGAGATAATGTTACAGAGATGGAAACCGGCATACGGGGCACTGACTGGTTATATCGAGTCTAACCCTTCGATTAAAATAGAACCCGCTGTGACAGTGATTCCGCCCGATGTGCGTACGTGTTTCTACACAGCCTTCGATGAGGCAAGAGAAGCCTTTATCAGAGAATATTATTATCAAGAACTGGCTGCTGCCGAAATACTGAGCCGCGAATACACCCTCGCAGCCGGAGATCTTACTTCATTACTGGATATTCAGCCGGAGATTCAATTGAATGCCAGGCTGAAGTGGCTGATGGATGATCCCCTGAACGGACTGATGCGGCTTATTTATACCCCGCTGTTCAATCTATTGAAAGGCAAGCTGGACGAAGAAGAATTCTTTAAAACATGTCATCTCGAATTCAATTCGGTTTTCAAAGATTTATACGGTAAGGGTTACAACCTTTGGGTAATACTGGCGCTGGCACAATTGCTCGAACCCTCCGGGTTGATGTGGGTACCCCAAAAAGAACCCAATGCCATTAATTCCCTGAAAGAACTTTACAAACAGGGAGCCAGGATCGAGCCCGTCCCGGATATTACAGGTACGTCCCTGCTCACCTTCGAACCCGGTACTTGGGACACGTTTATCGTACCTGATTTTATGTTCTATTCAGCTAAGTTGGACAAATACGTTGCCATTAGAAGAAGCCTCCCGGTAAATACGGATGAACCTTATCTGGTAGCCAAACAAAAGACTGCCGAAAGAGAATGGCTTTCCTTCGGGCAGCTTTCCCGGGTTTTCAACCTGACAAACCACTGGCCTGATATTTTGATATACTGCGATGAAAAACTCCAGAACCTTAATCTGATTGCCGATTACCAGCACATGCTTCGACCCGAGTTGGCCATCGATACGTTTACCCGTAACTCTTCTTTCTCCAGCGAACAAGTCGAGCGTGTCAGGTCGCACCAGCAGTATTTGAAGCCTTTCAACGGCACGATAGTGGTATATCAGGAAGATATCCCGGACGAAGCAATACGGGCATTTTCGCCTGACGAGCCGGTAAATACCCTTTCACCAGAGGCAGGCTCCGCCTTCTCTTCATCACAGGAAGAAAACCATGGTACTCAGACAACCGGAGAAGCACCTGCCGTAACAGTGCCTGCGATTGCTTCGATGACATCCCGTGGATTTGACCGGCAGCTGTTAAATCAGGTAGTAAGCCATTTGATTTAACATAATATAAACCGCTGACGATAGCTGTCAGCGGTTTTGTGAACGAAAGACCCGGTTAAAAGGTAAAGACATAATCGGGCATTTCAATACCGTTGGAATCATCGACGATGATATATTCGCAGTCTTCTATTACCAGGATATTCTCCTGCATGCCGAATACTTCACCCTCTATATTTACGATATAGTTGATTCGAAGGTCATTGAGATAGTCAAGGTATATCGTTTTATATTTTACGTAACTATTGATTACATACCAGTCGGTACCAACACCCTTATACAGCCATGGCATATCTTCGATAAGTACATTCTTGAAAACCAGCCTTTTTCCTTGATATTTTGCCATAGCCGTTTCCGCGTCTTCGGTGAATTCCTGATACAGTGTTTCCTGATCGACCGTTATCGGCTCAACGGGTGCCGTTGTTTTCGGTTGGGTGTTTGTGGGTTCAGTCACGGCGGTAGCCGGATTGTTAGGAGCTGCCGGTGTACTGCTACCGGCGCCCGCGTTGTTACAGCCGGTTGACACAAAAACACCCACTAATACGGTTGCTGCCAGGATGGCCATCTGCTTCTTGTTCAACATGTTTCTATGTCTCCTTGTATTCTTGTTATCACGCAAATTCTTATTTGCTCCCTGTCATAGCCTTCAAGTCCGTTTCAGGGTCGGAAATTGGGTGGATGTTGAATTTATCAATCAGAACCTTCAATACATTGGGCGAAATAAAGGCCGGCAGGCTAGGGCCAAGGTATATATTGGTTATTCCAAGCGATAGTAAAGTCAGAAGTATGCTAACCGCCTTTTGTTCATACCATGATATTACCATCGACAGGGGCAGTTCATTAACGGAGCACTTGAAAGCGCCCGCCAGAGCTGAAGCTACCCGGATGGCCGAATATGCATCATTGCACTGCCCCATATCGACCAGCCGCGGCAAACCACCTATCTGCCCGATATTCAAATCGTTGAAGCGGTATTTGCCACACGCCAGCGTGAGTACAACAGAGTTCTTAGGAGTAGCCTTTACGAAATCAGTATAGTAGTTTCTGCCGGCTTTGGCTCCATCGCAGCCGCCCACCAGGAAGAAATGCTCTATTTTGCCGGTTTTTACCCCGTCTATCAGTTTATCGGCAACTCCCATAACAGCGTTGTGCGCAAAGCCGGTAACCAGCCGGGAGCCTCCGTTGATTCCGGTAAACCATTTATCCTCCGCCCAGCCGCCCAGTTCCAGGGATTTTTCTATTACCGGCGCGAAATCTTTGACCCCGCCAGTTTCTTTCAGGTGCCTGACCCCAGGGAATGCTACTACGGAGGTCGTAAAAATGCGGTCTGAATATGTGTCTCTGGGTGGCATCAGGCAATTGGTAGTATAGATTACCGGGGCTGGCAGGTTGGCAAACTCCTTCTGCTGGTTTTGCCAGGCGGTTCCGAAATTACCTTTCAGATGCGGGTATTTTTTTAACTCGGGATAACCATGCGCCGGCAGCATTTCGCCGTGAGTGTAAATATTTATACCCTTATCTTCAGTTTGTTCAAGCAGTTGTTTTAAATCCAGGAGGTCATGCCCCGTAACTATTATGAACGGGCCCTTTTCTACCTTCATGCTGACCTCGGTCGGCACAGGGTGACCGAAAGTTGAAGTATGGGCTTCATCTAGCAGTGCCATGCATTTCAGGTTTACCTGACCGAGTTCGATAATAAGCTCAAGCCATTTTTCCACTGTATATTCCTGGCCGACGGCAGCCATGCCTTTGTATAACATCGCCGTCACTTCTTCGTCATTTTTACCCAGCAGGTGGGCGTGCCAGGCGTAAGCTGCCATTCCCCGGAGACCGAAAAGCAGGATGGAGCGCAAAGAAACTATATCTTCATCGCCGCTGAAAAGCTTGCCGGGGTCTGGATTATCCGCTCCTCCCAGAGCGGCTTTTTCGGCTTCCACCCTTTCTCTTAATCCTTGCAAGGCCTCCGGGTCAAAATTCACATTGGTTAAGGTAGCAAACAGGCCCTGCATCATCAGTTCATCAGCCGCAGTGCCCGGTTTGCCCGCTGTTGCAGCTCTGGCCAGGCCGACCAGGGCTGATGTAAGTTCATCCTGCTCACCGGCTACCTCAGGGGTTTTGCCGCATACTCCAATCCTGGTACAACCTTTTCCACCCGCTGTCTGTTCGCACTGAAAACAGAACATATCTGACAATTTATTCCTCCTGACTAAAGCATTTTTTGCTGTTTACATGGCTACTATACTACAATTGAAAACAGCAAGCGGTAACAAATGTTACTTGCAATGAGGATGAAAAATGTACAATCAATGGCTTGGTGTTTTAAAATCATCCCCCTTATTCAAAGACATACCGGAGTCTAACCTGAATGCCATGCTCGAATGTTTGAAACCGGCAAAAAAAGAGTTCCAGTGCCGGGAGATCGTTGCCTTGAACGGCAGCCCTTTTACGGGTATCGGCATTGTAGCCAGCGGGTCTGTAGCCCTGACCCGGGAGACCTTTTCCGGCAACCGGATCATACTCGAAATCCTTGGCCCCAAAGATATATTCGGCGAAATGGTAGCCTTTTCTCATAACCAGACCTGGCCTATGACGGTGATTGCACACGATGATTGCTGCCTTTTCTTCCTGCCGGCCAGGAAAGTGCTTGGCAACTGCTCCAATATATGCCAGGCTCACTCCTCCTTGATAATGAATGTCCTGAACATTCTTTCCGACAAAGCCCTGTTGATGTCTAAAACCATTGAACATTTATCCGCCAGAAGTATCAGGGGCAAACTTTCCAGCTACCTGCTGGAAGAATTCCGGCAAAGAGGGGACGGCCGTTTTAAACTGGGTTTGAAACGGAATGAGCTGGCCGATTATCTTGGCATACCCAGGCCATCCCTTTCCCGGGAGATGGCCAATATGAAAAGGGACGGGTTTATCGACTATGAAGGACTCTGGGTAAAAATCAACGATGTCGTTCAACTAGAGCAGCTGATAGCATGAATGCTTTAAATCCTGTCTTTCTTGTTCTCCAGTTGTTAGAGTATGGCTTGTTATTAGTTAAATATTGATAAATGCTCTCAAGTATGTTATTGTTATCTACAGTAGCAACAGCAGGTGCTTTAAAATAAATGAGCGAATTATATACTGTTAAAGAGCTGGCCCAATATCTAAAATTCAACCCTACCACCATCGTGCGCATGGCCTCCCGGGGAGAGATACCTGCCATAAAAGTGGGCCGGCAGTTGAGGTTCGACAAAAGCCAGATTGACCGGTGGTTGTGTACCCGTACCACCGGCAAACCGGTTAACATTCTGGTGGCCGACGATGATGACGTTATAATAAAACTATTTTGCGCTTCCTTGAAAGAACCCTTGTATCACATTACCACTGCCAGCAACGGCAAGGAAGCACTGCAGTGGCTTCAGAACACCAATTTCGATCTGGTGTTTTTAGATCTTTCCATGCCTGTTATGGACGGAGCGAAAGTCTTCGGCCGGTTGCGGAGTTCGGATAGGCAGACTCCGGTTGCCATTATGACCGGCTATCCCAACAGCGAACTTTTTAAACGCGCGATGGAGTACGGCCCGTTTCTGGTAATCAACAAGCCCTTCAGTACCGCCGACATAATAACCGCTGTAGGTTCCTATCTGGGCAATACCGGCTTGCAGGAACCTGTCAGCGGTAAGTTATAATTTGATTATGCAGTCAATTGATACAACCGATAGATTATTGATTGTCGACGATGAAAACGGCATACGCGCCCTTCTGGGTATAAACCTGTCGAAAATGGGTTACACCTGGGACGAAGCCGGTACCGCCTATCAGGCCCTGGAGAAAATGAACGAGCGCTGCTACAGCCTGGTCCTGCTCGATATCTCAATGCCCGGTATGACAGGCAGGGAACTGCTGCCTCTAATTAAAGAGAGATGCCCGGATACTGCCGTGATAATGGCTACAGCGCTTACCGATGCCTCTCTGGCAATCAAATGCATGAAGGAAGGCGCTTACGATTACCTTACCAAGCCATTCGATTTTAACAACCTCGAATCTTCGATCTACCGGGCCCTTGAAAAGAGAAGGCTTGAACTGGAAAATCGTGAATACAGGGAACACCTTGAAGAAAAGGTGGAAGAACAAGCCGATAAAATCCGGCAGTCTTTTTTCAATGCAATGACTTCACTGGCATATGCCCTCGAAGCCCGGGACGAATATACCAGCGGCCATTCCAACCGTGTAACCGTATCTGCCCTGGCAATATCGGATAAACTTGGAGTCGGGCCGGCACAAACTGAAACTATCCGGTTAGCCAGCATGGTTCATGATATCGGTAAAATCGGCATTAAAGAGAATGTGCTGAATAAACCAGGCAAATTAACCGAAGAAGAATACCGGCATATTAAAACTCATCCTGAAATTGGCGAACGTATCCTTCAACCGGTAGTGGACAACAGGGAAATGATATCGATCGTGAGGCATCATCATGAAAGATATGACGGCAACGGGTACCCTGACAGCCTCAAAGAAGAGGAAATCCCGCTGGGCGCCAGGATACTCGCCGTTGCTGACAGCTATGATGCAATGACATCGGAGCGTCCCTATCGAGCTGCTCTGGGCCAGAATGAGGCCCTTGAAGAACTGGCTAAAGGCAGGGGTACTCAATTCGATCCGCAGATCGTGGATGTTTTTATCTCATGCTGTGACGAACGGCTGGCCAATGGCAACAACTTCCCGGGTTAGCACATTGCCCGGATACCATATTGAAAAATCCTAACAGATAACTCACTGTGGACAAATGACTACACACGACCAGCAACATAATATAGATTCGGGCAGTGACCTTCGAAACGCCCGGGATACGATTAAACTGCTTCAGGCTGAAAACGAAGCCCTCATGATGAGTTCCCGGGCAGTACTTGAACATACCAGTTTTGCAGACGCTGCAAAACACATATTCAATGAATGCAAGCAGTTAATCGGCGCCACAGCGGGCTACGTCGCGCTGCTTGATCCGGATGAAACCGAAAATCAAGTTCTGTTTCTCGATTCCGGAGGGCAAATCTGCAGCGTAGATCCCGAGTTGCCGATGCCGATCCGGGGACTCAGGGCCCAAAGTTATCGCGATGGAAAAACTGTCTACGAAAATTCTTTTACCCGGAGCGATTGGATTGGTTTGTTACCTCCCGGGCACATGAACCTGGATAATGTTATGTTTGCTCCCCTGGTTATAGAAGGCAGCACGGTCGGCGTGATCGGATTGGCCAACAAACCCGGAGGGTTTACTCCCCAGGATGCAAGACAGGCTTCCCAGTTCGGGCAGATTGCATCCATAGCCCTGAAAAACAGCCGGGCGCTTGAAAGACTCGAACAGGGCGAACAACGCTACCGCTCCTTATTCGAAAACCTCAATGACGCTGCCTTTCTGGCTGAGTCCGAAACCGGGATAATAACCGACGCCAACATCCGCGCCGAAGAGCTTCTGGGTAGAACCCGGGGTGAAATAATCGGCATACACCAATCCGAACTTCACCCCAAAGAAGCCTCAAATGAATATATCCGGCGTTTCCAGGAGCATAATCTGAAGGGCTCACTGGCTAATTACCAGGGGGAAGTTGTGCGAAAAGACGGCGCTGTTATCCCTGTGGAAATCAGCGCCAGCAACGTCATTATCTATAACAGGAAGTATACCCTTGGCCTCTTTCGGGATATTTCTGTATTGAAAACCGCGCTGGAGGACCTTTCGTTTCACGCTGATATTCTGGCCAACGTCAGAGATTCGGTTATCGTCACCGATACCGGGGGAAGGATTATTTACTGGAACCACGGAGCACAACAATTGTACGGATATACCGCTGAAGAGGTTATGGGTAAAGCACCGGCAATGCTGTACCCCTTTCCGGATCACCGAATGACGGATAACGCCAACCCGTCTCTGCTGGCTGGCGGGGATATCCGGGTAGATGTAATTGCCCGGCGCAAGGACGGCCGTGAAATATGGGTCGATATAAAAAAATCAATCCTGACAGATGCTACCGGCAGACTCAGCGGCTTTATTGGTATCTCTCAGGACATCACCGAACGTAAACTCGCCGAAGAAGAAATCAATAAACGCATGATGTTCGAAAGGACCATATCCTTCATAGCATCCGGTTTTGTAGCCGGGGTCAGCATCGATGTTGCCATAAACGATTCGCTGGATGCGATCGGCAGGTTGACCGGTGCCGATCGCTGCTATCTCAAACGGTTCAGGGATAATTTATCCATTGTCGATAACACTCACGAATGGTACTCGGAGCACACAACATCTGAAATGAATAATTTTCAGGGTATACGAGTTAATCCGGACTCATGGGGCCTGCAGTTGCTTAAGCAGGGTCAGACCTTAAGAATAGACGACATACAACGGTTGTCAGCCGGTTCAACCCGTGAAAAAGAAACACTGCAGACCAGCCCGGCTAAATCCGGCCTGGTAATACCTCTCCATGTAAATAATCAACTTTATGGATATATAGGTATCGAGGATATCGCAATCTCAAAAAAACGCGACCACGAGGATATTGCCATTCTGCAAATAGCTGCGGGCATCATTTCAACCGCTTTGGAAAGGAACAAGGCAACCGCCGAGTTAAGCCAGAACCAGCGTCTGCTCAATACCACGGGTTGGGTGGCTGGAGTAGGCGGCTGGGAACTGGAAACAGCCAGCCGTAACCTGAAGTGGACCGACGAAGTGTATAACATCACTGAAACCGAACCCGGCACATTGGCTTCGATAGAAGACTGGATAGCGTTGTTCGGACCGGCTTCCAGGAACAGATTCGAAAACGCCGTCAGGTTGTCTGAGGAAAGTTGCAAATCATTCGACCTCGAATTGGAATTTGAAACCGGCAGCGATGTTGTCAAATGGCTGCACATCATCGGCAGGGTAGAGCAAAAACAAGGCCTGTGCATTAAGGTATACGGCGCTGTTCAGGATATAACCGAAAGAAAACGGGTTGAGGAACGGATAAGGTCATCCCTGGAGGAGAAGGAGCTCCTGCTCAAAGAAATACACCACCGGGTAAAAAACAACATGCAGGTTATTTCCAGCCTTTTAAGGCTCCAGGCTTCGGCGGTAAAAGACGAAGAATCCCGAAGCCTGCTGCAGGAAGGCCAGGACCGGATAAAAGCCATGTCCCTGGTATATAACAGGCTTTACCAGTCAGGCAACCTGGCCGATTTAGATTTCGGTCAGTACTTGAAAGACATGGCTGTAGACCTGGTTCGTTCGCACGCCGTAAAACCTTCATTAATTAAGACCACCATCGAAGCCGAACACATACGTTTAAATGTCGATCAGGCTATTCCATGCGGCCTTGTCGTCAATGAATTGCTGGTAAATTCGATAAAATATGCTTTCGACCCGGAGCAAAAAGGGAATATCTGGATAACCGTAAAAACGAACCCCGAAGCGGAAATAATCCTTCAGGTAGGCGATGATGGAAAAGGCATCCCGGTGGATATGGACATCGATACATGCCGTTCCATGGGACTGCGCCTGGTAAAAAGTTTGGTAGAGCATCAGTTAGGTGGTAAACTGGTGCTGAATCGAAACCACGGAACCGAATTCCTTATATCGTTCAAGATAAACACAGGAGGCACAGAACAGTGACAGCAAAGATATATATTGTAGAAGACGAGGCTATAACCGCCGGGGATATACAGCAAAGCCTGGAAAAACTCGGATATGATGTTGTAGGCATATCGGCTTCAGGGGAAGACGCCTTAAAACAGATCAAGGCCGTCCAGCCGGACCTGGTTCTGATGGATATCGTCCTTAAAGGCAAAAGGAGCGGCACTGATGTTGCCGCGGCTATCAAAAAGGACATGGATATTCCAGTTATATTCCTGACCGCCTATACCGATGATGCTACCCTGCTGGAAGCCAAGAAATCCGAACCCTTCGGGTATATTGCCAAACCGTTTACCGAAGCCGACATACGTATAGGAGTTGACATCGCACTTTACAAGGCGAATATGGAAGCCGAACGGCGCGAGCTGACCAGTGCCCTCAAGCAGGCCCTGTCCGAAGTCAAGACGCTGCGAGGCTTGATACCTATTTGCGCCGCATGCAAGAAGATCCGGGATGACGAAGGTTATTGGGAACATGTCGAACAATATATAGAAGCCAGAACCCTGGCTGAATTTACCCATGGGTTGTGCCCTGATTGCGTACAAAAACTGTACCCCGAACTATTCGGCACAGACTCCCCGGGTGGTTAAGATGGGGAATTGGCCCGGTACCTGCGTACTGTTTTTAAACAAAAAATAATTGGTGCTTTAAGTCTTTGAGACAGCATTGGATAACGGATTTATATTACATAATGTAGCTGTATGGCTTTGGTAACTAACCTGCAGCTACTGTTATTGAATCCTACTAGTTTTACATAACCTACTGGTACTATATTCTTGTCCAAATGGTACAATCTGGTTATTGCTTTAACTTTGATTAAGTTTTATCATATTAACCAATCCTCCTTTTACCTCACCATAACGAGGTCAAATGAAACTTACCGAGAATAATGATGGCAGATAATAAAGAAAAAATAACGGTAGAAGGTTACGAATTTTCTCTGGACAAAAACGGGCTTGACCGGGGTGAGGTTGCGCAAACAATTGCCGGGCTTACCCGTCAATGCGAAGCATTATCCGGGGAAATAGACGTCTTGAAGCGCAAGGAGGGACACCTGGCATCGCTGACCCGGCTGGCGGAAAAAACGGTAGTCGATGCTGACACAATAGCCAGGGATATAAAGGCCGATGCTGAGACGGCGGCAAATGAAATACTTGAAAAGGCCCGCCTGGAAGCCGATGCTGCTTACAAGCAAGCTGTAACCCAGCTCAAGGAAATGGCCCGGCAGATTTCCCGTGTTGCCGACGCGCTCGATAACCCGGCAGGCAAGAATATTTCCAGCACAATCCAGGAAACTGACCAGGCTGAAGCTCTGCTGGCCAATTTCTTTTCCGGGGAAGAAACAGAGGATATGCAAAAACTACCGCTTTACAAAGGACCTGAAAAATGCCGTGGCGAAGTAGGCATCGAAATAATTCCACCTCTGGATATAAACATCGTAATGCAGATGATTCAGCATTTGGAGCAGCTGCCCCAGGTAGACAAGGTCGAACTGCTTTCCAGGGTCGATAAACCACTTATCATCATCTGTCTCAAGCAGCACCTGGATATAAACAGTATTTTACAGGACATGGTTTACATAGAGAAAGTTACCCAACTGAAAGAACCGGATCAGGAAAGGCCGACCTTCTCGGTTATCCTGAAAACTGCCAACCGTGCCGGCACCCACAATAAATAAGCCTGTCTGCCAAACCGGCTAGATCAACACTCTATCACGAAATCCAGTAAAACTGTTTATTCTAAACTGCAGTTGTCAAACTGTGTATTCTGAGGCATAATTCTAACTGTATTATGCCGCCTTTGAATTTCAGCTATCGCGAAGGGAATACCGCTGTCCACGGACTCAATCCGGTGGTAAAACTCTTCTGGGCATTAAGCATTGTCATCATTGCCATGATAATCGATCACCCGCTGGTTCTGGGTTTGATGTTTTTGTCTACAGTGCCTGTGGCACTGGCTGCCGGAATACAGCGTCAATGGTTCGTTTTTATCCGGCTGGCGTTGTGGATGGGTGTTATCGTTGTGCTTATCAATGCTCTGGCGAGCACCGGCGGCAATCACCTGATATGGCAATCCGGACTTAATTTGCCCCTGCTGGGGCCTTTAAACCTTACCCTAGAAGCCCTGATATACGGCGCGTTCATGGCAATCAGGCTGCTGGCAATAATTTCTGCGTTTGCCATTATGGCTTTCATCCTTCCTCCGGATGACCTGCTGATGGTAATGCTGAAAATGAAAGTGCCGTATAAAACCGCCATGCTTACTACGCTTTCTACCCGTTTCGTGCCGGTTCTGCTTGAAGATGCCGGGCGTATCACCGATGCTCAAAAATGCCGGGGGCTGGAAATGGACCGGGGTAATGTCATTAACCGCATCCACCGGCGTTCTTCGATACTCCTCAGTCTGCTGGCCAACTCGCTGGAACGCACCATCCAGATTGCCGAAGCCATGGAGGCCAGGGCTTTCGGCAGCCCGGTCCGGCGTACTTTTTTCCACCGTCTCACTTTTAGCCGTCTGGATGGGTCAATAATAGTATGTCTTTCGGTAATGGTGGCTGGAGCGGTTTATGGTGCCGCCACGGGACAGTTTGACTTTCAATATTATCCGGCTTTAAGCGGTTTTGTAATGGCTCCCGCCGGTTGGGTTATCACCGCGGTTATACTGATAGTCCTTACCGGGTTGATTCCCGCCGCCCGGCTGAAACAGGAAGTGGATATTGATAAAGCTTGAAAAGGTGACTTTTCAATATAACGGTGCGGCCGATCCGGCGCTTAAGGATATCTACCTTTCCGTCAGCCCGGGTGAATTCGTATTGATTACCGGCCCTTCCGGATCCGGCAAGTCAACTCTTTGCCGTACGCTCAACGGCCTGGTGCCGCATTTCCACGGAGGTACCTTTTCCGGCAGTATCAGGGTGGCCGGACTCAATCCCCTCACTGCCGGACCGGGCTTCATGGCCAGCCGGGTAGGTATGGTTTTTCAGGACCCTGAAAACCAGCTGGTTACGACGGATGTCGAACATGAGATCTGCTTCGGCATGGAAAACCTTTCCCTGTCTAAAGACCTTATGGCCAAACGCATGGAAGAAACACTGGATACCATGGGAATTTCTCATTTGCGGCACCGGCCACTTAACGAGCTTTCCGGTGGCGAAAAACAAAAAGTGGCTATTGCTTCCATACTGGCTCTGCACCCCCAGGTTCTGGTGCTGGATGAACCTACATCCGAGCTCGATCCCAAAGGAGCCGACGACGTTTTTTCCATCCTGGCTCGTTTAAACGATGAACTGGGGCTTACCATAATAATAGTGGAGCACCGGCTGGAAAGGATTATTCAATACGCCGACAGATTCGTTCTGCTCAACCAGGGCAGGTTGGTTATCGACAAACCGGTAAGGGAAGCCATGGACCGGCATGCGCGTGAAATAATGAATAACGGCATCGGCCTGCCGCCCCTCCTGAGCCTGCACCATCTTCTCAAAGAAAAAGGCATAGAACCGGGGAAGCCCCCATTCACTGTGAAGGAAGGCCGGCTTGCCTTCGACCCGGTTCTCAAGAAGATACTCAAGCCTGCCTATTCTGAAGTATACAACGATCATCCGGCTCCCGCTGTTGAACTGCAAAATGTAAGTTTCGTCTATCCAACCGGCCTGGTAGCACTTAAAACCGTCAACCTGTATATCGGACGGGGAGAAACAGTGGCGATAATGGGCCGTAATGCTTCCGGGAAAACAACGCTGGTAAAACAGTTGAACCGGCTGCTTGTTCCCACCAAAGGTAAAGTCAGAATCCTGGGTAGAGATATTGCCGGAGCCAGTACTGCCGAAATGTCAACATACATAGGGCTGGTATTTCAAAACCCACAGGAACATCTGTTTTCAGACAGTGTCGAAGAAGAAATAGCCTTCAGTTTGAAAAACAAAGGACTTGACGCAACCGAAGTTAAAAGCACCAGCCGCCGGATGCTGGATAAATTTGGTTTATCTCACCTGGCACACCGGTATCCCCGGGAGTTAAGCGGCGGTGAAAAACAGCGGCTGGCACTGGCTGCGGCTATGGCAGGTGAACCTGAAATCCTGATTCTGGATGAACCTACCCGCGGCATCGAGGACAGGCTGAAAATTGAACTCATGAATATTATAGATGACTATCGCCGGCGCTCCAAAACGGTTATCCTTGTCACCCATGACGTGGAACTGGTTGCCAGATTTGGCAGCCGGGTAATATTGATGAGCGAGGGCAGGATCATAATCGATGGAGATAAGCATCAGGTTATGTCCCGGGCGCTCATGTTTTCACCCCAGATAAACCGCCTGGTTCAGCCTTACGAACAATACGGTGTACCGGCGGATATCCTTACAGCAGAAGAGGTTGTAAGCGCTCTGTGATAAACCGCAACCGCCTTATGACTATACTGATGATACTATCAGCAGCGGCTGTCCTGGTATTTGCCGTACAGGCGCCGGAATGGATTGGCCGCGGATTTAACTGGGGCATGATTACCTTTATCGTTGCCGCGCTGGCGATTGCGGCTTTCTTTTTCGAATTCGAAGGCAGGCAAGTGAACTCACGTGAAGTTGCCCTCATCGCCATGATGGGCACGCTATCGGCAATTATAAGAATCCCTTTTGCCCCGATACCCAACGTACAGCCGGCAACGTTCATAATAATTTGTACCGGTTATGTATTCGGGCCTATGGCGGGTTTCATGACCGGGGCTATAACCGCCCTGGTTTCCAACCTTTTCCTGGGACATGGTCCGTGGACTCTGTTCCAGATTATAGGCTGGGGTATGGCAGGTGTCGTTGCCGGATTGTTCCGTTCCATAAAGCTGAATATATGTGCCCTTGCCGCTTTTGGCTTTATCTGGGGATATGTATTCGGCATAATAATGAACCTGTGGTTCTGGGCATCGCTTATCTACCCGCTTACCTGGCAAACCTTTTTGATATCCCAGGCAAACAGCCTGTGGTTCGATACCATGCATGCCCTGGCAAACGTTGCGTTCATACTGCTGGTGGGCAGAAAAACCGTTCTGGTTATGCAGAACTGGCACCGGCGTTTCTTCTGGAAACAAGTTCCCGCCGGCAACAGTACACAACAATAAGCCGGAGTTAATTAAACAGAAGATACGGGCTGCCGCTTGCTCCGAATGCGGCACGCGGGTTACAATACCATAACAATATTTGGGGCGGCATGTCTTTTTCAATTGTTATTAACCGGCTTAGAGCGTTTTTCGTGCCTGTCTGGCGCCAGCTGGTACTGTTCGGTTTTCTGCACCTTCTTATCCTGGGTATCTGGCTTAATTTTTCAAGTTTTCAGGTAAGAATCCACCCGGATGTGGAGCTGTATTTCGGATATGCCGATCTGATTTTCAGTGGTAATTTACCGTACCGGGATTTTACCGTTGAATACCCGCCCCTTGCTTTTCTTTTCCTGGTGATTCCGCGCCTGTTTTCCGCCGACCTGGCAGGGTATGCCGACGGCTTTGCCGTCCTCATGGTTGGTGTCGATATTGCCGGCATGATCTTCTTAAGCCGTATTGCCCGTGCATTGGGACTGCCTCATTTCAAAACCATTCTTGTCTATACGGTAGTATTTTACCTGCTTGGAGATATCGTCATAAACCGCTTCGATGCCGTACCGGCGGTGATGAGCCTGTCAGCCATTTATTTCTATGTTGCCGGTAAGAACAAAACTGCCTGGTTCGTACTAGCCCTGGGTGTTTTAACCAAGATATACCCGGCAGTGCTGGCTCCTCTGTTTGCTATCCCTTATTTGTACCGCAGGGAATATCGCCCCCTGTTTAAAGGAGTGGCGGTTTTTATCTTAAGCGGTACGGTTTTCTGCCTGCCGTTTTTAATCGCCGATCCGGCGGGGTTCTGGGAGTTCGTCAGTTTCCATTCGGAGCGCGGTTTACAGCTGGAATCGGGTTATGCGTCACTGCTCATGCTGGCGGATATGCTTGAACTGACGCTCGTCGAAGTCATACGGGCTCCGGCTTCAGTGGACCTTCAGGCACCGGCCTCGGATTTCCTTATAGCCGCTTCCACCTATGTTGCCGCAGTGCTGTTAATACTCTGTTACTGGTTGTATTATAAAAAGATCGTTAAACAGGGGGTAAGTTACCAAGCCATAACCGGATACAGCCTGGGGATTATCGCCCTGCTCCTGGTAAGCACCAAGATCTTTTCAACGCAGTTCATAATATGGCTGTATCCATTGATACCGCTGGTTGCCGGGCGCCTGCGCCACCCTGCGTGGATTGCGTTCGGCATCGTAGGCCTTTTAAGCAGCTACCTGTACCCCCACAATTACGGTGAACTGATGAATCTTGAACAACCTGCCGTATTATTCCTGATTGTGCGCAATGCTCTGGTAACAGCCCTGGGAGTGGCTGTAATCCGGGAAACAAACCGCAATCACTCGCTTAAAGCTGATCCGGTACGCTTTTAAAGCTTTTCAATCTACCAGCGGCACTTCCAGATAACGCTTTGGAAAGGTTTGTACAGCCTGACGGTAAACCGAGCGGGCTACGGCAATGTCCTGAATAGCAATGCCGGTCGAGTCGAAAACGGTAATCTGTTCATCGTTTTCCCGGCCGGGTTTTACTCCGGCAATTATCTGGCTGAGCGTCGCAGCGATTTGCTCCGGTTTAAACAACCCTTGGCTGACGGCTACATTGATTTCACCGGCTTTTACCGACTGAGTGGTATCGTCGACTACTACGCGGCTCAATTGGAGGATCTTGGGATCCAGTTCCTGCTTGCCGGCAGCATCGGCCCCAACAGCGTTTATATGCGTCCCCGGTTTTAACATTTCCAGGTTTATAACAGGCTTCTTAGCCGGTGTGGTTGTGCAGATAATATCGCACCGGCAAACCGTGTCCAGTGGTTTGAAGGCTAATGGCAAATGAGGATAAGTGTTAATCAAGGCTTCTGCTCTACTCCGGTCGATGTCGAACACCAGTATTTCCTTGAAGGTAAAGATCCGGTTATGGGCTTCCAGCTGGGTATAAGCTTGCCGGCCGGCACCCACCAGTCCCAGAGAACAGGAACCGGGCCGGGCCATGTACTTGGCCGCAATAGCTGCCGCCGCCCCGGTGCGGTAGGCAGTGATTTCGGTTGCATCCATTATAGCCAGCGGATAACCGGTTTCGGGATCGGAATATATCATCAACCCCATAACCGTGGGCATTCCCCTGCAGGGGTTGTCCGGGTGAACGTTTACCCATTTTACTCCCGCCGCGCCGGGTAGAGCCGCAGGCATCGCTCTGAAATCGCCCTTGTCCACAGCTATATACACCTTGGCAGGCATCTGGGCTTTACCTTCGTACAAATCCAGGAAGGCCTGTTCGACGGACTGAATGACCATATCCATATCAATCAGTTCCAGTACATCGGCCCTTTTAAGTATTAAGGTTGCCATACGCTACCCCTCACCTGTTTTCAGAATAGTCCCGATTGGATTACATATAAGTTTAGTTCTTAAGTTGTTTCCAAATCAAGCGTCCTGAAAAAATTGGAGGTGCCGGTTTTTCATAAACCGGTTACAAAATGCCGGAACATCATGGCAATGCATTGAGCCCCCGGGTATTTTGCATGTAAAATACCGGGTAGTATGGCAACCGGATACAGACTGATAGAACATACCGCCGATATCGGGTTGATTGCTCGCGGTGAAAACCTGGGGGAAGCCTATGCCAACGCGGCCCGCGGCATGTTTTCCATAATAACCGACCTTAGAAAGGTTCGCTTGAGGCAGTCCGTTACTCTTTCTATTAGTGAGCAAAACCTGGATATGCTGCTGTTCGAATGGCTCAACCGGTTGCTGTTTTACTTTGACACCCGGGGTATAATATTGCGAGATTTCGAAGTTGATCTTGCCGGTCACAGTCGACTGACAGCATTATGCCGGGGTGAAATCTACGACCCGGACCGGCATATTATCAAGACAGGTATCAAAGCCGCTACCTTTCATCAACTTTCGGTCCGGGCCGATACCGGCACAGTCCGGGTTATTTTTGACGTATAGAGGCAATATTTGAACAATTACCGGGGCATCCTGGAAAAGATCGACGCCTACCGCTGGCGGTTGAACCAGAACTACACAGCCTGCATGCATGTTCCGGGTATAATTTATGCCTCCGAGCGGATGCTGGCCCACATAAACGAGGATAACGTGCTCAACCAGGTTGCCAATGTGGCCTGTCTGCCGGGTATAACCGGCTATTCCCTGGCCATGCCGGATGTTCACTGGGGATACGGCTTCCCCATCGGCGGCGTAGCTGCTATGAGTCGGGATGATGGAGTAATCTCACCCGGAGGCGTGGGCTTTGACATCAACTGCGGGGTGCGCCTGCTTACCACCAGCCTTGATTCTGCCGATCTTCAGCCGAAGATCAGGGCACTGATAGATGAACTGTATGTTTCCATTCCTTCCGGTTTGGGAGCTTCCGGAAAAATCAACCTGAAATCCAGGGAAATCGACCGCGTTCTGGAAGACGGTTCGCGCTGGGCCATAGAACAGGGCCTTGGCAGGCCTGAAGACCTTGCCTGCACCGAAGAGTCCGGGTACTTTTCCGAAGCATGTGCCGGTAATGTCAGCCTGCATGCCAAGGAAAGAGGAGCCGGCCAGCTGGGCACCCTGGGTTCGGGCAATCACTTCGTGGAAGTCGCGGCGGTTGATGAAATATATGCTCCGGATATTGCCCGGGTAATGGGTATCGAACGGGCTGGTCAGGTGGTTGTCTGGATTCACACGGGGTCTCGCGGGTTGGGCCACCAGGTGGCAGACGATTATATAAAAATAATGCTTCAGGCTACGGCTAAATACGGCATCACTATCCCGGACCGGCAGCTGGCCTGCTGCCCCATCAATTCGCCAGAAGGCAAAGATTATCTTGCCGCCATGAGAAGTGCCGCCAACTATGCCTGGGCCAACCGGCAAGTGATTACCCACTGGGTCAGGGAAAGCTTTGAAAAAACATTGGGTACCAGTGCGGGCTCACTGGGGCTTGACCTCGTCTGGGATGTAGCGCATAACATAGCCAGGCTTGAAACTCATGAGTGGCAAAATAAGAAAGTGTGCCTGTGTGTTCACCGCAAGGGAGCTACCCGATCGTTCCCGGCCGGCCATCCGGACCTGCCTGACAGGTATGGTTCTGTCGGCCAGCCGGTTTTGATTCCCGGTGATATGGGAAGATATTCATTTATCATGGTCGGTACTCATAAGGCCATGACCGAATCCTTCGGCTCAACCTGCCATGGTGCCGGCAGGATCAAGAGCCGCATTGCCGCCAAAACAACAATCGACGGGCAGGATTTTGCCGCATCACTGGCCCGCCGGGGCATCATTGTCCGGGCCGGCAGTATTTCCGGTATAGCCGAAGAAGCCTCCGGCGCCTACAAGGATATTTCGGAGGTTATCGAAGTTGCCGCAAGCGCCGGCCTTTCTGACAAGGTGGCAAGAACCCGGCCTCTGGGAGTAATCAAAGGTTAAGACAACAATTAAAATGAACCAGCCGGATTATCTGACAGGAATAACAAAAGCCCTGAATTTTGCTGCCTCCAATTCCCAACTCAGCGAAAAACTTACTTATATCGTAAGGACCACTGCCGAAACGCTGGACGCCGGCGCGTCGCTAATAATGCTGGATAGTACCCGAACCCGGCTGATTCACTCCGTTTCTTTTCGTCTGCCAAAGTACTATCTGCAGAAAGGCCTGCTCGACCGTGAAAAAAGCCTGGACGAGATAAGCAGCAACCAGGTTGTTGTAATCAACGACATACGCAGCGATTCCAGGGTACAGTTCCGTGAACTGGCCGAGCGGGCACTGATCAATGCTATGGCCGGCGCCCCGGTAAAAAAAAGGGGGACTGCAACCGGGTCTCTGCGTGTGTATCTCAAGGGCAGCCGCATTTTTTCTAGTACCGATATCATATTCATCGAGCAGATGGCCAATGTTACATCACTGCTTCTTTCGTTGGAAGCTGAACCGCCGCCTGCTCCGGAAACCCACCCGGACTCAGGAAACCTTCATCATATACAACCGTCCGATTTTGCCCATCCTTCGGAAGCGGAATTCGCCAGACTGCTCGATTTTTACAATATTGAATGGGTTTACGAACCGCGTTCTTTTGTACTGGATAAGACAGGTAACCGCATTACCGAGATGTTCAGCCCGGATTTCTACCTGCCCGCTCTCGACTTATACGTTGAACTCACTACCCTCAAGCAAAACCTGATAACCTACAAGAACCGGAAAATTCGCCGCCTTAGAGAACTTTATCCCGATGTCAAGATTACTCTCCTGAACAAGAACAACTACGACCGCCTGCTGGCAAAGTACGGTGCCGGGCCTCTCGGCCAGGCGCGGGCGCACGGTATCCGCCGGGTCCTGTATACCCCGGAGCAAATCAAGGAAAGGGTGGATGAACTGGCCCGGGCCATTTCTGCCGATTACATGGATAAATGCCCGGTTCTGCTCGGCGTTCAACGGGGTTTCATCTGTTTTATGGCTGATCTTATTCGCCAGATAAGCGTGCCCATGGATATGGATTTTATGGCTCTTTCGCGGTACACCGGAGGCCTTAACAGGGGTATAAAAATTATCAAGGACACCGACCTCGACCTCAACGGGCGGCATGTGCTTCTGATAGAAGATATTGTGGATACGGGAATGACCCTGAGCTATCTACTCGGCCATCTCAAGGGCAGGCAGCCCTCCAGTCTCGAAGTTTGCACTCTCCTGGACCGCAAGGCCCGCCGCCTGGTGGATGTGGATATACGTTACCGGGGTTTTGAAATCCCGGACGAATTCGTGGTGGGTTACGGGCTGGACTACCGAGAAGAATACCGCAACCTGCCTTTTATCGGTGTGCCGGTTATTCTAAGCGATACCATCCCGGTCATGGAAGAAGAGGAAATAAAAAAAGGCCCCAAGTAACCTTTGCTTTTTGAACTGAACCATCCGGTTGACCCTTTCGGAGCCACGGTTGTGGTACTTACTCAGGAAGCTCCCCGGTTGGTGGCCCTAAATGCTCGGCTACTTGGAGCACATTCAGTATCTCACACGCTGGTGTCAGTGTCAAAGTGGTTTTCAGACAATCTAATTTTGCCAGGGCTTTTTAAAAGCCCTGGCGCCGCCTGTCAGGGTTGCGATTCTCTTGAAATCTTCTGTTTTCTGTATTCTTGTGCCCGGTCACATATCATTAATTAAAAATAATATAAGTTAACATAAGCATGCGGAAAACCACCGAATAATGTACGGGAAGGGTTCATTTACAGGTGAAACAATGGCGACCCCGGCGGGATTTGAACCCGCGATCTCCACCGTGACAGGGTGGCATGTTAGACCGCTACACCACGGGGCCGCGTAGAGAGGGTATCAAGAAGTGTATCAAGAAAGGTTCGTTTCTGTCAACAATTTTAAGGCTGGACTGGCAAAGTATTCCGGGCTGGCGGCGGCTTCCGATCACTGAGACAGGTACAGTAATTAAGACCGGACTGGCGGCGGGTCGAATAGATTAAGGCACCTGTCCGGGGCTTGTGCCTGCATTTGATGATTATGCTATTTCCAAACCCGCCGCCAGTCCGGTTTCGGTGTCTAGTCCTGAACGCCGATAAGCGCCGCGGCCTTCAGGCGGGAGAAAAGCGCCATGGCACAGTACCATTTCACCCGTGTCCTGGTCGCATCCTTGGATTCCAAAGCGCCCACGGATTCAACCTGCACAAATCCCGGGCTGGTAAGGCCGCACAACCCGTCTTCACCGAACTGCAGTGCATAAATAGTTGAACAGTCTCCTCCGGTAGAGCCGGTTTCGGCTCCCCCGGTCAACTGGTGAGTATCTTTGATCCAGTCATTGATACCTATCGGGATACCATTCCATAGCTGGATGAAGTTTCCCCACATGTCCCGGTCTGTCTCTATCATACCGCCGGAATTGCGTACCAGGGTATTCATTTTGCGGCGGGAACGCCGGCTCATGACCAGCATATCCGGCTTGCCGCCTTTGATGGCATCGATTAACTCGTCCATCCTGTCCAACGTTAGAGTTGCCCCGGTATCGCCCATGCTGATAACCTGTTCGCCCGGATTGGCGGTATCCAGCAATTTTTTCAAACCATCGAACTGTTTGGTATCAGCGGATGAATCTCCGTATACGAATGCCTCCTCGAATTTGTGTTTCAAAGCTTTGGCTTTCAATTCGATTACGGCCGCTTCCAGGTCCTGGATGTTGGAACGAGTGGCTTTCAGAAACGAATCCACATCGGCGTCACCGCCCATAATTTTAAGAGCGGCGGTGTACTGTTCAAATGTAGGCGTGGATTCACCCCACTCCTCACCGACATCGTAGAAATCAATTCCGGGCAGGCTTTGTTCCTGGTTGTAGGTAAGACCGTTGCCGGTGATTTCAATAAAGGGCATGCGCTGGAGCACCGGTGATTCCTTTACCACTGTTTCAATTACACCCTGTACCAGTATGTCGTTGGAAAGCTTTGATGCTTCTGCTAAGGTCAATGCCATCAGGAGTTACCTCCTACACCAAACTGGATCTTTTCCCTGGCGCTCAAGCCGGCCGCCGGAGTATGATTCCTGGCCGGAGCTCCAACCGGCACCGATTCCGGTTCCGCTTGCTGATTGAGCGTTTTTTTCACCCGGTCAACAATATTTTTAGCTTTCTGCAGGGATGAATCGATTTCATCAACGCTTTTGCCGGTTATCAGTTCTTCCGGAACATCGGGGTGAGCTTTTATCACCATATTGCGGTAACTCGAAACCGCCTTTTCCAGGTTCCGGGTCAAACGGTTCAGGTCTTCCTGGTAACCGCCGGTGCAGGTTTTGAGTTTTTCGATCTGTTTTTCTTTTTCGGTTACGGTTTTTTCCAGCCGGCTGATGTGCTCCCGGTCCGGTTCCCGTCCGGTTTTTTCAACATTTACTGCCGCTTTTTCAGTTTCTTTTACACCCTTCGGGGTTTCGATGTCTTCTGCCATTTGTGCCTCCGTGTGTTTTGTTTGTCCACCTGCCAGCACTCACTCCCTCGTTTCCTGCCGGTGGCTCCCTTCAACGATAACTGCAAATACAACCAGCCGCAAGGCACTTTTGTCGCAAAAGGGGCTAACCAAATCCGGATTCAGGCGTTACAATAGATACAAGGACTGTAACGCTACAGCCCGGATGGAGGTTTGTTATGACCAGAGTGAAAAGTCTGTTAATGGCTTTCATCACCGTTTTTGCCCTTGTCGGCTGCACCCAGTCGGTTTCGGCCGAGGTTGCCATGTCCGACAAACCACGCGACATTTCACCCGATATCGATACCGGCCAGCTGCAAATGCTGGTCGAAGGCAACAACCAGTTCGCCCTCGAACTCTACCGCCAGCTCAGCCGGCAAGACGGCAACCTGTTCCTCTCGCCTTACTCCATTTCGGCAGCACTGGCTATGACCTGGGCGGGGGCTGCCGGTGAGACTGAAAACGAAATGGCCCAAATCCTTCACTATCAACTTGCTCAAGAAGCACTGCATGAAGCTTTCAACCAGCTGGATATTGAGCTGGCAAAACGCGGTGAAGGGGCTCAAGGCAAGGACGGCGAGGGTTTCAGGCTGAACATCGCCAACGCCATATGGGGCCAGAAAGATTTCGATTTTTTAGACAGTTTCCTGGACACGCTGGCGGTTAATTATGGAGCCGGTTTACGCCTGCTTGATTTCTCCGGCTACCCGGAAGAATCCCGCGTCACCATAAACGACTGGGTGAGCGAGCAAACCGAGGACCGTATCAAGGACCTGATCAAACAGGGCCTGATCAGTTCGGCTACCCGCCTGGTGCTTACCAATGCCATCTATTTCAACGCCGCCTGGGAATACCCCTTCGATGAAGACGATACCACCCGGGACGTCTTCTATCTGGCGGACGGTTCCAGCGTAAATGTAGACATGATGCACCACAGCCGTCAGTTCGGTTACGCAGAGGGGCAGAATTATCAGGCTGTCGAACTAAAGTACGACGGGGGCGATCTTTCCATGGTAGTCCTGCTGCCCAGGGAAAACGATCTTTCCAGTTTCATTAACGGCCTGGATTCAGCCGCCCTGGAGAAAATCCTCGGCAGCCTCAAGTCCGCCAACGTTAACCTGGCCATGCCGAAATTCGAATATGAATCTGAGTTCAGCCTGAAAGCCGCTCTCGAAGCCATGGGCATGTCCCGGGCGTTTACCGAAATGGCAGACTTCTCCGGCATGACCGGCGGCAGAGACCTGTTCATCAGGGATGTTGTACATCAGGCTTTCGTTTCGGTAGATGAAGCCGGCACTGAAGCCGCGGCTGCTACAGCGGTCATCATGGACCTCACCTCCATGCCGGCCCAGCCGGTGGATTTCACCATTGACCACGGCTGCACGTACCTTATCAAGGACAATTTGACCGGCACAGTCCTCTTTATGGGTTCGCTGGTAAATCCGGCTTAAAACTTGACATAACCTATTCATATACGGGGAGGGGCAGTGAGGTGGAGTTGCAGAAGAACGGCGGGCTCCTCCCCGGAATGTTATGTATGAACCGCAATAACCACAGCCTCTTCAGGAATGTATTCATCGAAAAAGCTGACTGTCAGCTTGCGTCCGGCAACCATTTCAGCCTGAGGGATGGAACAGGCAACCACCACGTCTTCCAGGTAGCGCTGGTGGCTGGTCCTGAGTTTAATAGTTGCCTTGCAGCCAACCGGATCATAACTTATTAACGTTGCCTGTTTAAGCATAATAATCCTCCCTTTGCTTTATTAATGGTTACACCCCGGAGCTTGCCGTATATATGCAGGCAGACGGACAATAACAACCGGCGCTGTGGCAGGCCCTTAACCCGTCACCGGCTCCAGTTCGATAATCTGCTCGTACCGGCCGCGGCGAGGCTCGTAAACGGTCTCCATAGCCGCGATCCGGCACCGGTTTCCGCTCATTTCCAGTGCCGGACTGTCAACCTCGACTACATCGCCCACCTGCGCAGCCGGATTTAACGGGGTTATCAGATAACCGCCGGAAGCACTCAACAGCAGCCCGTCCAATAATACATGAGCGCGGCTCGAGGCTTCTTCGGGGCTGCCGGCCGTTTGGCCGGATTCGACCAGGAGCCGTTCGCCGCTTTCAAGTATGGAATCCCGGTCGAGGGCTGTGCCGAGTACAAGTTCGCCGGTTGCCGGGTCCTCCCCTTCGACCTGTATATGGTTAAAGACAGGCAACGTTTTCTTCCAGGCTGATTCATATACCGGGTACCCGAAACCAGTGCAAAACGAATAGGCATAACAAGCTTCACCAGTGTCCTGCGGGTTGTACAGGCAGCCTTTCATACCCTCGAATACCAGCCTGTCGGGCAGCATCTTGATCAGCCTGATTACCGCCTGATCGCCTTGCGAGCCGGGGTTCAGGGTGAAATCCGGTGCCAGAGCATGTGCCGCTGTTGATGCATTGGCAGATTCAAGAGTCATTCCGGCCCTTGCCAGTAGAAATGCCAGAATTTGAACCACGGCAGTTTCGCCTGGTGTCCGGTTCCACCGATACTGGTGACGCGCCTGCCATAACGCAAGGCGCTCCCAACCGCCACCGGCTTCTACCACCAGCCGGCATCTGCCGCGGCCAGCATATATTTCCCGGCTCTTGATTTCAAATTGAAAGACCGGTCCGGTTTCAGTTCCATGCGGTGTAACGTATCCCAGGCTGAGAAGCATCAAAGAGCCGGGTTCCAGTTCCGGTGCCGAACCGGAATAACTGTAGCTGCTGTTATCCAGTTCCACTCTCAAATGCGATGATTGCCTGCCGGAAACCATTTTCAGTGCGGTTACATCATGGCTCAAATCGAGCAGTGGTTCATCCAGCGGGGCGCGGTAAAGCCGGCAGCTCGAACCCGCCCACAGATAGCTTCCGCCGGCAGCCTGGGCAACCCCGTACAACCCATCCGCGGCAAAAGAACCGGGTTCGGACCAATAGATTATCAGTTACCATCACGGCGATCCGGGTGTGGCAGTATGCGCCGGCCCCGTTATATTGTTCGTTGTACAGGCAGTGGTACACCCCCGTAAAGCTCAACGAAGCATGTTCGAAAAGGAAATTCTCTCCATCCGGTGCTCCGGCAAGTTCGGTTAAAACAGACCACTGGCCCACAGGGTATCGAAACCCGTCACCATATACCACCTGCCATAACCGGTACCCGCCGCCCGGATCCCTTCCGGTAACCGCCAGCGTCCAGTCTCCATCATAAACCACCGAGGCTCCACTCAAGGCGCTGGCATTATGCGGCCAGCCGGCTCTGGCCTGCCAGCCACCACCGGTACACTTTTTAACGTAAAGGGTTGCCTGGTCGGCAAAAAACAGGCTGATATCTCCGCTGCAGGAAAAAGCAGCGGCAATGCCATTGATATCAGTAGTGGGGGTATAATCTACAAGGTCCGGCCCGTTCCAACTCAAACCCCCGTCATAACTTATCAAGCGCTCAATACGGCGGTTTGCCAGAATATAAAACAGGTGAACTTCTTCTGCCAGTGACGTGACAGCCAGTACGACCAGGTCATAACAATTTACATAATTCCAACAACTGAAATCGCTGCCGGTACCGGGATCTTCAACGGCCTGAACATATAGTTTGCAACCCTCTTCAGGCGGGGTAATGCGCGCTCTCACCAGCCTGCCGCTCGAGGTTACGGTCATTGCATGGAGATATTCCGGTTCACTGCCGGTGTAAATTTCTTTCCAGCCCGGCCGCCCGGGTCCGGCTTTCAAGACCACAGCGGGATGAAAACCGGATTGTCGCGGAGCATCGGTTAGCGTCTGGGTGATTTCATGCACCGGCTCAATCCTGCCCTTTCTGACCGGGCTTGTATTCCGTCCCCCAGAAGAGGTGCCCCGCCAGGTAGCCCAGGGCGAAAGCTCCCATCAAACCCAGCAGCTGTTCGAAATACCACTGTCCCAGCACTACCCCGACTGCTACCAGGGCAATTATACACATGCCTTCATACCTGTGCCAGAAATCACGTATTATATATGTCCACGGCCGGCCACCTATTCCTTTCCAAAGTATGCGGTAAAACTTCATCGCTTTTCCTTTCAAGAACTCCGGTAAAGCCGTCCGTTCTTTATCGTGGCGGCGCGTGCCAGTTTCTTCAAGGTCTCCATGTAGCAGTCCAACCGCCGCCCGGCCAACTCCAGGTATTTGTCGGCGGTACCGGTACCACCCGGATTGACCCGGTTGGCGCTGTTGATTGCCTCTGTGAATGCAAGCAGCGCCACAGCGCCGGTTGACGTCAGGTGCATATGGTTTTCGGGAACAGTGGAACCAAGTTCATCCACCTGATGGGGTAGAGTATAGTGGACGCGCGCGTTGCCGCCATCCGGAATTTCACCTTCCAGTAGAGTAAGATTGCCCTCCCGGATTTCGAAGGGTACAAGGCAGGGAGGGTTCAAGCCGATGGGATATTCGACTGCTGCCACACCGGTGCCGGTTTCAATTCCGGTCAGGCTGATATTGAACGAACCGGGGGTAGTAGCTATATCGGTCGCCGCCTGCTGTGGCAGGTAGCGGGAATAGATCTCCACCGAATGTACAATATGGCTGTCCAGAACATCGCCGGGATATACCGGATTAGCCGTATCGGTGTCGCCAATCATTTGCCTTACCAGGCCGCGATATGTTTCCAAAGATGTGGCCATTATCCGGCCTCGATTCCGGCAAGCCTGGCTCCGACCAGCCGGAAAACGTTGGCGATAGTACCTCCCCCGGGAAACGCCGCCGGGAGGGCTCCCCAGCTGCCTGCTGCGCTGTAGCCGGAAAACACCGCCGTAAAAGAGGAATACATACCCAGTGGAGAGCGGCATAGTTTCAGGTACTTCAACGAGCAGCTTTCCTCCAGCATTACCGCCAGGTAATAGTACCCTTTCTCGAGCACCTGATCGATGCTGACCGATTTCAAACCGGTCGAATCGACAGGCGTCGTACCTCCATCCAGCAGCAGTTCGGCAGGGTATAAATCCCCGCCGCACCGGTAAATACCCATCCTGGCCTGCCTGCCTGACGGCGCCGCGGTTTCTACGTTGATCGCCAGCTTGTCAAGGCGCAAATCCAGTGCCGCTACAAAAATACCGGCACACAGCTTGCCGGCATCGGGCGAGTAATTTGCCGCGCCCTGGACAGGCAGGTCGGTGATATATTCTCCCGCCTTTATAGATGCCTCCACCGGTTGGAAATGAGCGTTTATCCTTTTTTCATGTTTTCTGATAGCCCCGGCCGGGGTTTCTCCCGCCATTTTCAACATTGCTTCCTCCTAGCTCAGTGCATAGTCGGCACTCAGCTCAAAAGCTGTGCCGTTAAACTCTTTTACCATTAAGAACACCGTGGCACCACGTGTCCGGGCAGCCACGGCAAATTGTCCGGCTGTATCGAACTCGTATTCGGCGCCTCCGAACCACCCACCGCACCTTGAGTTGTAGAAAAGCAGCGCCAGCCTGAGATTCTGTATTCCCTGGCCGCTTAAGGTGATATCGAACCGGCATTCGGCATATCCGGCCGTATCGATAGCGCCCATGGTGCCGGCCGGCGGGCCGCTATCCGGCTGGTTGACACCTGTCCGGTGGGATTTTGGTTGTGCCTGGTAATACCTGGCCATTTGTTTACCTCCTCTATTCAGGTCCCGCCGCACGGTCCGCCATCCCGGGCGCGCAGCAACAGGCGCGCCGGCTTCTACACATGCCCGCGCTGGCTGTCCAAGTCCCTGTTCATCGCGAGTATTGCTTTGCGTTCTGCCAGCCACCGCTCAAACTCCGCCTCCGGGCTTTCTACTCCAAGGCTTTCGGCAGCCCGCCTGCGGGAATGAACACCGGTTTGCACCAGCTTTTCCTCGTCCTCCACGGTCCGGGAATAATCTCTGGGCAGAACGGCCCTCCAGTCGATTTCCACCTCCAACCCTGAATAATCTATACCGGTATACCGGGTAAGCATGGCGAGTATCATCTCGGCCCGCCGCCGGTAAACCGCCGTGCGGATCAACCGTTTGCGCCAGACCTTGTGAAGCAGAGGTTGCAATTCCACCTCAAGGGCTACACCACTCAAATTCCGTGAGGTGCCCCCGAACGCTGCCCGGGGAGATTCAGCGGTATCGTGCAACACCCTGTAAAGCAGTTCTATGTAACCGATATGCAGCTGCACTCCCCCGCCCTGGAGCAGGTCCAGAAGGTAGGCCCGTGCATCCTCCGGCAGCGTCCAGACCGCCCCGGGATCAACAGCGATGCCTTCCGCCCTTTCAACGTTTTCCAGCACCGCAATCGGATTGCCGGACAGCTCCAGGATATAGCTCAGCTGGCTGAGGGCGCGGTTGAGTTCGGCCTGCGGTTCGACCAAACCGGCAATATCAGAAATTCCCCAGAAGCTCTTGGCTTCCCGCAAATTCGGAAAAATAATGAACGGTATGAAGCTGTAAGGATTAGCCCGCCTGAATATGCGGCGTCCCTCAATCCACAGTTCGAAGGTTTCCCCGGTCCAGGCTTCCGCGACCTCAGCTTCTTCATTTACAATCACGCCCGGATAAAGTTCGCGGATTTCATCCTCGCCAAGCCGGTAAGTGGCAACCACCCGGTGCAGTTCGGATGTATCGTCACCCCGCCACCAGGCGAAAACTCCCTGTACGTCCGGGGAGCTGACCTTGACCCGGTTGCGGCGGTTGTCCCAGGTTACCTTGTAGCAGCCGTCACCCAGAATTGCCGTATCCACTTCTGTCTCATAATCGAGGATGTCGAGCCCGTTCTGACGGCTTACCCTTGCCAGTTCGTTTTCAGCCTGGCCGGCGAGTTCCCGGCCTGGATTGCCTGCACCCGGCAGCAACCGTAACTTCAGCCCGCTCATAAGATAGGACGTAAGCTTGTCCACCACCACCCTGGCGTAATTGAAAGTCAGCCGTTTTTCGTTCCGGCGAGGCCGGCCGGGCCACTGGGAACCTTTATAAAAAGCCAGCATATCCCGGTATCGCTTAAGCCTTTCCCTGTTCATGCGCCCGAGTTCCGCCGGATTAACACTGTTCATGCTTGCCGCCTCTCAATACTTCTTCGCTTTCCCGACGATAAGCCTGCAGGATTCTTTGCACGGTCCGGCGGCTCACTTTCATATTCCTGGCTATACAATCGTGGTTGACACCCCTCTTTGCCTGTTCGATTATTCTTTTATTGCGCCGGGCTTTTATGATCCGGTTTACTCCGCCTTCGATTTCGTAGGCACAGCGGGGCAGAGGGCACCTGAGGCATGACGAAGACAGTTCGCAGCCTTCATCGCGATAGTTGTACGATTCGGGATTTCTTTCCGGTCGAGGGGCTGAAGTTATCTCAAAAGGCATAGTTAACCTCTCTTTGAATAAATTTGCGGGGGTTTTCTGTTGTTTCAACTGAGAGCTAGCTTCAGTACGAAAAAGGGTAACAAACCTTCTTTTTACACGTCAACAAGTTTTTGTCACCCGTAAGTCCTAAAAGTACTTTATTACTATTCGTTACCGAACTCCGGCACGATGGCCTTTATTACCGGTAGCATGAGTTTCAGCAGGTAAAAAACTTTAGTATGGTTCACCCCTGCTTACATTAGAAGAAAACTATTTTGCAAAGTGCTATATTTTTATATTGAACGCCAGGCAACGGTAATTCAATAGCGAAAGGAAGGGCACATGGCAGCTCACGGCGGCTCCAAGATGGCGGTAATCGCCGCAGTTATCGGCAATTTGATCATAGCGGTTATCAAATTCATTGCTGCGATTATTACCGGGTCCTCGGCTATGATTTCGGAGGGTATCCATTCACTGGTGGACACCGGCAACGGCGGCCTTCTTCTGCTCGGAATGAAGCGGGCTCGCAAACCTGCCGATAAACTGCACCCTTTCGGCTACGGCAAGGCACTCTATTTCTGGACCCTGGTAGTTTCGATTTCCATATTCGGTATCGGCGGCGGCCTTTCGCTTTACGAGGGAATTTCCCACATGCGCCATGTGGCTCCGGACGCGGTAATGTATGATCCAACTGTCAACTATATTGTGCTTGGACTGGCCGTCCTGGTAGAAGGCTGGTCATTTTCGGTAGCTCTCAGGGAATTCCGCAAAGCCAAAGGACAGCAAGGCTCCTGGGATTATATCCGTTCCGCCAAGGATCCTTCGACCTACACTGTCGTCCTGGAGGACAGCGCCGCCATGCTCGGGCTGGTATTTGCTTTCCTTGGGGTATTTTTCGGACATCTGTTTGAAAACCCTTACCTGGACGGTGCTGCATCCGTTACCATCGGGCTGCTGCTTATGGGAGTAGCTTTCCTTCTGGCTTTCGAAACCAAGAGCCTGCTTCTGGGAGAAGGCGTTGATGAAAAAACACTTGGGGATATCCGCCGGCTCGTCGAATCGGTTCCCGCCGTAGAAAAGGCTTCCGAAATCCTGACCATGTATATGGGCCCCTACGAATTGCTGGTAAACCTTAGCGTATATTTCAAAACCGGCATAACCGACCGTCAACTGCACCAGGCGGTCCATTCCATAGAAGAAAGCATTCAACAGGCTTACCCGGAATGCACCCGGATTTACATAGAGGCCGAATCTCTTTCGTTAAAATAATAATAATACAGGCAAGATTTACCGTATGCTGCCTCCCGGTATTCACAAACAGCCCAACAGGCAGGTATAATACCTGATTATACCCCGTCCCGGTTGACCACAGCAGCGGATAAAACCAACCTGCTGAAAAGGAGAAGGCTATGCCCGCAGAACCGGATTTAGTGGTTCAGACCCGGAATCTGACCAAGCGTTTCGGTAAAATAACCGCTGTAGACGAACTCAATATCGAGGTTCATCCCGGTGAGGTATTCGGTTTCCTCGGCCCCAACGGGTCCGGCAAGAGCACCACCATGGGAATGCTTCTGGGCCTTATCGCTCCGAGCTCCGGAACCGCCTGTGTCTTCGGTATGGATATCAGAAAACACCTGCCCCAGATACTTAAACGCATCGGCGCCCTCACCGAGAGCACCGGTTTCTATCCCTACCTTTCCGGAAGGGACAACCTGAAATATATCGCCGGCATCACCGGCGGTATAACCGGCACGCGAATCGATGAGGTGCTGGAACTGGTAGACTTGAAAAGCCGCTCCGGCGACCCGTTCTCCAGCTATTCCCTGGGGATGAAGCAGAGGCTGGGAATAGCCTCTGCCCTGCTAAGCGACCCCGAATTCGTTATCCTGGATGAGCCCACCAACGGCCTCGACCCGGCCGGTATGAAAGAGATTCGCGAACTTATAACCGGCCTGGGCCAGCAGGGCAAAACCGTGTTCCTTAACTCCCATCTGCTTCACGAAGTGCAGCAGGTCTGCGGCCGGGTAGCTATTATTAAAAAAGGCAGGGTAGTTACCCAGGGGCCCGTGAAGGAGCTGTTAAACCGGGGAGACTACCTGCAGATCCGGGCAACCCAGCCGGATAAAGCAGTAGAAGTGCTTACCGGTCAAGAGTGGATTGGTTCGGTGGCCCGGGAAGGTGAAAAAATCCTTCTGGAGGTCAAAACGGAACTGGCATCCAGGGTCAGCGCCGTGCTGGCCGCACAGGATATCTACCTGATCGAAATGAAAGCCAGAGAAAACACGCTGGAAGACCTTTTCCTGGAACTTACCGGGGAGGATGCAAAATGATGAAGCTGATTGCCGGTGAATTATCCAAGCTCGCTAAAAGAAGGATGACCTGGATACTGGTTGTGGTTATGGTTGTTTATTTTGCCATCATTTTGTTTGCCACTTACGGCGTGGTTTCCAGCCCACCGGAAAGAATGTCGCCCGAGATCATTGCCCAGATCCGGGCATCTCTTCAGTTTCCCGGCGCTTTCGATACCATTTTTTCCACGGCCCGCACCATCCTTACACTGCTCGTCATAATACTGGTAGCTTCCTCCATCGGCAATGAATACGGCTGGGGCTCCATCCGCCAGATTCTTTCCCGCAGGGGCATACGCTACCAGTTCGTCGTTTCCAAGTTGATTTCACTTATATTTTATGCTTTGATCGGACTGGTACTGGCACTTGTTACAGGGTTCGTCCTGGTGTTGATCATCGCCAACATGCTGGATCCTGTCACCTGGGATTTCCTGGACGCCGGCTATATCGGAGACATGGCAGAAATTTTCGGCTGGACGCTGTTCACCCTCCTGCCTTACATCGCCCTTACCGCCTTTTTTGCTTTCCTGGGCCGTTCGGCTATCGCGGGTATCGGTGGGGGCCTGGGCTTTTATTTTATCGAAGCCATACTGGTCACCATCTTCAACCAGTCGGGAGGCTGGCTGGCAGAAATACCCGCCTACCTGATCGGCCCCAATATCGATGCCCTGGTGCCGGTATCTCTCTTTACCCAGGGACCCTTCGGCTCGAGCGGAGACCCTCCCTCGGTGCTGCATGCTTCTATCACACTTGCTATCTACTGCGTGGTACTGACAGGCGCATCCCTGGCAATGTTTGAGAAGAGGGATATAGTACTGCAGTAACAATGAATATTTAATAAAAAACGGGAGGGTATAACCTTGAATACCCTCCCGTTCGTAATCCTTCTCAACCCCGGCTCGATCGTGGTGATACCACCACATGGAGCCCCTTTTTAGAACGGCTTCTCAATCCAATTATGAGCCTGGTTGAGTTCCGCCCGCCCTGCAACACGGCAGGGCATTAAACATCAGCCTGATTCACCCCGTAGAGCAGATTTAGCTTCATCTGTCACCTCCTTCCATGTTTTAGAGGTACCGAATTAGCCTCTTGATTTAAGTTATTCTTTTTCTATTTTTTTGTCAAGGGCCGTATAACGCAGCATTGTTGCGCCTTAACGTATTATAGGTCTATAAACCGGTATATATTGCTCCCCGTCATTCTGTTTACCTTTCTTTGCTATTAACCAGCGTATTGCCTTACAAAACAATCAGCCCCTTGTGCTGGCGGATATGGCCTATTATATCCAGGGTTATTTTCAACAATATGAACAATACCAGGCCCACCACTGGCGAACCCAGCGCCATAACTATGAATCCGCCGAACAGGAGAGTAAAATGCAGGATGATGACCCTCCCGTATGGCTCGGCCATCAACCGGTTCAAGCTGGTTGTTTTGTATTCTCCCCCCGCGATGTAGTTCAGACCGAATGATATCCCGTGACTTGAAAATACCGCGGCTGCCGCCAGCCCGAAGGCTGTGTTCCAGACGCTTTCAAAACTTTGCCCGATACCCGAAAACAGGTCGGTTTCAGAAAATATCCCCCCGAATATGGCAATCACCAGCACCCCGTGCACCAGGGCAAATATCCCGTAGTGCAAACAGAAAAATGGTATCAGCGCCGCCCTGGTCATTCCCTGTCTACTTTCGTCAGCAGGCGCCAGCATCATTTTAAAAACATTGAAAAAACCGATTATTACGTTCTCGATCCAAAAAAGAAACATCACGGGGAACACCTGCCAGCCGGAAAATATGACTCCGTAAAGTGGAACAATATTGGCCGCAATCAGCACCAGGACGGAAGGTTTTCTCAAGACCGGCAGCCACTTAAAGACGTTTTTCATCGAACTGTGTTTTGGCTGTGGATTATAGCACCACCAACTCCGGACGTATATGTTATTTTTGACTATGCTGTGTTTTTACAATAGAACCTGGCCCGCAGTATATACTCCAGGGAAAACTGTACCTATAATATTGTCCGGATCGAAAGCGAAGAGGGGTAAGGAGCGTGTGTGAATTCTGCCATCAACACGGCGAAGGCAAGATCTGGTACCTCAACTCCCGGTTGTATGCCGAAGACCTGCTGAGCGACCTTGAAAGGCGCCGTTTTATCCGGGATTTCTTTGCCGACCCCGAACACCTGAACAGGTCGGAGGCAAAACTGAAAACGCTTAAAAAGGCTCCGGCATTTGTCAAAGCCGCGGTTACACCGGTGATGGTCAACCGGCAGAAAAAAACCCATTACGGACAGGTACTTCCTATCGAAGACATCGAGGAAATATTTGGTTTTGCCAATTCGGTTATCCGCCTGCCCTGCATCTGCCGCCAGGCAACGGTAGGCTCCGAACAGCGCTACTGCTATGCCATCAGCCTGGTACCCGCAGTTGATGGGCAAATGTGGCAGATAGTGCGGGATATCGATGCCGGCTACCTGAACGGCCCGGACACCAGGGGGTTGGAAGTCCTCGACAAGGCAGTAGCACTCGCCAATATCCGGGAACTGGAAAGGCAGGGGTTGTGCCACTCTGTATGGACTTTCGTGACACCGTTCATCGGCGGCATCTGCAATTGCGACCGGGCTGACTGCATGGCCATGCGGGCTACCATCAGCCACGGATTTCCGGTAATGTTTCATTCAGAGTATATCGCCCGGGCAGACAGCGAACTTTGTAGCGGTTGCCGCCAGTGCATGCGCGTGTGCCAGTTCGGAGCCATGTCCTACTCAGTCGCCCTGAACAGGGTGGTGATTGACACCGGCAAGTGTTACGGATGTGGTATATGCCGCTCGGTATGCACTCACGATGCCATCAGTTTGCTGCCCCGCCGTTTGGAACCGGCTGCAGCCAACCTCTGGTAGCTGCCGGTTCCATTTACAGCTTGAGCCTGTGTACCGCCGGCTTTAGCCGGAGGCTGTCTTGCGACGGCCCCTACGTACCCATGGCAGATGAATCCTGGCATCCCGGACGATTCCCTGGCGCATGCGGGAATACTCGGCGCTGACCTCGGCGCCGATTATCATGACAAACGCGGCCACATATACCAGTATAAGGAAGGCGATGACCGAACCTATGGTCCCATAGACCAGTTCCCAGTCGGCAAAATTGTTCACAAAATAAACAAACAGGTTCAGGCTCAATACAAAGAGAACGGCACTGAGCAGAGCACCCGGCAACACATAGCGCCAGTACGTGCGGGTAACCGGCATCAGCTTGAACAGGGTCAGAAAAGCACCGAATGCCAGCAGAAAGACCGCAGCCTGGTTGAAAAATTCCATCAGCGCGTCAGGCAGGGGGAACTGGCTTACCGGCAGGGAAGAGAGAAAAACACTGCCGAGTATGGAAACGAGAAAGAGCAGGCCCATACCCAGCGCCATGCCGATATCCCGGGGCTTCCTGAACCATACCGGGTCGAACTGGCTGATATCCCAGACCTTGTTGATAACCCGGTTGATGGCACCGAATATCATGCTGCCGGTCCAAATCAGCCCGGCTACGCTGACCGCGCCCAGCGCTCCCCGGGCTGCGATGATCTTGCGGATGTTGTTTTCGATAAACTCGATGGATTCGGGCAGGTAAGCGGCAAAGAAAGCAAATATTTGTTCCTGTACCGTCTCCTGGGGCAAGACCAGGCCCAGTATCGCAATAATACCCAGCAGCAGGGGGAACAGGGAAAGAATGGCGTAGTAAGCGATAGAAGCAGCCATATCGGCGGCCAGGTGGTCCCCAAGTCCCTTGGCCACACCGAAAACCAGTTGAACAAACGGCAGTGGTGCCAGAACGCGGTTGTACCAGCCGGCAGCTCCTTTAGCGGCATCTTTAGTACATTGTTCCAGCTTACGGTAAAAAGCTCCGATCACTTGCACGCCAACATTATAAACTATCCCGGATAAACAAAGCGTGGCGGCCGTGCCGGCCGCCACGCACGAATGACGGTTTGAACCTGGTTAGTCCATCAGCACAGGCACGAAAACCTGCCACGCCAGCAAGGCTTTGGCGGTAAGGCTGAGTATTATATAAACCTTTTCGCCGAAGAGATAGTCCTTCCAGGGGCCGATCTGCTTGTACTGGAGCAGCATATTTACCGCAAAGCAGTTGAAGAAAATGAAAAGCGAGATAATGATACCGTAAACGAAACCTGGAGGCGAAACGTTCAGCCCGGGAGCCCAGACATAAACCAGAATAGCCAGCCACGGGATTATGCCCGCAAAACTGCCGAACCAGAAGCTGAGCAGGTTGGGCTTTCCCGGTTTTTCATATTTTTCCTGCAGGGCTCCGAAAAGAATCATGCTGGCGTTGATACCGAAAATGGCCATCAGGGCGGCAATATCGCTGATGCCGGTAATCTGGGAAATCAGCACAATCATTATGGAAGAGCTGAAAAAGTACTCTATCCACCGGCCGTAATTGCGGCTCTGTAGAAGATTGCGCTTGTACCAGCCGAACACCGGCGGAGAAGCAATTATAAACAATGCCGCCGCCGAAATTGCCAGGAAGGTAAAAACGCCCCAGCCAGTGGGGATGTCGAACAGGTGGTGCAGTTCGGGCAGGGTGCCGGGAGGCCCGCTCATGAAAGTTGCGGTTACCGGCAGGGAAAAATTGTTGGTAAGAATTGCCATGGCAGCCGCCTGGATCGCCAGGATTATGCCAACCGCGATGTTCCAGACACGCAAACGGGAGAGTTTCTGCTCGGTAGACTGGGTTTTTGCCATTCAAGGCCTCCTGCAATAGTTATTTTGAGCCGTACCGAAAACTTATCGGATTATAAGCGACCGTTTTAACATTGTCAATACTGGTTACTATTAACCAAGCAGCAATCCTTTCTATCAATATTATTACTTTTTGCCGGTAATATTCAATAGTTTTTCAGGTAATATTTGCGGCATTGGCGCAGCAGAAGACAGGCACCGGTTTATTTATTCAAGCGGGGTCCGGGCAAAACCTCGCCCGCCTGCAACTGCCTGCCTGCCTGACTTGAACTGGTACATGAGGAAGGAAACAGCCAGCAAGCCCGCCCCGACACCCACCAGCAGATACAGCGGCTGTTTTATGGTGATCAGCACGTCAGATACAACCTGGATCAACCACAAGTTCAATGTGGGCACGAACGCCAGTCCATCGAGACTGGCACCGATTTTTTGAGCGATGAATGTGTACAGGAAGTCAACCAGCCCGGCGGCAATGAAAACGATTCCGATCTCCCAGAGCGCGGCTTTGAAATCATTATGCACAATTATTATTAACGCCACCATCAGCAGGATAACCACCAGCGCTACGACCGGAAGTACGGGCAGATAAACAGCCATGCTGCGGGCTTCTTCGATACGGTTCACTACACCGGATGAAGAACTCGCCGAATTGAGTTCCAATGCCTCCGGTACCCGGGCGAACCTGTCTTCGTATATCTGGCCGGCATACAGCAGGATGGAATCCAGGCCCGCCTGGCCAAGGTGGGATGGAGGAGATTTAATTATTTCTGATTCCAGATTTTGCCGTAGAGCCAGCTTCAGGTCGGAAAGCATCACCGACAAAGAAAGCTCTTCGATATCGCCGAAAAGGTAGTCATAGCCTTCGTAAACAGCCTCCGTGAGCCGTTCAACAACAGCCGGGCCCATCTCGGCAAGTGTCGATTCGATACTGGCTGCAGCATAAAGGTCATCGGCAAGTTCGCCGGCTACGCTCCCGTTCGTCATGTCGGAGCTTTGCCGGGCTAGCAAATCGGTAGCCACGGCGGTTAAATCGAGCTTGCGGATTTCACCGGCCAGAAAATCGGGGTTCAGGACGGTGTCCGAAAGGGAGGAGGTCAAACCTTCAAAACCGATGAAAAATACCAGCAAGAAATTGAACAGAGCCAGCAGCGTGTTCCTGGTATTTCCCCGTGTACTGGTTTCTTCGGCGCATTTTCTGGGTTTCAAGGCTGACAACCTGCATTCCAGCCGGTTGAAAATACATTTTACGATAACATATAGAATGACCGTAAGTACGGCCATCAAGACGATGCTGAGGGCAAAGATTATGGTATACGACATGCCTGCTTCTTTTAATAAACCAGCGCCAATTAATAATAATGCGACGGGTGGCTATAGTCAATATTTACTGAATTATATTTCTAGAAGCATATTTACTTTATCGAAATCAGGGGCTATAATTCTGAGCAAAATAAAATCGTTAGGGCGCTGCCGGAATTGTATTTAAAAATTAAAAAACGGACATATACAATCCTGGAAGGCAAGGGCGACAGCCTTGCCGCCAGGCTTTTTTCAGCCTTTATTGTCGTCCTTATATCTTTTAACATAATAGCCGTCATCCTGGAAACCGTTGAACCGCTTTATAACCGGCACACCGCTTTCTTCTCCGGTTTTGAAATTTTTTCGGTGATAGTATTTACCGCCGAATACATACTGCGTGTGTGGAGCTGCAATGCAGACCCGAAATATTCCGGCAAAATCCGGGGGAGAATAAGGTTCGCGCTTACTCCTATGGCACTGATAGACCTGCTGGCCGTTCTTCCTTTCTACCTCCCCATGGTTCTGAAGCTGGACCTCCGGTTTATAAGAATCCTCCGGTTGTTCCGCTTCGTTAGAATCCTCAAGATCGGCCGGTATTCGGATGCCCTGACCATGTTCGGCAGGGCAATCAGGTCCAAAAAAGAAGAGCTTATTCTGTCGGTTGTTATCGTACTGCTTCTGCTGATAATTTCCTCTTCGCTGATGTATTTCGTCGAAAATCCCGCCCAGCCCGATGCTTTTTCATCGATTCCGGAATCCATGTGGTGGGGGATAGCCACGCTGACCACGGTCGGTTACGGTGACGTGTACCCGGTAACCACCGCGGGCAAAATACTCGGCGGCATAATCGCCCTGCTGGGAATAGCCATGTTCGCCCTGCCCACCGGTATATTAAGTTCGGCTTTTACAGAGCAGATTCACCGCCGTTGGGCCAGGCAGAAAAACTGCCCTCACTGCGGCCAGACAATCGAAGAATAAGACTTCGGGTTGAATGCAAGCACTGCGAGCAGATCCTTTCTGAAATGTCATCATGCGCTTTCGAAGAAGGTGTGGATAAACTTCACTGCCATGTATTTGCAGCCCTTGACGCCGGGCGCCGCAGGTATTAGTATTGCTGTGCATACTGGAGGTGCCGTATGGATTCATCCCGCCGCTGGCTGCTGATATTCGGCAGCATTATTGGAGCCCTGGTTATCGCAACTATCGCCCTGGTGCTGCTCACCGGCGGCAATGAACCCGAACTCCTGCCTGAAAACTCCCCTGAAGGCACCGTCCAGCGCTACCTGATCGCCATCCAGGAAGGGGAGTATCAGCAAGCGTTCGGGTACCTGAGATTCGACTCCACGGATCCTGTCAAGACATACGAAGACTGGCTGCGCATGGCCGCCGGATACCCGGGTGCCCCCAACCGCTCCTCCTGGAAAGCCACCCTTGGAGAAACCATTCAGGCTGGTGATACAACCACAGTGGAAGTAACTATTGATGCTTTCCGGCCGGGTGGCCCGTTCGAAGACCCGGTCCGCCGCGAAAACCTGTTCTTCCAGCTTATCCGTGCCGGTGAAGGCTGGCGGATAACCTCGCCAACTTATATATACTGGAATTATTAGGGAGGAAAGCGCACATGTTTATTTCCTTGTTACTATACATAATCCCGATAGTAATCATCATCGCCATTGTTATGGCTGCCCGGGGGAAAGGCTCCGCATCCGGGGAAGAAGGGGCTTCTATTACCCGCCACGTATGGCTCTACCTGCTGACGCTGATTTCACTGGGAATCCTGGTTTTCGGGGCAGGACAACTGCTCTCCCTGCTGTTTGACATAATTATAAAAAGCTCCTATCTGTCCGAGATCGGCGGCAGGGCTTTCAGCCAGGAACGGCTCAGCATGGGCCTGGCGATGACCATAATCGGGGCCCCGCTGTGGTTTTTATTCTGGCGCGCCGCCGGGCGCCGCGCCAGGTCGAGCCCGGCAGAATCGAGCGCCGTTGTGCGAAAGTTTACACTGAACCTGATACTGCTGGTGGCTGCTCTTTCCTGGCTGCCGGCAGCAGCTGAATTCATTACATGGCTGCTCGACGGCGTACCTGCTTCGACATTCGAGGGCACCTGGCTTGCCACCGCCATAACAGCCGGAGTAGTCTGGTTCTACCACTGGCGCGTCTCCGAGGGAGAAGGCCACCTTACTCCGGCATCCCGGACACTGCGCCGCTGGTACGTCTACATACTTTCCGGCTACGGCCTGGTGTGGCTGTCGGTAGGTATAATCCAGTTCATCAATTCAGCCGTGGTAAGCCTTCCCATCTGGGGAGATGTTATTACTACCGGCGGCTTCTGGAACGACGCCACCCGAACCGCCATCGCATCTGTGTTGTTTGGCGGGCTTGCCTGGTATTTCCACTGGTTCCGCATGGCCAAGGGGGACGTCGAATCCACCCTTCGCCAGGTGTATTTCTACCTCCTGCCTATCTCCGGCGGTGCCATCGCGGCGCTGGTAGCTGCCACCGTAATGCTTTACCAGATCTTTGTCTGGATTTTCGGCGCTGCCGGGGCCGATGCCGGTTCTCATTTCCAGTTCCTCGGATGGACAGTCCCCACTATCCTGGTAGGATTTGCCGTCTGGGGCTATCACCGCACTCTGGCGCAGGAGGAAGCGGGCAAAGCTGAGGAAAGGCGCGAATCCGCCAGGCGGGTGTACGTTTACCTGATGAGCTTCATCGGTCTGGGCGCGGCTGTTGCCGGCCTGGTTATGCTTTTCGGCATCCTGCTGGAACTTGTCATTAACACCGTTTCCACGTCCATAACCCCATCCGCCGGCTGGTGGCGGGAACAGCTGGCTCTGTGCCTGGCACTGCTTATCGTAGGCGTACCCATGTGGTTGTATTACTGGGGTACTGCCCTCAAGCGGGCTCAGAAAGCCGAACTCATGGAATGGCGCGCGCTTTCCCGGCGCATCTACCTGTATACCGTTGTCGGCATTGCCATAATAGCGCTTGCCGCCGGCCTGGTTAACCTGGTCTACCAGTTGATAAGCGGCACACTTGATGGCGCCGGCATAGAAATTTTGATTAATTCCAAGTGGAGCCTGCAGGCTCTGGTGGTAGCCGGCCCACTGCTGTGGTATCATTGGCAGGTTTTGCGGGAGGACCAGAAAGATATCGCCGAAGCCAGGCCTCTCCGCCGAAGCGTTACCCTGCTGGCAGCCGACCCCAACCGCGAACTCTCTTCCAGGCTGGAAGCCAGGCTGGGTTACAGGATTAGGCTGTTAAAGCAACCTGACCCGTCGGCACCGGCCGCAGCCTTGCCGGACGAGGAAATTGAACGTCTGGCGGGTGAAATCCTGGCGTCCCCAACCGAAAAGGTAATGCTGGTAGCTTCGGAAGGCAGGATAGCCGTGCTGCCATACGAGGAGGACTAAGGACCGGGAGGTTATCGCAAGGAGGGCGCCGCTATTCATATCGTCATCGCGAAGAGGGCGCCATCACCATCGCGAGGGCGTCAGCCCGACAAGCCGATCTCTTACAACCTGGGGGCCTCCGAGGCTTTTTCGCTTGATTCATTCGCAGATCTCAGGTGAAAAGTAGTATAATCGGCCTGTAAACCACTTTATATTCCAGAGGGAACAATGATAGTCGAAATGAAAACCGGCGCTTCCCGGGCCGAAGTCGATGCCGTAGTCGAAAAAGCCAGGTCGCTCGGCCTGGACGTCCAGCTTAACCTGGGCACGAATAAAACGGTGGTCGCCCTCCTGGGTTCCAATACCGGCCAGCTGCCCACCGATATTTTCGAGGTGCTTGCCGGGGTCGAATCCGTCACCCGTATAATGAAGCCTTACAAACTGGCTTCCCGCACTTTCAAAAAAGCCAACAGCATCGTCAAAGCCGGTGGAGTCGATATCGGCGGCAAGCGCATCGTTATTATGGCGGGGCCTTGCGCCGTAGAAAGTGAAGCCCAGCTGATGGAGGTCGCCGAAAAAGTAAAGGCAGCCGGTGCTTGCGTATTACGCGGCGGAGCCTATAAACCCCGCTCTTCGCCGTTCAGCTTTCAGGGCATGAAAATGGCCGGGGTCAAGCTGCTGCAGAACGCCCGGGAACGTTTCGGTCTGCCGGTTATAACCGAGGTGGTGGATACCGCCGATGTAGACCTCATAGCCAGACATGCCGACATCCTTCAGATCGGCTCACGCAACATGCAGAACTTTTCATTGCTGACCAAAATCGGCAAAGCCGGCCGGCCGGTGGTGCTCAAGCGCGGTTTCTCTTGCACCGTAACCGAATGGCTGACCGCCGCCGACTACCTGCTGGCAGAAGGCAATGAGCAGGTTATTCTGTGCGAAAGGGGCATCCGCACCTTCGAGGATTCCACCCGCTTTTCCCTTGACATTTCTTCCATACCGGTAATCAAAAAGTTCAGCCATCTGCCCGTGATAGTGGACCCGAGCCACGCTGCGGGCCATTTCTCGCTGGTTCCGGCTATGGCCAAAGCTGCCGTTGCCGCCGGTGCCGACGGGCTTTTGATAGAAGTTCACCCGAATCCCAAAGTTGCCCTGGTTGACGGTGCCCAGTCCCTGACACCCAGCGATTTCGCCCACCTGATGGAGGAGCTGAAACCGGTCGCCGCAGCTGTCGGCAGGTCCATTTAGGGTTATTTCCGGAAAGTCATCGCGAGAAAGGCACCAGCACTCATACTGTCATCGCGAGGAGGGTGTCAGCCCGACGCGGCGATCTCATACAACCAGGCAATCTTCAATCCCTGGTGAAAGCGTACTCCTTCAACACCGAAGCCTCGTGGTTGCGGAAAACCAGCCGGCATTCGTAACCGTCGATGCTAACATCTATGAATCCCCGCTCCCCGGTGCCGTTCCACAGGCTGGCAGGGGAGGTGTATTCAGCCGGTGCATCCGGGGAACCGCCGAAGGGCGCCCCGACTGCGTATACGATGCCGTTGTTTTCCAGCAGTTCCAGCCGGTGGTTGTGGCCGGAAAACACCATGTCCACCCCGTATTCCTCGAATACAGGCACTATCTGCTCAATGGTTTCCGGGTTGTCATACCAGCCCCAGCCGTGAAGCCTCAAACCCGAAGCAAAGTAATAGCCGTGGCTGACCACGATTTTCCATTCGTCCTGGGGAATGCTCCCGAGCTGAACCCTCAGCCACTGTTCCTGCTCCTCAGAAAAACTCTCCGCGCTCCATTCGACATCCAGCACCAAAAAATGCACCCTGCCTACATCCAGCCGGTACCACAACCGGGAACCGTCTTTCGCCGCTATACTCTCCGGCCGGCATAATTCAAGGTAGTTGCCGAGCCCGGAAAACAGTGTATCGTGATTACCGGCAGCAAATGCCGTGGGAATAACCGAGCTCACCCGGGGAAAAGTTTCGAAAGCTTCCCGCCACTGGCCTTCGGCAAACCCGTATTCGACCATATCCCCGGCAAATAAAAACAGGTCATAGTCATTCCCGGGCTGGCTTATATACCCCAGCATTTCTTCTGTATAATCGCTGCGGGAAGCCCCGGCGCCGAAATGGGCATCCCCGGCTACGGCAAAGTGCAGGCTGCCGCCAGCAGGGGGAGCGGTAAAGGTATTGATCGGCTCCTGGTTGACCCGGTAGCGGTAAGAAGCTCCCGGTTCGAGGTCCGCCATTATGAATACATGCTGCTTTCCGGGAATTGTTTCCTGCAAGGCAGTCAACTCTTCGCCCTCACCCCAGTAAAAGGTATTCAGGCAGGCGCTATCGGTAGTAAAAACTACGGCCAAATCAGGAATGCCAAATGCCCCCGCCTGGTCGGTGATTAACAACTGCGGCGGGAGCTCTCCGGTGCCGCCGGCAAATATTCCGCCGGTAATGGCAAACCCCGCCAGCATTATAATAGCCATGCCCGTCCCGACGGTTGCCTCGGCTATTCTCAGCCACCGGAACCTGCCGGCTCGGAGCCACATCAACAGCCCGGCAGCCGCCAGCAAAACCAGGCTGATCATACCCAGCAGGATAAAGCCCCAGCGGGCAAGCTCGTTTATTCTAAACAGCCCGATGGTGCCATGCTGGCTGAATGCCCACCCCAGAAATGCCGCCACCAGCAAACCGCCAGCCGCAGACAAAACAGAGGGCAAATGCGTTTTTAAGCTTTTCATGCAATCTCCCCAACCAGCTTTATCAGCTTATCCGGATCCGTTATGGTAATCCTGCCCCTGCCGGTGGCAACAACTCCCTGCTGCCTGAGAACCCGGACCAGCCGAATCACCGTTTCGGTAGTGATGCCCGTCATCTCGCCAAGCTCGCGCTGAGTGAATGGAATCACGTTGCCCAGCACAGCACTCAACCTGGCGATGGTCGCCGTCAACCGCTTTTCGGCCTTTTCGCAGGCAATCTCGGTAGCCCTTGCCTGGGAATGAACCAGCCTGGCGGAAAGCAAATCGATCACCAGTAAAGCCAGGCCGGGATGACCGGCGAGAAAACCGGCCAGGTTGTCTTTCCTGATTGCCATGATTTCGGAATCGGTTACCACCCTGGCCGAAACCGGAAAAGGCCTGGCAAAGTATAAATTGATCAAACCGAACATTTCACCGGATGAAAATACCGCGGTGATGAATTCTTTTCCCGAAGGAGTAGTCCGGGTTACCTTTACCAGTCCATCCCGTATCCAGTATACCCATTCACCGGTATCGCCCTGCTTGAAAATCAGGTCACCGGCTTTGAAGCCCAGGATAACCGAGTTGGCAATCAAGCTGCGCAGTTCGCGTGTTTTTTCATCAGGCATATGTCTGACCGTAAAGCCTCATTTTATTAAATTTTAATATCAAAAACGATTCAAACCATATTTATATGATATATATCATAGTATATCTTCCGGGGCGGCAATACAATACCCTGAAGTATGCCTTCAGCTCATTACTGCAAGGAGGTGGTAATGTATGAGAACTAGACTTGTATTTTCCATTGCCGTCTGTCTGGCGCTCGGGCTCGTTTTTGCCGGCTTTATGCCTGCCAGCCAGGCAACCGCCCAGGATGAAAGCGAATGCATAACCTGCCACCGGGATGAAAGCCCCGGCATTGTCGACCAGTGGCTTTCATCGGCAATGAGCGGAGCCGGGCTGGACTGCGCTACCTGCCACGGCGCCAACCACATGGATGAAAACGACGTGGACGAAGCGCTGATACCCACCCCGGATACCTGCGCGCCGTGCCACAATGCGCAGGTAACCCAGTACCGGGAGGGTAAACATGCCTTAGCCTGGGCAGCCATGGAAGCCATGCCGGCGTGGTCCCACCTGCCGGTACCGGTACAATCAACAGATACCTACAAAAGCTGCTCCGGCTGTCATAAAATCGGTGAAAAACCGGCAGAAGTAGTCGAAGCCCAGGACCTTCCCTATGGAACTGCTGCCTGCAATTCCTGCCATACCCGCCATGCTTTCTCCAAAGAGGAGGCTCTCGAACCCGAGGCCTGCCTGCCCTGCCACCAGGGTTTCGACCACCCGCAGTGGGAGATGTGGTCCACTTCCAAGCACGGCGTTATTTATGAGATCGATGGCGGCGGCGATAGAGCGCCCAAATGCCAGGACTGCCATCTGGTAGGCGGCACCCATACCAACATAACCCCCTGGGGCTTTTTAGGCCTCAGGCTGCCGGAGGAAGACGAGGAGTGGATGGCAGACCGGGCGGTTATCCTGCAGGGGTTGGGAGTGCTGGATGACAACGGCGACCCCACCGCCAGGCTGGATGTCGTATCCGGCGCCAAGGTAGCCCGGCTGACGGCTGAAGAGTTCGACACGCTGCGCGCCGGTATTGTAGCTGTTTGCGAGCAGTGTCATTCGGCAGACTATGTCGCCGGCCAGATGCAGGCTTCCGACCAGATCCTCAAGGAAGCCGACGACCTCATGGCCGAAGCCATCCTGATTATCAAAGAACTGTACAACGACGGCATCCTGGAACTGCCGGAGGGCTACGAATTCGGCCCTGACCTGCTGCAGTTTTTCTCCACCGGCTCAGCAATCGAGCAGGAACTGTTCAAGATGTTTTTGGAATACCGCAACCGCACTTTCATGGGGGCCTTCCATAACAACCCGGACTACATGTGGTGGTATGGTTATGCCCCGATGCAGGAGTCACTGCAAAACATCAAGGATGAAGCAGTAGCCTTAAGATCGGACGGCGGCCAGGTCGGCCCGCAGGGACCACCCGGACCCGAAGGCCCGCAAGGCCCGGCTGGCGAGGCTGCCCCCATGTGGATAATATGGGTGATAGTTGCTGCTGCAGCCATAGCCCTGCTGGTTAGCCTGTATGTACTCATGATGCACCGTAAGAGTTAACGGCAACCAATACTCTAATGTTGAAACGGGTGGCTTCTCGCCACCCGTTTCTATTTTAATAAGAAGACGCCGGCAGTTCGCCGCCCTGGGCAACGATAAAAGTGCAGTTGTTGACGATGAAAAATTTATCCCACGTCCAGTCGGTAACCTGGCCAACGATATCAACCACAAATCCCGGCCCTACATCGTCCAGGTTGCGGGTATATTCGGGTAAGAACCGTACCGGCCCGCTTTCCAGGTAATGCGGGCCCTTGGTCCCTGCTGAAGTGGTCCGCAGGCTGACTACTTTTTCAGCCGGAACGGAAACAAAAAGATAAAACCTGTCGCCGTATTTAGTTGCTGCGGCCTCGGGGTTCGTGCGCAGTTCCTGTATCAGCTTGTTTAAATCCAAGGCCGGGGGCATCTCCCGGAAAACCGGTAATGGGCTTGCCTTATTACACCCGCTGAGCCCGGCAACGGCAAATATCACACCCAGGCTCAATACCAGCAATATGCGGCATGAAGACGAAAGCCACGGTATTTTCATATAAATTATTCCCAACCTGCCCGCCCTGTAATTATTCCATGCCGTAAGACCGTTTTTAGCGGATAAATATAACACGCCCGGGCCTGGCATTACAACACGCTTAAACCTGAGGCTCTTCGAACGTAACCGTGTATTTCAGTTCCTGCTGGGCAAACCAATCAAGCGTCCTGCCGCCAACCCGCTTGCCTGCTCCGGAACAAGCCTGATATCCCGGCCTGCAAAGTAAAGCACCAGCCGTTACCATAATCCTGGCATGGCTGGTGCTTTGGGGGGTAGTACTTATTATGCTGCCGGCACTAAGCCTCTATTCGAGTTCGAAGCTGGCAAGGTTGCCCAACCCGAACAGCTCATCGGATGGCACCTTGTCAAGTTCGGTCAGCACGAAGGCAGAAACCTGGACGTATTCCTCATCAGATATACTGCCGGGGAAACTGTTGGGCATGTAAAACTTGACGAAGTCGAAGAAGCCCTTGGCTGTTTTATATACCGTGTAGTTGTAGCCGGCGAACTCTTCTTCACCACCCGCATCCCAGCTTTCATGGCAGTAATCCACATCGCACTGGGTGGAGTAGATCTGCCCGCCCAGCGCTGCCAGCGCTCCGGCTGTCTGGGTCGGCGCGGGAGCGGTTGGAGCTGCTGTAGCCGTAACGGTAACGGTCTGGGTCGTGGTGGCTGTGGTGGTAGCGGTGACCGTAACGTTGGAACCGGGAGTGGTAACCGTGACTGTTTCGGTTGCCGGTTCCTGGGCGCAGGATGCCAGCAGAGCGCCGAAAAGGAACAGCACCGCAATGGTCATAACAGTCGTTTTTTTCATAAATTTCCTCCTTTGGAAACTATGCCTGTCGAAACGTTGTGATATTATCACTTTCAGCTGATAAAATAGTCATATAATCCAGGGGAAATTAATTAAAAAGTTATGACATTTTTAAATCAGGCTTCGATTCGTTATCAATATTTCGACTTTGTTATTGACATCCAATCGTACTGGTAGTAGATTGTTTGACACCGGTTTTGTATCCCGGCCCGTAAGGTTTGACCGGGCATACAGGAATTCCAGAACATTTGGAAGGAGGCAAATATGTGGGGTTGGTACGAAGGCATGGGCTGGTGGATGACATTCGGCGGGATAATATCTATCCTCTTTTTCGGCGCTATTATCGCCCTGATCGTATGGGGAGTAAGAAAATTCTCCGACGGCGGCAGTAATCCTGCCAAGGGCAGCCCTCTGGATATTGCCAGAGAACGGTATGCAAAAGGGGAGATAACCAGAGAAGAGTTCGAGCAAATCAAGAAAGATTTGTCCTGATTTCTCAACCGCCGCCGCTTAAGTTTGTCATCGCGAACTCCACGCACAGGTCGCCGCAAACACCACGCATAGGCTGTTACCAGGCGGGCATAACCCCCTCCGAATGTCACCGCAAGAAGGGCGTGAGCCCATCTATCCGTCATCGCGGGTATAAATATCAAAAAGTGTTGCTGGCTTATGAAAGAAACTGCCTGTATTTGTAGCTAAATTTGGCTTAAAATGGGCTATTTAATTGTTCTAATCTTCAGGTACTTGA